>Ga0265297_10000061_pt1 | contig 391975 bp, 392 predicted proteins | sample Munlanlwell13791_FD_192502 | JGI IMG/M metagenome (GOLD analysis project Ga0265297, IMG submission 192502) | Leachate microbial communities from a municipal landfill in Southern Ontario, Canada - Leachate well 137-91 | ecosystem: Engineered > Solid waste > Landfill > Unclassified | place...
CTTGATCAGAGCGCCGATGAAGTGGCCCAGGAGATGGTCACCATCAGCGCTCTTGGCGTTCTTGAGCGTGCGTGTAAAGCGCATCGACTCGAGCTCGCCGTAGTAGTCCGGAGGCGGAGAGTTTTGGTCAGTCCACTTGGCGAGCTTCTTGACGCGAGGGTCTTGCATGAGGATCTTGATGGCTTCCTCTTCTGCCCTCGCTTTCCTCTGCTTGCCCTGCAAACTGGACCAATCCTCTGCCTTGGAAGCGGCGGTCTCGGCAGGAGTCCAGAGCTCGTTGTTCAGCTTCGCGCTCAGAATCCTGTCCTCTGCCTGCCGATACTCCGGATGACGCTCGACTCCATAGGCCCGCGCCTTGAAGTAGAGTATCCCGGACAAGTCTTGGAGTTCTCCGTCCTTGAAGAGCGGGATTCGGTCGATGTCCCGCTCAATCTTCAAGAACAGAAAGTGCTCTTTGGTGAGCTCTTTCTTCGCAGGAGGGTTGGAGTCCGGCTGCTGTGACTTGAGTTCAGGCAGCGGCTCAACCAGTTTTTCAAACTCCCCCAAGTAATTGAGGAGTTCGATTTCCTTCGGCTTCTCCCCCGGAAGATTGTCGTCGTCCACTGAGTTTTCAACTCCTCTCTTATTCTCTTTCAGAGACCTTGAACAGAGTGATTAATCACCTTCCTCTATGTACAAGGCTCCTTCGCCTATGTACCGATGATGGTTGTACTCATCTTCCAACATGGACCGACGACGGTTGTCTCCCTCTTCCAACTGACGGCTAAGGAGATGTTTCTCCTCGATACACTTAAGGCAGAATACTTCCCAGCTGAAAACGTGTGTACAGGGAGACTCTACCTTCATGAAAGCCCTCTGTTGCGGAGTGAACAAACTCTTCGAATCCCAGGGACGATGTCCGCTGAGATCAAAGTACTTATCACCCCTTCTGACCATGCCGAAGAGAAGCTCGGCGATGGTCATCTTGTGCCCTCCGAGGTGAAACTCCAGGATTCGGTAGAATCCGGGAATCCCTGGCTCGAAAGGAGTTACGAACCTATAGCAGACGACTATCGCATTCGGCTGGTCGATTCGCATTTTCTCACCTCCTTTCTGAAGTGTTTTTCTAGAAACGCTTGGAGTACGTTACGTAACTATCGACCCCGTCGCTCTGAAAGCCCCAGCCACGCTCGCGCGGCTTGTAGTCGCGCTTGCCAGTGGTTGCGGCCCATAGACGGCGGATCTCCGAGAAGTTCAACACCACGTTGGCAACAGCTATCGCCCTGAAATAGCCGTCGCCCTTCCCCGTGATTCTCTTGAGGTTCTGGATGTCGGACGTCTCGGGCCGGTTCAAACCGATTTCGTCGGCGAGAACATAACCCGTTACGTCTAACTTCGACCAGAGAGCGGTTGCGGCCAGAGCCCGCTTGAAGAACTGACTGCCCTCTTGCCGAACCTCGAGTGCCCTCGTCGCGCCCTTGTCGAGCTCGATGCTGTTCCTCAAGCCGGCGCTGGCGAACTTCCAACGCTGTTCGAACGACATCTCCCTTCCATCGATCCACGTACAGCCGGTCGGCGTGATGGGATGAAGCTCGAGTTCCAGAGAAGCTGCATGCCCACCGTACCGCATGTGCCCACCCTCGTGGTTCATGAGGGACAAATTCTGAGCCACGCTCAGGGCAGCGAGCGTAGTCAGAATGTTGTCGGCGCGGACGACGGGCGTGAGGACGAGGGCGAGAACCAGGGTGATGAGAACGAGGTACTTATTCATTGGTCCCTCTTTCGAGGTAGAGTACAATTATTAGTTCGAGTTCTTGATGAGGTCCTTGCGGAACCACTTGCCGAACTTGCGCCAGAGCTTCGCGATGTCCTCGGGCTTCACGTTCTTCAGCCCGCGGATGAGCTCGGTCGCGGACGCGATGTTGCCCTTGGCGAGGAACTGCCTGAGTTCCTGAGTGACGCGCTGGAGCATCACGGGATACTGGGCGCGCTGGGTAGTGGCTACCTTGGCCCACAACGGAGCGGAGTCCTCCTCGCGGAGAGCCGGGCGGATGTCCCGAAGGTAGCGGATGGCGCCGCGATAGTTCTCTTCTGCGAGCAGGCCGTTGAGCCGGTTCTGGATGTCCTGGAACATCTCCTGGTAATCCTCGCCGGTCTCCTGCTGGAGAACCTGCATGCTCTTCTTCATTTTCTTTCACCTCCTTCACTTCTGTCGGATGACGGTGATGACCGCCATGATGACGACTGCGACCACGAGCGGAGTGTAGAACGGGAGCAGAGCGTCCCGGATGGGGGTGAGAATGTCCCGAGCTATGAACATGAGCTGCATCATCTGCTGCGTCTCCTTGGTTCGGCTGGTTGTGCGTCTTAGTTCTGCGTCTTCGCCTCGAGCTGCTTCAACAGCCAGTCGAGGCGGTCGTCGGACTCCTGGAGCTTGTCCTTGTACTCCTGGAGCGAATCCCTGAGATCGGAGAGCTCGATCAGTTGCACCTCCTTATAATCAGCCTTGAGGTATTTCAACTCCACGAGCGCCTCGCGACACTCCTCTTTGAGGAGCTTTGCCTCACTCAAAGCCCTGAGCATCTCCTTTCGGAGTTGCTCGTGTTTCTGCAGAAAATCCACTTTGAACCTCCTTACATGGTCCAGGAATAAAGGCTGGGGTGAAGCTTCTTCACCTCGGCCTTGGCCACGTACTTGGCCCGCCCCTTCGCCTCAGCGCGACGCATCTTGCGACGCCACTGATAGGCCGTGAGCTTCTTGCCCGAGCGACTGCCGGAGCGACGAAGCTCCTTGAGGGAGATGGCGAGACTCAACTTCCTGTGGAGAGCGAGGCTCGCCTGGAACTGACGCTCCCTCTCCATTCTGGCCACCTTCTCCTTCGCCTTCTCCTGCTCCTTCTTCGAGAGAGGGCGGGACTCCTTGACCGGAGGCAAGTCGTAGAGCTCGGCCATCTGGCGGCGCTTGGCGCGGGTCTTCTCCTCGAAGGGGAGGTCGCGCTCGTCCATGGTGCGGATGCGGGAGACGATGGCTCTGGCCGAGAACTCTAGGTCCGCCTTGTCTACGGAGACGCTCTGATAGACCCAGCCAAAGAAGAACTCCAAGATCGACTTCATCGTTGCTCTCCTTACTTCCCGAAGGCCCGCTGGATCGAACGACCCTTGCGGGCAGTAGTGGCGCGGATGCACCGAACATCGAACTCGGACTCGAATCTCCTGTCCGCGAAAGAAACTCCCATGTCCTTCGCAGCGCGATTCGGATCCTTGTACCTCGAAACCCCCTCTCCAATCGGTTCGTGGAGAGCATTGCGAATCTCGAACCAGTACACCTTCATCCACACACTCCTTTCGTTGTACTCCGGTACTATACTATTTATCTGAACGCGCTTTGATGCGCGGTTGTGTTCTCCTCCAGGCGCTCCAGAATAGGTGCAAGATATGCACTGCTTCCTGCTCTGGAGCGCAAGATGAACTAGCGATCCCCTGCACCGCTGTACATAACCAGGAGGATGAGGAATCCGAGACAAAGATAGAACTGCACTATCATCACCAGCCCGATCCAGTCAAAGTTTTCCCCTGTCGCAACTGGAGGGCTGGTGTAGCTCAGAACGTGCTGGTCCGGAGGGAGCGGCTTCGGCGGCTGGATTCCGTTACCAGTGTCTGGTCTCTCGACCTGAGCGGAGGCGAGAGCCGGAATGAAGATGGCGAAGAGTAGAACGATGCAGAGGTACTTATTCAAATCTCACCTCCTTAACGGATCCTGATGCCCTGGGACACGGTGCTGGACAAGAACTTGCGCGGGGTCTCGTTGGGCAGAGCCGGCGGATTCTCAGTCTGCCACTGGAACTTCCGAACGAAATACACCAGCGTGCCTGCGACGCCGGTAGTAAGGAGGATGGTCCCCACGTTGTACCAGAGAGCCGCCTTCGCCGGGACCAGGTTCATCATGCTCGACGCCACAGCCAAGACCAGGAAGGTGAACATGAGGAATGCGAAGCTGATGAGGCCGATCTCCTGCAACGTGTTCGTCGCGTTGTTGGTGTTCTGGGTCTTGGGCAAATGATGGACGTAAGACTTCTCCGAAAACTTGGCGACGTCGTTCTTGGTCATGGTACTACCTTACCTTTCGGTACTTATTTTGCGGTACTAACTCTTATTGTCAAGGGAGGCATCTTAGGATATAGTTCCCTCCCGACAGAACTTAGGGTTGTGCTACTGCAGGACGACGGCCGCGGGCTTGGTCTGCGTGTTGACCGCGCCAGTGGCAAACAGGAAGATGCTCGCGAAGGTCGCCACCACGACGAACACGACGGCGGAGAGCGCGAGCTTCTTGGCGGTGTTCTGGGTGCGGCTGGTGTTCTTGGTCTTGGGCAGGTCCATGAAGAAAGTCTTCATCGAATGACGCCCCTTCCGTTGAGTGTGGATGTCGAAGACCCCTGGGAACGAAGTACTACTCGTTGGGCTCGAGGTTGCCGTTGAACCGCAGGCCGCAGCACGGGCAGACGAACGCGTTGTCCTGGTCCGAGCCGTCGCGAAGCTGCACGAGCGCGAAGCCGCACTCGCAGACGATGGACGTCCTGGTGCCTGCGATCTTGCGGAAGGCGGTGTCGATCCGGATGCTGAGGTCGTCGAGGTCGATGCTGTTGGGCTTGCGGAGGAAGGTCTGCCTGATCTTGTCGTAGTTGGCGGGCGTGCGCGTGTCGTTCTCGGCGAGCTCTGACAGGAACTTGCTGGAGAAACGGGACTTCGCGGTCTCGGCCTGGAGGTTCGTCTTCTTCATCGTACACTTTCCTTCCGTTGAGAACTGGAGGTATCAGACACAAGGACTGAACGCGAGAAATTGTCTTAGTTGCCGTCCTTCCGTATCACGTAGTAGATGGTGGTCGTCCGGATGATGAGCTCGGGAAACGCAGTCTCCACGTTCGTGAAGCTGTCCAGCTCGATGAGTCCGTCAGCCTTGACGTTGACGGCGAAGTGCTTCGCGAAGTACTCCGCCTCCTCATCAGACGTGCCGGTCCAGTAGTCCATCTTCAAGGTGCCCACGAGAGTGCTGTCCTTGGGACACTTGTTCTTGAAGATATCTATTGATCCTACGACTTCTTGATTGGCCAACTGCAGCCTCGGATACGGGGTGCTGTAGTCTACCGGCGTCCAGTCCACGGAACCTCTGAAGAAGATGTTCGTGTCCATGAGCCAGCCCTTGTCGGCGTTGATGGGGCCGCGCTCGTTGAGAACTTCGTACCCGACCAGAGCCATGATGATCAGCACCAGAGCCACGAGGTACTTGTTCATGGAATCCTTCTTTCAGTTGGTACTTGGTTGGGGGACTAGTCGATGACGATGATCTTGGTCTTGCCGTCGGCGCCCTTCATGATGACCTTGTCGAAGTCGCACTTCTCGTTGCCGATGAACGTCTCGATGTACATGACCTGGTCTTTTTCCAGATCGTACGAACTGCGGGAAGGGATGTGGACGATGGGCTTGCCGGTCATTCGTGATACTTCCTTTCGGGGTTAAGAAACTCCTTTTACAAAGCTAGAAACTGACGTACTTCATGCTGAAGGGATCGTAACGCTCCTTCCTTACCAAGCGACCATTGTCGTAGTAATTGATTGTGCCATCCGGTTTGTAATCCTTGATGCACTGACCGCTCTTGTCGTAGAAGATTGCCCAACACGAACCTTCAATCCGTTCGAGCCAACCTTCCCGATGATAGAAATGCTTCGTACCATCGGACCTCTTGATCATGAACAGTCGGTCAGCCTCGTAGTAGTACTTGTCGCCGGTCACGAACGTACCGACAGCGAGAATGATGTTAGCGAGCCACCTGCGGAACTTCTTGAGCATCTGTCACCTCCTTTCGCTCAGGTTAATGGTTCGTTGGTCTATCAGACAAAGCGCTTACGCGCTATTACTTTATCCTTCAGGCCCAGAGCGTTTATTGTTACTGATTTGTGGTTTGCTCTGGGCGTAGAGTCATCTTGGCGCCGATGCAATCAAAGATACTTGAAGTACTGCGCCAAGAGCATGAGCAAGTAACTGATAAAAGCGCCGAGGCCCATGCCTTGCCAGAAACCGAACGGGATGCCCGTGAAGCAACAGTATCCCAGCCAAGGGATAACTGCTGCACAAACGACGATGTAGAGAACGAAACACAGATATCCGGCAATGTAGCCGAAACCCGGCATCCCAAAGCCACCACTGGTAAAACCAGCCATACGCACTTCCTCTCATGTCAGTTACTTTGTTTTGAGTCTATAGCACAAAGCGCTTACGCGCTATTACTTTCTCCTTCAGGCCCAGAGCGTTTATTGTTACTGATTTGTTGTTTGCTCTGGGCGAGAGTTGTGGCCGGCGGAACGAAATCAGGAGAGCTGGATGAAGTCCTTATGCTCCACGATGTCGCCCGCGATGTTGCGACACATCATCAACTCGCAAACCCCTTCAGCCGCGAACTTGTAATACTCGCGACACATGGGTCTCGGGAACCGAGTAAAATCCGATTCCATCGCAGAGTAGATTAACTTGCAGTGGGTCTTGAGCCGGCCAGCCATGTCGTAGCTGTTCCGGACTACTAGGTTCCCTTCGCCGTCGTGAAGCTCGAACAGCTTCAGATAGCCGTTGGGCCTGAACTCCCAGTACATCTTCCACCAGCAGTCATCCCCCGGGACATCGACGAAGTACCGAGCCCAGTTCTTCTCGAACGAGCACATGCCAGAGAACTTGTCGGCCAGGAGGCCAGCGAAGAACCTCTGCATGTTGGACGTGATCCTGCCCCGACCCTGAACCGCATGTGCGATGCACGAGATGATGGTGATGGGGATGATGACCTTGCGCATGACTTTCTCGCGCTTGCTCATTGTACGCCTCTTTCGGTACACTTTGTTTGAGGTACTTTTGTTTCAGTCCCTTACTGCCCAGAGTCTTATTGTATCATTAGCTTGACTCTGGGTATGTGATGTCGGCGCTGGACTACTTCTACTTCTTCTTGTTGTCGTTCTTGGCGTCCGCGAGGGCCTTGGCCAAGACCTTGAGAATGATGGGATCGATGCCGCGCTGCTTGGCGATGGCCAGCTTGACCTCGGCCGTCACCAAGTCTCCCTTCTTGAGATCCCTCTCGAACTGCGACACCTCCTCCATACTCTCCCCCATGAACTCCAGGGTCTTCTCGTTGCCCTTCTTCACACCCATCATCCGCCTGCCGTTGTTGATCGTCATGAACGTTCTCCCTTCGTTTAGTCCTTGGATTCTTGGTCTATCGTTAATCCGCTTTAGCGGAGTTATGTTCGAAGTTGGCAGAGCCAATAAAAGTAGGCTCTGCGGGGAGTATATATTGTGCGGATTATGCCCATGCATCCTCAACTGAATTACTCAGTCAGTCAAGGAGTGAGCATTGTTGCGTGGTCGCCGGCGGAGAAGCAAGTGACTATCGCTCGGTCCAGATGACCCGGTGTACCGAGTACTTCACCGGCCTCCCATTCTCCCGGAAGAACCTGACCTCTACGGGGCGGGACAAGTGGTACCGCACCATCACCGGCTTCAACGTGGTGATCATGTGCGGCTTGTGCTTGTTCCATCCCGTCTTGCAGATGGTGCACGGGTACTGGACCTCTACGTACTCGCGGAACGGGATGACGAGTCCGGGCCGGTTCGCGAACCTCGCCGGGAGCACGAAATTCTGGCCCTCCATCTTGGCCTGGAACTGATGCCGCCGGCCGTTCTCGAAGAAGTAGCCGGTGTGCGAGGGATCGGAGATGCTGAAAGCGGACGCGGTGGACACGAACGTGAACAGAGCGAGCGCCAGGACCAAGAACCAACTCCACCTCTTCATGAGTCCTCCCATCAGAACGTACTAAGACCAAAGAACATCTATATCATCAACCCTTTAACCAAAAAGGGTTGCTAATACAAATAGGGTTGCTAATACAAATGGGCAGAGCCAATAAAAGTAGGCTCTGCGTGGAATTGAATGATCCCTGATAAAGAACAGAACTTGTGCCTATGCATCTCGCCCGCCATCAAGCCTGGCAAGACATATTGAGGCACTTTAGGACGGGAGACTAGGAGCGGGGCAGGAAGGAGCGCCGGCCGAGCTTCTTGTAGTAGTCGCTCGGGCTGGTCGTTGCGGGGAGCTGGGCGCGGGGATCGCTGGAGACGGGGATCTTGGTGGAAACGACCTTGGTGACCAAGATCTTGCGGCTGTTGGACTTGTTGTTGGCCATAGGTCTGTGGTCCTCCATACTCCGTGAACTACTCAATACTCTGGACTCGAACACTAAAGAACGAAACAGGTCTGCTTTCTATAGCGCCTCCTTCCGTACGTTTACGTAATAATACACTAGGGTAGAAGTACTTATGGCAGAAAAACTCTGTTGACGTTTTCTGCGTTTTCCGGGCGTATAAACGCAGTTTATTAGAATAGCAATCTGATTGATGGCTCAGATTTGCTTGATTGTATCAGTAAGTAGAACTAGCTTCTGTAGGTTTCCTTGCGGAAAACCCTATTCTGTGGTGTTTGCGTTGAACACATCAGTCATTACAACTGTGGCCCTTTCGCATCACCATGTTGATCAAGAAGACGTTAAGTTGAGCTTTCGCCCAGAGTTAAGGTCTTTTGAATCACGATGAAATATAGTTTGCAGTCTATATGTGGATGCCACTTATTTATATAGTTTGCTATTTTGTTATTTCTAAGGAGTAGTGACTATTATCTAAGAATTAAACGATAAAACTGGTATACAATCAAATAACAAAGCATATAAATGTCAAAATTAAGCCTTTCCAGGCTTATCCTTGGCAAATTTAAAACCCTAGCTTGTTCAATTCTGTCTCATAATACTTATGCTTGTCCAAGAATAAAGCGATATAATAACCTGATTTCTCTTTGGTCAATATTGTACGAAGATTGCTGCCGATATGTTTCACGAAACCTATCATGTTCCGATCTTTCTTTGACTGGATAGGATTGACATCATGCTTGAAACAACTATCCACCCAAGAGACGAGTTCTTCTTTCTGAGATTCTTTCAGATTATCAAAACAGATATTGAAATGGCCTTCAAAATGCACATTACTTCCTAATATTCCAATTATCCTTTCTTTTGCATCTTCATGATCCAAAGCTTATCACCTGATTATAAGTATCGATATACTGCTTCAGATTATCAGCGTGCCTGTACTCCTTAAGCAAAGCCGAATAATCGCTTACTAACTGTTTCAGCCTCTGCAGATATCCAGTCTTCCATTCGCTCAGCACCAAGGCATTGATAAGTGTATTTGATATTAGCTTCAGATCCCCGCCAAGACGGAGCCTCATATCGTAAAGTTGTTTCGGACCCAATACAACACCTCTTGAAAGATACTCGCATTTGATTATGAAATCACGCAATTCTTTCTTGGAATCTTCTTTATTCAATATTGAATTTACCAGCAATTCATAAGATTGCAATAGATCATCCGGACTCACTTCTAACTTATCAATAACATGCCTGAAATTGCTGACAGATATTTGCGACAGCGACGAGAAAAATAATGTATTTAATGCTGATTCTGGCATAAAATTCACGTGCAGCATCCCGTCGGTATAATCTTTTTTATTGTACTTCGTGAATACGAATACATCGATATCGTTGTATTCTTCGCTGAAAAGATATGAGCCAGACACAAGCATCTTCTGGCCTTTATGCTTTCTCTCCAAATCTTCCAATATCTTGAGCGCATGGTCTGCGCGAGAACCTATCATCTGTTCCTTCCCAGCGACGCTGTATCTGGATGCGCCCACTGCTGAAGAAATAGCTTCCACTTTCGGACTGATGAATTTGTAATAATATGTTCTTTCGTTGCTGTCCAACGGCAGATCCTGCAGTCTTTTCTTGAGTATATCTAGCTGCTTCTCTGTGAATAGCTTGCTTTTCACTATCTGCTTATTGTCAATAAGCCCTTCAGCGATTAAATTAGTCATTTTATGATATTATAATATCATATAGTATATAAATATTACGAATAGAATTACTTAGTAAAAAATTAACTAATAATAAAACTCATTTCATCAAAGATTCAAAGCCTTTGGCAGTCAAGCGTATGCGTTTCTTCCAACCTTTCTCTGTGCGTTCTTCTACAGATTCTATCAATCCGGTTGCCAATAAATCAGTCTTGATCTTGTCGCACTTCCTTATACTCAGTTCCAAGCGCTTATACAGCTCGCCCGTGGCAAGATTTGGGAACTGCTTCACCAAAGTGAGGAATTTACGTTCATCATCAAGCACTTCTGCCTTGACTGGTTCAACGTGATGGAAAGCGTTGTTTATATCAGTCAGGTTATAGCCCAGCCTCTGCAGGTATTCCTTGATACTCTCTTTCTCCATCCCCTCTTGCATCAATGTTTTGATATGCCCTACTAACTCTACCTGCAGATGATTAACCAACGGCTTAGGCTTCTTCTTGATAATGGCCTCCACGTCACCCTCATGCGTGCCTATACGCATCGCATGAAGCACATTCTCCATAGTATCGACTTCTTTCTTTTCCTTCTCCTCTTTGACTGCGAACATCTTGTATTTCCTTATAGTGCCTATCTTCTCGTTCATCCTGTCTATGACATACTGATCAGCCACATTCTGGCCTTTTATCTCTGCATAAGGCACGTGTATAAGGAACGGACGATAATAACGTTCTGCCAGTTTCACTATAGCATGACCCACTGGAAGCATTGAGAAGTACTGCCTATGCTCTCTGAGCTGCATAAGCGAGGAAATAGTCTCTACATCCTGCGGCAAGACTTGCTGGAACGCTATATTGCAGGCAGCGTTGCCTGAAACAACATCTGATAGTTTCGATATGTGCTGATCGAGGCAAATCAAGCTTATACCATATTCCCTGATCTCCCTGAACATCATCTCTGTTATGCTCTCGCTGACGAAATTAGTTTTCTCCTTGAGGAATATGTTGTGCGCTTCATCGACTATGATAGCGTGCTCGAACGAATCTTTGGTCTCAGCAGACGCTTTCTTCATCTTGTAGATATAGGTGAGTATGTATGATGCAAAAAATTTCTTCTCGGAATTGTTCAATGTGTGCAACTCGAATATCACATTCTTGTCCATCAGTTCCGGAATGGTTATGAGATCTTTATCCTTGTAGTTGATGGCTTCACCGAATGCGCCGAAAGTAAGCACGTGGGCTATTCTCAATGCGCTCGCTACCCATTCACCTTCCCTGCTTGACTGGCCTCTGCCTGAAGATTGCTCTTCAAGTCTGTCTTTAATCTGGTGCCATGTTGGATAATTCTTCGATCCTTTGTACACGCCGAACTCGCGGAAAGCTTTGTCTAATAATTCGGAAACTACTTTATGGACTCCGTAGCTGGCCATGAAACTTTCTGTGATTAAATCAGATAAGGTGTTTATCCATTCTTTGGGATCAACGCCTTCCGGCGGTTCATTTATATTGAGCTTGAAAAGATTAGATACATGATTATTGCCGATAGTAAAACATAATAAAGAATCGTCGACGAGCATCAACGGACGGAAGCTTTTCTTCCAGTCAAAAACCAAGAAAGGTTTTTCTTTCAGAATGAGATTACCAATCACTTGATATGCCAGCATTGTCTTGCCTGAGCCGGACATGCCTGATACGCACATGTGCCTCGCCCAGTCCTGTTCTCTCAATGCGAATGTGTATAGATCTTTATCAGCATAATTCACCTTGCCTATCGGATATTCGCCGGACACTACATTTTTAGGCGGCGGTTCAAGAAGCACCCTGTCTGTCAAGATTGATTCTAAGTGTTTGTGATACAATGCGTTCAATGCAGTTTCGATTTCTAATCTCGCTTCAGGAGTGTCTGCTAATCTGTATTTTAGATATACGGAATCTATCTTCTCTCCGAAAATAGGTCTTAATCTCCTACAGATTTCCTCAACTGACATCCGGTCTACTGGCATTTTCTATTCTCACTTATTCAATAGTTCGTCAAGCACGCCTGATCTTGATTCACGCTCTGTGAACTCTTTCTGACGTTCTCTTAATTCTCTTTTCAATAATGCTATATCCCTGAAATTATTCAATTTTTCCTGCACTTTCAATTCATCGAAATCAAATATACGTTTCTTGAGGTTCATTATCTCAAGGCGTTCTGTCTCTGGATTGAGCTGAAATATGAGATTCGACATATCGACTTTCATTTTCTCGAGATCTGTGAATATCTCTGCGCTAAGCTCCTGCCTCTCATCTATCATGGAGTTAAGGTCGTCGATAGCTTCCTTCAATGAGGTTGATTTTATGCCTTCCAATGAACCTAGAAGATCTTCTGCCTCGAAATCTGGATTTGGCTCTGCTAACTTTCTATAAGCAGGGTCGTCTTTACCTGGACGGAACGTTTTGTTGTTGTCAATCATCGTCATCACCATTATCTTCGTGGGGTTGCAAAGCAGACCCTACTTACTGAGTTTTCCCAGGTTTTTTGCGGAAGCAAAAAAGCTGTTTTGTTCTTGTCAATCATGAGTATCATCTTGGAATACTTCCGGAAAACCCCGGAAACTATGGAATACCATTAGGCTTCTTACACATAAGTAGCATATCTTGTATATAAAGGTTACTGAAAACCGCATGGAAACGGCTGGAAACCTAATAATTTGAGGTTTTAGCCAGTAAAAATCAGTTAAATGATATGAATAGCAAGGAATATATATTAAACGCAATAATCAAGGTAATATGAAATGCCAAAGGTGCAAGAATGACTCTGAGATTAGCTATCTTGAGAATCATATATGCAAGTCATGTTTCGTGAAGATGCTTGAGAAGAGGATACGAAAGTACTTACGTGTCAATGAGATTGTGCATAAGGGCGATAAGCTTATCCTAGTGGGTTCTATGAGCGAATTCTGGATAAATCGTATATTTACAGGCTTGCCTTTGAAGACTTACAGATATGCAGATAAAGGACATTATTTCGATGATAAAACGTTGCTTGCTAAGGCTAAAGCTTTGAAGGCGCGCATTGTGATACCATGGACAATGGATCATGAAAACAAGTATTTCCTGCAGAATTTCGTTGAAGGCAGTAAACAAGCGCATTTGGGCGAGAGTGAGCTGTTTGTCAAGATTCTGAAGCCAATCACTGATCAAGAAGCGAGAATCCTTTCTGATATACGCCATTTGAAGTACAAACCTATCTTTGAGGACAGATATTCCAAATTGTTCAATACTCTTGAGCAGAAGTACGATTCTGTACGTTATGCATTCGCGAGTTCTGTGGACGAGATGGTTAAGGTTCTGAAGAAACATTGATTCCAACAAAAAGTTTAAATATAACCCATTTCTTATAACAATCATAGCAAGGGCTGGCTGGAGAACCCTATAACGCTTCGGCGGAATTAGGCATAATCGGCGGCAATCCCACTTCCTCTTCGAGGTTCGTGGCGACCCTTGTTCCTTATTTTCTATCAAATAATCTCAACATAGAATTAAGCGCATCATAATCAATCTCTAAATCTCTCTTCCCTTTGTTTTTCCTTACATCTTGAACATAATAATGCACATAGCATTTCTTGACTGGCGCGATTTTTATCTTACCTTCCTGCTCAAGTCTTCTCCATATCACTGAATCCTTGAATAATTTCCGCAGATTGTTACGTAATTTACTTTTGCTGGAATCTGAACAGATTTGGATATATGAGAATAAGCTAAGGTCTTCTTTCAACAGAAGATAAATCAATATCGCATGCACTTTATCTAGCAAGCCACGATATCCTTTTATCCTTCTTTTGACTCTCTCTGGCAGACAGATATTCTTCTTATAACTGCCGTCATCGTTAGCAACGCCTAATACCGAATATTTCTCAATGAATCTTAGATGTTCACCTAGGTCAAGCTTGATATGCATCTCGGATTTTGCATAAACAGCTTTATTTAAACATTATTGTGATAGGATTACGAATATTACATGATAAATTGAAAGAAACATTAATAAATACAGATTTCTATAATTTCGTATATGGCGATAGATCCTGTGCAAATAACTGAGATGTTCCTCACTAACCTACAAAGTACGTTCGAAAGCTTGTCCTATTTAGTCGGCGGAGTGTTCGGCGTCTATGTAATCATGGGCTTGATGAATTGGTGGAAGAACAGAGAGCTCATGCTGATTCTGACGGATATAAAGTCCGAGCTTGTTAAACTTAACAGGAAGAGGAAATGATTAAATAACCCGAATGGAAATGACTGCAAAATGACTAAGTTCCAATCATATGTTATCAAGGAAATCAAACGGATCACTGAATTGAAAGATTTTAAGATAGAAGTGCCGCCTGATGATAAACTTGGAGATCTGTCTTTTCCTTGCTTCCAGTTAGTGAATGAGAAGAATAAGAATCCTAAAGCTATCGCTGAAACACTCGCTAAATCTTTCGAGCCTTCAAAATATGTTAAGGAAGTGAAGGTTGTCGGACCTTACCTGAATTTCTACGCGAACAAAGCAGAATTAGCCAAAGAGATAATCACTTTAATCAATGAGGAAGGCAAAAGCTATGGGTCGCAGAATATCGGCAAAGGCAAAACTATAGTCATCGATTATTCAAGCCCAAATATCGCGAAACCGTTTGGCATCGGGCACTTACGTTCCACAGTGATTGGAAATTCTCTGTACAAAACTCTTAATTTCTTGGGATACAAATGCGTCGGCGTCAACCATCTAGGAGATTGGGGCACGCAGTTCGGCAAATTGATTTACGCTTATCAGAACTGGGGCAGCGAAGAAGAGCTGAAAAAGAATTCCATCTCCCACTTATTTAGTCTGTATGTAAAATTCCATCAAGAAGTCAAAACTAATCCTGCACTTGAAGATGAAGGACGTGCTTGGTTCAACAAGCTCGAGCATGGAGATGCTGAGGCTACACGTCTTTGGGAGCTGTTCCGTAAGATCAGCATTGAGGAATTCAAGAAATATTACAAGGAATTGAATATTGAGTTCGATTCATATTCTGGCGAAGCGTTCTATAATAAAGTTTTAGGTGAAACTGTCGAGTTCTTCGAAAAAAAGAAGATGACTGAGATGAGCGAAGGCGCTATGGTTGTCAATCTGGATAAATTAAAAATTCCGCCTTTGATGTTACGCAAGTCTGACGGCGCTACAACTTATGCAACCCGCGATTTGGCTGCGGCCATGTACCGCGTGAAAACTTATAAGCCAGCGAAGATGCTTTACGTTGTCGGAACTCCGCAGAAACTGCATTTCGAGCAATTGTTCACAGTTCTTTCGAAAGCTGGATACAAGGACGATATGTTCGAGCATATCAATTTCGGGCATCTGCGTTTCAATGACGGCAAGATGTCTACACGTGAAGGCAATATCATTTTCCTTGAAGAAGTATTAGACAAAGCCATTGAATTGGCTATGAAGACAATCAAAGAAAAGAATCCTGATCTTTCTGATAAAGAGAAAGTCGCGAAAGTCATCGGTATCGGATCTGTTATCTTCGCTGACTTGAGCAATGATCGTACTAAAGATATTGTGTTCGATTGGGACAAGATATTGAATTTCGAAGGCGAGACCGCACCGTACATACAATATGCTTATGCGCGTATCTGTTCCATATTCAAGAAAGTGCATGAGAATAATTCCGAACCTAAATATGAAGAGATGACAACTGCGCAGGAAGCGCGTCTTGTAAAGATGCTGGCTGGATTCCCTGCTTTGATTGCGGATTCTGCTGCGCATAGGAAACCTTCGTTAATTGCACGTTATGCTTTAGACCTTGCGCAAGCATTCAATGAATTCTATCACGCCTGTCCGATAATGACTGCTTATCCTGAATTGAAAGCTGCGCGTCTGGAGCTTTGTAAAGCTACTAAGCAAGTGATTTTCAACAGCATGTATTTGTTGGGGATTGGCGTTGTTGACGAGATGTAGATGGATTTACGTTCTTCTTGAAATAAGTTTTTCACTTACTTTGACTTTTCTTTCAAGTTTCTTGATGTCTTCATCAGCAGGCAGTTTTTCAGGTACAATACCGCTTTCCAAAAGCAAACCTCTTACTTTAGAATTGTTCTTGATATGCTCATCAGTGATTATGGGCTCCCCTTGAAGCTCATTCTGCTTAACATTGAAATTAGTTATCTCAGTAGCGAAATTCTTTGCTGAGATAGTGACTGTCGGCAAGAAATCTGCTAATGGCCTCTTTTCAGGAACATTTAATTTTGTCTTCATCTGTTTTGTATCATTGCCGCCAAACAATGCTTCATCGCCTTTGCTTCTTATGCGAGCGAAACCTGCATCATCCACACCACGTTCATATATCAACTGGGAAAGCTCAGTTTCTGATTTAGTCAATTTATTCCTTGCTTCAATCCTTTCCCTGAAAGCAATTCTTTGCTCAATCAGTTCTTGTTTCCTAGTCTGTATCGCGAAATAGCTCTGCGCAAACGCGATTTCCTCTTTTCTAGGATCGCCATTCTGCGCAATAAGATAGCAAGCATATCTTGTGAGCTTGATATCTTCTATCTCTTTAGTAGCACCTTTTGGCATAGCTATCGTTTTGGCGGCGCCGACAAAATGATCATTAATATCAAATCCGGCAGTTTTACATGATGCTTTTGCTTTTTCTATCGCCCCAAAGAATTTACGCCATTCTGTATATCCTAAAAGAACCTGCAAATCTCTTGCGAACCAGAAATGTATACCTTCTTCAATATGAACATAATCCTCAAAATTCTTAGTCAACCTTACTATTATCTGTTTGTCCATAGACACCACCTCTAGATAAATGCGGATTCTACGAGTATATAAGTTTCACGAATGTCCAGTGGACTATGAACCATGTCCAGTGCTTGCGGAAAATATATAATGAAAATCATTCGTTAATTTTATATAGTTTCTTTGCGCTAATTCTATTGTGAATATCATACTAATTTTTGTCTGGATATATGCCGCGATGGTCGCGATGTCTTTCTGGGAATCCTATGTAGAAGGACGCAATTCATGGGATAAGAAAAAGTTAGGATGGAAACTTAAAATCGGCAAGTACCACTTTTCAGCTTATCACTTTTATCTGTTCTGCGTGATGTGGCCGTTGCTTTTAACTTTGCCATTAGTTATTTATGGATGGGATGTCCGACTGGCTGGAATACTTTTTAGCGCTTACTTTTCCGGGATGGTCATCCAGGATTTCATGTGGTTCGTTGTTAATCCGGTCGTTAAATTATCAGAGTTTAATTCTTCATTCGCAAGTTATTATCCTTGGATTAGAATCGGGCGTTTTGAGATTCCCGCGGGTTATGTGCTAGGCGTGTTGCTAGCTGTGCTTTCTTGGTACTTTGTGTGGATGTAAATAAGAATTAGTTTTATGGCACTCTTTCCAATTGCTTTATCCTGTAATCGATTTCTTCGGCGGCTTGCTTTATCTCGGACTTCTTGTCGAGGTCTAGAGGTTTTTCCTTGATCACTTCGTGGCCGATGTAATCGCATTTGTCTTTGATCTTAGTTGCTAACGCTCTCATCTCCTCTGGGCCTGGCTGAGATGGTATCCACATGAAGTCTATGCCATCATCTTCCTTCCTAGGGATGATATTTACCATCACGTGCGGAGATGCCTGCCCTGCAGGTATGCCGTTATTGACTGTGATATTCGTGCCTTGCGCGCCGAGCATCTCGAACACTGCTCTCGACACACGATTGGCTATGATGAACATATGCGAGACGACATTGTCAGGAACTTGCTCAAGGATAGCGTGATGTTCTCTCGGAACAACTGCTATATGTCCTTCTGAAGCAGGATTAGGAACTAGAAGAGCTACTGCTAATTTATCTTGATAGACTACAAATTTGTCATCATCTATCATATCACAGATTGGGCAAGTCATTTTCTGCCTCCGAGCAAGTCTGCAATCGCGTCAAGATCTGCTGCTTCTTCTGGCTCGTTATCTGGCGATTCCTTTTCAATAGGTTTCTGTTCAGACTCTTGAACATCTGGTGGCGATTCTTCTTCTTGCACAGGCTCATCGAGCTCTTTCTTGACTTTACGTTTAGCTTTCTTGTTTGTCTTCAATGGTTCTACTGCTTTCGATTCAGTCGCTTTCTCTAATTTCTCAGGCTCGACATTCTCGACAGAAAGTTTTTCACGCAACTGCCTTTCCTCAGGAGTCTCTTCATAATCTTTAGGTTCTGGTTCAGCGATTATCTCTGGTTCTTTAGGTAATGGAAGTCCTGCCGCTTCTTTCTCAACCTTCTCTACATATTCTTTCTCGACATCTTTACGATGTGATTTCTTGCCTTTCAATAATTCACCGACGGCCTTATACTGCTTGTCTTCAGGCATAAGCTGCAGATGCGCTTTGATCTTGACTAAATCTTTGCCTTTGAACATCATATTCAATTGCGGATTCGATTCAAGAACCATATCCAATTTGTCAATATTCGCTTTCAAGAATTCTTTTAGTTTTGGATTAGTATCGATGAGTTTCAATAGATCCTCTTCGGATATCTGCGCTTCCTCGAGTAGACCTTGCTCTGCAAGTTTGTCGCGCATTATGAGATGAAGATTGCCGGACAACGCTTTCTGCAGTTCCTGCATAAGTTCTGGATTGACTTGTATTTTCCTTAGATTGAACACATCAACTTTATCACCCTGCTCTCTCGGGATTATATGAACTAGAAAGTGCGGAATCTTCTGTCCTGCTGCAGGGTTATTCGCGACGAATATGTTCGTCCCAGAAACAAGCATGGCTTTCAACAATGCCTGCGATACTCCTTTAGCAGTCTTGAAAAGATGAGCTAGAACTGGTTCAGGCACGACTGGCATTATAGGATAGTGCTCCTTCGGCATTAGTAAGACGTGGCCGTTCGCCGCCGGAGATATGTCCAGCATAGCTACCAATAATTCGTCTTCATAGACTTTGAATGCAGGCCTTTTGCCGGCTATGATCTGGCAGAATATACACTGCTCTTTCTGCGCCGCCATCTCTTCGGGAGTCATTTGTGCCATATGCTTAGACATAATTCACTATTTATTTAAACGTTTCTTTTAGGTTCAGTCATTGGTCAGTTTTAAGTTGGTCTTTAGTCAGTAAAATGGACTTTACTCTTTGTTTGTCGCCGGTTCGTCACCGCTTCAGATAAATGATAAAAGACATTCCCTCGGATAGGGGACGACCTCCCTTGTCTTTGGCGCACATTAAGCACTAGTTGACTCACTAAGGGCGACAAAACAATGATAATAATGAGAAAAATAGTAAGAATAACTCGTATTTTAACACCCGGACTATATATTATAGGGATAATAACCGAAATGTTTATAAATCGGTAGTTTTTCCTCCTACCATACGTAATCAGTCGTATATTTATATATCAATCAAATAGGAGGAAATCACGATGGCAAAAGCAAAACCACACTTAAACCTTGTATTCATCGGTCACGTCGACCATGGTAAATCTACCACTGTAGGTAGAGTTTTATTCGATTCAGGAAACGTTTCCGAACAGGAAATGAGAAAACTGAAAGAGAAAGCAGAAGAGCTTGGTAAAGGCGGATTCGAATTCGCATTCGTTATGGACCAGCTTAAAGAAGAAAGAGAAAGGGGCGTTACAATCGACCTTGCTCACAAAAGATTCGAAACTGACAAATACTATTTCACAATTATCGACGCACCAGGACACAAAGACTTTATCAAAAACATGATCACTGGCGCATCTCAAGCAGATGCAGCAGTCCTTGTTGTCTCAGCAAACCCTGGAGACGGCGTACAAGCACAGACCAAAGAACACGTATTCTTGTCCAGAACACTTGGTGTACAGCAAATGATCATAGCTGTAAACAAAATGGATATGGCTAAATACGAAGAGAAAAGATACAACGAAGTTAAAGAAGAAGTATCTAATATCTTGAAAATGGTCGGCTACAAACCAGCTGAAATTCCTTTCGTACCAGTAGCATCATTGCTCGGCGAAAACGTAATCAAGAAAACCGACAAAATGCCATGGTATACAGGTCCAAATTTGCTAGAAGCAATCAACAATTTGAAATTGCCTGAAAAACCAACTCACCTACCATTCAGGATGCCTTTACAAGATGTCTATAACATCACAGGTATCGGCGTAGTTCCAGTAGGAAGAATTGAAACAGGTATATTGAAGATCGGCGACAAAGTAGTTGCAGTCCCAGGAAGGGAAGGCAAACCAGTTCCAGGCGAGTGCAAATCAATTGAGATGCACCACGAGCAGCTTACACAAGCTGAACCTGGCGACAACGTCGGTGTTTCAATCAGAGGCTTTGGCAAGAAAGACGTAGCAAGAGGCGACGTCATGGGCCATTCTGATCACGTACCAACAGTTGCATCTGAATTCACAGGACAAATTGTCGTGTTGAACCACCCAACTGTAATAACAGTAGGATACACACCTGTATTCCACATACACACAGCACAAGTTGCTTGTCAAGTAACAGAGATTGTAAAGAAAATTAATCCAGCAACCGGCGAGACATTGCAAGAGCACCCAGATTTCATCAAAAATGGAGATGCAGCAATAATTAAAATCAAGCCGATACAACCTCTATGCATCGAGAAGCAATCTGAAATCCCGCAATTGGCAAGATTCGCAGTTAGGGACTCAGGCGCTACTGTAGCAGCAGGCATGTGCATCGACCTAATCAAAAAACCTATGTAGATATAGGTTTAAATTTTTTATTTTTTAATTATCATACACAAAAACGGGCATGATGAACCAAATCTTCATCATGGACTAACTGAAAAATGCAAAAAGCAAGAATAAAATTGGCAAGTACAGACATCAACAAGATCAACCAGATCTGTGAAGCGATTAAAGATATTTCCACAAAAACTGGAGTTCAGATGGCTGGACCTATTCCTTTACCTACTAAAAAGCTTAAAGTTACAACCCGTAGATCACCTTGCGGAAATGGTAAGGCTTCTTTCGACAGATTCGAGATGAGAGTACATAAAAGAGTAATCGATCTTGGTCTTGACGAACGCGCATTAAGGCTTGTGATGAGAGTACCTATACCAGACGGATTGAATATCGAAATCGAAATGGTAGAATAGATTTATTTTCTTATTTTATATTACCCATACTATACTTATCCAGCATTAGTTATGTCTGTATACTATTATTCTGTTATATATATTCTGTAATGTATAAATGGTTATATAGGTAGCATCCCCATAATATATCGATAACAATTCACCGTTATACTATACTAAAATGGGTGATATGAATGCTAGAAGCCATATTGGATACAGCTAGTTCTTTTGCCAGTTCTGCGAAGAAAGGCGCGCAGACTTTGGCGTTGAGCGCAGCTCTTATGATGAATTATACGCCAGCAAATGCTTCAACCGCTGCAGAACCAAAAAGCAGCAGACCAGCACTTGAAGAATGCGTAAGCACTGAAGCGCCTCATTATATCAAAGATTATGATGTTAGACATACTGATGACAGAGTCGAGCAAACAAAAGAAATATTTAGAGTATTGCATGCAACACGTGGCGCGTACGGCTCAGGAGAAGCATCATATACTCTAGAGAACAACGCAGTAATATTCAAAGAAAAGCTATACGGCAAGGATGTACAGCTTATCCTGCCTGAATATACTGTCAGGAAAGACGGCAAGATACTCTATACTACCTGCAATGGTTCTAAAGAGATATCTCAGCAAGAGCTTGAAGTAGTCAGGAAAGACTTGCTCATGACATTGAAAACTGCAGTAGACAATGCTTATTCTGACCTGAAAGGGTATACTGATTTCATTGTTGAAAGCGCAGACAAAGACTTGAAGAAAGCCGGAAAAATAAAAGAAGGCGAATGGCTTGTCGATATATTGGATAAAGTTATTCCTGGATATGAAGCAGACGCTTCCATACCTGGAGATCTTCCAGTAAGGTATAGAGACGCACTGATGATACCTAGTATCACCAAAGAAAGCTTTGTGCCTAAGAAATTGTACCTAGCTCCTTTCGATGCATGGGGATTGTGCTATATCGATGCGGGCATAGTCGGATACCATCCGCAGGCGAGAATGATTGATGTCATCCACGGCAAACCTACTGTGCTAACGCATGAATTGTACCATAATCAAAGAGATTTGCAAGGCAATCCTATGATCAGGTATTTCGATGCGGAACAGATGGCTTCATTGGCTATGCTAGGCAACGATTATCCATTGACTTTCCTAAGGCATGGCTATTTCAAGAAGTATCGTGAACTTGCGAAAGTGTTCTATGGATTCGATTCTGATAAAGAACTTGAAGGCATAAAAAAGACAGAGATGGGCAGCACTTTAATATTTGATGAGAAAAAGCTAAGAAGAGTTAGTCAGAAGATAGATACATTGTCCGCAGATATGCGCGACGTGTTCTTGACTAAAGTCGGACCTATGTTCTACAAAGATCCATTATACTGGGTATCAGTCAATAAAGATCTTGCAGATGATGCAGCAGCGACTGAGATTCTGTTCAGTGCATTCAGAGAACCTGTATTGCTTAATGGATTTGCAGAGACTTACAACTGGTTACAGGAATGGTCAGCAGTAATCGACGAATCTGCAAGAGCTGCAGAAAAAGCAATGAAAGATAAACAACCAGGATCTGGCGGGACTACGATAATAATTGGAGCTACTCCTGAACAGCAAAAAGTATTGACTGATCTCGCGAAGAAGTACGGATTCGACAACGAGTACCAGATGTACAAAATGTTCAATACATTGCACGAAGCAGGGCTCATATCCGAGGACAGATTCTCCGGATTGAGCAAGATGCTAAAATCAGAAATGAGGTGGTTGAAATGAGTCTCAGAAAAACGATAATGTCTTTGCTTGCTGGAGCCACCCTTACCGCGACGTCCATGATAACTGGGTGCGGAGAGGAGACCTTCAAAACAAAGTTCAAAGATCTTATACAGAATAATTATGGAGTCACTGGAGATCAGGCTGATGTCGCATACGTGCCTGCTGAAAGAGATAGATATCTTGTCAAGAATGAGGACGGAACTTATTCGCCAAGCTACAAAACTGTGGATCTCGAGAAGCAGAAAGGAAGGATGGATCTTATGAAAAAAGATCTCGAGCAGATACTCAGCACATTCCCTCCGCACATGTGGTCGAAATACATTGATGAGCAGAGCGACAGCAACATGAGAGGATTATTGTCCAGAGAAGAGAAAGTCATAGACCTTCAGCTCAGGCAATTGAAAGCCAAGAAATGTTATGTGGAGTTCCAGCAGATGATGGGATATGCCGCATCTGGCTCGAAGCAGATAGTAGAGACTGACAGATATGCTTTCGCAGATCAATTCCCAGACCCTGATTTCGGAGAGAAATTCAAGCTAGGAAGAATTGATGTTGATAAAGCTAAGGCCAAGCAAGAAATTGAAAGAATGGAATATTTCAGGAAATTATTAAGGGATGTGCCTAACCCTGAGTTCCCGTTCAAAGACAAGATCAAGCAGACCATTAAGAGAGAATTTAAAGAAGGGCTTGTCGTAATCGGATACGATATCAACCAACCAGTAGATAATGTCACTGACTATTACGAAATATTTAGGAAAGCGCCAGATGGCAGACTAGAAAGCCTGCCTGCGATAAGGATCTACAAGTCATTGAGATCAAAAACACCTAACATCGCTGTAGTGGATGAAGACAGGCAAGGACAGAGAGGATTCGGGATGCCTGATGAAGTGGTCAGGATAATGGGAGTATCTGACTGCGATGATATATTCTACAACAATGGCAAGCTCATAAACATGGCATTTAAGAATCCGTTTGATGTCAGGAAAATGAGGCTCGTAGATGCTGACAGGGACATAGAGATAGTCGCTACCGGTAAGCTGGAAAACAAATTGTGGGTGCCTAGCAAAGAAGGGTATGATGTGGAATTAGTCTATAAGAATGATGAAGACAACAATTACACCTTATCTGCCAATAAAGGCGTAGACCTCAAAGACAAGAAATTCGAAGACTGGATATTCACCAGAAATTACTCAGACAATTCAGTGTCAGAAATGTACAAGCTCAAAGAAGCGTACAGAGGTCTGAAAATCTGGGATGTCAGAGTAAGGCCTACCACACTAGAGCTAGAGAAAGGCAAGCCTAAGAAATCGCTCGAAATAGAACTGGTATTGGAAGACTTTAGTTCCAGAACTGGAACTCAAGAGCAGTTCCTTGAAAAAGTGCCTATGGCTATCACATACAATAACGGGACCAAATATACGGACACTCTATTGGATGCTGACGGCAAGGACAATCCAAGGTACGAGCTTAGGTTGAGACAAGTGCAGCCTCTGAACCCTTCAGATGTATCTAAGAATAAGCCTTAGGGCTTATCTTTTTCTTTTCTTTTTTATTAAACTATTAGAATAAACGCCGTCGCTCGGATTTCCACATAAGGGTAGTCTACCCTTATCAACCTCGAGCTGCCTCATTACATTCGGAAGCAATTAGAATAAACGCCGTCGCTCGGATTTGAACCGAGAAGTCCGAAGGACATCTGCTTTCTGACGAAAAATCGTTTCGAGGCAAACGCAGTACCGGGTTGTGCCACGACGGCTTAAGAACATATTCCTAGTCAGTAATATTTAATGTTTTCGTATAAATGCTAATCTTTAAATATCTATATCACTGATTACAAATGATGGTTAATAAAATAGAGATAACGCAAGTATTCTTTCCAAGGAAAGTGAAAATCCCTAAATATGAATTCGATAAGGCTGGCAAACAAAGACCTGCTTGGATTTACTTCAAAAATCCGTTAAACAAGGCGAAATATATAACTGTCAAGAATTCCAGCACAAAATGGAGAAATGCATACTTCGCATATCTTTCAAAAAACCTCTATTTACCTAGAGATTACAATTCTGAAGAGATGAGTAGATATTACGATAAACTCTCCGAAATTTACGAAATAGGCATTGGCGATAACAATCCTAAAGCGATAGCATTCACGCTAGATCATATCAAAAGATTGAATCCAAATAAAAAAGGATCAGTACTAGAAATAGGAGCAGGGACAGGATTAGGCGCAGAATCTCTCGTAAAAGAAGGTTTTACAGATATCACCTTGCTTGATTTCTCAAAAGGTATGCTTGCTAAAGCGAAGAAGAAACCATTGTTACAAAAATGTAAGTTAGTATTGACAGATTTCAAAAAATTTAAATCAATAAAGAAATATGATTTAATTGTCAGCTTCTTTTCTTTAGGCGAATCAACGTATTACACTCCCGAAGAGCTAACTGAAGCATTAACAAAAGTAAAGAATATGCTCAAACCGAATGGAATTATCGCAGTCCATGGCCATTTTGATATTGATTTATTCAGCGAATTCTTTAAGCCGAAATTCAAAGGTCAATTTTTAATGAATTCTAAAAAGAAGTTCTATACTCATTACTTCATCGGAAGGAAGTAAAAAGCGCTGACGCCCGGATTTGAACCGGGATATCCCGAAGGAAACAGGATAGCTGGAATATATTTGCTTAATGCGCAAAAAAGCAGTTTCCAGTCCTGCGCGGTACCGGGTTGCGCCACGTCAGCATAGTCTCTGTGTTAATCTATATCGTTTATAAATTTATTGATGATTTTTACCCGTCAATTTTATAAATGAAACATATATTCTAGAGAATATGTTTTTCCACATTATATTAACAACTCGGTGCAATCTGCAATGCAAGTACTGCTATGGCGCTTCTTGCGATGATTTCGTAGCTGAATTGCCTTCTAATATCGATATTTCCTATCCGGAAGATATGAAATATGACGTTAGTTTGCTTAAATCGTTCTGCGATAAGGATAAAGATTGCGTTTTGACATTCTATGGCGGAGAGCCGTTGTGCAATATTCCTAAGCTTACTGCTGTTATGGATCAAATTATGCCAAAATGGTACATGATGCAGACCAATGCCATGATGCTTGATAAGCTGCCTTCTAAATATGTCAATCGCTTCCATACAATCCTTACATCAATTGATGGCGATGAAAAGACTACTGATAATTATCGTGGGGTTGGTGTTTACAAAACAGTGCTGAAGAATATTGCTCTGATTAAGAAGAATGGTTATACTGGCGAATTGATAGCTAGAATGGCAGTAATGGAAGATACTGAAATTTATTCTGCCGTAACTCATTTAGTCGAGAAATGCGGATACACTTCTGTGCATTGGCAATTGGATGCAATGTTCTGGGAAAATGATTTGCGCAAAAGAAATTTTGTTGATTGGGTTAATTCCAGTTATAATCATGGCATCAAAAAGTTGATTGCTTATTGGCTTGCTGATATGAAAAAGAATAAGCGCGTTCTTAAGTTATATCCTTTCTTGGATATAATGCATGACTTATTGCATAACCAGAAGAGTCTGCTTAGGTGCGGTTCTGGACATTCGAATTACACTATCCAAACTGATGGCACCATTATTCCGTGCCCTATTATGCTTGGAATGAAAGATTATTATCTGGGGCACATTAGGGATGCTGATCCCGCTAAGTTGAAAAAAGTGCATTGTAATGCACCTTGCGATAAATGTAAATCGCTTGGCGAATGCGGCGGACGATGCTTGTATGCGAATGTTATGAAGCCATGGGGTCCCCAAGGATACGAGATCCTGTGTCCTACTGTTCACAATCTGATTGATTCTCTTAAGTCTGCGCTTCCTGAAGTGAAACAATTGATTTCTTCTGGTGTTGTCAAACTCTCTGATTTTGATTTGGTTAAGTTCAACGGCTGCGAGATTATACCTTAGAATTCTACTCGTATCTCAAAGCCCAAGAACAAAGTTCTGGGCATAAGATACTATTCATATCTTAATGCATCTACGGGTTTTAATTTAGACGCGTTATAAGCAGGAATCGCACCGAATATCATGCCTATGCCCATTGAGAATGCTACTGAGAATGCGAGTAGCCAAAAATTAATAGGTATAGTCAACTGAACATCAGATCCTGCCGTAAGTCCCAAATAGGGCAATATTTCTATCAACCCTATCGAAGCAAATATGCCTAAAAGACCGCCAACTAAACCAAGCATGCCTGAGTTTAATAAGAAGATAAGAAGAATATCTGAATTCTTCGCGCCAATGGCTTTCATTACGCCAATATCCTTTGTTTTTTCCAATACTGACGTAAACATAGTATTAGCTACGCCTATACCTCCGACTAGCAAAGATATGGCCGCTATTACGCTTAAAAATAAAGTTATTCCTGCAGTCATTGTGCTGAAACGTTCCTGGAGCGCCGCTGATGACATGATTGAGAAATCTTTCTTATCGGCAGCGACATGATGGGCATTCATAAGAGCAATGTCTATCTTGTCAGAGACTTCTGTGATCATATCTGCGTCAGAAACCTTTACGCTGATGGATGAATATTCGTTCGATTTCAACAAAATAGAATCACCCAATACCTCTCTCGCATCCTTTAAGGTCATGTACATTCCATTGTCATTACCCATACCGGTCGATGCCTTCAATATACCGATTATCCTAAAGGGTTTATCATTTATCAAAATGATTGAGCCTACATTCAATTGAGTTTTGAATACTTTATTCGCTAATCTATCTCCAATGACCACTGCACGGGTATCGCCTGTGCTTAGATCCCGGCCCGTAGCTAATTCTGTAGTGACAAAATCTTTGTAAACGCTTGGATTCTGACCCGTAATAGATTGTGATGTGGACTCGCTCAGATATTTGACAGTAGCTCTGCCACTGATTACTGGATTGATTGATTTTATTCCTGCCACAAGTTTCAATGTCTGGATATCACGATCTGAAAGAGCTTTCGCTGTTGAAGAACCGCCGCCACCGCCTTCGTGCGGACCTATAGCTCTGCTTGAGCCTGATGAGATTGAGATAATATCCTGGCCAAGGCCCTGAAGCTGAGAATTCACAGTCTCCTGCAAACCAGTGCCTATCGAAATTATCGCGACTACTGCTGCCACACCTATGAAAATCCCTATTATGGTCAGCCAGCTCCTCAATTTACTATGAAGCAGCATGTTCAACGACAACTTGAATATTTTAGATAGTCTCATGTTATTTTTCCTTTGCGGTCAATTGCTATTTCTATTTCTTTTTCCTGAATCTCCTGTAGACTGGCAATATAAACATGCCCAGGAACAGACCGAATGCAAGATAAAAGTATTTTGAAGTTGAACTTGTCTGAGTCCTTACATTAGCAGTAGATATAGTTGCTGCTTTGATATCTACAGGAACTGTTTTCTCGATTGTGGTCCTTATTCCTGCAGCATCAGTATAAGCCATATGCAGTACTAATTCTTCAAGCGCATTATTCGGTGCTATATCAAAAGTAACTGTGGTGAAATCACCTGCTGCAAGATTGCCTATGATTGAAGAGCTTGAGCCTGAAACTTTCACATTCTCCTGAGGTTTTATCGAAATAGTGACTGCTGTAGCAGTATTCTCACCGATGTTTGAAATCGCGAAAGATGTAGCTGTGCTTGAAGAATCCTGCATGATTACATCAAAGTCAGTCTTTGTCTTAGCAACCTCTATCGGAAGATTGAATGTGAACCTTGAGCCTTTAGATGCATCTGTTGTAGCTTGGAGTTTCAAGATATTCTGTCCGACCGGCGCATTCTCAGCTACTTTGACACGGAATTTCATAATGACCTGATTAGCATCAGATTCTTGTATTGATTTGTAAGAATTAATTGTACCGGGGATTATACCATACGCTCTTACTAATGCCTCTTCTGAAGTGAATGGATATTCTGGCAGCAATTCAAATTCCGCATTAGGCGCTGAAGCCTGTCCGACATTCTGCACCTTCACCCATAAATCGAACCAGTCTCCAGCATTCACTGGATATGGATCATATTTCAATGTCTGCACTACAAAAGTCGCTATAGATGGCGCGCTTGATGTGTACGTTTTCTGGTAATCTTCTACGTACATCGCTGCGCTTACTGCAGATATCTGCATGATACTGATCATGAATAAACCGATCAAAAATAATATGTTTTTTCTCATTTTGCATCCCTCACTACCAGGCCATCGGCCAATTTTATTACCCTTTCTCCATAATTGACTAAATTTATATCGTGTGTGATAAGAATGATAGTCTTGCCTTCTTTGTGCAGTTTCTGGAATATGCTCATGATATCCCTGCCAGTCTTGCTGTCAAGATTACCCGTCGGTTCGTCTGCTAAGATTACTTCAGGATCGTTCGCTAACGCTCTCGCTATAGCAACTCTTTGCTGTTGACCGCCTGACAATTCTTTAGGTTTGTGATACATACGATCTTTAAGTCCTACTAATTCCAATGCTTTTATCGCAATATTCTCTGATTCATCCTTATCTTGGAATTCCATGGGAAGCATTACATTTTCTAGCGCAGTTAATGTTGCAATTAAATTGAACTGCTGGAATACAAAACCTATCTTTCTTCCTCGAATCATTGCTAGCTCTGATTCTTCAAGTTTAGAAATATCTTTTCCGTCTAAATATATCGCGCCTTTTGTAGGTATATCCAATGCGCCGACCATGTTCATCATGGTACTCTTTCCTGAACCTGATGCGCCGGTGATAGCCACGAACTCGCCTTGATGGATGTCTAAAGAAACTCCCCTCAATGCCTCTACCTTGACATCGCCTATCTGATAGACTTTCCAAATATTGTCCAGACGGATTACAGGTTTAGCTACCATTCTCAGGATTAATTAAAACTAGTATATATAAAGAAAGTGGAACATAAGTCCACATAACTTATAAAACTTTAAATAGTTCTATCGCTTGTGATAACCTATGCCGCCAATGCCTAACTTTTGGATTGAATCTGTTTATTCTTTCATAGTAATAATCTCCTGTATGCTGATATTCTACAGGACTAAAGAGTTGTATGAATTAACTTCTCATAAAGGGATTAGATATTTCAGAAACACTTTCCTTTTCTTTGGAATTACCTATATAGTTCGGTTTATAGGATTTCTGGCTAGGCCTGATGGGGCTAGACACATAAATCCGGCATATTTCGATCCGGCATTCTTCCTTGTCGCATATTCTAGCTCAATGGCTCTCATATATCTGATAAGCAGCATCTTCTGGAAAAGACTTGATCCATTGTCTAAGAAAAAAGAATATCTGTTCCATGTGATTGCTTCAACTATCGCGCTTATCAGCGTAGTGATTGGAATGAAATTCCTTATATTCGCATTCCAAGGTGTCCTATTCTTATTGCTTATGATTGTGAGTTATATCAACTACAAGAAGACCAAGAATAAGGGGCCATTGTCAAAAATATATACTTTGTACTTGTTGATATTCGGATTGTGGATAACCAGCAACGTGCTTGAACTGGTCGCGTTCTTCTCGCAAATATTGGCTGCCATGATATACGGCGCGTCCATATTCCTATTCGTATTAGTATTATTACGCGTATTAAAAGAATTAAATCCTAAACATTGAAATCCGCTAAAAAAAGAGGAAAACTAGAAGTAATACATGATATCCTTGAGATTGTAAAAGATAATAATAATTCTATCAAATTTACTCCTTTGCTCAGGCGCTCTAACCTCTCTTCTGAAAGATTCCAGGAATATTATTCTGAACTGCAATCCAGAGGATTCGTACGTGAACTAAGTGAGAAGAACGGCAAGATTGTAACGCTTACGGATAATGGATTCAGGTACCTTGAGCGCTATAAAACAATCATTTCTTTCATTGATGATTTTGGACTATAGATTTATAATAAGAATGTGTTTTTCTAGCAATATGGACTTACGCAATAAAGTATTATCAGCTTTCGCAGCATTGACACTAAACGGATGCGGTATTGAGTACGTAGATCCGTTCTCCCCGCCTAGCGCAGATTTAGGGCTAAATATGAACAAACCTGCTATCAATGAAGTGGCTGAAGGATTGGGCAGGAAGCTGTATATTTCCGCTGATGAAATGCCCATGGATGACAAAATCAACAAGATTATTTCTAGTTATATGAAGAAGGATAAGAAGCAGTACTAATTCAGCTTTTTGACTCGCTTCGCTCGCAAAACCCTGGGGAAACAAATAGACCTGCGTTCGCTATACTCACTTGGTCTAGAATAAAATAAGAAATGTGGCGGTGAAGGGCTTTGAACCCTCGACATCTGCGTTATGAGCGCAGCACTCTAACCAGGCTGAGTTACACCGCCAGCCTTTTAAGAAAAGCCTGGGGAAAACAAATTAAGTATGGTATTTGCCCAGCAAAACCATACGAATGTCTAATAGTTATTGGCATTAAATCCTAATTTATAAGCCTTACGTATTTGGCAACATTTATATACTACAAAATGCTCAATTTACTCAGTAAAAAGAGGTGTATCATAATGGCTAAAAAAATGAAAAAAGAAGAGAAGTGTTGTGATATGGAATATGGACATTGTCACAAATGCAAAGGCATTAGTATGTTATTACTTGGCGTTCTTATATTCCTATATGATTATTATAATGCGCCACTAGGCTGGGCGTTCTTTATTGGAACAGTTCTAGTAGCAAAAGGATTACTTTCAGCATTGATGCATAAATGCAAATGTTAAGAGATTAGAAAAAAATCTTTTTTATTTTATTTTTATTCGTTTTTCATAATACATTTATCTACTTCTTTCTCGTTCACTTTCTTTAGATTCTCTTGGAACTCTTTGGTGAACTTCACTAATTCGTCGCCTAATAATTTCTTGACTTCACCGCTCAAAAGTTTGCCTTTTCTGTAATCATCGAAAAGTTTTTTTGTCTTGGCTTCATCATAGAAGTATTTGCTCAAATAAATGCACGAAATGTCAATATCAGTATCGCCACCTTTCGTCCTATGCTCTTCGACTGTAGGCTGGCCTCCAGAGTATGATTGGTTAGCTTTCTGCCGTAATGATTTTTCAGTTTCGTTCAAGAATATCGCATTGTTCTTTGATTTAGACATTTTCTGGCCATCAATGCCTGGCATGAATGTGACGTGCAATATCGCCGGCTTGTTATAGCCAGCTCTATCCGCTATATCTCTGCTGATTCTGATATGGCTGTCTTCATCAGGTCCTATCGGCACAAGGACGTGCTTAATTCCAAACTTTTCCTGCGGAAGCATGATATGAGCTGATTGAACTAAGGGATAAAAATACATGCCCGGATTGTCTTCAGGTTTGTAGCCATAAGTTGCTTTGATCTCTGAGAAAGTGACTCTTCTGCATAGCTTAATCGCTAAATTGTAAATATTCGTGTAAATCTGATCGATTATGAAATAAGTTTTCTTTGGGTCGAAACCATAAGCTAAAAGCTCCCTAGCTAATTTCATTGAATTTTCTAACGCTTCTTTCTGGTCTTTGACTTTGCCTACGATATAACTCTCATCATCTGATATTGGAATGAATATCGGAATGCCATACTTTTTCTGAAAGTATAGATTTGTATCAAATACTACTTTGTGGCCAAGATGGATGGTGCCAGATGCGTTGAAACCTGATACTATTGCGCATTTCTCTCCTTTTTTGAGCGCATGGAAGAATTTATCGAAATCTCTATGCGAATAGATAAGCCCTTTCTTGAAAGTATAGCAGTCTGGTATCTCCTTAAGACTCGCAATCGGCTGCGCGCCGAATGAAGTTACCAACTTTTCATTGTCCAATAATAGGTTCTTATCCATAGGAAAATAAAAGTATATTGGGGATTATAAATATTGCTATAGCACTGGACATTCTCCCTAGTGCACTGGACATCCGTGAGACTTATAAAGTAAAATTTCGTTAGTTTGTTTATGGAAATTATGCAGAAGGCGCGGATATTGGCGGAATCAGGTCAATACGATTCGTGCGGCCCTAGAATGTGCGAAGTCAAGATCCAAGAAGGTCTTGGCGGGATATACAATGCGAAATCTGAACATAAATCGTGCCATCTGTTCAAGACATTGATGACTAATTCTTGCGCCTATGACTGCAAGTATTGCGAGAACGCACGCGGATGCGCAAAGCAAAAAGTCAGCTATTCGCCGGACGAATTAGCAAAAGTTTTCAATCACCTTTATACTAATAAGATAGCCGAAGGGTTGTTTCTTAGTTCTGGAATTGAAGCCGGCAATCCTGACGTGTGCACTGAACGCATGCTCGAAGCCGTCCACATATTGCGTGACCAATACAAATGCGGAGGATATGTGCATTTCAAGATATTGCCGGGAACTAGCTATGAATTAGTGAAACAAGCTTCTGAGATTGCGACTAGAATGAGTATCAATCTTGAAGCACCAAGCAAAGGCATCCTTGACGAATTAAGTTCTTGCAAGGATTACAAAATTGACATATTACGCCGTCAATCGTGGATATCTAAGTTTGACTTGAAGAGCGGACAGACCACGCAGATGATTGTCAATAATCTCGCTTCTGATAAAGATGTACTTCGAATGACAGAATGGGAATATAATTCATTGAATATGAAACGCGTGTATTATTCAGCGTTCCGACCTGTTCGCGGTACTGAACTCGAGCATGTTCGCGCTGAACCTTTGTCTCGCCAAAATAAGTTATACAATGCAGATTTCTTATTGCGCGATTACGGGTACAAGACTTCGGAAATATTCTCGATAATGGATGACGGCATGCTACCTAAAGAAGATCCTAAATTAGCTATTGCTAAAGCAACTTTCTCAGGCCCAGTCGATCTGAATGAAGCTTCTTACGAAGAATTGATACGTGTGCCAGGCATCGGTCCGAAGACTGCATCACGCATACTTGATTTCGGCTATATCAGAAGCTATTCGCAATTGAATATGCTTGGCGCCACTATAGATAGAGCTAAACCTTTCATAGAAATCGAAGGAAAACGCCAAATGAGATTGGCAGAATTCTGTTCCTAAAGCTCGGCCTTGACTGCGGCTTCAATCGCTTTCCTATACTCTTCCTGCTCTTTTGCGTCTTTGTATTTTGTGTTCTTCCAATCAAATTTGTGACCATCGCCTTCATGCCTTGGGATTACATGGAAATGGACATGGTTAACTAACTGTCCTGCAGCTTTGCCGTTGTTCTGGCAGACATTAACGCCGCCTTTCTTTGTTATGACTAAAACTTTAGATACTTTCTTGATTACGTCCATTATATTGTGAAGCAGGAATTCTGGAGTTTCCATAATCGTTTCGTAATGGTGCTTAGGCAGCACTAATGTGTGACCTTTATTCACTGGAGAAATGTCTAGGAATGCGATAACGTCTTTATCTTCGTAAACTTTCGCTGAAGGGATTTCGCCTTTAGCTATCTTGCAGAATATGCAGTCATCTTTCTTTTTTTCCATCTTCATCCACCTTCTTTATGATCTTGATAACATCTAACAGATCTTTCGCTTTATAATCGCTGTTATACTTATTTTTATAGATTATGGATCTAACTTTCGCTCTCTTTGCACATTCAGAGTCTACGAACGTGTCGCCCACATAAATTGTTTCATTTGGTTTGATACTGAAATGCTTCATTATCTTATTTAACTCTTCAGGATGCGGTTTAGGATGCTTGACTTTATCTGCAGTGATTATGTAATTGAAATATTTCTTGACTTTCAGCTTATTCAATAGCCAATAAGTCTCGCCTATCCTATTGGTCGCCAATGCAACTTTGTATTTCGGTCTTAATCTGCTCAATAATAGTTTAGCATGTTTAGTTAGTTTGATATTTTTCTCGAAATCGAATCTTATCCTCTTCGCCTGCTTCATGACCTTTTTCTCAAGGATACCTTTGAAGTGCTTCCTGAAAACTTGCCTTGACGTTAATGTATAGCAATCAATCTCTTGGTTTTTCTTCAACTTAGGCAGTCCGAATATTTTCCTTAACAACTGGATGAACGCCACATCTATCTTTATTGAGTCTAGGATTACGCCGTCAAGATCGAATATCACGAGCTTTATCATAGTGAGAATCATTGGAAAGAAAGTATATAAAATATATGTAGAATAATTCTCGGCCTATTCTTTAGATTCTAATGCGAGCTCTGCGAGTTTAATCGCGCCTTCACGAGATATCGCCCCTGCAGTGAATCTTCCGTTGTGGCAGAATAAAGCATCTTTTACTCCAGTGAGATTCTGCAATTGCTCATCCCTAAGGCCAGCCCATACTAAGGGTAATTTCTTCCTATAGTTATAAGTGCCCAATTCAGCGGGAACGCAAGTCACTGCCCATTGCTTGCTATTAGACCCTTTATGCACAAGAAACTTAGTATCTAGAGATTGCTCAATAACTACTTCATGCCAAGGATAAGTTCCTTCCAAAACAAAATACCCTTTTCCTTTATATTTATCAAGAGCATCTATTATAATACTGCGTGCCAAGATCACACTATGCGCGCGTATGATCTCACGAGATAGTATTCTTTTAGCAATATCAACGCTTTCATTAAACATCATATCAATAGAACCGGATTCATGCCATTGAGGATTCAATACTGAAAAAAATCTAGGAAGCAGATATGGACTATCCTTGCTGTTCTCATTAGGACTGAAATATCCTGTATCATCAGCATCTATCTTCTGAACAAGAATAGCATCTACATCCAGGACTATTCTAGCTAAATCTTCTTTACCAGCATTTCCTAATAGTTTCTCACATATCTGAGAACCATAATGTTTCCAAATCATCCCAAACGAAGCATAAGGTATGCCGTTCTCTCTTTTAGGTCCATTCACTAGATGATGATCATAATCTCCTTTATTCGGTTCATATCTGCCACAAACATCTACTCTCAAATCCACTTGTTTATGTTCTTTTGAGTCTCTAGTCCTAATTACTTCTAACCCTGGATTGAACAACCTCAATGCAGCTATCGCGAATGCTTCATCAGCATGGAATTTGCCATCATGCACTGCTACTGATTTAACTTCCGCTAGAGATTTATGAATGTTTTCCATAAGAAAAAAAGCAAATATGGCTTTATTTAAAGGTTGCTGAGAATATAATAAGAGATATGGATAAGCCGAGAATCTCACCGGCCTTTTAGTAAACCCCGGGGAAAACAGATTAAGTATGACATTCGCTATGCGAAGTCATACGAATATGGACAAGCCGAGAATTGAACTCGGAGTCTTTCCCGTGCGAGGGGAACGTATTAGCCGTTCTACTACTTGCCCAACCTTTTGACTTCGCCCTTCGGTCTCAGCAAAAGCTTGACCAAACTCATGGGCGTGCGCTTCGCTTAGCCCACCCCATAAACTTGGACGATTAAATGGACAGGACGGGATTTGAACCCGTGATCACCCGATTGCCAACCGGGGATTCTGCCGGACTGAACTACCTGCCCAAACTTTTGACTTCGCAAAAGTTTGATCAAACAAATTAAGTAGGGTATGCTGTGCAACCCTACGAAGATCAACGAAGTCTAAATATAAGATTAAGAAGTTGTATATAATAATTTATTTATTAAGGTATCTGACCCAGAGCAGTCTTATGCGTTCCATGTTCTTGCCGAACTTATCGCTGAGCTTGTAAACTTTCCTGTATAAGTCGTAATCTATCAGGCCCATGCTTCTCATAGGTGTCAATATCCTGTCATAGAACTGGCGTTTGTTATAGCTCAATTTGACTTTCTTGCCCCTGTATTCTGGCTTGTCAATCTCGCATTCATAAGTACCATCATGAAGTGCATTAGCTAGCAAAGACATCTCAGTCTTATTCACTTCGCCGCCTTTTTCCTTGATCCATTTGATCAATTCTTTGCTGACTATGACTTGCTGATCAGTAGCGAATATAACTTCAAGAACATCTTCCGGCAAATTATCCTGATCGAATAAAATGGTCATATCCACGTAATAAGTGAATACATTTTATAAAAGTTACTTTTTTGTATACTGGTGTATATAATTCTGCATTAGAATAAGCGAAAAATGAGTTTATACGGCCTATAACTGCGATTTAAGGTTTTCAACGAACTGATTGAAATCGTCTTTCTTCACAGTGAAACCACACGCTTGATCATGTCCGCCGCCGTAGCCATATATGCCTTTCAATGCTTCCTGAACCATCTTAGGCAGTCCGCCTTTATCATATCTAAGACTGCCGCGGACTTCGTCCGATGCGTCACGGCCGATTACTATGAGGGTGTGGGGATGCTTATACTGGAGGTCATCAGCCAAGTTGCCAGTGAAGCTGTAAGTTGATAATGTATATGTGAAAACAATTGCTTTGTCCCTTGGTTTCATATGACTAACATGAGACCATAGCTCTAGGTATTTCGCATTAACTTTCTCGTAATAGGTCCAGATGAATTTGCCTTCCGGCGTAGTTTGGTTCAATATTTCCTCTGGTGAGTTTATCTTGGTCAGGACTTTTACGCATTTCTTTGCGTCTTCAACTTTGCCTTTGATTATGAATGAGAATACGTTGATTAATTTTCCAATCTTTGATTCATATCTCGCCAATCCGACATCTGACGCTTCTTTTTCGGTTATGAGTTCGGGATGGTCCTTGGCGAATTGTTTCGCTTCAGGCGGTAAATATGCGTCGCCTAGGCAACCAACTATCATGATCCAGTCGAAGTCTTTGACAGCCTTCCAGCAGAGATATGTGGCTGGGATGTACATCTTAGGATGTTTTACCCTTGGATTGAATATTTTAACTTTTGTCCTGTCCTGCGGTTCGTGATGGTCTACCCAAATCACAGGCATCCTGACTTCGTCAAGGAAATCTTGATTGACATTAGCGATGTCTAGTATGAATAGTTTGTCTGGTTCATAGTCTCTTACTTTTGGCGCGAATTTCAAGTCTATTACTGGCTGTGTCTTAACTGGCACGCCAACGCCTTCTTTCACAAATTTGTAAAGTATTAAGAATGACGCTACTCCGTCTGCGTCGTCATGAAAGAAGTACATCGGATGCGCAACGCTTTCCAATTCTTCCCTTAATTTGGCGAAATCTATTATGTTATCCAATAATCATGAAATGCCCTCTTGACTATATAAAGATTATTAAAGAAATGACTCATTAATTTTGCCATCAGCTCGCTTGTTCTTCTATTAGTGAAGGGCGACATTCCCTCGGATAGGGGACTACCTCCCTTGTCGCCTAGGAAATGATTCTGCGATAAGCTTCGCAGATTGATGGCAAAAATATAATGAAAATAAATGATGTGATGATATGCAAGTGCCGTGCGTGAAGTGTAAAGGGAAGAATCCTAAGCAGAATTGCGGACGTAGCTATTGTCCAATCACTGCGAAAGCGCACGCTCGCGTTGCTTCTGTTAAAGATATCAAGCAGGATTTCCAGAGCGCTGCACCTAATATCTTTGTCGGACGCGTGAATTATCCGAATCTCGATGTCGGATTGCTTAGCCCGAATGATACGACTGATGCTTCTCTGCATGACGCGCCTAGAGTCTGGTCTGGGAATAATTACGACATCAATCAGATCATCAATCTGCGTTCTGCTTTAGTCAATTCCAAGTTTGTAGCGAACGTTCGCGCGACTAATAGATTCGTTGAGATCGCGCAGGAAATTGGTATGGCTTCGAAACCTGTAGATATCGAAGTCAATCTGAAAGATAAACCTAGATTCTCGCTTTCTACCAACCCTTATACTCTTCCGATGGGGCCAAACGCTTCGCTTGTGAAAGCGACAGTCACTTCGAATCCCCACATCGATCGTCCTGTTGATAAAGTTGTGTCTGATACTGATTTCAAATCTGTCGATGCAATCTCTCAATTGTATACAAAAGGTTATGATGAGAATTTTTTAACTAAGATATTATCAGCCGGCAATCTTGGTGTGAAGATGCAGCGCCGTATGGTGCCTACCAGATGGTCGATCACTGCAGTCGATGACATTCTCGCGAAGCAGATAATCGAAGAAGTCAAGTATAATGATAAAGTCGAGCATTCTGCTTATTTCGGCTCTTACTTAGGCAATTATTTTTTAGTGATGTTCTTCCCAGGAGTATGGAGCTACGAGCTGTTTGAGACATACATGCCGGAGTCGAGCTTCAACGTCTCTAAAGAATACACATTTACCACAGACTACGAGCCTTATTCCGGTCGTTCTACTTACGCTGAGAACTGCGCAGGAGGGTATTACGCATCACGTCTTCCTGCTTTGGAAAAGCTTAAGGAGATTAAGAAGCAAGGTTCTGTTCTGGTGATTAGGATTATTTCTTCCGAATATTATTGCCCCTTAGGGGTGTTTGTTGTTCGCGAGGCGACGCGCAAATCGATGCAGAGCAAGCCTATCAATTTCGCATCACGCGACCTGATGCTGAATTATGCGACACTGCTTGTGAAACGTAAGTTTGGATATGATATTTCTGAAATATTGCGCAGCAGCATACTGCTTAAACAGATGAAGGAACAGAAGAAATTATGGGAGTTCTGATGTCAATATATTTGTACGGGCACATAATCCGCAAATATTTCAGTAAAATGTGCACGTACACTGTTGAAGCACATTGACTAAAAAGCAGAGAAATTATAGAAATTCTGACCAAAAGGTTTAAATAAATGCATAATGATTCAATAGATAGCAGGTAAAACCTGGGAGCCAGTGTACCTTGAGGTGCACGAGCTAGTGCTTTTGGGTGCTGCTGTTTTTTCTACCAAACATGAAATACTTCTTGTTCTAATGAGATTATATCAACATATTCGCTATTGTCATGCTCAAACTTCTGAAAACAAGACCATGCTAACATATCAGCAAATTGCAAACCTGACCACGATTGAGAATAGCTATGATACACTTTAACTTTATTGATTGAAGATTTGCAACTCAGCATCTTAGTAAAATAATCGTTAAAATCTTGTTGCAATAACTGTTTACCCTTGGATTTATCTATCCTAATCTCAACATCATATGCATCGACTATTATCTGTTTCGCAAGCTTTCCAGCCACATAATTGTACAATTTATGCTTGTTATTCTTCAGAAAATCACTATAAATCTTCTTTTTCTCAAGAACAATATAGAATATCTTTGCATTTTTTATCTGAGTCAATTGCTTCAACATATGTCTTCTTAATTCGGGAGAAGATTTATTGGCTTTTATCTCGCTAGCTTTGCGCAACTGCTTCTTGAATTTATTACGCCGCATATTCTTTATGATTCTGTCTAAATCAGCGGGATTGTCAACCAGCAAAGCTGATAGAATTAAGTGTTTTGAGCCGCCCATGCCGAGATCTCCGCTCTCATCAATATACATATATTTGAACATTCAAGCGAATCAAGCAAACTGATGATATAAATAGATTATTATAATAAAAACTATCTTTCCATTATCCTACGATATTCTTCAAATGGTTCTAGGCACATCTCTTTTCTGCGCACATCCAATCCACTTTCATCTTCAATCGGCCAGACTTTGCCATAACTGAACTGCGTTCCGAATATCTGCGGCAATCCTTTGCCCACTAGAATTCTGTCTGTGAGATATGCTATGTACTGTTTTCTGTCATCGGTTAATGGCAATGCCTTCAGATATCCCAAGCATTCTTCCTGGAAAGCGACATCTTCTGAATGCTGCGCAATGAGCCATGCACTTTGTTCTCCAACAATATCGACTAAATCCGAAGAAGGCCAGCCTCTTTCTTTGATGATATCTTTCAGCCACAATGTATTACCTACATAATTATCAAGCAATTCTTTCAGCTTATGCTCATCAGCCTTATATTCTCTGCTCAGCTGCTGATCGTGATTGAATCTGCGCACGAGTTCATCCAATAGCTGTCTGTCTATCATAAAAAATGAAAAAAGAAATATCCTATAAAAATCTAGTGCTTCAGCTTTACGATGTCCTTGACCGCATCAACAAACACTTTGCACTCGTCGGACGTGTTGTACAAGTACAATGATGCCCTTGCTGATCCTTTCATGTTATGCGCATTGAACCAGGAATGCACGCAATGGTTGCCGGACCTTACGGCTATCTTGTAGGCAGTGTCTAGCATTATCGCGACTTCGTGCGGGTCCATGCACTTGACGTTGAAGCTGAATATGCCTGAACGTTCTTTTGGGTCCTTCGGACCTATGATATCGACCATATAGCCTAATTCTTGCGTAAGGATTGTGTTGAGTTTTATTTCGTGATCATGGATTTTATCCATACCAAGCGCACTCAGATATTTCACAGCTGCGCCGAAACCTATCATGCCTGCATAATGTTGCAATCCCGCTTCAAATCTTTGCGGTATTTTTTCTAATTTGAATGAATCGTAAGTTGAATCAGTGACAGTCTCTCCACCGACCATGAATGGATTGAGTTTCTCTAAAAGTTCAGGTTTGCCGTACAAAGCGCCTATACCTGTCGGGCCGAGCATCTTGTGGCCAGAACATGCCATGAAATCCACATCGAGCTTTTTAGTGTCTATCTCTTGATGCGCTGCTGATTGTGCGCAATCTAATAAGACTAATGCGCCGTGATCGTGAGCTATCTTGATTACTTCTTTAGCTGGAATTGTTGTTCCGTCTAAATTAGAAGTATGGACCATTGAAACCAACTTTACGCCTTTGATTTTCTTCTCGAAGTTCTCAAGACTGAATGAGTTGTCGAAGTTTGATTCAACGTATTCGTGCTTGACGCATTTATTAGCGAGCCATGGGATGAGATTTGAATTATGCTCTTTATCTGTGCCCAATACAACATCGCCTTGCTTGAATTCTAATGATCTTGCTATCAAGTTAATCGATTCAGTAGTGTTCTTAGTGAATATGATATCGTTCGCTTTCGCGCTGAAGAATTTCGCGATCTCTTCTCTTGCTTTCAAAGTTTCTTCTGTTACTCTCTTGCCAATAGTGTGCTGTGTCCTAGCTACGCAGCCGGAATAATTCTCGTAATAATCGTTCTGCGCGTCAATGACTTGCTTAGGCTTCAAACTCATGCAAGCGTTATCGAAATAAATCAGTTTAGGATTTTTAACTAAAAGCGGAAAATCGTCCCTTATCTTGTTTGCGTTATGCCCTAACATCATTTTGCTAATTCCTCTTCTATCATATCCTTGAGTTTATCATATTTAATATTTCCGGTATATGCTTGATCGTTCACAAAGAAAGTTGGAGTTCCTTTAACGCCTGAAGATATACCTCTCCTGAAATCGTTGTCTATCTTCATTGCAGTATCGTTGTCAGCGTAACAGCTGTTGAATTTGGTCATATCCAGATGCAGATCCTGAGCTAATTCTATCAATGATTCTGCTTTATACTCTCTTAACTCAAATAATTGGTAATGATATTGCCAGAACTGGTTCTGTTCCCTTGCGCATTCCGCTGCTTTCGCAGTCTCTTGTGAGCCAGGATGGCTTGATAATGGGAAATCTAGATATACGAATTTAACTCGGTCTTTGTAAGTGTCTACCAACTCGTCAAATACTTCTTGCGATTCTTTTGTGTAAGGGCACACATAGCATCCGAATTGGATGACTGTGACTTTCGCATCATCGGGCCCTAGATAGGGATCTGTGCTGAATATCTTCGGCTTAGTTAATACGTCTGGCCTGAATATGTTCTCAGGCGCATCTCCACATGTTGAGTATTGCGCGCTAGTGCTTAATGGATCGAATATGCAAAATCCGCCTTCAGGGCCGTTGCAGTTGCCGTACATAGCGTAATTGTATCCCGCCAAACCTGTATAATAACCTGAGATTAATGTAAGAATCACTAATGTCCATGAGAATACTTCGAAATAGTTGTATACTATGAGTGCGAATGAATGATTTAGTTTCAATAGTTTGCCTACAATCTGCGATTTTAAACGGACATCCAATGCAGATTCGCATTTCCTTAATGTGAGCCTTCTGAATACGCAATCGAACGCTTCATAGGCCAATCTCCTATAGCTTACGCTGAATATTCCTAGGATACTGAACACAATCAATGCGAGTATACAAATCATATCTATCTGGATATATTTTCAATATATAAATGTTGACTAATTTTATTTTATCAAAAAGTATATATTAAAGATTACCTTTACCCCTTTTTATGAAACCTAAATATTCTGCCAATGTGGTAGAAAGCCTTGAGCATCTCACCAATGAGGCATATCTTGCGCTAAAGAAGACTTTCAAGTACGTAGTCACGCCTGAAGTCAACTTGATGAGGACGAGGTATTCTAATATTAAAAATCATCTGCAGGAATTGACAAATGTTAGGCCCTTGGTATATGCTAATATGCCGAAAGAAGATGGCGTACAAAGATATCTCCTGCAATACATAATCGGGTTTGAATGCACGGCGATACTTGCTGCAAGAAGTACATTAGGCAAACCTATACCGCCGGGATACAATTACAGGATTGGGGCGCAACTGCAAGGAACTATTGTTGTGCCTAAAAAATACGATGATTTAGGCCTCATCCATAAAATAATTGATGAAAGCTATAATGAGAACGGATACAGGCAGCTGGAAGATATGACACATGAACTTACACGTACTGAAAGATATGATTTGGTTTTATGTGCTTTGGATTATGTGAAACGAAAATATCGCAAAATGTATGTGTCCAGGAAACAGGAAGAGACTTACAAAGATCTCTCTGATTTCAAACGTAAAAATCCAGATCTGTTCAAAGGCATTGATCCGAAATAGAATTTATTCTAAAATTGCTTTGATTCCAACCTTTTAGAAAAAGCTCGAACCTCGTTCGAGGCTTCGGACGCAGTCCGAACAGCTTGACCAAAACTATTGGACATTCGCAAACTCTGTTTGCTCAGTCCTTTTTACTCTAAAATTGCTTTAATTCTCCTTATACCCGCAGCAACTGCTTCTTCTTTGATTATCTTGAAGTGGCCTAGCTGTTCTGTATTTGTTATGTGCGGACCCATGCATATCTCTTTAGAGTAATCGCCGATTGAATAGACGGATACTTTCGCCGGGTATTTCGCGCCGAACTCTGCCTGAGCGCCGGATTTCATGGCTTTGTCCAAGTCCATCTCTTCTCTCTTGATTTCCATATGTTTCTTGATGACTTTGTTGACTTCGTCTTCAACTTTTTTTACTTCTGCTTCAGTCAGTTTCCTGTCGAAGTTGAAATCGAATCTTAATCTTTCCGGCGTTATATTGGATCCTTTCTGATGTATCTCTGAATGAAGCACTTTTCTCAATGCTTCGCCCAATAAATGAGTAGCGGTATGAAGTTTCGCAGTTATCTCTGACGCTTCAGACAATCCGCCTTTGAATTTCTTTTCTGCGCCTTTCCTTGACAATTCCTGGTGCTTCTGATATTCTGCATTGTATTCTTGCTCGTCAACTGAAATATCTAATTCGTTCGCAAGTTCTTGCACCATCTCGAATGGGAATCCGAAACTCTGGAATAATAGGAATGCATCTTTGCCAGAAATAACACTTTTGCCTTTAGCTATTGTTTCGAAATGCTTCAATCCTTTTTCTAGCGTTTCTTTGAATCTCTGCTCTTCTTTAAGTAATTCGTCAAGTATGAATTGTTTTTTCTCTTTAAGCTCAGGATAATCTTCATGATACATGTCTATGACTATCTTCGCTAATGGCTTGCACAGCTCTTGTTCAATGCCTAATAATTTAGCGTGCCTTATAGCTCTCCTGATAAATCTCCTGAGGATATATCCTTGATCAACATTAGATGGGACTGCCCCTCTCTCGTCACCTAGAATGAATGTCGCAGCTTTCATGTGATCCGCGATTATCCTGACGCTTCTTGTCTGCTCTGGCAAGAAGTTAGTGACATTAGCCAAAGTCTTGATCTCTGCGATTATCGGAGTGAATAGTTCAGTGTCATAGACAGATTGCTTGCCTTGAAGCATAGCAATCGTCCTTTCTACGCCCATGCCGGTATCTACGTTCTGTTGCTTTAATTTTTCATATCTGCCGTCTGCGGTCTTGTTGTATTCCATGAATACGTCGTTCCATATTTCAAGAAATTTACCGCATCTGCAGCCAGGTCTGCATTCTGGCGAACATTTCTTTTTGCCTAAATCAATAAACATTTCTGTATCTGGTCCGCATGGTCCTGTGGTCCCTGCTGGGCCCCACCAGTTGTCAGATTTTGGAAGGAAATAAATGTGGTTTTCTGCTAATCCAAGACTTTTCCAAATCTTCGCGGATTCTTCATCTTTAGGCGCGTCCTTATCGCCTGCGAAACATGTGACTGAGATTTTGTCCTTGCTGAAGCCTAGCTCTTTTGTCAGGAACTCATAGCTCCATGTGATAGCTTCTTTCTTGAAATAATCGCCTAATGACCAGTTGCCAAGCATCTCAAAGAAAGTGCAGTGGCTCGCATCGCCGACTTCATCGATGTCGCCTGTTCTGATGCATTTCTGTACATCAGTAAGCCTCTTGCCTAATGGATGAGGCTGGCCCATCAAGAATGGAACTAACGGATGCATGCCTGCTGTAGTAAATAGAATAGTCGGATCGTGTTCTGGTATTAACGGCGCAGATTTTATCACTGCGTGGCCTTTGGACCTGAAGAATTCTAGGTATTTCTTCTTGAGTTCTGTTGCTTTCATGAGGTTCACGTAACGAAGTTTGTTTTATAAATGTTTTGGGCAATTGATTACATTTGATAATCTAAATGTTTATATATCACTTTTCTTTCAAAAAATCGATGCGATACATCACTGATCCAAAGGAGATTGAACTGACTAAACATTATCTAGTGTTAGCTGCGATTGAAGCAACATATTCAAAATGCAAAAAATCTCAGCGCGGAGTGATCATCGTAAAGAATGATATAATGATTGGCAAAGGGCATAACAAACCTACGCTTGAAAACCTATGCTGTATGAGAGAGGAAATTACTGATAACGGCAGAGTCGAACTGTGCACAGCGATACATGCTGAACAAATGGCAATGATAGATGCGGCGAATCATGGTTTTATTTTGAATGGTGGAAGGATGTATCATATCAAGACAAAAAAAGGGCAAATGGTACCTTCGGGAAAACCTTCATGCACAGTCTGCAGCAGATTGATATACGAAGCAGGATTGGAATTCGTACTATGGCATAAAGAAGGTTATGCGATTTACGATCCTAAAGAATTAAATGAACTCTCTTATAGATATTTCTTGAAGCAATGAGCAGTAACCTTTATAAATGAATTATATACTCGAGTAGCTATATGGTCGAAAGAAATAATAATTGGGATGGAGTAACTTTTTTCCATACGAATGAAAGCCTAGATGCGATTATTGCAGGCTTAATCCCACAATCTAATGATAATATACTTGCAATCTGCGGTTCAGGAGACCAGGCATTCGCATTGGTACAATATGGTGCAAAAGTGTTTGCCGTAGATAATATTCCAGAACAAGTAACTTATGCTGAAAGCAGAAAAACTGCACTTTTGAAAGAAGATATAACTGGATTTTTACCTGCATCTTATCTTCCCGAAAATAGAATAAGGGGTGCCCAAAGAATTCTTATACCTCAAATACAAAAAGTACTTGTCCCTAAAAAAATAATACCTCACTTAGATGGACTTCAGTTTAAAACGGGAAATTTATTTAATGAATTATTAGATAACACACTAGAATTCAATAAAATGTACTTATCTAATTCAATGGAATACATTCATCATGCAGATGGCGGACGTGTAATTCCAAGAAGAATATCATTTTCATCCGAAGAAGAACAAATAAGATTAAAATTGATTTTACAAAGATTAACTTTGGGAGGACTAGTCTATTTTTCAGGCCCCGAAGAAACTTATACAATATACCATGCCAGAGGATACCCTGATAAAGTAGAAAAAGAGCTTAATCCGGAGTTAATATCTGATTTGGAATCAAAATTAGTATTGGTACCAGAATTAACCAAAAAAGCAAGAGATTATGAAAAGAAATGGTCTACTGCTACAATGTGGGCTCCCGCAGTATACAGGAAACAACCAAAATGATCTACATAATCGGAATCGGATTGAGTGATGAAAAAGACATCACAGTGAAAGGGCTTGAAGCTTTGAAGAAGTGCAAGCGTGTCTATTTAGAGGACTACACTTCGCTGATGCAGGTTGGCGTTTCTGCGCTTGAGAAGTTCTACGGCAAAAAGCTGATCCTTGCAGATAGGGCTATGGTTGAATCAAAGTCTGATGATATTTTGAAAGGCGCAGACAAAGAAGATGTCGCACTTCTTGTTGTAGGCGATGCTATGGGCGCGACTACGCACATCGATTTCGTTCTTCGTGCGAAAGAGAAGAAAATTCCTTTCTCTATAATTCATAATACTTCTATACTTAATGCAATCGGCGTTACTGGTCTTCAATTGTACAAGTTCGGAAAGACTACTTCAATTGTTTTCGGCGAAAAGAATTGGTTGCCTGAGACACCGTACGATGTAATCAAGATGAACAAAGCGAACGGATTGCACACTTTATGCTTGCTTGATATCAAGAAAGATGTCGACAGGTACATGACTGTGAATCAAGGCATTGAAACGTTGCTTGAGATCGAAGCGAAACGCAAAGAGAAAGTATTTACTAAGGAAACATTCTGCGTTGGATGCGCACGTATCGGCTCTTCTACACAAGTTATCAAAGCCGGAAAAGCAAAGGATTTGTTTAAGATTGATTTCGGAAAAGCGCCTCATTGCCTGATAGTTCCCGGCGAGATGCATTTCATGGAAGAAGATGCGCTGAAAGCGCTTTACTAAACATAATTTTCGTGGCTGTGTTTACATTCCCATTTGCAATAACATTTATAAATAGGCATTTATTCAAAGCTATTGCTAAACACAGCCCCGTAGTGTAGCGGCCAATCATACTGGACTTTGGATCCGGTGACCTCGGTTCGAATCCGAGCGGGGCTATTCTTTTCTTTTCCTTCGTGCTATTGAGTAGAACGAAATAGCACTTGAGTTCGGGATCAAGGAACGAAACCCTTGGTTCTGCATCCGAGCGGGGCTATTCTTTTCTTTTCCTTCTAAATAAATTAATAAACATTGGCTCACATAGTAATACAATGCCAACAAAGATATCCAAAGTGGATCAACGTGAACTAGCCATCTGGGCTGCGAAATGCGCAGAGCATGTATTACCTTACTTCGAAAGAGAATATCCTAATGATTCTCGTCCGCGGAAAGCGATTGAAGTTTGCCGCACATGGATACGTACTGGCGTGTTCAGCATGAAAGTGATACGCGGAGCGTCATTATCGGCACATGCTGCGGCCCGCGATACTAAAAAAGATAGCGCTGCATTATACGCAGCTCGCGCCTGCGGACAGGCTGTTGCGACTGCGCATGTTGGAGAGCACGCGTTCGGACCTTCTTACTATGCGTTGAAAATTGCTGCGATTGATCCTGACACTGCTGAAGTTAAAATCGCAAAAGAACTAAAGTGGCAATCACAACGGCTTCCAAAACATCTTATTAAAACATGGAAAGATTTCCAATTAAAACGTTTCCCGAAAAAACTTAAAGAACTCATTAAAAAAAGCGCTAAATAATTCTATCTTCTAAATTGCGGTTTACGCTTGAATCCGGAATTAGAACTTCCGTGATATGGCCTTTGCGAACTTGGTCCATGGTGACTAGGCCCGTGATGACTTGGCCCTGAATGATTAGATCCTTGATGAGAAGGTCCATGCGGATTCGTTCCTTGATAGCCTGAGCCTGGCTGACGCGGTCTTTGCTGACCGAATCCGTGATGGCTAGGGCCATGTGAATTAGATCTATGCTGATTCGAAGTATGACTGCCAAATCTGCCGCGATTCTGCTGCTGATGTTTAGGCGGCGGTCTTGCTGCTGCGCCAGTTGCGTTCTTAGCAATATCTGAATGGAACACATGCTCCATGACTTCAAGTCTTTGCCTGATCAATTTCTCTATGCTGTGAAGGTAATCGCGTTCGTCTGCTGCGCAGAATGAATATGCAGTCCCTTCTGCACCAGCTCTTGCAGTCCTGCCAATCCTATGAACATAACTTTCAGGTTCATTAGGAAGCTCATAGTTTATGACGTGGGAAATATTTTCTATATCAATACCTCTCGCAGCGATGTCTGTCGCAATCAATACTCTAATTTTCCCTGATTTGAATGAATGAAGCGCCTGAACTCTTGCGCCTTGCGATTTGTTGCCATGGATTGCTTCAACATGAATACCTTTAAGCTTCAAGAATTTCGCGAGCCTGTCAGCATGATGTTTTGTACGCATGAATACTAATACGCGCTTGAGATGCTCTTGCCTAAGCAGGTCCAAAAGCAATTGCTGCTTATTGCCGGCATCCACAAAAAATACGCATTGCTTGACTTTTTCCACAGTTGTGCCCTGCGCCGCAACCTCAATACGAACTGGATCATTAAGAATACTACCTGCAAGATCAGTTATCTCGCGAGACATAGTTGCTGAAAAGAAAAGAGTCTGCCTTCTTGGCGGCAACCTAAGTATAATTTTTTTAATATCATGGATGAATCCCATGTCAAGCATCCTGTCAGCTTCATCAAGCACAAAGAATTCTATATCCCTCAAGCTCAATTTGCCTTGATTCATCAGGTCGAGCAATCTGCCAGGTGTCGCAATTACTATATCAACGCCTCTGTATATCGCATTGACTTGCGCACCTTGACTAACTCCGCCGAAAATGACTGTATGTTTAAATCTTAAGAATCTGCCATATGCTGAAAAACTCTCCCCTATCTGAGCAGCAAGCTCTCTGGTCGGAGCAAGGACTAGCACGCGAAACTTCCTAGGATATACCTCTTTCAATCTTTGAAGGATTGGTAATACAAATGCAGCAGTCTTGCCAGTACCGGTCTGCGCTATACCTATCAAATCTTTCCCTTTCAAGAGGTCTGGAATAGCTTTCAATTGAATAGGAGTAGGAATAGTATAACCTTCTGTAACTAAGGCACGTACAAGCGGTTCAATTAATCCTAGGGCTTTGAATGGCATTTTAGTGTTTGATATATAGCTAATATACTCTAGTTTGGATTGTTTTATTAATCTACCTATATAAACTAGACTGAAATTTGTGTTATGATTTCAGTTTTGATTACATTTATTAACTGAAAAAGAATAGATTTCCACTATGGAATACAAGGAGATGGCGTTTTGGTTTGTGTTAGTCTTTTCAGTGATTTTTGTTTCTTTATATCATCAACAGATAAATGAAACAATTACTGATTTCCCTGGCGAAATACTGCCGTATAACGGCGAAATACACAATCCAGTCAGAATTTCTTATGTAACATATTATTTCGGGCCAAGAATAGACCCTATATCAGACAAACTTTCTGACCATAACGGAATAGATCTGGCAAGCTGGGAAGGAATGGCAGTATATGCTGTAAAAGACGGCAATGTGGTAAAGATGGAAAACTCACCAGGCGGGTTTGGCAATTACGTCATGCTCCAACATCAAGATGGGACGTTTACTATATACGCGCATCTGTCTACGTTCGGCAACATCAAGCTTGAAGATCATGTGGGTTCTGGTTCTGTGATAGGCGCAATCGGTTCAACCGGTAGAAGCACTGGACCGCATCTGCATTTCGAACTGCATGACAAGGATGGAAATCCACAAGATTCATTGGAATTGCTCAACAAAGGCTCAATCTGGAGCAGGTTATTCTTTCAAAAAGTTGAAGAGCAAGAACTAATACAGAATTAGACGTATCATAACTATATTCTAAACTCCAATAAAGCTTAAATAAAATAAGAATTACAATTTCGGTATAGATAGAAAAATGAAAAGGGTGAGAGCGCTTCTGATAAGAATTTTGCCAGCAAGATGGTAGAACCAAAGAATTGCATGTGGGAATATCAACGTAATTTCCAGCGTAGCTTAGAGCATAAAGCGAAAGAGATATTCATGCAGGTGTCTTCTGAGCTTGAGCCTATAGTATTTCTAGTTGGGTTGCATAGAGAACCTGGCGATAATACCCCGCACATATGCGTAGAGCCTTTAAAAAAAGAATTTAATCTTGAGATACTGAAGGATCTGGATAGAATAGCCGAAAAAATACAGCTCGAATGCTCGCAAAAGGATATAGTCAAGACCATAGAGCAGTTCCAGAAAGTGTTCACTGACAATATGAGAACAGACTGCATGCACAAGGCTATGCAGCAGATACTGGACATCCATTTCAAGGATGCAGACAGGATATCATTCGTATCAATGCCTGTCATGAAGGACAATCACCAAATATTCGTAGTCATACAATTCCCTAATTCTGTGTACAGCACATTCTATTCATTGCATCAGTTCGAGGCAGAAAGCACGAAACTGAAGAAATCAAAAGTGCATACTTCTTTTGTGAATGCGCTCATCCATACTTTTCTTAAAGAAGCCACAGAGGCATTGTTCAAGCCAAATCCTGGAATGGATTATAATGGAATATCGACTGACAATAAAGAGATCTCACGTATGGCCGGCGCAAGCTTTGTCGGCACTGCCATCCCTGCAAGAAGCAGGTCTTCCGGAACTTACGATCTTTTCGATATCTGCAACTATATCTCCTCATTGAAATACGAAGGCAATTTCAGCTTCGGCAAGATGGTGATATGCAAAGAAGATCATCCGAACATCAGCAATCTCATCAAGCTTACAATACCTGTGCAGCTGCGCGATTTCAGGAAAGTGCGTAAACTGCTAGAGGTTGCTTCCGAGGAATTCATGCTGCATACTGATGGCAATAAAATATTGGGTTTCGCAGAATTGCGCGGAAAATATGAACCAGCTGATGAAAACCTATTCATTGTCAATTTCATAGACGCACAGAAATGGGAACTTATTCACGACACAGAAACTATGATGATTGTCGAGTATACTATCCCGAGACTGCCAAGTCCAAGGATTGAAAGGTCTAGATTCGATTCCATGATAAAAAGGAAATTCCCGAACATACAACCTAATGCAGTCAACCTATTATGGGATATTGTAAATTCTGCTGCTGAACAGAAACACGGCTCGCTGGTCATCATCTCGAAGAATGCCAAGTCTGAAGCTGAAAGGCTGAAGAACCAGTCTATTCCTCTCGACCCAATCGTATTAAAGAAAAAAATCATCAAATTATTGACTTCCATAGACGGAGCTCTTCTGTTTGATACATTCGGCGTATGCCACGCCATAGGCGTCATACTTGACGGAATGGCTTCCACGAACGGATCTTCATCGAGAGGCGCTCGTTATAATTCAGCTATCAGGTATATTGATGGCAACCAGGAAGATGCTGTAGCTATAATCATCTCAGAAGACGGACTTATCGATCTTTATCCTAGCATGAAACCGCAGATTAGGAAATCTGATATTGAAGAGAATCTCCTTGCGTTGCGTAATCATCTGTCGTTCCCATCTCCGGACTATGATGTATTCAGGTCCATAATGAACTGGTTTGAAGAAAACAGATTCTACCTGACAAAAGAAGTCTGCGATGAGATAAATTCATTGCGCGACGAATTCAATTCGAAGATGAATGCCGGCGCAGGAATGGTATACATACTTGATTTCAAGCCGCATCCTGAATTGAACGATTCTTACTTCATGAATGAATGAGCTTTGCTTTCTTTGTTAGATCTAGGTAGAATTTCAGTGATTTGTGCTCTTTATGGTATCTGTACCATTTCGGTTTAAGCTTAATCTTGTGGATCAGACGTTTCTTTATGATTTTAAGATCATCTTTACAAGGGTTCCAATTGTTTTTTAACGTCTTCGGATAACCTTTGAGACTGAGTTTGAGTTTCGGATTGAACCCTCTTTTCTGCATCTCTTTCTTTACTATTCCGAATCTTTTCTCTAGATAAGCTAATTTGTTCTTGAAAAAATTGATGTGGCCCGCACCTAAGCAGTATTTCTGCGGCATGAACTCTATTTTAGGATATTTTCTAACATGGCCTAGAAGATATAATATTTCCCCGTATTCGGCTATCAGATGCTGGTCAGTCAGATATTTTGGGTCGATTAAATTGATGCGAACCATTTGATCTTTTTATTCTTCTTCTACTTCATCTTCTTCGTCATCATCAAAAAGCTCATCATACGCTTTCTGGAATTCTTCCTCTGTTATGAGCTTCTTTTTGACCAACAAATTGACTAATGCATCAATCTTATCGTCTGCTGTATTCGCGATGTCTTCAATGTTTGAATCATACTCTTCGTCTTTTTCCATTATATCACCATCAATTCTTTTTTGATATGAAGTATAAAAATGATATTGCTGAGATTCCTGCTGCAAACATGAATGCGTAATCCGGGTTGTAGTTCCATAATGCGCCGGCTATGATTGACGCAGGCAGATAGATTATTCCTATTATGAAGTTATATAATCCTATCGCTGTGCCTCTCCTCTTCTTCTCCAAATCGCCGATGAATGCCTTGCTCTGGCCTTCATCAACTGCGAAGAATATGCCGAAAAGCAGGAATAACAGGATTATGTGCAATTCGGTTGTCGCTAAAATCATGCCGATGCACATTAAAGCGTATAATATGTATTCTGCAGCGATTATCTTTCGTCTTCCGATGTAATCGCCGAGCTTACCTACTGGGATTGAGATCAACACAAATGATACATTGAATGAGGCATAGAGCAATGCAATGTCCTTCACTTCAAACCCAACATCGTATGCCTTGAGCAATAGGAAAGCGTAGCTGAAATACGCCAAAGAAAAAATTCCTGCTGTCTTCAGATAATGCTTGAATGACGGACTCAAAGCATTGTAGCTCGCGAATATGTTCTCCTTTTCCTGCGGTTCTGCAGGATTCTCTTTTATGAATAATAATAGAATGATGGCTAGTACTGCAGGCACTAATGCTACTGCGAATAAAGTCTGGAACGTACTTGCAGATTGGCCATATGTCGAAAGCAACCAGTAGGCTATCAAAGGGCCGATGATTGCGCCAGATTTATCGAACGTCTTGTGTATGCCGAATGCATAACCCCTGTTCTGGTCTGTCGATAATGATGCAATCCAAGCATCCCTTGGCGGACCTCTGAATGATTTACCTAAACGTTCTATCACCCTGAAGAGCGATGCTGATGCTATCGAACTTGTGATCAATAGTAAAGTTTTTGCTAGCGCTGAAAAGCCATAACCCGCTATCGCAAGGCTCTTCTTCTTGCCGGTCCTGTCTGCAAGGACTCCTGAAACATAATCCAATGATGATGATGCGAAATCTGCCAATCCTTCTATGATTCCTAATAACGCTGTTGATGCGCCTAAAATGATTGTGAAGAATATAGAAAATACTGAGAAAATCATTTCTGAACTGATGTCAACTAGGAAACTCACTAAACCTAGAAGATATACATCTTTAGGCATTTCGCTCTTTTTTTGCATGTGTATAATATTGGATTCTATAAATATAAATGTAATGGTTTTATCATCCAAATGCTTATAAGATTTGAAATCGCTGATTTCTGTATGATTGGATTCAGCAAACTATTGGAAATGGTTAATCAACAGCAACTTGTTGAAAAATTGCATGCTAATGAACTTACTAAAAAAGGCGGAGTGTCTTTCGATTTCAGGGTTGGCGAGATACATGAATTCACTGGTCCGGGTTTCTTGGGAGTGAATGAACGGAAGACACCTGATACTCGCATATTGGGCAAGTTCGAAGAAGGCAAGTCCTGCAAAGTCACGCTTGAGCCTAACAAATATTACATTGTCAAGACTATTGAAAAAGTGAATACGCCAAAAGAGTTGGCATGGGTTGTTATTCCTAGGAGTACATTATTTCGGTCTGGGCTATTACTTCTTGGCGGATTAGGCGATCCTGGATTCTGCGGAGAATGCGTCTGCGGATTGATAAACCTGAATAATTCTCCGTTCACTATTGAAATGGGATCTCGTATCGCGAATATCGTTTTCCACAAGATTGATGGCGAAGCTAGCGCTTATACGAGCAGTTATCACGGCGGGAAATTGGGAACGGATAAAGCGTGAATTTAGACCTAATTTATCCCCTAAACTATATATCGCAAAACAGGTAGATTTATATACCATGAAGCTCTCCATTTCATAGTCATTTCTCGACGGAGAATTAGAAAAACTACTGATAAAAATGGCAGACGAAAAAGAGACCTACGGCGCAGAGAAAATCACTGTTCTAGAAGGTTTAGCGGCAGTCAGGAAAAGGCCTAGCATGTACATCGGTTCAACTGATGCCAGGGGCTTGCATCACATTGTATACGAAGTAGTGGATAACAGCATAGATGAAGCCTTGGCTGGACACTGCAACAAAATAATCGTCATCATCCATAAGGATGGATATGTCTCTGTGGAAGACAATGGAAGAGGCATTCCTGTAGATATGCATCCTAAATTGGGAATTTCTGCGCTTACAGTAGTATTAACTAAACTGCACGCTGGCGGTAAGTTCGACGGCAAAGCGTACAAAGTTTCCGGCGGTTTGCACGGAGTCGGTGTTTCTGTAACTAACGCTCTATCTAAACATCTTATTGCGACTGTCAAAAGAGACGGCAAACTATACAAACAAGAGTTTGAAAGAGGAGATCCTTCTTCGAATGTGGATATCATCGGCGACAGCGTAGGCACTGGAACAACCATAAAATTCTTTCCAGATTCGGAGATATTCGAAACAATTGAATTCAGCTATGATACATTATTGAGCAGATTAAGAGAACTGGCTTTCTTGAATAACGGAATAGAAATAGTAGTCAAAGATGAAAGAAGCGGAAAAGAGAATATCTTCAAATATGACGGCGGGATCAAAGCGTTCGTCGGATATCTTAATACCAATAAAACTATATTGCATCCATCAATCTATTTCGAAAAAGGCAAGGATGATTTCCAAGTGGAGATCGCCATGCAGTATACTGATTCCTATCAAGAGAATATCTATTCTTTCGCTAACAATATCAATACGCATGAAGGCGGAACTCATATGTCCGGTTTCAAATCTGCGCTGACTAGAGCGTTGAATCAATACGCTGAGAAGTATGGATTATTGGATAAAGGCGATGAGAAACTTTCAGGCGATGACGTACGTGAAGGATTAACTGCAATCATCAGCGCAAAACTAAAGAATCCACAATTTGAAGGTCAGACAAAAACCAAACTTGGTAACTCAGAAGTCAAAGGCGTTGTAGATTCTATCGTATTCGCTGGTCTTACTACTTATCTTGAAGAGAATCCTTCTATCGCTAAACTTGTTGTCGGTAAATGCATCACTGCTGCTAAAGCTAGAGAAGCTGCAAGGAAAGCGCGCGAATTGACTCGCAGAAAGGGATTACTTGATTCGAATTCATTGCCCGGCAAATTAGCGGATTGCGCGAATGATGAACCTAGCCAATGCGAGATATATCTAGTTGAAGGAGATTCTGCTGGCGGTTCAGCCAAACAAGGACGTAATAGAGAGTTCCAAGCGATATTGCCGCTGAAGGGCAAAATATTGAATGTAGAGAAAGCTAGAATTAACAAGGTTATAACTAATGAAGAAATCGGAATCATAATCACTGCTCTTGGCTGCGGAATCGGCGAAGAGTTCAATATAGAAAAATTACGTTATCATAAAATCGTAATCATGGCAGATTCAGACGTTGATGGTCAGCACATCACTTGCCTAGGATTGACATTCTTCTATCGCTACATGAAACCTTTGATACAAAAAGGCTATCTGTATATCGCGATGCCGCCTCTATTTTTAATTAAAAAAGGTAAGGGGAGATATTATGCGCAGAACGAAGAAGAGAAAGACAAGATATTGAAAGAGATAGGCGCTGGCGATGATATAGTCATCCAAAGGTACAAAGGTCTCGGCGAGATGAATCCTGACCAGCTTTGGGAGACAACAATGGATCCTGACAAAAGAACATTCAAGCAAGTCACTATCGAAGATGCGATTGCTGCGGACCAAATGTTCACTGTATTGATGGGCGAAGAAGTTGAAGCTAGAAAGAAGTTCATAGAGGACCATTCCAAGGAAGTAGTCAATCTGGATGTATAGATTATATTCAAAAACCAATAGGTTTATAAACAGGACTTTTATTCTTAAGTGGTAAAATGGCAGATACCGAAAAGAAGGAAGGAAAGGAAGTAAAGCATGAGCATAAGCCATCTAAATCTGCTCTGAAAAAGGGTAAGAAGCTATGGTATCCTATATTATGCCCACAGATGTTTTCTAATCAAGTGCTAGGCAAGACCTTAATCTACAATATCAACGATATAATGAATAAGGCTGTCGAAGCTAATCTTATGAACTTAACTGGAGATATGAAGAACCAGAACGTAAATGTCGGGTTCAGAGTAACTTCAATCAAAAACGGCCAAGGCATCACTGATGTATGGTCATACACCATAATCCCAGGCCATATCAAAAAATTGATAAGAAGAAAAAGAGACAAAATAGATGACAGATTCATACTCGAAACTAAAGACGGCGTTAAAACAATCGTCAAACCTATGATCATATCAAGCTCAAAGACTAGCAGGTCAATAAGAGCTGACATGAGACATAAGACTCAAGCTTTGCTAACTAAGATGTTCAAAGCAGCATCTTTCGAAGATGTAATGAGAGATCTCATAATCCATAAAACTCAATCTATCATGAGAAAAGAGCTTAACAGAGTAGCTCCAGTAAAGGCTTGCGAAATAAGAGTATTGGCAAGGTATCATGAACCAGAATTGGGCGAACAAAAGAAAGTTGAAGAGATTGTAGTTGTCGAAGCTCCTAAAGAAGAGCCTAAAGCTGAAGAAGCTGCAGTAGAATCGCCTAAACCTAAGAAAGCGAAGAAAGCTAAAGCAGAAAAAGCACCTGAAGCAGAAGCAGTTGCTGCTGAAGAAGCTGAATCCGAAGAAGACACTGAATAGATACGTTCTTTCTAAATATATTCTGATTGCTCGAAAAGATAATAAATAGGCTTGTGCTGATTCTAGATATGAATATAATCGCTATAGATGAAGCAGGACGCGGACCAGTGCTTGGGCCGATGGTCATGTGCGGAGTCTCTGTGAGCGATAAAAAAATTCCGGACTTGATTGAAATGGGCGTGAAGGATAGCAAGTTGCTATCTCCTTCTGTGCGCGAAGAGCTTGCGCCAAAGATTAAGAAGCTTGTTTCTGATTATAAGACCATTATGGTTAGTTCTGAAGAGATTGACACTCTTATCGCTAAAGGCGTTAACTTGAACGATATAGAAATGCTGAAGACTGCTGAGATAATCAACTCCCTTAAAGGAGATAAAGCAATTATCGACTGCCCTAGCACGAATATCGAAGCGTATAAAGGCGAATTGCTTGCTAAGTTGAACAATAAGAAGATTGAATTGATTGTTGAGCATAAGGCGGATTTCAACTATCCTGAAGTAGGTGCTGCTTCTGTTCTTGCGAAAGTGTTGCGCGATTCTGAAGTGGAAAAGCTGAAAGAGAAGTATGACGCGGATTTCGGATCGGGATATATGTCAGATCCACTTACTAAATCCTTTATTGAAAAGAACTTCGATAAGTATCCTGAACTATTCCGGCACAGCTGGAGCTCTTGGAAGGATTTGAAGATCGGGAAGACGCAGAAGAAGTTGGGCGATTTCTAGAACATCACGAAAATCAAACTTATTAGAACTATTCCGGCATAGACTTTCTTGTTCCATCTAAGTATCTTTCCGCCGTCTAGATTGCCTAATGGGATCATATTGAATAATGCTAACCAACTATTTATCATGAAGCCGTAACCTATAATCAATAGTATTATGTTGTTATCTGTTGGTATGAATATGGCTAGGAATAAGTAAAGTATTGCTAATAGCACGTTCACTACAGGACCTGCTGCGGATATCTTGCCGTTTGTTATGTTATTCACGTAACCTGAGATCATGACTGCGCCTGGCGCTGCAAAGATTATGCCTGAGAATGACATTAAGATTGCTAGGATGAGCATACTCATGTCTGCTCTGAATTCTGCGAAGCATCCGAACTTCTGCGCCATCAATTTGTGGCCCATTTCGTGCAATATGAATGCAGTCCCTACTGTGATTGCTGTGATTAACCAAGTAGTGAAGAAACTTAATTCTTTAGAACCTATTGCTATAGCAAACGCTAAAGATATTGCGAAACAAGCTATAGCTAAATCAGTCATTTCTTTCCTTGAAGTCCTGAAAAAGCCGATGCGAATTGGTTCGTAGCTCATGTTAACTAAATTTTAGTTTGTTGGTATAAAAGATTTGTGTAAAAGATTATAGAAATATAAGAAAAAAAGTGAAAAAACTCTATAAGAGAGTTTTAACGCCTTCAATATGTGTTGAAATCTCTTCGCCTTTCTTTGTCAAAGTCAACAATTTCAATCTTCCTTGTTTTTCAAAATTAACTAGTTCATGTTTTTCCATCTGTTGCAAAATTTTAACTACGTGTGAATAAGTGCAGTCAACTGATTTTGCTAGAGATGATGCATAAACTGGACCTTTTGTGTTCATAAGACCCAATAACATTAATGCTGGTTTTTCTCTGAAAAAAACATTGAAAATTTCTTCGTTTTTCATTAATTTCAACCCCCAAATTTGTCGAATTTTGTTTTAAAAAGCATCATGACAATGATGTCAATTTGATATATGTATTAGGGGTCTGGTATTTAAAGATATCGGTACACATATATAAATCGGAAAGAGCATATCAGACATATTCAACGGAAATCCGGAAGAATTTCCGTCAATTCTCCGACGAGGAATATTTTTGTCAAATTTTTTGTTTATAACCTTGTTACAACTAAAATCGAATCAAACAACACATTAAACAATAAAAAATCTAAAAAAAATAATCTCACATTTGCTTTTCAGGCAAGAATCCTTCTTCTTTTCCGGACATAAATTGTTTGAGTTTCAAATATCTTTTTATTTCAGCTTGGAAGCCGTATAATTGCTTATAGATTTTTGCTTTATGCACACTATATTCGTTCTTAAGAACAGTAGGCACTAACCAAGTGTCATGGAAAGGACCTAAGAAAGTGCTGTTCACCCAAGCGCCTTTGTAATCAGGATGCAATTTCGCAGTGATCTTTATTCCTATCTCACCAACATCTGCCTTGACTTTCTTTCCGTTCAGCATAAGTTCAGTTGGATTAAGATAGATTGTAGTTATGGCTATGCTCAAAGTATATTTGAAATAATCTGAAGCAATCTTCTCAGCTTCCCAATAGATGATATGATCTTTAGCACCAGTTGGACCGGTCTTCTCAAGATAGAATTCTTCCATATATTCAAGATCTTCGCCAGTAGTCTTGTCTTTCCAGCCTTCATTCTTCAGCCAGATGAACATGGTCATATACAATTCCTTAAAATCGAACAAATCTTTGAATTTAATCTGTACTGTAGGGAATTCTATAGGCGCCGGCGGGTCTCTTCTCTTATCTGCCATATATATAGAATATAGAATACTTAATTTATATAGTTTTGTATTGAGTTAGGCAGCCTGCTTGATAATACTCCTGCTAGAATCCTAGCGAAATTGTAATTGGTTATAGGTTCTGTGACTATTCTTACTTTATTCTTCCTGATTGCTTCAAGAACATCGTCTTTTTTGAGTTCTGAATCTATCATTGTGTAATTGTTCAATTTTAATTGGAACCTCTTGTGCGCATCTGTAGATGCTATCAATGGTTTGTTGAATCTGTTCGCTATTTGAATTGCTTGTTCGTTCCTATCTACCCAACTCGTATAAAAATGACTGTGCTCAATGAAATCAAAATTCTGGATGTTATCTTTTACTAGATTACCTAGGCAAGAGGGTTTCATGAAGAAGGGATGAGGCGCGCCTATCACCATGTTTTCCTTTCTTAACTTATCTAATATTCCCAGATCTGCGAATAATGAGCGATACTTTCTCTTGAATATCCCATTGTACGGCTGATACGCCACAATCTTCGATTGATCTGCATTCAAGACCAACACTTCCTTGCCTTGTATCAATGCTTCCATGCCTGGGATGAGTAGAATACCTAGTTTCTTAGCGTAATCTTTGAGTTCTTTGTTGAAATAGATAGAATTGTGATTGGTGATTGCTAATACATTGAATCCTAGCTTTGCTTTCAGCTTGAGCATATCTCTAGCTGAATATGGTACATAATCGCACGGATCTTCTCTTGTATGTATATGCAGGTCTGCTTTGAGCATATACCCCTGTTTACTGGACCGATTTAAATTTATTTATGTCCCGAAAATAACATAATATTTAAATAACGGCTGAGGATTGGCAATATAAAATGTTAATCGGCATAGTGGGGAAACCGAGCTGCGGAAAATCGTCGTTCTTCAAGGCAGCTACGCTTGCAGAAGTAGATATCGCTAATTATCCGTTCACTACAATCAAGCCAAACCATGCAGTCAGCTATGTGCGCGTTGAATGCGCAGACAAGTTCTTCAACACGCAGTGCAATCCTAGGATGGGTTACTGCCTTGATCATGTCAGATTCGTACCGGTTGAGATGCTTGATGTCGCTGGACTCGTTCCAGGCGCTCATGAAGGTCTAGGCATGGGAAACCAGTTCTTAGATGATTTGCGTCAAGCTGATGTTTTAGTTCACGTCGTTGATGTATCAGGAAGCGTCAATGAAAGAGGCGAACCTTGCACACCTTTAAGTTATGATCCTGCGAATGACGTTAAATTCCTGGAGACTGAACTAGATTACTGGTATCTCAATATATTGCAGCGCGGTTGGAAAAAATTCGCGCAGAACATGATACAACTGAAACTCAAAGTGTCTGTCGCTCTAGGAAAACAACTTTCTGGTCTTAAAGTCACAGAAGATATGGTAGAAGATGCTATGAAGAAGTTAGGATTAACTGAGACAAAGCCGACTGAATGGACTGATGCACAAATGCTGTCCATTGCGACTGAATTGCGCAAAAAGACGAAGCCTATGATCATCGCATGCAACAAGGTTGACGTGCCTGGCGCGGACCAGAATTATGAAAAATTAAAGAAGATGTTCCCTGAATACAATATTATTCCATGCTCTGCTGAATCGGAAATTGTACTTAGACAGGCAGCGAAACAGGGTTTGATTGAATACACACCTGGCGGAAAAGATATGAAGATAATCGCGCCTGAGAAGATGAATGACAAGCAGAAAAATGCTTTGGAGTTTATCAAGAAGAATATCTTGGATAAATATAACTCAACCGGGATACAGCAAGTGCTTGATTATTCAATATTCAATTTACTCGGATACATCGCAATATTCCCTGGCGGACTGAATAATCTGGAAGATTCTGACGGCAATGTATTGCCTGACTGCTTCCTGCTGCCTAAAGACTCTACTGCTCTTGATTTCGCGTATAAATTGCATACTGACTTCGGCAAGAACTTTATCCGCGCGATAAACGTCAAAACAAGGATGACTGTCGGACGTGATTACAAGCTGAAGAACGGCGACGTGATTGAATTAGTCTGCGGAAAATAAACTGTATTCTACAATCTGATAATCTTCTTAAACTGAATACTTCTTGATTTAGTATATGGTAGATTGGAAAGTATACGGTCTCGGGACGGATGAGCACATCAAGAAGTACTGCTCTGATAGAGAAATACCTTGCGCGGATATCGAGAAGAAGATTGTTGACGCTAAAATCATACCATTTGATAATCTTTTTTCTCCTGAATTGGTCGTGTTAAACACGAAAGACTTGTGCGCCATCGTAGACGATGCTTGCAAAGACATGAGTGTCTCTAAACGCAATAAGAATTTGTTTATAATCGGAAGCGGTGCGTTCCATCACATGACCTATGCCTTGCTATATCGGCAAAGAGAGAATGACATAAGTCTAGTTAATATGGATGCACATTGCGACCGTTCGCCTATGTTTCCAATTGAACACGTTTCATGCGGAAGCCATGTGCACGAAGCTTTAAGGAACGGATTGGTACAGAATTATTTCCACATTGAACAATGGAAAAGCTCTGACAAATCAAAACCTGAGACGCATCCTAAAATATACCATACATTAAATGACCACGATAAATATCCTACTAAAGAGATCACGCCAAAAGAATTAGCTTCTTGTATCGCGAAACGATTCTATCTCACAATAGATATAGATGTGCTGTCTGAGAGATATGTGACCATCGATAAGAAATGGAGCGGTCCTGCGCAGGGGAATATGTCAATCGGCACGTTATTGAAAATAGTGCGTGAATTGCCTCTGCAGAATGCTCTCGGCGTGGATATTTGCGGAATGTGCAAAGATAAAAGAAGTGAACATGTATATGATTCATTACTGCAATTAATCAGAAACTAGATCTATTCTTTCTTATCGGCATCTTTATCTTTGCCAAGTCTCTTGAAGGAAGTCGCTAAGTCTATGACATATTTGCCTTCTTCTAATTTGTATATCAATGGCTGGTCCTTTGTGAATAAATGTGCGAGATCAATTTCGAATTTGCCAGGTTTGACTACATTGATAGCCTCGATATCTAGGATAACTGGAGCATCAGAGTCTGCCTTCTCACCTACGATTTCGAGAATATCTTTCTCAATCTGCTCTTTATCTTGAACTGGCATCTCTGCGATCTGCTTAGCTTTCTCGATCTTAGCCTTGCTCACGAAGAAGAATAATTTACCGCCACAAGTGCATCCATTGAGAATTTCTTGAGCACCATCTTCATAGAAAGTGTTGCATCTTACACATTGGTGTGGCATTTGGATCTACCTTTTTCTTTTAGCGTTAATTGTCTTTGTCAATAATTCAATCTTATCCGGATTCTTTTTTATCTCTTTGATTATTGTCGCCGGACCGATGATTGTGAAACCTGAACGTCCGCCTAGCAGATAGTTGATAACTGCACCTTTAATTTTCTCGTGCCATTCTTCATTCATCTTTTTCTTAGGAGTGCTGACTGCTAGTTCTATCCCTTTGAACCTTTCATCAATGCTTTCCATAGTCCTCTGGATAAGCTCAGTCTCTTCTTCCTTCCTCAATGTGCCTTCAAGGACTGCAATCTTATCGTCCATGACAACGCTAAGGATACGCTGAATCCTGCGATCAGAAGGGAGTTTTTCAATCTCTGCATACGGAATGAACTGGAATGCTAGCATTTTTCATATACCTCTTTTTTACTTTGAACTATCTAATAACGCTTCATAAAACTCATCGATGTTCTTGCCGTATTTCGCGCTTATGCCTATGACTGGGTACTGCGGGAATGCGGACTGGATTCTTTTTAGGTCTGCTTTATGCAGGTCAGATTTGTTTGCGGCGATTAATACGTTTATGTCTCTTGCCGCAAGATTACCGATGATTGTGATGTTAACTTGTGAGTATGGATCCTTTGTAGCATCTAATACTACTATGACTGTGTCCATATCGTCCAACCATTTAATCGCGTCGATGATTCCTTTTGTTGCTTCTTTCGCTCTCTTCTTAGCGTCTTTCTCTTTCATGCCGTATTTCAAGAAATCTTCATAATCAATCTTTGTCGCGATACCTGGAGTATCAACTAAACTGAATGATAATTCCCTATTGCCTTTCTTCAAGTTAATCTGTTCTTTGATCTGGATCTCTCTGGTCTCGTGAGCTATATTAGAAACTGTGCCCATATCTTCGCCTAACCAATCCTGACAGATTCTGTTCGCTAGCGTAGTCTTCCCTGCGTTTGGCGGACCATATAAGCCAAGTTTAATATGTTTCTTAGAAGTAAAAAGATTGCCTAGATACTTGTTCCACAAAGCTTTCAAACTAAATATCATTGTCTACCCCTCACTCTTTTCTATACTCGCTTTGTTTATATAATTTTTGGTGATGGAACGTGAGTATTGATAATGCTAAATCATATAAAGGTATGATAAGGTTGATGATACCTATGTCAATCGATGATAAGATTCCTTCGGGATTGATGAAAGAGAAACTCAAGCATCTAGATTACTATATCAAGGGCCGGAACGAGATTATATACGATTTTGCAAAGCATTTCGCGCAACGATTGCCGCACAAAGTCTCGCCCATGGAGTACGTGATTGCTTTCGATGTATCGATAGAGGATTCAAAAAAAGGAAGGGATAGCGGCAATAAGAGAAAAATATACGGCTCACAAGTGAAACTCTCACAAGATATCTATACTTTACTGGATATGTATATCCCTTGTTTTGCGGAGATTACGTGCCCGCCGGATTTCGCCAAACGAGTCAAAGAGATTGTCGATTACTGATTTCTTGAGTATTATTGTTATCATATACAAACATTTATAAATAAAAAGTCAATTTTAACAGGGAATGGCTGACAAAGATTTCATGCAGAACTTCATGGCTTTCCTACAGCAGAAAGGCTTCATTTGGGGTCCTTCTCCTGAAATATATGGGGGCTTGGCAGGTTTCTATACTTATGCACCACTTGGGAAGCTTTTGAAGAATAATGTAGAGAACGCTATACGTGAAGTATTCACTAAAAATAATTTCTGGGAAGTTGAATGTCCAACAATCATGCAGAAGATAGTATGGGAAGCTTCCGGTCATCTCGGCGGTTTCACCGATCCTTTAATCAAATGCTCTAAATGCAAAGGCGATTTTAGAGTAGATCATCTGCTTGAGGAAGAAGGTAAAGATACACCTATCGGCAAGATGTCAGATGTTGAATTATTGAAACTTATACATGAAAAGAATGTCAAGTGTCCTAATTGCGATTCTCCTTTCGATAAGAAAATCATCAAGCACGATTTGATGATGAAGACAACAATCGGAACTGATACTGAAGCATATAATCGTCCTGAGACAGCTACTACCACTTACTTACCTTTCCCTAGATATGTCACATTCTTCAGAGAGAAACTTCCTTTCGGAGTATTCCAAATTGGAAAAGCTTATCGTAACGAAATCAGTCCGCGTCAGCACGTTCTTCGTATGAGAGAATTCACACAAGCAGAAGGGCAATTGTTCATATTCCCTGATCAGAAGAATAGTTACGAACCTTATGAAAAAGTCAAGAAGACTAAACTTCCGCTATGGTCTTATAGTCTTTGGTCAACTAATAAACCGCTTGAAGAAATTAGTTTAGAAGAAGCTATGAAAAAAGGTTATTTGAAGAATCAAGCTTATGCATGGTCTGTCTATATGGCTTACGAATTGTTCAGAAATATGGGTATACCTGCAGACAAAATCAGATTAAGGCAACACGATCCTGCTGAAAAAGCGTTCTATGCTGACGATGCATGGGATGTCGAAGTACAGCTTAATACATTCGGATGGTTTGAATGCTGCGGCGTCCATGACAGGACAGATTATGATTTGAAACAGCATGAGAAGTTCTCTAAAGAGAAATTGCAGGCTCGCGATTTGAATAATAATGTACTTACTCCACATATATTGGAGATTGCTTTCGGTACAGATAGACCGACTTATGCTTTATTAGATATATTCTATGAATTCAAAGAGAAAGAGCAAGGTATGAGCAAGTTCTCAATACCTTACAGACTATCTCCTGTGAAAGCAGCTATATTCCCATTGATGAAGAAAGATGGAATGCCTGAGCTCGCAGAAGAGATATATGCTAAGTTGTCAAAATCATTTGTTTGCAAGTATGACGAGTCCGGTTCAATTGGACGTAGATACTTACGTGAAGATGAATCAGGCACTGCATTCTGCTTGACTATCGATTATGATTCATTAAAGAATAAGGATGTCACTATACGTGACAGGGATTCTGCCAAGCAGGCTCGTGTCAAGATTAAAGATTTGACATCCACCATATCTGAATTACTTTCAGGAGATATGAAATTCACAGATTTGAAACTTGTCGAGGTAAAGAAAGATGAAAACTGAACGTGTCTTCACTAAGAATGTCGGACAGCATATTGGCAAAAGCATCACTGTAACTGGTTTCGCGCAAGAAGTACGCGACCTGAAGAATATCAAGTTCATCGTTCTTAGAGATGTCACTGGTTTTGTTCAGACAATTGCGTTAAAGAAAGTGACTGAACCTGCATCATTTGAAGCTATTCCTAAGATTACTGCTGAAAGCGTAGTCTCTCTTACTGGAGATGTTGTCGCTAACAAAGAAGCGAAGCAAGGCTATGAGATACAGATCAAAACTGTTGAAGTGCTGAACACTGCTGAGCCATTGCCGATGGACATATCTGATAAAACTAATACTTCTTTTGATACTCGCTTGGATAATAGATTCTTGGATTTCCATAAACCTAAGATCCAGGCTATTTTCAAGATACAGAATGAAGTCACAAATGCTTTCCGCGAGCATTGGTATAACAAAGGGTACTTGGAAATGCAACCGCCATGTGTTATATCAGCTGCATCCGAAGGAGGCACTGAACTTTTCGCTGTGCAATATTTCGAGAAGAAAGCTTATCTTGCTCAATCTCCGCAATTGTACAAGCAGATGCTAGCATGTTCTATGGAAAAAACGTTCACAATCACACCAGTCTGGAGAGCTGAGAAGCATAACACCACTAGACACATCAACGAGATAAGGCAGATGGATATTGAAGTTGCTTTTGTTGATCAGATGGGCGTAATGAAACTGCATGAAGAATGCGTTATCCATATGGTCCAAAAAGTCAAAGAGAAATGTGCTGCTGAACTTGAATTGCTTGGCGTCAAATTACATGTTCCTAAAGGCGTTTATTTATCCTATGAAGAAGCTAAAGAAGCTGTTAAGGGTAAAGTTGGTGAAGATTTCTCACCTGAAGAAGAGAAGATGCTGTGCGACATGCATCCAGGCGATATCGTTTATACTCATTCATGGCCTGCTTCATTGAAGCCGTTCTATATCATGCCGAAAGATGCTAAAGCTGATTCTCAAGTGAGCGAAGGCTTTGACGCATTGTATGGCGGTCTTGAGATAACTTCCGGCGGGCAAAGGATACACTTACCTGAATTGCTCATTGAAAGGATTAAGCACAAAGGATTACATCCTGAGAATTTCAAATCTTATATTGACTCATTTAGATACGGCGCACCGCCTCACAGCGGTTGGTCCATTGGTCTAGAGAGGTTTACACAAATCCTTTGCGGTTTGGATAACGTCAAAGAAGCGACCATGTTCCCAAGGGATAGGGACAGGCTAACGCCTTAGATTTGACCGAAAGCCTTTTAAAAAGACTATTTGTCCATATTGATGTTCATATAATGGGGATGTAGACCAATCAACCGGTTACGCTCGGTTGACGCGCAACTGCTATATTCGTCAGTACTGCTGACTCAATAGCAACCGATGAAAGCATGATTCCAGAAGCGTGCTTTGACATATAATGGGGATGTAGCTCAATCTGGGAGAGCACCACGCTGAAGCCGTGGTTGTCCAGGGTTCAAATCCCTGCATTCCCATTCGATTTTTCTATTCTTATGATTACCGAGAATCTAAGACAATAATAAATTTAAATAGAACTTTCCTTTCGTTAAAAATGCATCTAGAAAATACTGACTTAGATATTATATTTGAAGACATTAATAATGGCAAATTAGATGTGTTCATTTCCGCATTACAAAAATATTTTGGAGTGGTAAAACCAAAAATAAAATTTAAAATCTTTGTTAAGAAATTACAAAATGATAAACATAAAGATTCTTTAGAGTATAACAAGACATGTAACGAAGTTATTTCGTTTGCTAAAGAAGTTTATACGAGATATAATACTCCCGCAAATCTTCAATTAAAAGAAATATTTGAAAAAATGAATTCTAATTTAATGGGTCGATTACACACATACCCCCCAGAATATAGATATGATTTGTTGTTAGAAAATATTCTCGATTGTCTAAATGGTAAAATCATAAATAAAAAAGATAAAGAAACATACGAAAAATTGTATGATCAATATTTTAAGCGATATAATGACTATAACTCTAAGAAAAAAGACGCATTGTGGCATAAACTAGATGAAATAAATCATTATCTTGTAACATATACTTATCGAACAGATGGAATCAAAAACCAAAAAGATCAATTTTTACCTTATTTGATACAATTTCATAAAGCGTATATGGAATTTAAAACAAGTTATGGGGAGGAGTTTAACGAAAAAAAGAATGAATTTTTAAATAGCCTAAAAAAAGAGGGGGGATTAAAGTCGCTCTTAAAAATTAATTCTATATATAATGATGAATTATGGTTATTAAACATAATATTATACTCTATATTTGCCATATTTTTAATTTTAATGGCAGTTTATTCAAGTAAACAAGATATAGGCCGAAGTTTAGAACTTTTAGGCATTACTTCTAAATTAAATTTAGATTATTACATGGGTAGTGCAATAATTTGGATAACGATTATTTGTGTACTATTGTTTATTAAATACTGTATTACTAAATTAAAAGATTATGAATCTTTAAATTATATTAACAAACATTTTCTTAATCGGTTTCTAAATGGATATTTTTTATTATCAACAAGTCTAATCTTATTATTTGTCGCGATGGGATTAAATTTGTTAACATTTCAGTATGGTTCAAGCTTTCCTAAGCCATTGGATTTTAAAAATGCGGCTGGATACCCAAACTTTATTGAGGACAATATTGATGAAATAACTGGAGTATGTAACGGAAGAGATGATGAGAGATTTTTTATAAAGGATAAAGAAGCAATTTGTAATATAACTTTAAAAATTAAAAAGGAGAGTAATTTTAAATTTAATTATATGAATAAATGTATTTGGGATAACAAAAACAATATATGTAAACCCGCAAACGAATATAATTATTTAACTAATTATTATCTTGAAATCAATCCTACTGAAGAAGGTGAATTTGAATTTAAAGTAGAAATTTATGGGCAAAATAATTCTAATACTCTTATAAATCCGATTAATGCTAAATTTAAAGATAAAGTAAGAACTATTGAGGAAATCCAGAAATTGGAAAATGAAAAAATAACATTATTCTTTGCGATTATTTCTTTAGGAGTATTTTCTATTTTATCGGGTGTACAAAATATAAAGGAATTAACAAAAGAATGAATTAGCTTTTGTTTTTAAACAGCAATTCCGCTGAGTATAGAAGAAGCAATAAAGTTGAACACTAGAATGACAGTGAATGCTAGACCTACATACAATATAGTACCACGAATGAGATTCAAGCCGAGATTGTAACGTTCTGCCAATGGGTCTGCACCATTCTCTATGGAGTTGACAATGACAGTGAGTATGTATATGATCTGAACAACATACAATCCAACGATGATCTGGAAATAATAAGTCGGCATGCCTTCGCCAAGCATATTCGTCAAAGAACCTATCCCACCAAGACCTTCTGCGCCACCTGAACCGCCTGCGCCTTTAGATACAGTATTCATCAATACAGTGAGCTTGCCCAGAATTGTGGTGACCATAGAAGTTATGCCTATGACTATGCCGGCAATGACCGGCGCCATGAATTTAATCTGCGAATTCATTGAAGAAACTATTTCCGCCATCAGGTCTTTCAATCTTTCATCAACCTTGTGGATCTCTTTCAGATATTCTGAAATATTTATCAAAGTCTGAGCTGCAATCTTAGGGCCTTTCTTTGTCGCCTGAGTAAGTACTTTCATGGATGATCTGATTATGCTCGAAGGGAACTGGGCCAATGCGCCTCTCTTAGGATCGAATATCGCTTGCTCAACGCTCATACCCATCCTAGTAACATTGTCCGAAACTATTGACATGAATTTGCCTGAAAGAGTATCACGCATAGATTGAGCCACTTTACCGAAAGCTATCTCTGTAGGCAATCCGTCACCTAACCTGTTTCCTAGCTGGAACAATGCAGAAGCGAATTCTTTCTCGAGCGCTTTGCTCTTCTCTCTTATCTCAATGACATTCTGCGATCTGAATTTGTAATATAGACCAATTCCTATACCGAATGCAAGGACCATGCCCAGACTCAATATGCCTGCGCCAATACCATATGGCCCGAATGAAAGTCCTACTAATGGACCAGTTGTCGCTGAACTTACCCTGTATTCCAATAAGCAGAATGTTGAACCGCAAGGGCTTGTCGTATCTTCGCCCATGAAACCTATATCTGGGAAACCAAATAGATGGAATATCAATGGACTCAGACCAACCATAAACAGGCCAATGCCGATTATCATTGAAAGATATAATGGATTTATTGCTATTTCGATACTGCCTAACCTCAGCAGAATATTGGTGTATTTTTTGAGTTCCGGATTGGTCTCAGATATATCCATGTCTCCGTAACCAGTCGGTCTTGAAGCGAGTATTGATTTGCCGAGATAATAAACACCGACAGGAAGCGCGAAATTGTATAATGCCGCAATATACATAGCGAGAGTGGTAGGGCCGGTGGTGCCGGAAGTCATGAAGCTGACGATGAGCGGCAGGATGACAAGCCCGAGAATAGGTAGAATCACGCCGAGCATGTGGAGCATCGTGATAGGCGACTGGAGGCTATGCGCGAAATGAAGCATTTTTTCGTAAGTCCCTTCGAGGATAACTTCCAGTGATTTATCCAGAAGAGCTAATCTTCTCTGCTCAGTGGTCTCATACAACGAACCTTCGATAAGATGCATGCTCTCTATGAATTCCATGTTCCATTTGCGCCATGATTCGAGATATGCGTCAAGCGATTCTTTCAGTGAAGGGTATTTGCCAGTCTCGACATTCCATAGCATTCTCTTGAAATCCAATGACAACGGCTTGCTAAGATAATCTGATGCGAATTTTATAGCACCTTCAAGATTCGAGGTATGCCTCATATAAGTAACGACATAGAAAACTGAAATTACCATTTGGTTGCTTGCCTTGATACGCCAATCATTAGCTATATAGTTCGGAAGCTGAGTGAGTATGTACATTAATATCAGTCCGAACAAAATGAAGAATGCTGTGAAAAACAAACTAGGAGTTGGAAGGAAAAGTAATGTGAATAGGTAACCGAAAATCGAGCCCAGTAGCATCAGCGCAACTGGTCCGACTACTGCGAAACTCATCACGCCTGTAGGTGTTATGTTGAGATGCGCAACCTCAATGCTGTCCTGTATCTTAGCGAGATCTTCTTTGCTAGGCGGAGCTATCCTAATAACTGTTTCTGAGAAGTTGCAAGCTTTCTCATAGAATGTAAGACTCTTTGGCATGAGCTCAGACTTAAACTGCAGATATTCTGTGGATTCCAGACCTTGATCAATCCCTGTACCTGGTCCAATCTCAGAGCTAATCCTTTGCTGATATTTCCTCATCAGCTCCTTCATCTGCTCAGAGCTAGCCATCTATTTCCTCTTTTTTGCGTTTTATGTATTATAGATATATCTATCTATATAGAATATCATATATTTTATTTATATAAAGGTTTGGGTAAAGTTTGACTAGATGATTATTTCAAGCGTTTGACGAAATCAGCTACTTTCTTGTGATAATCTCCCTTCATATCCTTCGCATTCAATGTCAATGTCGCTAATGGTCTTCTGCCTATCAACTCAGCCATACCTTTGAAAGCTTTCTTATCTCCAGAACCGCCCATTGTACAAAAGAATGCAACATTCTTGAACGTACCTTTATTACCAATGATATATGTCCTTATCGCAGGGCTCATGCCTGCCCAGATTGGTGTTCCGATTACTACAAGGCCATATTTCTGAGGCAGTTTTTTGTCTACCTTAATTGGTGTGAGTCTCTTGAGAACTGCGTCGCGTCCGCCTAGAATATAACCGATAATTCCTTTCCTGTTCCTTAAATCGTGAACTTCTTGGATATCTGCTTTCATATCTTTAGCAATAATCCCTGCGACCTTCTTAGTAATCCCTGTTCTAGAATAGTATACAACTAAAGTCTTCATATTAATCACTTCTCCCCTCTTTTCTTCATTTCACGCTTGAGCCAGTCAAACCATTGGAAATAAATGCGTTCAGTATCAATTATGCCTGTTTCTTCCTGGACCTCTGCCATGATATTGTGGAACATGTCGTTTGATTCTATAACGAAATGCGCTTCAAGCATCTTAGGATCCTTTAATTTCTCAGCGAATTCAACCAGAGTCTGCTTGATCTTCGCCCTTAGCATGATATTGTCCCAAACAGCGTCCCAATTCCCAGCCATGCCTTTGATATTGCCTGCGACTGCTTTCAGTATCTCGGAATCGCCATTGATCAAATCTTGAGTTGGTTGAAGTTGGTCAGTCTCGACATCGTATTTCATCAAATCGACGAAACCGCCTTCGAGCATAGGATCGTTTTCCCAATACTTCCTTACTTCTGTTATTTGCGTTACACGTCTGACACGTTTTGTGCCAGATGCAGTCTTGATCGGATTGCAGACAACAATCAAATCAGTCGCTTTGAATGAAGTTTTTGGAACGCCAATGTCATTGACAACTCTGTCGAAAACGCCGTAAGGAGATTCTGCGTGGATCGTGCCTGCGACAACATTAGCTGCAGCGCCGACCCTCATAGCTTCGTATAATGAAATCGCTTCCTGGCTCCTGACTTCGCCGATGAACAATGCGGAATCGCCAAGCCTTAATGTAGACCTTATGCCGTCTGTCGCAGAGACTTCTGAACCGCCTTCTTTCGCCAACGCACCTGCGACTTTCATCTGCTGAAGGTTGTAGCCTTCGGCAATCAATTGTTTGCCGGGCAATTCTAATGTATCTTCTATTGTGATTATCCTGTAACGTCGCATTATCTCTACTAACAATGAGCCAAGGAATGAAGTCTTACCTGATGACCTTGTTCCGCATACGAGCATTGTCCTTGTTCCGTCCACAAGGAAGCTCAATAACCCTGCAGCCAGCGGATTTATCATCTTCGCTTTCATGAAAAGCGGTAATGTCCATGGCTCGTCCCTATGACGCCTGAATGAGAAAGCCATTCCTGTAGGATCCAAAGGTCTTGTTATAACTGAAACCCTGGCTGAAGCGACTGGAAGATTTATCTCGGTATCCAATATAGAATTTGCCTCATCCAATGGCCTTCCAGACATCATCCTGAGCTTAGTCGCCCATGACTCGGATTCTGTGGTTGTCGGATAGATGTTGGTATAGCAATCACCGAAGTCTTGATGCACAATAAAAATAGGGGTCTTGCCCATCGGGCTGTTGACTGAAATGTCTTGGACTTTATCATCAGCCAGAAGCACTTCTATCAGACCGAAACCGACTGTGTATCTCACTAAGATTTCCACAATCTCAGTTATGTCTTGCTGACTAAAGCCGTAGTTTCTTGAGTTAGACAATTCTTCGACTAAATCTTTGCCTACTTTATGGAATACCTCACGCATACGTTCTGGATTGACGAATTCTTCTTTCGCCGGTTTATGCTCAGCCATGATGTTCCTGGCTAAGTCTAAGATCTCATACTTTTCTTCTGATAATTTGAATTCAGGCGGGAATATGTGATAAAGATTCTTGACAGAATCAGGGAATTTGAAAATAGTTATCTCGTTTTCTCCGACTGCATATCCGTCAACTTCCTCACCATTAGGAGGATAGGCTGCCAGCAATTTCGTGTACATGAAATCAGGTTTTGTAGTCGCTGAAAATAGCTGTTTGTAGATGTTCCTGTCGCCAGGCACTGCGCCGGCAAGATACGGCTTGAGCGCTTGTATCAATTTTGTGGATTCTAATGCGTCAGCAATATAATCAACGAGCCTCAAGAATCTTGAAAGGAAGTCTTGCAGTTTAGGGTCAGGTATGGCTGAGATTTTTGAACGTTCTGATCTAGACAATCTTCTCAGCTCTATATATGCACCAGCGGGATCAGACTTGAACATGCGGTAGAATACTTGTTCGAATTTCGCAAACGGCTGCGACAACGCTTTGCCTAGTATAGGGTCAGTGACCATCGTATGGAACAACTGGAGATAACGTTCCTTGACTATCTTCTTGTAAAGCTCTGCTACTTCTACCAATAATTGAGTCTGAGAATAATCGTATTCATAATCACGGTTCTGGACAAAAATAATCTTAGAAACCGAGCCGGTCTCGATGAGTCTATCAATGGCGCCTGACATGCAGTTAGGGTCATCTTCAAGCGAAGGAACGTTTATATTAGAACCATAATCTATCCTAAGTACTGATTCCTCACCCTCTTTCAACACTTCGTAACCTGGAGCTTTTTCCTCTTCGTCCGGCATCTAACACCTACCTTAAAGCAAAAACTTAAATATTTAAGATATCAATATACATTATATCTATATATATAAAATTTTGGATGTCACATGGCGGATATACTGGATAACCTGAAGAAAGCTATGCAACCTGCGAATGCTAGCGCGAATAATGCTGTTCCTGAAACTCCTAAGGAAGAAGCGGCAAGCAAAGAACAAATTTCTGAATTCATTGAAAAGCTGAACAATCTTACTCGTGCAATCAGAACAATTGAAGAAAGGTATAACAACCTCAGAAGAAAGTCTCAGTTGACAGACCATAATATACTTGTTCAGCATCAAAGGCTCAATAAGGAACTTAGGCTGAACGATTCTGATCTCATTGATATCAAGAGAGGATTGCAGAAGATAAACGATAAACTGAATATGCTCGAGAAAGAGCTGGATGTCTGCGCGAAGAAGAATGAACTTGACGTACTTGCCAAATATATCGGATATTGGAGGCCGATGGAATTTGTCACGCGCGGAGAGGCTGAAAAGATAATAAACGCAGCAATTCTAGAGAAAGGGCCTAGAAAAGAAGAGCCTGAAAAGAAGCCTCTTGTAAATAGGTTGAATAACGGCGAAAGAAGCGTATACTAATTTGTCGCCGGTTTGTTTTGCCGTTAGTTCGCATGCGCTTCTGATAGGTGATTGCTGGCCTTCCCTTGTAAAGGGTCCAACATCCCTTGCCGCATAAGTCCATTGAACTACATGATGCTCACAAAGGACGGCAAAATAGTAATAACAAAACAAAAAGTTTATATACGTTTTAAAGTATAATAATCACAGAGGTATAGATAATAATGGATGAAAACCTAGTCGATCTCATTCTACAGATGAAAAATAGTAGCTATACTAACGACCAAATCATACAGCAGCTACAGAATCAAGGCTATAATAGTCAAGACATATATGATGCTATGACTACCGCTGATATGAGAACTGGTCAGCCTATCATGGAAGAAGGACAGATGTTCCAAGGCACTCAAAGTTATGATATCGCACAAGCGCCTGTAGAAAATCTTCAGATGTCATCTGTCCGTGATGAGATTGAAGCGACAGCTGAATCCATAATCGAAGAGAAGTGGGCAGAATTCGAAGATTCTGTCAAACGTATACTTGACTGGAAAGCTGAAGTAGAAACTAAAATAGAAAGCTTCACTAAAGAATTAGATGATCTTAAACTTGACATATCAAACCTGCAGAAGGGCATATTCGGTAAAATGAACGAATATGATAAAAGCATAATGAATGTCGGCACTGATATAAAATCAATGGAAAAAGTATTCAAAGAAATATTGCCTGCATTCACAGAGAATGTGCAAGAGTTAGGAAGATTAACCGGCAAAACGAAGAAATAGATTTTTCTAAATATTTTTAATTTTAAACTAAAAAATAGAAATAATAATCTTATTTCTTAGGCAGTATAACATCGCCAGCAAGAAGCTTTATCGTGAATGCCGCGATTATCAGCACCAGAAGCATGCCGAGCACCTTTGGATGGAATATTGTCGCTGCGAAATTGACTTCTCCGCTTGCTGTAGCAACTCCATATTCATCAGTGTAATTTGCCGCTGTCGATGGTGTTATTATCGGCAGGACTGTGCCGGATGAACCGACATAGACTGAAGAGCCGCCGAAAAATACTTTACCGATAGCTCCTGCTAAGATAATTATCGAAATGACAAGGATCCAATAGGTAAGGAAACGCGCATCATCAGATGTCTCGAATGCTCTTGTGATTGCTCCTTCAGATACTCCGAAGAATTTCAGGAATATCAAGAAAAACATTGCGAATATCAACATCATCGCGAACCATGGCGACATATATTGGATGACTGCTGTCGCTTGAGGTGAAAGCACAGTTAATAGCGCTACTACCAACGCGATTATTGAATGAAGACTCTGATTCTTGCCAAGCACTTCACGCCATTGCAATGCGCTGTATGTCACAGCCCAGACTAATATGAATGGAAAAAGTACCTGGACGTATTTCAGTATCCCGATATCTAGGAAGGTTGCCATTTTTCTTTATTTCTTAGTCGTTGGTGGTTCCATCTTCTTGAAAAAATTGCTCATCAATTCTGGGAACCATTTATGGAATGGTTTATCATCCCCTTTATCTTCACTTGTGATGAACATAATCATTAGGACGAATATCGCTACCATGACAATCAATGCCTGCGTATCCTGATTCAGCCAGTAGAACATTGACGTATTGAACCAGCCTGCTGATGAACCGAAGATGTATCCTACGATTAGTAGACATGTGATCGCAAGCATTCCGCCATAGGCAGTATTTGCATATTCTGTGAATTGTATTCCGAAGATTGATAATAGTATGAGCATGCTAAACACAACTATCAATGCCAATCCTATGTAGGGCATTGAATTATTGATTATATCAACAACATCTGCATTGAATCCATAATAGCTATAGTTTCCGCCTGTCACGTGCGGGAATATGACTGCCAATGAGATAGCTAAAGATAGAGTCATAGCAATAGATTTCTTGTTGAACATTGGTATGTTTCTTATTACAACATAAGAAACTGTGAATATTAAAAGGAAAGGAAGTACTACATCTTGAACACCGAGAGTGTCCAATGCCCTGATTGCGTTATCAAAAAAAGTCATTTTGTATCACCTATTCTTTCTTCGGAGCTTCCGGTGTTTTTGGAGTCGGCTCGTATGTTATCCCATACATGAATAATGCTATCATTCCTATCAATATGATGCTGCCCACCCATTCGCTGTCCCAATTATCTGACATGTAATCATAGAACCAATCAAGCATTGACTGATCCCCATAAGGTATTGCATGGAAGAAAATCAACAGGACGCCTAGGATGGTGAATATCGTGAAAAAGTACATCGACCAAGATTTAGGATCGAATTTGAATTCTCCTGTGCCGTAAAATATGCCCAAGAGCATCAATGTGCTGACACCGACTAATGCTAGCACAACAACATTGCCCATTGCTTCATTGATTAATGAAACTAACTGAGCAGATGCTATTACGAAAAATGCTATGACGAATGCTACTATTGAATTAAGGTTCTTCTTAGTGAACTTTGTCTTGCCGTCAGATGCAGTATCTTCGCCTAAGACTCTGGTCTTTTCCAGTATGGCGAACATTATAGTGAAAACAAGCAAGAACGGAAGAATCACATCATAAACTCCAATCTTATCTAAAAAGATTATGACGTTCCCTAGCACCGTCTCTTTTACCATATAGCTATTTTATAGGATATATTATTTATAAACCTTTGGTTTTTGATTTCTGAGTATATTATAACCCATATCGTAAGTATACTACATAGTTAATGTAGAATTTAGTCTGCAACGGATAAATTTTCTACTTTCCTTTGCTATGATAGCCATTCCCGGGACTGGTTCCTTGGCTATTCTCTTCTTTTGCTACAAAATTTATAGTTGTTGCAGACCAATATGGTACAAACATTTATAAATTAACTTCTACGAACTATATATTATGATAAATGAAAAAGATTTCAAAGAAATGAAGGACGAAATGCTCAAATTCGATTCTCATAGAGAATTGCTTATCAAAAAGTCAAGAGACGTACTTAAGCTGTCAAAGCAAGTCATATATGCAGTACATAGAGTTGATATGAAGGATGCTGAAAAACTCACTAAAGTTATGATTGCAGAACTTGATGAACTCAATCAATATATCAAGAAGAACCCTAAGATGTACCACCAAGGGTCATACAAAGTGTCTGTCCAAGAGTATGTGGAAGCTATGCTATTCTATGGTTTTGTCAAAGAAAACAGGTTGATGACAAGGAAAGAGCTCAATGTTGATGCAGATTATTACTTACTTGGTCTGGCTGACTTGTCCGGCGAATTGGTGAGAAAAGCGATACTTGACGCTACCAACAAGAACTATGAAAGCCCTAAACAGATCAGGGAGATAGTGGCTCAGATATACCAATGGCTGCTTGAATTCGATATCCGTGACGGCGAATTGCGCAAGAAGTTTGACGGAATCAAGTACGATCTCAAAAAGCTTGAAGATTTGTGCTTCCAGCTGAGTATGGTTCATTAAGTTCAACTTTTATATATTAGTTAATTATTTCCACTATAGTTTCCATAGGGTCGTGGTCTAGTGGCTACGCGCTTCCGTTCAGGAACGCGCCACAGATGACGTCGGTCTCACTCACCGAAGATCAGGGGTTCGAATCCCCTCGACCCTATTTTCTTTTATTTCTTCGTATGACTTTGCGTAGCAAATGTCATACTTGCGTTGTTTGGTCAAGCTTTTGCGTAGCGAAGCGGAGTCAAAAGGTTGGTTCCTGCATCCCCTCGACCCTACTTCTTATCATTCTTCTAAATTATATCTAAATAAGCAATATTTAAATAGCCAGTTTTCCATAACTCTCATTATGCTAATCACTACGCATATACTTGCCGGCTTAGTTGTCGGCAAATATCTCGGGCCAGAACATATGTTGCCAATATTGCTAGGATCAGTGCTAATTGATCTCGATCATATCTATGATATGGTCAAGCATGGATGGAAATATGGCATAAAGAAATCGTTCGAAATATTGTTCATGCCATTCCCTGAAGAGAATGAACAACGTACTTTTTTCCATTCGATATTCGGTTGGATCCTGGTATCAACTATACTCTATCTAGTGGATCCAGTGTTCGGCAAATATTTCAGCATAGGCTATGCGGTGCATCTTTTATTGGATTCATTAGATACATCTGAATTGCAATTGTTCTATCCGCAGAAGTACAATGTGACTGGGTTCATAGAATACAATTCATTGATGGAATATCTTTTCGGCATCGGATTGTTTATAATTTATTTCTTCTTTTAGATATTCTTCCACTTTGCTACGAAATCTTTCTTGAACATAGAATAAGTGTCTTCCTTGATCGCTTCTCTGATTTTTTCTATGAATCTCTGCATGAAATAGATATTGTGATAACTTTTGAAGCGTTTGCCTGCAGGCTCTTGTATCTTAGTAAGATGATGAATGTACGCTTTTGAATAGCTCTTGCAGACATGACAATCGCAGCCTTCAACCATTGGCGAATTGTCGTTCTTGTATCTGCCTTGCGAAATATTGAGTATACCATCGAATGTGAATATCATATCATGCCTTGCATTCTTTGTTGGATAGACTGAATCGAAACAATCTACGCCTAGCTCTATGCAATCTAATATGTCAACCGGATTGCCTACGCCCATTACGTATCTAGGTTTCTCTTTTGTTATGTATGGAATAGCTGATTCCAATCCTAGATGCATCTGCTGTTTTGTTTCTCCGATTGCAAGACCGCCGATTGCTATTCCGTCGAATTCTAACGAACTTATGTATTCTGCGCTCTTCTTTCTCAGATCGGGTTCGAAACCGCCTTGACAGATGCCGAACAACAATTGTTTCTTATCAGTGTGATATTCTACGCATTCTTTTGCCCAACGATGAGTCTTGTTGATTGATTCTAGAAATTCTTCTCTTGTGGCTTTCGGACCGGACATAGAATCGAGCATCATAGCGACATCGCAACCGATGTCCATCTGAATGTTCATTATCCTTTCAGGTGTAATGACATGCTTCTTGCCGTTGAACGGCGAAAGGAAGTGCAAGCCTTTGCTTGAATTGGTGAGATACATACTCCTTGATGCCTGGAATCCTCCGCAATCTGTGAAGATGCAGCCATCATAATTGATGAACTTGTGGATTCCGCCTGCGTTCTTGATAGTTTCAACGCCCGGCGCCATGGATAGCACTAAAGAATTGCAGATTATGTTTCTTGCGCCAATCTCTTTGTAATCATCAGTTGAAATGCATTTGCCTGAGCCCATTGTGGCGACTGGCATGAAGAAGGGAGTCTCAAACTTTCCTGAACGCGTTTTCAGCTCGCCTAGTCTGGCTTCTCCTGATTGATGTTTAATCTTGAACATATATAATAGAATTATAGTGTCGGTTTTAAATGTTATGCTTCTTCATGAACGTAATCTTTGCCGAAATTGTTCCGGTATAGAGAATTCATCTCCCTCTGCATCTTATACATCTTATACTTCTCGCAATATTTCGTAAGCCACCACATGCATTGGTCAGCCAATTCTTGATCCTTCTCATGACAATATTTAGTAAACCCTGCTATGAATTCACCTATCTCTTTTTCCAACTTAGAATCTTCCAAAATAGCATCAAGATCCAAAGGCTCCGCGAGCTTGAGATTATTCCTCACTGCAGCACGGACTCTATGATATTTCTTTTTCAGCGACTCTTCTTGGATATCTGATATCTTGATAGGTTTGCGCTCTACCATATTACACCTGAAAGCTCCTGCTTAAGCTTTGATTCGAAGTCAAGAACCCTTTCTTCTTCGGCTTTCTCCATTGACAATGTTTTTAATAATGAATTGATCAAACCTTTCTCTTTGATTGTGTCCATATCGGGAATTTTTATCTTGCCGATGTGCTGGTCGATGAGTTCATTCTCGATCGATTCGACGTTATCGACATTGACTTTTATCTCTTCGAATTCTGTTGTAGTTATTCCGGACGTGTTCTTCATCACGAAATATGCGGACTTTTCATACAATGTCTGGAAAATGCCGTTGAAATCAATATCCGAAATCCTACCGGATTCCAATTTGCCGTAGACTCTTAATGTGACTATTGTGTTGTTGAATTCTTTAGTACCAATCTTTGAAAGAATCATCTCATGCACTTGCTGCGGAGTCTTGTGCTGGCAATCTAGATCAAGACTAAATGTGTTGTATACTGATACCGGAATCCATTCTACTTTATCGTTATCGATTATGTAGAATCCACCATTGCCGTACTTTTCCAGTTCGGCAAAATTAGCCGGGAATAGTGCGCCGGGATAAGTGATCATGCCGTAATCAGGCTCTTGCTTCTGGAAGATGTAATGGACGTGCCCGCCGGCGTAGTAATTGAAGTTCTTGGGTAATAATGATAACGGCTGCGCTTCCATGTGCTCCATATCGTTCGGCTTGAATTCAGACAATGCTGTGTGGAACATGAATATCTTGTAACCAGGTTCTTGCTCTAGGTTTTCGTGCATTAAATTTTCGTAATAAATCTTATCGAGCATGCCTTTCTTGCCTAGCAATCCTGTGATCTTCGCGCCGGTCTTCTTGTCGATCGTGAAATTCAGCTTTAGCTTGCCTTCTACGATTTCGCCTTTGACTACATTTGTTAGAAGTCCTGCATTCTCTAGAACGTCAAGCATTGTCTTGCCGGATGGCGAGAAGTCATGGCTGCCCGGGATGATGTAGACCGGAATGTTATTTTCGCTCAACGACTTCAGTTTGGTCACGACTTCCTTGAGAAGGTCAATGCTAGGCAATGATGTGTTGAACAGATCGCCTGCGATAAGAACGAAGTCTACCTTTCTCTCTATACACTGCTCTATCGCTTTGCTGAACACTTTCGTGCTTATGTCCTTCAGCTTGTCATCTCTCCAGGAACCGATGTGGCAGTCTGCGAGATGCGCGAATTTCATTGAGATTGTGATGCCTGATGGAATTATAAAGATATGTTTAGGAGAAAATATAGGTCTATAGTTTAATTCCGCCGAAACTAAGATTGCTCTGCCCCTTTTTCTGCAAAATAGATTTGTCGAACAACGGAATCTTCACAGGAATTGCGAATTTCGAGAAGTTGGATGAGATGATGGCTTCGCCTTTATCTAAAGATGCAATCGTCCTGTTCGCCGCGCTCAAGTCCTGGCTTGCGCTGTCGATTATCGCCTGCCTCTCTGCAGCCATCTCTATGCCGAGGATTATCTTCGTGTTCATGTTCGCCAAAATCTGCCTTGGTATGAGCGAAGGAAGCTGAGTTATGGCTGTAAGACCAATGCGGAACTTACGTCCCTCTCTGGCGATTGTCGCGAATATGTTCGGGCCTTCTTCTAGAACTTCTTTACCAAGCACTCTCGGCGCTTCTTCTAGAACTATAGAAATCACCGGCTTTTCACTTAACCTACCTTGCGACTTATATTTCTTATACCTGTTGAATATCTCTGAAGTGATGAGCGATCCAATCAATATCTCTACTGCGCCTGAGAATGAGGAAGTGTCTATCACCACTTTCTTCCCCGTCTCGAGCTCGCTGCAGATATCGCTGACTATCATCTCGCCAGCGTTCAGAGTAAATACACCATTGCAGAATAATTGATTCTCAGCAAATTCCAGATCCAATACATTGAGCAATCTCCTCTTTATCACTGCCAATGTCGCCTCATAGAAATCCACTTCCAGAGGCTTGTCCAATATTATCGATTGAATCCAAGTATCGCCATATCTTTTGTAATATGAAGCCAATGCCTGTTTCTGCGCGTCTGAAAAAGTTATCGCGCCATCGAAATGATGCGGTTTAAGAGTTCTTAGATTAATCTTCAATGTGCTGCATCCAACAGGCACTTCATTGTGAGTATAATATCTTACGTTCTCTTTCATCGGATGGTCTTTCAGTCCGAACTTGGTCCTTCCGTAATATTCGTCATGCGGGTCGAGTACAAGGATTCCGCAGTAGTCCTTGTCGATTGTGTTCCATAATAGGTTCGACATCAAAACAGATTTGCCTCTGCCGGTCGTTCCTGCAATCATTATGTGATGACTGAACACTTGGTCGCCTGGAAGGTTTACGTCAACGTCAAGCATCTTCGAGCCGGAACGGATCTTGCCGAAGCACATTGAATTATCCGGTTTCGATAGGAATGTGAGATCTTCTTTTGTGAGCTCTCTTGCTTCGGAGAAAAATGCAGGCAATGTTTTGCACAAGACTGCGTTGTTGTTGCTGACTTGAAGAACTGGTTTGAGGATTGCTAATGTGTACGTTCTGAGTTCTGGATCCAATAATTCTAGGTCTTCGTTTATGTCCTGCTCCAGTTTTATGCCGGACATCAGCTCGAGATTCTGCTGCGATATCTGGCTGCCGAACACTAAATCAATGACTTCGAGAATTATCTTCTGATTTGAATCTTCTGTGACAAGCAGTTCACCAATCTCGACCGGCTTGCCGGATTTCTGTCTCGCGACTATACGACCGAGCTCGCCTGATATGATTAACGCTTTTGTCATCGGATGTTTGATTGGTCAATCTGTTTTTAAGCATTTATGCTGGTCTGATTTATAGTATCTAAAACTACGTTTAAGTTAGCATCAGGTTCGACTTGTACTTCTAATTGTATATAACTGACATTTCCCGTAGGGACAACCCCCTTGTCAGTTCTAAATATAGCATGATAAGTCTCACAAGTGATGCTAACTGACTAACAGCAATTTATTTAAATGAGCAACCCAAAAAGAACAATATGCACGAGCTTTTCGCAGTACAGAAGCTGATAGAAGAGGCAAAGAAACAGGGCGAAGTAGTCGAAATCAGGTTAGAGCTTGGCGAACTTGCGCCTGTGGAAGACCATGATTTGCTTAAAGTTTTTAAAAACTTGACCGAATGGAAAGTCAAGATTGTGCCGTTGAAAGCGAAAGTCAAATGCGAGTGCGGTTATGAAGGCGAGCCGAAAATAGTAGATAGGACTCACGATTCTGTAGTATATGTCTGCCCGAAATGTGGAAAGAAGCCAAAGATAGAAGAGGGCGACGAGATAATACTTTCTGAAGTTGTTGTCAAATGATAACAGTGTATTGTTTCGGCAATGAATACATTTCTAATGATAAGCTGGCTAAGGAAATAGCTGGCAAACTTTCTGTTCCGGATGTTGAATTCGTACTTTGCGATGGGATTGAAGACATATTTGAAGTCCAAGGAACAATCTACATAATGGATGTCGTCAAAAACTTGCGCGAAGTCACTATACTCCACGGAATGGAATACTTCAAAGTGAATCCTTCTGTGTCCTGCCATGATTTCGATCTAGGGTATTTCCTGAAGCTGTTCCAGAAGATGGGCAGGATAGGCGATGTTGTTGTTATCGGTCTTCCTATGCAATAAGTTCTGCGATATATATTTTGAGACCTAAAGATAATTATATATAATATTATATTAAGGTCGCATACGTAAGAAAATGCGACATATGTCACTAAGCTCGATAGTCAAAAAGCTACTTTTAACTTTTCCTCTGGTAATGTACCCTATGTTCACCGATTCTGCTGATGCTTTGAAAGACAAAAATTTACGTCCGTTGCCAAGGATAGAATGCGTGACTGAAAGCCCGAAAACCGAGCCCATAGAAAAGGATGAGGAATCGGGAATAGAATTGAGAGTATTGTACGGAACTGATAAAGGCAAAGGCCTCTATAGAATAACTGCAATCGCCCAGGATACGAAAGGAAAGAAAAAGGGCATCAAGAAAATAGAATTATATGAAAACGGAAAAAGAATACATACATCTAACACTAGATTCCTTACTGCAGATATCAAACGCAAAAAGAATCCAGCCAAATATAATCTGGCTATAATAGATAGCGATGGAAATATGTATATCACGAAACCGGCGGAAATTTTATCTGAAGTTTTGAAAGTACCGCCCATGTTATTATTAGCGTTCAAAAAAGACAAAAATCATCTTATCGATGGATACACACCTTCTTTTGGCGAAGCTGGATATTTCAAAAACTATGATAAGAATTCATTGAAGTTCAAGCTAGGAGAAACTGAAGTGATAATACCTGCGATGAAGGATGAAAAAGCCAAATGTCTGAAGTGTCATAATCCTCAGGCATTGCAGAATACGATTGGACAAAAACTCGCACTCTATGAGAATATGGTCCTGAGATTATGGGACACAAATCAAAAGTTATCACTTAGGCAGATTATTTTGAATCCTGCTGATATATCAAAGATAACTGAGAAGGATATAAAGAACATAGAAGAAGCAATGGTTAAAGAAGGGCTTACCGAACGGCAGAAAGAGATGTACAAAAGAATGTTCAATGGGGGCGGTTCTGATGGTGTCTATTATACTGATAAGCATTTCATCGCGACCATGATTGGACCCAGACTTGAATCAATACTTCTCCACGAATTCACGCACGCTCTACAGCGGCAAACACCTATAAAGCTTTCAAAGACCGGAGAAAAGCATTTGCCTAGCAACATGACTTTATGCGAGCCGTTTGCATATTACATCTCTGCGCTCACTGAAGAGACAGCCCCACTTATATGGATCATTGATGAAATAAAAGCCACTGAAAATAGGCATTCGGACCAGACTGAGTTCGTAAAAGAAATAGTGAGAACTTATTGCCATTATTTCGACAAAGATGATTTCGATCCGGAAGCGTTTGCGAAAGCAGTAGACACAATGGAAGATAAGACTTTACCCATGATGCGAAAAACATTCCTGGAATACAACCAGAATGTGTTGGCCATGGATACATTAGCCATTGAAGCGCAAAGCCACGAATTCCCTTTAGAAGCCATTATCGCTGCAAATTTCAATCCTATAATAACAGATACTGATCCTAAAAAAGTTGAGGAAGGAGTTATAAAATGCAATGAGCTTTGGGACACCTATCGGCTCAAGACAGAACAAATGACTTTACCTATAGTCAGAGAGCAGAGTAATTCATATCTTGCTGGCGGAGATGGCATCAAAGAGAATCTGATGACCAATGTCAAATCCGCGCAGTATCTAATTAAAGAGAGTCTATTGGAAGCGGGGTACAGCAAGAGAGAAGTATTGCAGATATACCACACTTTCCTCAAGCAAAGATTTAGTGATGGAAATGGTAACTTCAATTATGAGCCTGATACGCAGAAGATGATGGTTGTGCTCGAATTAAGATTCCAGAGAGCATGGACACATTATGTGTGCGAAAAAGCGAATAGCGAAGATGATGAAAGCGACGCTATCATGACTCCTGAGAGCAAGGCAAAAATGGAAGCATGGATGACAACCTCTGAGAATTCCGAAGTCAAAGCGTTATACGCCGAGAAGAAAAGACTGGAATCTAAACTTTCTCCAAGTCCAGTTCAAGGAAATGCGTCGAGCAACTGATGCAAGGATCGTACGCCCTGATAAGTTTTTCTAACTCTAATTTTATTTCATCTTTTGATTTATTGAGAATTGTCGGAAGATAGATTTTAATTGATTCTTGCAGGTTCAGAAGATTCTGCGATGTCGGAGTCGTGATGTTCGCATACGTGCATTTGCCGTCTTTATCGAACTTGTATTTGTGGAATAAGATTCCTCTTGGAGCTTCGGATGCGCCTACGCCGATGCTCGCTTTCGGCGTGATTAGTTTTGGTGATTCCTGCTTGAGCTTCATGTTTTCTAGGATTTCAATGCTTCTTCTGACACCTTCGTGGACTTCAATCGCCTGCGCTATGTTGTTCATATAAGGCGAGAATTTGTGCTTGAGCAATTTATCCGCTAATTTGATCGAATAATTGGATAATTGGTCTTTGTTATTGTATAATCTTGACAATGCGCCGACCATGTAGCTCTTTCCGTCCTTCATGACGAATTCTGCAGTCGAATCCTCTTGGAAGAATTCCTTAAAGTGTTGTTCATAATCTTTTGTCTGGAAGCATTTGTCTTCCTGGCAAGCCACTATGTCTGATGAATCGAAATATGCTCCGCCCCCTAACGCGACTAGAAGTTTCTGATGCTCAAAATGAGGATAGTTAAGTTCTGAGAATAATTCAACAGTCTCTTTCGCATCTTTCTGCACTGCTAATAGCTGCGTTAATAATGTATCAACCGCTTTCTGGTCAGGAATTCTTGAGATCCCGCCAGGGATGACGGCGATAGGATGTATGTCACGTCCCCCGAGTACGTTTACCATCGCATTGCCTGCCCTCTTTATCCTTAACGCTTTTTCTATCTCAGGCTTGTATTTAGGAAGCATATCTAGCGCGCTGCTATGGCCCGTATAATCAGGCAGTGTGAGGAAATATAAATGCAGGACGTGACTCTGTATCAATCCGCCGATGTTGATGAGTTCCCTCAATAAGCTTGTTTGTGGACTAACCCTAACGCCGAACGCATTCTCAATTGCTTTGACTGAAGTCAGTGTGTGCACAGGTGAGCATACGCCACAGATTCTTGAGGAGATATTTGGAAGATCGTTCCACAATTTATTTTTGAGAATTCCTTCAAAGTATCTCGAGCCTTCGAAAATATTTAATGAAGCTTCTTTCACTTCGCCTTTATCGATTCTGATATGCAGTTTAGCATGGCCTTCAATTTTCGTTACGTGGTCCAGCTTGATAGTCCTTGTCATTTCCTGCACACCTTCTTTTTCTTCCCGCATGATTCACATTTCTCGCTGATGTCGGCGAACTTATGCATCTTGTTGCAGATATCTTCATCTGTCAATCCCCATGATTTGAATAATTGAACTTCCGCAGGGAAATTCGCTGACGGCAATGGCCCTCTGCACATTATGCAAGGAATATCATCCTTTGTGCAGATCGCATCGCACCCGCCGTGCGTGACTGCGCCTAAGCAAACTACTTTCTTTAGCAGATAACAATCTTTTCCTCTTTTAGGACATTGGTCGCAAACACTGCCCTGGAACTCTTTTAGAACTTTCTTTTTTAGATAAGTGTTAAGGAAATCGACGAACTCTTTCTTTATTATCGGACATCCGCGCATATGGTAATCGACTTTCACAATCTTGTCGATTGGCTGGACGTCGATGGAATCTTTCAGCATCTTCTGATTGTATACATAACGTTCTAGTTCTTTGTTCTCGACGTAATTGCGCATCGCGGGGATTCCGCCGTTGACTGCGCATGCGCCTAATGCGACAACAAACTTTGATTTTTTTCTTATTATTTTGAGTTTTCTTATTTCGCGCTTTGTCGTGATTGCGCCTTCGATAAACGCGATATCGAACTTCGCATCCCTGTTCTTCTCTTTCAGAAGATGGAAGTATTGGACATCAAACTTCTTCAAGATGTCAAGTATCTTCTCTATGAACAATACTGTGAATTGGCAGCCTTGACAGCAGGTGAATGAGAAAAATCCTATTGATAGTTTTTTTTTACTAGGCATGCACTTTTCAAGGGATTTTGAATATATAAAGATTAGCAATAATCTGATAGATAATCTATTTTCTAGTAGCATTGGACTGCGGAACTACTGCTGTAGTTCTAGCCCATTGCTTATACAATTAATTATATATTTTCAACAAGCACTGGACATTCTCCCTAGTGCACTGGACATTCGTGAAACTTATAAACATAGAATTTGAAAAATGTTCCGGTGATCTGAATGACTCCGGAAAAAGCATTAGTGGCTTTTCAAGATAGAAAGATAAGAAGAGCATGGCATAATGATGAATGGTATTACTCAGTAGTTGATGTTGTTGAAGCTTTGACTGAAAGCCCCAGCCCTAGACAATATTGGGGCGTCCTTAAAGGAAGAGAAATTCAGTTGTTAACAATTTGTTTACAACTGAAATTATTATCTGCAGATGGTAAATATTATAATACGGATTGCGCCAATACTAAATCAATATTCAGGATAATCCAATCAATTCCATCTCCGAAAGCGGAACCTTTCAAACTATGGCTGGCGCAATTAGGGCAGGAAAGGATTGAAGAGATAAGGAATCCAGAACTCGCTATCGAAAGGGCGCGCAGATATTACGAAATTAAAGGATACCCGTTGAACTGGATCCTAAAACGTCTACCATCTATCTCTATACGGAATGAACTTACAGATGAATGGAAAAGCAGAGGCATATCAAAAGATAAGGATTTCGCTATACTCACTGATGAGATATCTAAGACGATATTCGACGCTAGTGTAGATGAGCATAAAAGATTGAAGAGGATTGACAAAGGCAATCTGCGCGACAATATGGTTGATTGGGAACTATTGTTAACAATATTAGGCGAGAAAGCCGCAGTTGATATAACTGTTGCAAAAAATTCCAAAGGATTCTCGGAATGCGAGAAATCAGCTTTGGAAGGCGCTGAAATCGCGAAGAACGCTCGCAAAGAATTGGAGAAGAAGATAGGTAAATCCACTATCTCAACTAAGAAAATAATAGAGTGCAAAAATAAATAATTATACTCTGCAAGTCTTACACTTTTTTGAGACTCTCGCTTTCGCTACGTCCATTGCTGCTATCCTTGGCGGGACTTTTCTTTTCTTTGCTAATTCTAATACTTCTTTAGTGTTCTGCTTGACTTTCTGCTCAACTAATTTGAACATAGTCTTTGTCGAGCCGTTAATGAATTCAACGTATGAACTTATTACGCCGCCTGCGTTTGCTACGAAGTCCGGAACTACTATAATTCCTTTCTTGTGCAGCTTGTATTCAGTGTCGTGCCCCATAGGGATGTTTGATCCTTCGACTAATAATTTGTACTTTATCCTGTTAACATCTTTAGGTTTCACTAGATCAGGAATAGCTGCAGTGACTAGCATGTCTGCTTTGATATCAAGAATCTTATCTGAAGGCATTACCTTTCCTTCTTTGTATTTTACAACTGAACCTTGCTTCTTTTTTACATCTGCGAGTTTCTTGAAATCAAGTCCGTTTTCATTGTAGATGAGTCCTTGCGAGTCTGATGTTGCTATTAATTTCGCGCCGGCATCGCACAGATGCTTTGCCGCGAACCAGCCGACATTGCCAAAGCCTTCGACTGCGAATGTTATGTCTTTTACATTTAATCCCAGGTGTTTAATTGCCACTAAAGCTGAATGGTACACACCGAAACCTGTACTGCCTAATTCGTGCGGGATTCCGCCGAGGTTCTTGGGCTTGCCTGTTACTACACATCTATTTTTTAGACGTTTAGAAATCCAGCCCATCTCTTCCTCTGCCATGTACATGTCAGGAGCTGCGACGTATTTATGTGGCGCAATATCTCTTAACGCATCTGCATAAGCTTCAACCAATTCTTTCTTTCTTTGCTTTGTGAGTTTCTTAGAATCTGCAATTATTCCTGACTTGGCTCCGCCGAACGGCAAACCTGCCAATGCACATTTCCAGGTCATCGCTCTTGCGAGCCTTGCGACTTCATCAACATCAACAGTTGGTGTCATCCTGATGCCGCCTTTACCAGGACCTAGCGCAGTATTATCAATGACAATGACTGCGTGCATATCTGCTTTAGGATTATAGACTTGAATGATCATCTCTGGGCCGAAGCCGTCATAATCTATCATGATGGAACACCTCTATTTTGAATATAATGATACTGATAGAATATTTAGTATTTTCTTATATATAAAACATTAAGTTTTTAAATCGTAATAGATACTGCAGTATATAATCATGGAACTAGCCAAAGCTATGAAGGACGGCGAACTTGTGCCTGAAAATCAATGGAAGGCGCATATCGATAGTTTGCAATCCAATGGTCGCGGCAGCAAAGGCGCAGTTAGCAAAGCTTTAGTTTCTGCAGTTAGTAAAAGAATTCCTAAGAAGAAGTTCGCAATTATGTTTTCAGGCGGAGTGGATAGTTCACTGATTGCTTACTTATGCAAGAAAGCGAATGCTGATTTTGTTTGTTACGCTGTCGGCATTGAAAATTCCACTGATCTTGTGCAAGCAAAGACTGCTGCAGAAGAGATGGGATTGAAACTCGTTTCTAAAGAATATTCACTCGATGAAGCGGAAGTCATAATCAAAAAAGTAGTAAAGCTTGTCGGCACTGATCCTGTAGCAGTTGGAGTAGGCTGTGTTGTATACGCGTGCATGGAACTGGCTAAGAAAGACAAAATCAATACATTCTTCACCGGATTAGGCTCAGAAGAGATTTTCGCGGGATATGAAAGACATAAAGTCGATGATATCAATGCAGAATGCTGGAACGGATTGAAAGCAATGTATCAACGTGATTTCCTTAGAGATTTCGCTATCGCTAAATCATTCGGCGCTAAAGTATTGACGCCTTTCTTAGATTCTGATCTAATCAAAGAAGCAATGCTCATACCTGGCGCTCAAAAAATAAAAGGTGATGTGAAAAAATACATACTTCGCGAAATTGCTGAAGAACTCGGCTTGCCTAAAGAAATCGCCTGGCGCAAGAAGATGGCGGCGCAGTACGGAAGCAAGTTCGACAGAGCAATATCAAGACTCGCGCATAGGATGAATATGAAATTCAAGAAAGAATATCTATGCTCTTTGGTGAAATTAGGGGCATTATTCAGCTCAGGCAAAGATAGCACCTACGCTTTGTATCTAATGCAGAAGCAAGGCTATGATGTCAGATGCTTGATAACTATCAAAAGCAAGAATACTGCTTCGTTCATGTTTCATACTCCTAACATAGACATGACCAAGTATCAAGCAGAAGCTTTGGAATTGCCATTGATGACTTTTGAGACTAAAGGTGAGAAAGAAATTGAGTTAAAAGATCTCGAATCTGCTATCAAAAAAGCTAAAACAAAATATGACCTTGACGGCATCATAACAGGCGCATTATTCTCTGAATATCAAGCTAGCAGAATTATCAAATTATGCGAAGGATTGGGATTGAAATGTTATTCACCATTGTGGCACATGGATCAGGAGACTGAAGTTCGCGAAATAATCAAAGCGGGTTTCAAAATTGTGTTGACTGCAGTCGCTGCTGAAGGTTTGAACAAGAAGTGGCTCGGCAGAGTCCTAACAGAGAAAGATGTGGATGCTCTCGTCGCTGTTCACAGGAAAGTCGGCATCAATATAGCTGGCGAAGGCGGAGAGTTTGAGTCATTGGTCATTGACGGACCTAACTTCAAAAAAAGATTAGAGATACTTGATTCTGAGATTATTGAAGAGAACGAAAATACTGCTTTATTGCGAATAAAGAAAGCAAAATTGTGCTGATTTATAGCATTCAAAATATATTATTTCAAACCGCAAAGTATATAAACTTAGTCGTGCTAAATTAAAAGCTAGGAGAGCAAGTTTTTGGCGAAACTTGTTTCCTTTTGGCGATAAAAAGTTTGGCGTTTGTATAATGACTGTTTCTAAGAAATCATAGTCTTAAATGTATTTAAGAATTGTGGTGGTAGGAAATACAATCACTATATTAGAAATAAACAAAACAGGGGGAATGGTAGAAAATGATGGAATTTATGGTGGAAAATGCTATGAAAGGCAGCCAAGACCTAACAGCCTTGGTAGGACAAGCTAATATCAAAGTAATTGGTTGTGGCGGGGCAGGCAACAATGTAGTAAGTTGGCTGTATAAAAAAGGAATACGTGGCGCAGAAATTATAGCATGCAACACGGACAAACAACATTTGACAATAAGTGAAGCTGACAAGAAATTCTTGATCGGTAAAGAATTGACAAGAGGTCTTGGATGCGGCGGTTTCCCAGAAAGGGGCGCAGAAGCAGCTAAAGAGAGCATGAGCGAAATAAAAGAAGCTCTAAAAGGCTCTGATATGGTATTCGTATGCGCAGGAATGGGCGGCGGTACAGGTACAGGTTCAGCACCAGTCGTAGCTCAAGTAGCTAAAGACACAGGCGCAATCGTAATCGGAACAGTAACAATGCCTTTCAAGATCGAAAGAGCTAGAGTAGACAAAGCTGAATTCGGTTTACAGCAATTGAGGCAAGTATCCGATACAGTAATCGTTATCGATAACAACAGGCTAGTGCAAATCGCTGGAAATCTTCCAGTACAGCAAGCATTCGCAGTAGCTAACGAGCTAGTTTCTACAATGATTAAAGGAATCGTAGAGACTATCGCAGTACCTTCATTGGTCAACTTGGATTATGCGGACGTTAAAGCAATCATGACTAACGGCGGAGTAGCTGCTATCGGCGTCGGTTCATCCGATACCAATAACAGAGTAGAAGAAGCAGTCAAAGGCGCTTTGAGCAATCCTTTGCTTGACATCAGCTATGAAGGCGCGACAGGCGCTCTTATCCACGTATCCGGCGGAGCAGATATGACTCTTGAAGATATCAACAGAGTAGGTGAATTAGTCACTGAATCATTGGATGAAGACGCAAACGTTATCTGGGGAGCCAGAGTATGCGACGACCTTAAAGGAAGATTGATTGTAATGACAATCATCACAGGCGTCAAATCTCCATGGATACTGGGCAAGCTTGATAAAAAGCATGCAGCAGTAGAAGCTCATCAGATGAGTAAAGAGCTCGGCATAGAAATCGTAAGGTAGATACCTTACTTTTTTTCATTTTAAGCTCGTACAGGCTCTTGCTCATATGAACTTCTCATGATACCCCCAACATATCTAAAATTCATGGGGCAAGGCCTTTTTTCTTCTCTTTTTATTGATTTTTAATTGACTAGAATTAAGTTAAATGTGATTCGAAAAAAAAGCTTATTCTATGATTATCTTATGTTCAGTCTGAGAAACATCTATCTCACAGCTTTTTGACTTCGCAAAAACCTGGGAAAACACTGAGACATGCGTTCGCTTCGCTCACTTAGTCTCAACAGAATTATTCTATAATAATCTTATGCTCGTTCTGAGAAACATCTATCTCTTTCAAATCATTGACTACAATATCAGAACCCCTTGGTAGATATTTAACATCGTGATTCTTGAAAACTACGCTCATTACATTATGGAATTCCAATGTCTTTGTAGGAACTTCTACAGTCTTATGCGCGTCATTAATCTTGAAGAGCTTAACCTCTACCATATACGGATATTCATCGTTCTCTGGAGATTCTTTTCTCCTGCATACGATAATGCTCTTCGCTTTGTATTTCATAGGTGATACAGAAATTGCTGGATTTAAAAATGTTGCGGATTAAAAATTGTGAAAAGCCTCAGGGGAGAACCTGGTTTCAGGTGCACTTCCCACGGCTTTGTAGTATTCTTATGCCACTTTAGATAATGTGCTAGTATTTATTATTTTCTGTCTGCGATTAAATATTATTAGTATGTAATATACAGATATACTAATTGGAGAGTTATAATAAAATTATTCAGAATCTAAGCTCTCAGATAATTCAAAATCGTCTCTTATCTCCCCATATAATGGAAAATCAAAATTGCAACATAGTGCAGGTTTGTTCTTTTTTTGACAAGAAACAAAGTTTTGACAAATACCCTCATTTGCCTTTTTAAGGACGTATCTTATTCCTTTTTTATGCTTAATTATCTCTTTTTTAATTTTACCCCTACATATTAATTGAGTCACATATCCCCTAATCAAATCACCATGCGTTAAATCTGTAATATCTAATTTTTCTATGATTTTTCTTATATTAAATGAAACATCTGCTAATTTTTCATCAATTACATTACTTACTTTGATAAATCCGCTTTTTTGCTCATTAGCTATAAAATTCTTATTTTTTACATATGATTCGGCATTACTTCTTTTACAGTATCTTTGTTCAGTTTTCACGTATTTTGCGGCAGGCTCACTTCGTGCTTCAGCGAGGGTAGTTGTTGATTGAATAGTATGTGGGCTTTTTTCAATCATTTCTTCTTCTGTTCTCCAGACTTTAACCATTTTTAGATTAAAATTATCGTTAATATTTAAGCATTATTGTGGTTAGGATGTTTATCTTGCCGTAGCTTTGCCGTAGTTTCTGTTAAACCGATTCAAATAGTTCCCGTCTCAGTTCTGGTGTATCCGTAAAAACGATTCAAGGAGGATACGCCATGATATGCATAATCTGCAACAAGAAAATCGAAGGCAAGGAAGACATCTGCCAGGAATGCGATAAACTGATGGATCTCTTCTACAGGAAACATCCAGAAGACAAACCGATGGCATTACAGATGTTCCGGGACGCAAAGGAGGATGAAGATGAAGGCTGGTATTAAATATTATCTGGCGTGGTTTTGCATTTACCTGCCGATAGCCATGAGCTACAAATATCTGGTCAGGGATGAGATAACCACACTGCTCGGCATCATCGTGATAGCATTGGCAGTAATACCAGTATTCCTTGCAGTCTTCAAAGACAGACCTAGACTGGACTTGAACTATTCAAGACCCGGCGAATTCAATGTGCCAGCTCCAGTCATGAGGACAGCGATAAAAGTAATGGGGTGGGACAAATGAACCTGAAAATATTATGGGACACGTTACTGCTCATGATGGTTGTCGGCACAGTATTCATGCCCGCCGTCTCCGCAGTGACTTTCACAGGACCGACCGCAAGCGACATCAGCACCTTCAACGACATACTCTCGCCATTGATGAAATTGTACAACTTCGTGAAATACGCAGCCACAGTCTTAGCTGTGCTGTATCTCGTATTCGCAGGCATATCTTTCATCATGGCGAGCAATGACCCGAGACAGAGAGAATTAACCAAATCAATGGCGAGCTACGTCTTGGTAGGATTGGTAGTAGTCTGGGCTGCGCCGATGATGGTGGAGTATCTGCTGTGAGAAAACTTATTTTTCTCTTATTTTTTGTACTACTCATCATACCATCAGCTTATGCTTCAAGCAACAGCGATTGGTGGGATGTCGTGGACGAGTTCTATGACATCGCAGACTACTTCATCGAGAAGATTGTCGAGTTCATGTTCGCTTTGATACAAGGTGCGACAAGACCATTCCTATCATTGATTGAAACATTGCTAAAATCCGAAGTATCTATCACCCCTTTTCAGAGCCTATGGCGTTCATTGGCGTACGTCGTCAGTATGTTCTACGGCTTGCTTTTCCTTTACGCAGGATTGCAGTTCATCACCTCCGGCAATGATCCAGCGAAACGGACAGATGCAAAGACGTGGCTCAAGAATACATTTGTGATGATTGTCCTAGTCCAAGCTTCGTACTATCTTTACCAACTGACAATGCAGATATCATCAGCTCTGACAACAGCGATACTGAAAAAGTGCTGGGTAAGCTTTTTCACGATAACCTATGACGTTTTCACTAATCTCAGCATGGAGTATATGTTCATCACGTTGTATATCATAATCCTGCTAGTTACAATCCTATTGTTGGCAATCCGTTACATCTTCGCATCAATCGGCGTAGTCTTTGCCCCGATAGGAATCTTTCTCAGCTTCATCCCACCATTGCAGAGCTATGGCAAATTGATAATCAACAGCCTAGGAATAATGGCGTTCATCCCATTCGTCGATGCAATCATCATCCTCGCATCATCGCAGTTATTATTCACGCCAGTCTTTTCAAGCATGCAGATTCTGGTCAAGATAGTGGCGTTTTTGATAATCGATTTCTCCACAATCATGCTCTTCAGATTGGCAGTCACCAAATCCGCATTCGATTCAGTCACAGGCGGAGTCACAAAAGTGATCAAATACGCATCATTGCTCTAATATGTCCTACGAAATCCCTGCGGAACTTGAATACAAAGAGATAATCATGTTCGGACTTACATTCATGCAGTTGCTCTACGCAATGGTTTTCCTAGTGCCTATTGCCATCATCCTGAAATCCGGCATCGATTACACAATCCAGGCAGTCATCATCGCATTGCTCGTCGGAATCGCTCTCATGTTCATGTTCTTCAATCTCACAGAGAAGCTCAAGGAGATGTGGCAATACATGAAGCTGAAGACCAAGTACCAAAGATACCTAGAGACTGACCAGAAAGTCGCCGTCCTAAAGATAAAGCCGATTAATTTCACGATAAAGACTGACGAGGAGAAGCAAGTCATCATCAAGACGTTCAGGAAATTCCTTAACTCGTTGAACTTTCCGATACAGATACTCATCAAGACAGAGCCGTTGCTATTGGACAATTATCTGAACCAACTGCATAAGAAATCCTTGAATAAGGAGCTGGTCGCTGGCATGAAGAAACATCTTAGCGAGACTCTGAGTGATAAAGTCTTGAACAAGACGTTCTACATAATCATCCCAGAGAAAACCGGATTGGAGAAAAGGCAGTGCATCGAGAAGCTCAAAGACCTCAACCTCAAAGTCGATGAAGCCAAACTGCCTGCAGAGAAATATTACAAAATCGATATAACGTCGGCAGACTTCAAGATAAAGCAATACCATACGATAATAGCGGTCAGAGGCTATCCGAGATTTGTCGAATCCGGATTCCTCGACAAAGTAGTAACTTCGCAGGGCTATTTCGATATAAGCATCCATATCGAGCCGGATTCGATTGAGCATACCATGGTCACGCTCAATAAAGAGTTGCAGAAACAGAAAGCCGATCTCTATTCTGCCGAACTCAAAGGCGTAGTATCGCCATCTCTCGAAATCAAGTACAAAGACACAAAGAGCATCCTTGAGCAGTTGCATAAAGGCGAAGAAAAGCTGTTCAATGTTTCAGTCTATGTCGAATGCAGAGCATCGACCAGAGAAGAACTGAGAGACCTTGTGGCGAAAATCCAGTCCGAGCTTAATGCGTTAATGATGGATTCCAAGATTCCTACTTATCGGATGATTCAAGGCTTGAAATCAGTCTTGCCGTCAGGCATTGATGCGTTGAACATCAAGCGAAACATAACAAGCAACGCCCTTTCGGCATTCTTTCCTTTCACATCCCCATTCCTTGAAATAGATGATGACGGCATCTGGCTCGGCTTGAATAAGAACAACATTCCGGTAATAAAAGATGTATTCAAGCAATTCAATCCCAATGGTTGTATCTTAGCATCATCCGGCTCAGGCAAATCATACACCGCTAAACTAATCATAAGCCGTTATATTTTGAACGGGACTAAAGTCATAGTCATAGACCCCCAATGCGAATATAAGCAACTCGTGAAGCATTTTAACGGGCAATGCGTTGAGATTAGCAGGACTTCTGAGACCGTGATTAATCCATTAGACCTAGTAGGACACGAATATCCAGACAAACGTCTGTCATTGATGGGCTTGATTCCAGTCATGTTAGGCGAACTGACGGAATCGCAGAAATCATTGATGGACAAAGCCATAACCATGGCATACCAAAAGAAGGGCATCAGCATAGATGAAGCCACATGGAGCAATATGTGTCCCATGATGTCCGATGTGCTCGATGCCCTCAAAACAATGGAAAGAGGGGCAAATACCTTTGAGAAAGTCTCCATTAAGTCTCTGATGAACAGGGTAGAGATGTATGTCAATGGCGTATTCTGTTTCCTCAATAAGCAGACGAAGCTCGATTTCAACAACAATTTCGTATGCTTCGATATATCCAAGATGCCTAAATTAGTGCAACCAGTGATGATGTATCTGATTCTGGACTATGTCTACATGAAGATGAAGGCGGACATAAACCGCAAACTGCTTGTCATCGATGAAGCATGGACGCTTCTAGGCAGAGCAGAGGATTCCAATTACATATTCGAGATAGTCAAGACTTGCAGGAAATTCAATATGGGGCTTCTCTTAATCAACCAAGAGGTTGAAGGATTATTGACCTCAAAAGCCGGAAAGTCTGTGCTTGCCAATACATCATACACATTCCTGATGAAACAGAAGCCTGCTGTCATCAAAGATATCCGAGACACGTTCAATCTCAGCCCTGCAGAAAAAGACTATCTCCTGACTGCTTCCATCGGCGAAGGGCTGTTGATAATCGGCGATGAGCATACTGAGCTTAAAGTGGTCGCATCTGCTGAAGAGCATAAGCTGATTACAACCAATGCGGATGAACTATTGAAGCTCGAAGCAAATGCTATGAACCCTGCTTTCAGGAAGGACGTGGAGATCAAGCTGGACTTGTCCAGCGATGTCTACCGGAAAGCGGATTTGAGCGAGGATGATGTGAAGTATTTGGTTAGGAACGGATATGCTGAAGAGCAATGCAGAGCGATAGAGGCGAAAAGACAGGAAGCATATCTCGTGAAGAAAAAGAGATGCGAAAGTATGCCCCACGTTTTCTTAGTTTGGGAGATTGCGAATTATCTAAAAAAGTATACTTCTGAAATCAAAACTACATCAACATCTGTGGCAGATATTATTGTCCAAACGCCAAAGGGCGAATTCGCTATTGAGATTGAAACGGGCTATTTCTTGAAACACAACAAAGCAGAATTATTTGATAAAGTAAAGGCATTGAATGAAAAGTTCGGCTCAAATTGGTGCTTTGTTGTGACTGACAATGATATAAGAAAACAATATAGGCGATTAGGGAGAACATATACACGGATGGATTTATCGAGATTAGTGCAAGAAATTCCCCTCTCACCCCCTCAAATTCTGGCGTTTAAAGCTTTATCCCCCTCAAACTCTGCGAATTCGCCCGCAGGACTTACCATTCATACAACCAACACGGAGGTATCTAAAATGAACGACCAACAACCTAAGAACGATAAAAACGAACCGACTAAAGAATACAACGATCAACCGATTCTCGAAACGCGAATTAGCTTGAGCAAGGATGGGAAATATGTCATACACAAGACAATCATCACAGACATAAAACCGATTGCATATATGCAAAAAGTACTGGGCTCAGAATGAGCCCACATTATTCTATTTTAACATAAAGTATAAATACTCTGATTAAAATTAGGTTAACATTGAAAAAAAGAATTCAAATTTCGGAAATAATGCCGATATTATCTAAAGCGATTAATCAAAATAAATTAAGTCCTAATGTCCCTCATTATTATACCAGAATATTTACTTATTTTGATGAAATTGAAATTCCTGAAACATCATTTATGCAGACATTAAAATCCATATCATCCATCCTTAACGAAATAGATCAACACCACTTTAAAAGTCCAGAAGACTATTTTTTGTATATTATTAGTATTTGTGAACATATTACTTCAAAGATTTTTCAAAAAAGTATTAATCAAAAGGAGATATATGAAAAATATTCCACTCAATTTAATCAAATCGTAGATTTAATTAAAGAAATATATTCAAAATTTGAAGATTCTTTTGCACAATCTCGAACAAATGAATATAATTCTTTCAAGGGGAATAATACTTCTTCCAAAATTGAATTAGAATTTGATTTAACTAGTGAACTGGACATTAAAAAAGCAATAATCAAAGAATTTGTTCTCCCCTACAAATATGAGATTAAAAAAGATAAAGTAATTAATAGGGGATATGTCCCGATAATTTATCAAGGAAAAATAATTTATCAAAGTGAATCCAAATCATTTAGAGGGCACATAATTGAAAATGAAATCACCCCTATGGGATATCCCTTTTATGGAATAGACATAATTCATCCTAAAAATGAAAATGAGTTTATAGAATTTGTCAATGAATTAATTGCCATATTTAAACATAATATTGAACAGAGAAAGGGATATAAACTATTATGGAATGGAACAAAAAGTAAGCCTGAAGAAGAAGTACAAATCTTTTTTGATAATCAAATTATAGAATTAGCCCAAAGAAGAGGCATTGAAGTCTCTCGAGAAAATGAAACGGGGCGCGGTCCAGTTGATTTTAAGTTTATTGAATCAGTAGAACATAAAGCACATCTTGAAATCAAAAAGGCGTCTAATCCTAAATTAATAAAAGGGTTATCTAAACAATTAGTTACTTATTTAAAAGCGGATAAATTAGATATAGGTTTTTATCTAATAATTCAATTTTTTGACAATGAGGATAAAATTATCAATACGTTTAAACAACAAATTTCAAAATTAAGATTAGATAATAATATAAAGATATTTACTATATTTATTGATGCAAGAAGAAATAAAAAATCTGCATCAAAATTGTAAAATGGCTGAAAAAATAGTTAATCCCGAAACCAAAGAAATAATTATCAAGTGCAGTAGTGATTTAGAATTAAATAGCTATTCTAATTTTTACGATGCATTTGGAGATTTAACTATTACTGAAATAGTTAATAATTTTAATATAGTTAGATATAGTTTATTTGAAAGATATTATTTGTCCGATAAAAGCTTTAAAGAAACAATTAAAGTGATGAAACAAAATATCCTAAAGCTTCAATCGCAATGGGATACTTTTACACCATTAAAACCTAGAATAATTGATATCGAAGATTTTAATGCGGGATTTAAATTTACTATTATTAAAAATATTAAAAAGAAAATTAAGGATAAATTAGATAATCTAGAGATATCAAGAAAAGGTACGGATTTTGCATGTGTTGTTTATATCTATAAAAAAGAAAATAATAAAGTGGGGATTTTATTTTCGAATTATAATTATAGTAATTCTAAATTACTTGATTATCTCTCTAAAGAATTGGTTGAAAGGCTTATTTTCGAAAATCTTAGGCCTGAGAAATATAAATTAATTGAATTGGTAGATCGTTTAAATAAAGTAATTGGAATTAAATTTGACCCTGGGTACTTAGTCCCAAAAAAGATTAAAGATAAATTACAAGAACAAGATAAAATTAGATTAATCTCTAATTCTATAAAATTAGAGAAACAAGAAATTAGATTATTAGATTTAAAATCATTTGAAGAGTTTAATATTCTTATCTCTGATATTAAGAATAAAAAACGTGATATAGAGCAATTAGAGGGGTATTTAGATTTAATTCGAATTAAAATTGAATCTTTGGATAAAGGCACTAAAACAGTAATTACGGTTTGGTCAAATAAATTAAATGTTGAAAGTAAAGGGGAATTTGTTTATTTAATGGGTTTTTTAAAACAATTATTTTTAAAACAGAAATCAAATCATAAAAAAGAGATTATACAAAAAACAATTAAATCTAGTCTTATCGCTCATTAAATCAAGTTTTATAGTTTAAATTCATATTCCCCCATCTTTTTCTCTCTCTGCACCTTTTCCAAGCATATTTTCTCTTTTCGGCACGTTCTGAAGTTCATTGTGTTTTCCCTTCCGCATATCTTCACAAGGCATACGATTTGTGGCAAAAGGTCGCTTCTCGGCTAAAACATCATGACTTCCTCTCTGCAAGGCACCTCTAGAAAAAATGCATGGAGGTGCATTAAAATGATAGAAAAAGACCATTTTTGCGAATATGAAATAGCTGGAGAACTGATTCTCTGCGGAATATGCGGTGCAGAGCACCACATTAAGGGTGATGTCCAATGAGGATTGCCATCACCGATTTGAAAGATTACAATGAAGCCATTCTCAGATTCGAATGGCTTAATCTCGAAAACTGCTCAACTGCAGATGAAATCGGATGTTTCATCAACAGATTCCTTGCAAAACGGAGCAGGGAAACCGGTGAACTCCATGAAGAATGGTTCGTAACAGATTACGAAGAATTCGTTGATCTCGGTGAGTATCCTTCTATCGAAGAACTTGCCGAAGCAGCCAAACTTAGCAAACTGCATGGCTGGGAAGCGGTTTCAGCATATTACGGCTATAACCGCTCCTTTGACGGTTTTGATGATGCTTATTCTGGCATATATGAAAGCGAAGAGGATTTCGCCTATGATATAGCTCACGAATGCTATAGCGAGAAAGAACTAGGCAAACTTGAGCTGTATATCGATTGGGGGAAGTACGCTAGAGATTTGTTTATTGGCGATTACTTTAGCGAAAAACTTGAATCATTCAAAATTGCAGTATTTAGACGAATTTAGGGCAATGAATATCCTGCATCAAAATAAGCTTGCATATCTGCAGGAACTCTTTGTTTGATTCTTTTTGAATCTTGTAATTTACCAATTTTAAATCCGTATTCTATTAAATTCCACCAATATTTATTAGAATTAATTCTAGAAACGGGTCCCCAAGCAGTTGAATCTTCAGTTAGATCTTTCAAATATTCTGGAACTTTATCTGATTTTTTAAATGTGATTCGTAATTCAGGTCCGAATTTATCTACCGAATCTAATTTTCTATAATCATCACTAGAAGCTACATCTTCGCCAGATTTAGATTTATATTTAACTTCAAAGGCATCTTCTGATTTTTGAGGTACTTCTGCCCATAATTGAGTTTTTCTTTTAGAATTTGCTAAATAACCTACTGATTCAAAAAAAGCCTCATCTTTTTTCTTCCAACCTACTGGTTTTTTTAAACTACCATCCGGATTAAATTCATATAAACCCATTATTTCACCTATTTAGATAAATATTTAATAAATTCTTCAACTGAATGAACTTCATCATCATCAAAATCAAATGATACCATCTTCTCAATACCGCCCCTTATTTCGTATTCTTCAGCAATGTAAGTTTTTTTAAGATCTATTTTAATAAAATAAGTTTCTTTTTCTTTATCACAAGTATGGGCTACCCATATATCCATTTCAGGATGTTTTTTCATATACTCTATTTTATCCGGTCTTAACCATAATTCCTTACCACAACCGATTTTGCCAGTAACTTCTAAATAAAGAGTCTTTTTGCCGAATTTCATAATTACATCTGGTCCACCTTTCTCGATTGGATGTTTAAGTATAATTTTAGTGGAATCTGTGCCAAATCCAATATCTTCAAAAGTAACACCTTTAATTTTATCTTGAATTAGTGAAAATACTTGTTTTTTTCTTTCTTGTTCTTTTTCCCAAGAATCTTTATATTTTAATTTCCAAACATAATCAATAACATCCGAAAGTTTTTTAGTATCTATAACTGAACCCATTTCTAGTTTAATTCCGCTCAAGCGTTCAATATCAGGGGTCCGAGTGATATATGTTGCCTTAAAGAATTTCCCATCTACATAGATACTAATTCTATCTTTATTGCCCGTCTGAATTCTTATATCAGTTATTTTGCTCATTATTCCAATTTTCTATAAGATTGATATCATTAGATTCTAGATTATATAATTTGTAAATCTGTGAATTTAATTTATTTTCGAGAACTAATTTTTCTGTAGATTCTTTAGATTTTATAGCCAATATTTCATCTACCAACTTGGAGAATTTCTTTTGATCATTCAAATCAAGTGCAGGGATAGGTATTTTCATTAAATAGATTCCATCTAAATGAATTGTAAGATTTGCTGAATTTAATATATATCTATAAAAGAAATAACTAACTACTCTCGAATTTAATATTGCTAAGATATACCTAGGGTCAAATTTTAATTCATCAAAGGAAACAATCACGCACCCACCCGAAGGCACATTTTTATCAGTATTGATTATAACACCCCTTGGATAAAGAGTTCCAAATTGAGTTATAACTACTAATTGTTTATGCTCTAAGTAAGGGTTAGTATTGGTCTTATCTTTTGCAGAATATGCATCATAATCAAGATAAAATCGTTTTATATTCTTACCTCCTAAATAATAATATTTACCATTAGGTGTAATTTCCTTATCTAAATCAATGCCTCTATCACCATCAAGAATATTTGCTTTAAATTTGCTTATCTTTGAATAAATATCATCATAATAAAGAATCCAATACCCTTTTTCAACAGCCTCATTTATCGGCAAGAAACAGGTTTTATCTTCTCTCATAGAGTAGCATTTTATTTGATAATTATTTTTAATGCATTTCTGATAAAATATGATTATCATTTCTAAAGTAACGCCTTGGAATTGACCATATGCATCAGTAATTTCACGCAAAACTGAATTAGATTGGATGAAATTTCGGATATAGTAATATCCCTCAGACCTAGAGATTGAATGCGGTACAATCATTGAAAATTGCCCATTTTTAGCTAATAAAAAATAAGTTCTTTCTAGAAACATGGTCGCTAGATTGAATTGATTCTTAAATCTAGATTTGGTATTATGTGTTATAGATAAAATCTTGTATATCTCCTTATATTTCTCATTTAAATCATAACAGACATAAGGGGGATTTCCAATAACTACATCAAATCCACCATTCAGTATAATATGCCCAAAATCGATTCTCCAATGGAATACTTGAAGCTCTGAAAATTCTTTATCAGATATTGGGGGATTCTTTCGAATAGCTTTATACTTTGCAGTTTGTTCCTTATGCGCTTTGCCATAATCAATGCCCGCTAATTTAAAATTAATATATTCTAAAAATGAGGGGGTTACTGCATGATAAATCGATTTTCTAATTGTCTCGATAATACTCCTTAGGTTTTCTGCTTTCAAACCATGTGTTTTTCTATAAATTTTATACAAAATATAATATGCCTCAATATAATCATTTAATTTATAGGTTTTCAACAATTCTCTTGCTTTTTTAAGATCAGTACCTTCGCTATTTTCAGAAAAAGCGATTAAACCAGTGAATATCCCATCAACCTTCTCGGTAAGTGGCGTATTCATTGGCATTTGAACTAATTTCTCATCGAGCCAACCTACCAAACTATTTCCCACTTTAAGATTATATTCAATATTCGGCAATGCTTTTATTTCATGTTTATTATCTTCATAATCTGAGATTAACCATAGCCAGAGTCTTAATTTAGAAATTTCAATTGCACCAGCTAAAAAATCAACGCCATATATATTTTCAGTGATTATATCTAATTTTAATTCATAGAAATTTTTCTTTTCTTTTAATTCATATAATAGTCTTCTTTTAAGTCCCAATAATACTTCAGATGCTTTAATTAAAAATGCCCCTGAGCCACAGGCGGGATCTATTACTTTGATTTCATCAAGTATTTTTAGAGCATCTTTCATATCTTTTTTATTTTTGGATTCTATTAATTCCTCAAAAGAATGGAATTTGCCTAGCTTATCAAATAGACATGGAAGTATAGTATTATTAGAGATATAATCAGTAATAGATTCAGGCGTATAATATACCCCCTTTTTCTTTCTTTCAGTTATCTTTTTGACCGCATTTTCAGCTTCTTTTTCAAAACCTTCACTTTCCCATTCAACAACGCTTCTTTCATAGACATGACCTAATATTTCTGGAGTTAATATTTTTTCTTCATTCTCCTCTATAGCTTTAACATCTTCAATTATCCAATGGTAACTATTCAAAAATTCAAATATTTCTCCCCATTGTTCAGAATCTAATTTTATATCCAAATCTTGTTCTAACACATCAGGTCTGAATAAACCACCATTCAAATAAGGCACAACTATCTGATAATCGCCTATTTCAAGTAGGTTCTTCTCTTGAGAATTAAATAGATGGAACAATTTTTTAAGATTCTGTAAAAAGTTACCCTTTTTTAATAATATCTTAGTAAATAAACTTTCACCAGAAATTTTACCCCCATCATTAAATTTTATAATTCCCTTGTGGCATAAGAAATATATAAAGAAAAACCTATCAAATATTTTCTGAGCAATTAGATATTTATGTATTGGTTCAACATCATTTTTTATATTTTGAACAAGAAGATTTCTTTTAAGCTTAAAAGCTTCATAAAATAATCCCGAGATATCTTTTGATTGGAATAAATAGTCTAAATTAGTGATATTCTTTAGTTTATCTACTTTTGAAGGATTATTTTTTGTTCGTTCAGAATAAATGAAATGTTTTGTTTCGCCAAAGCTTCTAAAAAATATTAGTTTAGTATCTATGCAGATTATACAATAACTTAAACCTCTATCCATTAAGAAATGATCTTTGATCTCTTTAATCTTTTCTTCATCGTATACTTCATATATGACTAAAAGCTTTCGCTTATCTATTCTAAAGAAGATTCCTTCTTTGTATTCTTCATCAGAATATTCTTTTTCTTCATTAAACCCTTTTTCTTTTAAGAATTCTATTAATCTTTTCTTTCCACCCAATATCTCTTGAACTTCCATTTATTTCTCAATAAAGCTAATTGCAAATAATGATTCTTTGTTAGTATTTAACTTTTGCTGAACCCCTAATTTTGTGAAACTATCTTTAAGTTCATTAATCCATTGTTTAACTTTAGTATTGGTTATTTCTTCTTTTAATTCAACTTTTATTTTTTTAACCACTTTTTCAGTTGTACTCCCGCAATTATGTCTAGTCAATTCAAGAGTATCTTCTAATTTTGAAATTTCAGAATACAATTCAACAAGTTTTTCAGAAGTAATATAATCTAAAATATTATTTATTAATTTATCAACATTATCATTGAAATAATGCATCCTTAGATGTTCTTTTCTTTTATTACTTAAATACTCTTCAAATGAATTAAGTTCGTGTTTAAAAATTCCTTCGAAATCAATTCTTCTACTTAGTTCATCAGGATTTTGATTAGACAAAATTTCCTCGTTATATGAATCAGTATTCTTATAGACAATACTTAATCCCTTTTTACCTTCGAAACTAGTATAATTCTTACCTGAGGGGATATTGACTTTAGTTAGATCTTCCTTCTTAAGATTATACTTTTTAATTGCTTTTTGCAAAAATATTAAGATGGGTTTTGAATAATCTAAAGCAATTTCTAAATCTTTAAAATTGCCTTCTCTTAAATTACCCCTTATTTTTTGAAGTACTTCTATGTACATCCTTTTGTCTTTAGCTCTTCTTTCCGATAAAAGCTCTTTTTCTGCTTCAAACCATATCCTATATTCAACTCCTACAAATCGAATTATATCCTTAATCCTTAATTCCATTGTTTCAACTAGTTTTAGTTCAATATCTAAATCATCATCCGGTCTAAAATTCAGAATCTCAATTTCTTTTGGAGCATCAAGTCTTGTTGCTCTACCTATTCTCTGTATTATTCTTACGGGATTATAGGGGATATCAAAATTTATTACTAAATCCGCACCGCTTATATTGAATCCTTCGGAGAGTGTATCTGTAGTTATTAATATTCGAAGTTTATCTTTAGATTCATTAAATTTCTCGATGATTGTTTGTTTATTTTCAGTATTAGAATCAACAAATCTTATCTCATCGGGATGAATTGAATTTTTAAAGTATTCTTTAATCGCTTTCAATGTATCTTTATATTCGGTAAATATCAGTATCTTTTTACTTTTATTAGAATTGAATACTTGACTTAATTGATTTATTTTTTGGTCATTTTTGAATAATACTCCTGATTTTTCCTTTAAGAAGGGCTCTAATTTTTTTATTTGTTCATTTATCTTAGCTACATCAATTTTTAATTCATTGAGTATTTTTAGATTACCAGATCCTTTACCTTCTTTGATTTTATCGATTACCTCTGAAAGCTTGTTTTTATAATCTAAATCAAAGTTGATATCTATATCATTAAAATCCGAACCAAAATTAACATCAATCTCATCTTCATATTCTTCTTCCTCTAGATATTTAGTGTTTTGTTTCTCAATGGCAGTTAATATCATAGTGCTTTTCTTGGATAATCTCTTAAGAGTAAGGTAGTAAGAACTGATATCACTTTCAAATCTTTTATATAATATCCATTTGAAAAACCCGCCTAAACGGACACCTTTTTCAGGGTCTAATATTCTTAAATGGGCGGCAGATAAGCTTGTGATAAAGTCTACAATCCCATTCACAATGTCTTTGTATCGTAAATCTAGCTCATATTTTATTTCTTCAATCTCGGGATCCTTTATTTTAGTAATATCAACATTTGAAAATGTCTTTAATTCGTCTATATAATCGGAAGAAGTTTTGATTGTCTCCCTCGTTGATTTGACAAACATCTCTCGTTCAATTTCTTCCTGTACCTTAGACAGATTCTCTTTTTCAGAATCAGTTAATTCTTCATATTCTTTATTTTTGAATAAGTTAATCAAATCACCAAGTTCTCTAACCAAAGTATCAAAGAGCAAGTTTTGCCCATGCCTATAGAATAATTTAACCAAATCCAAAAGATTATCTAAGCTGGTATTAATTGGTGTTGCAGTTAAGAATAATATCTTAGAATTACCATTTTCATCGATTATCTTCTTTAGATTTCTAGTTCTATAAGCATCAGGATTCCTATAGTTATGAGCTTCATCGATTATAATTAACCCATAATTCTTTGCATATTTCTCAATTTTAAACATCTCGGGTCTTTTTTGCAAATCCCCCATAGAAACCAGATTAACCTTATCATAAATCTCAAATTCTTTCAAATATCTAGGCCATTGGTCTTCATTATGGGCTAAACCCGCTGGAACTAGAATCATTACTTTTTTATCATTATTCAAGAAATATTTGGCTATTTGAGATGCAACATATGATTTCCCTAATCCTACTGATGAAGTTAAGAAACAACCCCTATACCCCTTACTATTAAAATTATTTAACACCCTAATGAAATCTACATATTGGAATCGAAGTAATTTTGATTTTTTAAATTCCTCAAATAAATAATCAGCGTTTAGATACTTAATCAAAATCTTCAAAAATTCTTTCGGTTCAATATACATGAATGTATTTTCTAATTCTTCTTTAAACTTTGAATTTTCAATTGCCTCTACAATTGCATCAGCAACCTTCAGTTTTTCAAAATCTTCTGTTCCTTTCTTCCAAAGACTTTCAAACCATAATTCAACATCTTCTAAATCCTTAGGTTCAGTAATAATGGTGTTCAGCTCAGTATTTCCGATTAACCCACTAGGAGTCAAATTAGAAGAACCAATTACTCCCGCATTATACTTTTGAGATAAATTCGATGTGGAAATATCCTTTAAAAAAAGATATGCTTTACTATGCAATCTTTCAGGATTTTTTTCATCACCAAAATAAACCCTTACTTTAAGTGTCTTATATTCTTTGATTAATTGATAAAATAATTTTATCGCAGGTTTAGTTTGTTCATTTATTTGAAGTTCATTAAATTTCTCTTTGAAAGCTTTGATCAGCATATCTTTAGTAGGCTTTGTAGTTTCATAACCCATTAAAATCTTAATTTCTTTAAGATCTTTAAGAGAATTAATAATCTCAACTAAACCTTCAATATAGAAATAACCTACTGCACATTTGAAACCTTCTGAATCTTGAGCAATAGTTTTGAGAACTTCCTTCATATTAAGAGGATTTACTTGTTTATTATCAATTATTTTCCCATATCTTAATAGATTCTCAAAATCAGTCATTTTTAGTCATCAAAATATTATTTATGGTTTACTCTTATATAGCCTCAAAGATTTTTTGAATATATAAACCTTTATTTTTAAAACTCATCCTTTAATCTTTTAATCAGTTCCGCCCAATCCTTATACTCCACAACCTCATCCGCAGCAGCCTTCAGGAATGCGGATTCTTTGCCTGATTCGCACATAGCGACAACACGAAGCCCTAATGCCTTGGCATAGCCCATCTCGAAATAGACACCATTGGCTTTCTCAGTGATATCCGCTAAAATCATATCGCAATCTTTAAGTCCCGCAGTAGCTCCTTCAATCACTTCAGGAAGCGAAGTCTGGACTGCGCCCCACTTCTGCACATCCCTAAAGAAGATGAATGTAGAGTGTCCAGCAGATTCTAAAGCATCGCTAAGCTCAGTCAATTTCTTCTTCAATATTGTAGTATCCGCATCCTTAAACTTGTACGCTATGTAGATTTTCATTCTTTTGACCTCCATAAAATCGTTTATATGCATTCTGCACTAATCTGACCAATTCAGGCAATTCTATATCAGATAAGCTTGCTTTATTGCTCAATTGGTATTTGATGAACCTATACAACTCTTTCTCAGTCTCTGGTATAGTATCGTGTATATGTGAATATCTGTCTAACTCCTTATATCCCTTGGCATTAAGCTCATTGTATAAAGGTGTGCCTGGGAAAGCTCTGATGACTGAAAAGCAGACTATGTCTGGCTTGATCTCTTCAGCGAACTGCAATGTCTCCTCGATTTCCTGCAAAGTCTCTGTAGGCATACCGAACATGAAATAAGCCTTTGTCCTGATTCCATACTTCCTGCAAACTGCGATAGCCTTGCGAGAATCTTCAAGAGTAATGCCCTTATTCATCAATTTCAAAACCCTAGAACTTCCTGACTCCAAACCGAAAGAAATCTTGTAACAGCCATTTTTAGCCATCAAATCAATTGTATTTTCATTGAACCTAGCGATAACATCTGCCCTAGACAGAATCCTCCATTTCACAACCAATTTGCGCCTATTCAACTCATGGATGAATGTAAGCACTCTTTCTTCAGTATGCGCAAAATTGTTATCTATGAAATGGAAGTCATGAATCCCGCTAGAGACAATATGCTCAATCTCATCGACAATATTCTTGATACTGCGTTCCCGCACAACAGAGCCGGTCGGTTTGGAAGCTGAACAAAATACGCAGTTATATGGGCAACCACGTGAGCCCAGAATGACCGCAGAATATTTTTCATTAACAAATAAACTTCTATCAATGAAAGGTAAAGAATCCAATTCCATAATCAAATGCCTATCAGGGTTATGCACTATCCCAGAATCCGAAAGATAGCTTACGCCATCGACATCTCTGCCATGTGCGATAAGTTCTTTCAAAGTATCTTCGCCTTCGCCACGGACAAGAGCATACGCATTGGTTTCACGCAATACTTTTTCAGGGAATAAAGTGGCATGAATCCCACCAACAATGATTTTGATATCATCAAGTTCAGCAATAATTCCTTTAATCAGTTCGTAAGTCGGACTGAGTATAGTGAAACAAGCATAATCAGGCTTGAACGATTTAACTGAAGAAACAATCTCCGCTGGAGACAAGCCTAAAGCTTCGCCATCAATTAATTTGATAGTATGCCCCGCATTCTGTAATATAGTCGCCATGTACCCTAGACCGATTGGCGGCACTGTGTCGTATTCTTTTTTCTTATCTAACGCATAGTCTCTCAATGGAGAGCTCACAAAGACAATTCTCATTTCTAGACCCCCATATTCTTTAAGTCTATCACGATATTGTCTACCAACCTCTTTGGTTTTCTATCACCCGCTATCAGTTTTTGATTTCTTAGATAATTCAGATAAGTGGAGACTGTGCTTAGATTCAAGCCAGTCTTCTGTGCGATATTCAAGCTAGTATTCTCGCCATCGCAATTCTGTAGAATTTTGAGCTTCAAGGTGTTCAATGGCTTGATGTGCTGCTCAAACCTCTCTGCGCCCCCTATGAACATAGTTTTAGTCTTATCCTTGACATTCTCTTCCTGCACGTATTTGTTGATTACAGCGAAATAACGCATGAAATTGTCAGTTATGACTGGGAACAAATTAGTCGAGTTTACTTTATCCAATAATTGATCTTTGGTAAATATTTCTTCGTTATAAGAAAATTTGTCGTTCAGAGCAGTATCAAGCACATCAAGCAAATGCTCGATTTCCAGCTTCGATGGTTTCTTCTCGCTATAATGCCCTTCGATAATCTTCAAGATATGCGTTCTAGACATTTCCATTGATGGAATCAAGCCAGTAGTCGGATGGATTATTACGGGGATCTTGGTAACATAGATGACTTTTGGCGGAGTGAATTTCACATAGCTTTGCTCTAGGACTTCTGAGATTATATTATAGAATACTTTGAATCTTTCAGATGTCAGATAATGCGTAGGCGGAGCACTGCATAATTCAGGGAATAGTTCAGGCATAGCCATAGCAATGAGATAATCTGCGATGATGTAACTCAGTTTTGAGATAGAAATCTTGTCAAATGGAATATAATCCAGTTCAAAGCCTTTCTTGAGATCCCCAATAGTTATTCGGGACAATATTTTCTGGAATACCGCCGAATATTCAGAATTCCTGAATAGCCTGTCCCACGCCTCAGAGAAAGTAAATGTGTTATAGTCCATCTTGAGATGAGACATCAATTTCTTCAGAACATCTACATTCTCATCCAGCTTCTGCGGTTTATTCTTTACTCCATGGAAAAGCTCGTTTTCATATACATAATTGTCCCAGACGCAAAGATAGACCTTATTGGCTCTAGCTTCATTCTTCAAATAATAGACATGATTCAGATTAGTGTAAGCTTTGGTTACTGGACTGATGTTAGTATAGACGATGTTCATTTCAGCAAGTCCTCCAGATGCTCCGGCTGAACGTGCTTTGTATCCATGCCCGCCAAAGCAGCACCAGATAAATCTCTATCAAAATCATGCGAAACATAGACAGACTTCTCGGGCTTTACATTAGCTCTTCTTAATGCTTCAAGATAGATTGCTGGATGCGGTTTCCTGTATCCTACTTCGTAGGACATCGTGATAGTCTGGAATAAATCCTGGAGGTTATATTGTTTTAACTTCGGCATTATAGAATCGTGCGGGCAATCTGAAATTATATGCAAAGGATATTTTCCTGCAAGAGCTCTTAATACTTGTTCAGTTTGCGGAAATATCTCGTAATCATGGTCATTCAAGCGATAGATATCAGTCAATGCGTCTGTCAGCTTATCATCTAAGCCATACGCTTGCTTCACTATTCTTGGCAAAGGCCATTCTATGCTATGCTTTCTATCTTTCACATAAAGCTTGATTGCTTGCGTCCATTGATCTCGTAGTTGCTCGTTAGTATAGCTTAAACCTTCTTGTCGTAAATATTGCTGAGCCATAGCATGAGCTCTATCAGAAGTCTGTTGATTGAATGTTATATCGAATAGCAATCCCCCAAAATCGAAAAACCAATCTGCCATTATACTGCCTGAAATTCCGTGAGGGTTTATAAAGATTTTGATGAATTCGTGAACAATGCTTTAATATAATCGTGAAGTAGTTTTGATAACGTGAGGTGGTAGCCGAAGAGGTTAACATTATTTATAAATGCACTGACCCACCGGGGTCCGTGCATTTATATAGAATTATAGTAAAGGTTATCACTATGTTAGATTATACCGGATTGGGTTGGAAAGTAAAATTAAGACAGAAACGAGCGAGTTATTTCTGTACATTGGCTAAAGAGATTATTGTGGGCAATACCCTGAAGCAAGGCGATGAGCTTTACTATTATCTTGTGAATGTTGAGGGAAGGAAGGGGGTACTGGTGTACTTGGATGGGAAAGAGAGAATCAATCTTAATAGTAAATAACCATTCTTCAGAAAACAAATATTTATTAATGTAGAGTTTATCATATTTCGTATGGGTTTATTGAATCGTCTTTTTGGGTCAACAGAATCTATTGCGAAAGAAATCGAAGCAGATGATGCAGTTATTAAAAAGCAATGGGATGATTATCTTAAAACAATACCCAAAAAGAAAATTATCATAGGAAAACTTAATCCTGACGCTAAACTAAATTCTAATCTTAAAGAATTAGCCTCATTATTGGCATTAGAATTGACAGATATTCGCAGTGAAGAAAAGGAAGAATCGGAACTGATAGCGGATTTGGAATCGTTAGAGCAATCTAAGAAAATAAAACGCGTAGACAAATTAGAGCAGACTTTATGCTATATGGAGACTAGGCACGAATATATCCACAAATTGTTGGAGCAACTCGATTCTATACTGAAATCCGAAATGAATTTAGTGATAGTATTGCAGAAAGGCTCTAAGGATATAGAAAAACTGATCTCTTCATTGAAATCTCAATTAAGCCTCGAATTGAATATTCTGGATAAGATTGAGAAAAGATCTACTTTCCATGAAATGTTCTCTGCGCTTGTCAAAGGCGAGCATATAATCAAATTCATGGATTCACGAGAAAAACGTATGCTCAGCAAGATGCAGAAAGGATTAGGCAAGATATATGGCGGTGAAATCGATAAGGGAGTGACATTTGAATGGGCGATGGGCGTTTTTGAATCGGTTGAAGATTCGGTACGTGAAGCGATAGCTAACGGCCTATTAGAAATGCATCCTGATGTAGATTTCGAATTCGTAAATACTTCTCAATTTCTCGTATTGGTTAAAGGTAAAATCCAGAGCCTAAGAAAAAGACCAGTTTCAGACCAGATGATAACTGTCTTTGTTCATCTATTTAGGGAATGGTACAACGAAAGAGAATGATTAAAATCCCTTTCTATGTTTAAGTTAAGCGTCTATTTCTAAAATATATAGCAGAAATTGCCCTAATATCAATTGATTACTCTTCGGATTGGATATTAGATAGTGTTTGTTATTTAGATTAAGGGGAACATATTGCTATTTGCAGTCAAACTATTGATGATGCCCAATAATTGCCCGATATAGACTATGATTCCAATCAAGCATACGTAAAGAACTACACCTAAGAATGATCTTAGATAAGAAATCTTATACTTTTTAGAAAAACCATATACATATACAAGGATAGTCAATATAGCAATAACATATCCCGGGAAAATCAAACTTGGAATTATCAATACTATCATTGAATAAGCCAATGCCTGCATTGCACTAAGGTAATTGTCTTTCTTAGCGATTAATCTCATTATAAGATTGATTATGAACGCCTCAATCTCTAGCATGACTCCAACCACGATTTTAGCCAATAAGACTATCACCAAAATGGCGATTAAGTCTAAATAGGATGGATTGATTAACAAACCATAAATTCCGTTCAATAAAAGACTAGCACGAAATACTAAAGTAAGCATATCAATCAATTGCTCAGAAGAGCCCCTATCTTTCTCAAATACGACTAATGGAGATTTAAGGAATTTTACTATCCTGAGAAAAGATTCTTTTTCAGTGCCGAAACCAATCCATGACTGCATAGTTACTTTTAAGGTTTTTAAGCTATTTAAATATTACTAAAATCAGTTTTATTCCCATTTGGGTTTAATACTCCGTAGCTTGCTGTGGCAGGGAGTTTCATTTTTTAGTTATAATGTTCAGACAAATAGTTTTCATATTGTATGCTTCGCTTTTTATCTCATTGCAAAGATCTGCGTTTCTGGTCTCGATTGCATACCATTGGATGCACAAATCCTGCTGAGTCTCCAGTGCTTCCATATAGCATGAAATATCGCACGTGACTTTCCGGCATTCTGTCCAGTCTTTAGTCACTTTGGCTTTGCAGAATCCTTTTGATTTAGGCATACCTGTATTGTCGCATACCAAAGCATCTTTTGCAATAATAGCATACTCCGTGAAGCATTCATCCGAATTAGTGGCATTGAATAGTTTGAACACTAAATCGCAAACATCACTGTTTTTCAGTTCAATGCCTACACTTGCCACGCATCTGGCGAGCTTGCCATCACGAGACCAGCCATCTACGTCAACAATTGGTTCAACCATTAAAGCGTTACACTTATCAGTGATTTTCTTCTCGAACTCCGCTTGCCTTGCCCAAAGGTTGAATACTGATAGATTCGTTTTAGCGACAATTATTCCATTGCCGTCTTTAATTGTCAGAAGCTCAATGATATATTCGCTTGGTCTAAGATTATGATAATATCTATTCGGTTCTATCCAATCTTTATCTTTTGCGATGAATGTTACATAAACTGGCATTGCTATATTTCCATTCTCGTCAATAATCCTGAATCCATATTCTGTTCCTTCAGGAAGCCCTTTCTGCTGAAAGAAAAACCCTTGGTCCATATCAATGGAAGTCGCTATATTTCTATCATTGTCTAGAATGAATACTTTGACATAGGGGGATATATTTTCTGAAACGTTCAGTTCTAGTCCGGGTGGAGTCGCACGAGGGAGGAATCCGTTAAGGAAGAATATGGTGATTATTGCGAGAATGATTAATAGGAAAATATATCTCAGTTTCATATATGAAACGTGGATAATCGTCTTTAAAAAAGCTTGTTTTTTACATTCATGCACCCCCATAAAGCCCCCCACAAAGCCCCGTCCTATGTTTAAGTCAAGCGTCTATTTCTATAATTCATGAAGAAGCGTTATGAACTGCGACTGACCGAATCACAGGATATTCAGTTAAGGCAGAGAGCAGAAGCATTAGGATTTTCTAAGAAAATCGATTATGTCCGTTTTATGGCATTCCTAGAACCATCTTTCATAGAAAAGATTGACCAGATCCATAAGAAGCTGTGTGGTGAAGATGCTAGATAAGGTTCGGCTTAGGACAAGATCAAGGAGCATCAGCATTTCGCTAGACCTTTTAGATAAAATAAGATTTGTCTGTAAAGGCAATATGTCAGTTTCAGCATTCATAAGGATGGCAATAAAGAAAGAACTGCTAAGAAGAGGGATTGCATGAGGCGACATTATTTTTTTAAGCTGAGGATGACTCTATCTGAAAAAGAAGAATTATGCGAAATAGCTAAAGACAATGGATTTGATACAGTTAGTTCTTATTTAAGATGGGCAATTATGAATAATCTTCCTAAAGATATCCAAGAGATAAAAAATATTCTGCAAAAAAGAGAAGAAAAAAACTAACCGATAACCTTAGCGGTAGTTGTATTCATTTCCTGCATCTTCTGCGCAAGAAGCTGGATAATCTCTGGATGATGGCTAATCCTATCCAATAAGTCATCAGTTTCGTTCAGCCTTTTGCTATCTTCATTATACTTTGCCTGTATTGCCATGGCTTCGTGAATATCCAATATACCCGCACATCTGCAACAATACTTGCTTTCATAGCTGTTTATTGTCTCGCAACGTGGACAGGTCTTAGACCTTAGATGCACCTCTTCAGTTTTCTTATCCATGCTTTTGATGCCATTCATTACTAAAATAGCACTCTCTACCTCTTTCCCAGACATATGCACATAAGTCGAAGGCATCTCTGAACCCTGCGCCCAACCAAAGTATTGGTTCATCTGGAATTCAGTAAGATGATTGGCAAGATAAGTGGCACGACTATGCCTGAACATATGCGGATTGCATCTTTTAGTGATTCCAGATTTAGCGCAGTGCACACGCAATAGCTTATTTATCGCCCTATAGCTGATTGGAACAGATTTCTGGCGATTGCTCATGGTGACCCATAATGATTCAGTCCTATCATCTCTCTGAGGATGTATGTTCAGCCAAGTCATAAGATATTGAGTAGATGAAACTAATCTTAATTTACGAGCACCAGTCTTGCCTTGAACGGTTATCAATATGCCATATTTATCTATTTCGACATTATTGATCTGCAATGAACAAAGTTCGCCTACCCTGCATCCAGATTCCCATAGCATAGACACGAATGCCTTATCTCTTGGAGAATTTATTGATTTGAGCAATTTCTCAATATCTTTTTCGTTCAGAAGTTCTCCGGATGAGGGCAGTTTCTTATCGCATAGCCTAAGTTTCGCCTTAATCCATTTTACTTCAGGCGGGAATTCATCACCACTATTCTTCAACCATTTGAAGAATCTCTTGATTGCCATCTTATATGATTTCTTGGACCAAATTCCGTAATTTGGGTCCATCTGAATTTGGCTGACAATTGGTGCAATATCTTCCTTAGTTACTATATCAAAGTCCTTATTTAGCCACAATGCCCAAAATCTAAGGGTATCTGTATATTTAGCCACCCTAGACAAAGAAATTCCTTCTGCCACCAAACTATCCACAAATCTTCGGATTATCTCCTGATTGTGTGCACTCACGCTCGAATCCTTTAATCTCCTTAATGCCCATTGTGCTTGCCTTGCGTAGTTATGGATATCTGTTTTCATGTTAGTCTCCATAAGAATAAGCTACGTTAAATACTTGAGGACCACATTGTGGCCACAACCCGTGGGTTGCACTTCAAGTAAGAAGCCTCTAGAGAGATTCCTGCTTCAAATACATCTCCCCAGAAAAGCGGGGAAATGAACTTCAAGTAAGAAGCCTCAGGGGAGATTTGCACTCCCGACCTCGGCCTTACCAAGGCCGCGCAATAGCTGCTATGCTACAGAGGCGTATATGTGGGGAAAGGGATTCGAACCCTTGAACACACTAAGTGACAGGATATCTCATGCCGAAACATAAGTGTCTTTCATGTATTACGTTCTTAAGTCCTGCGCATTTGACCAGGCTTTGCTCTAAAGAATGCCAAACTAAAGTTGCTTAGCATTTATCCCCACATTACCCGGTCTTTTGGAAATGGGTTCAACTGTATTTAAAAACCTTTCTTTTTCCGAATTAGGTATACGCAGGGCATATAGAGGTTTACGATTAGGCTTTAATTGAGGCTTAATCATATAGGCGCTGAATCCTACTTGATTAAGTAAGCTTAATACGCCGGATAAACCTTCAATATTTGTCGAAAAAAATCTTATAGACTTACTGGCTGTACCATCACCATCAAAATATCCTCTAACAAATGCCTTTTTTATTGAATCATCAGATGATAAAATCTTGGAAGGGACTCTCCAAATTAGATTGCCTAATTCGGTATTGTTGATTACTTCTCTAATTATATCACGCTTACAAATATTTATTTTTCCAAAACGAGTGACTTTTGTAGGATAACTAAATTCTTTCAAAAGCAGATCTTGATAATGCGACAATAATGTTTTGTCTTTATTATAAAATTCTATCCGTTCAGATTTCATATGCTTACGAAATCTTTTTCTTCCACGAAATGTTTCCCAATAATCACTATACTGAATAATATGACACCCTTCTGCACATAATAGACCAATTATTTCAGCAAGTTCGGGACTCATGGTCGCTATTCTAAAAATAGATGATATATAAATTTAATCCAGAACTTATACAAATTTAAAGGACAGGAATAAGTCCAAAAAATCCCAAAATATTATAAAGTCCCTAGAAAAAATACTCACCATGAGCCATATAACTTCAAAATCGTATATTCAACTTAGAAATAGGCTTGATAAATCGCCACAAGGCGCTCCGAAGTCAGACACTCTATTCAAAATACTTGAACATCTATTCACTGAACGCGAGGCGCAGTTAGTATCAGTTTTACCCATTGCGTCATTTACTCTTGAAAAAGCCTCAAAAATCTGGAAACTTTCTGAACCAGATTCTGAAAAAGCGCTTAATGGTCTTGCAGACAAAGGAATAATCGTTGACTTGACCAATAACGACAGGAAGGCGTACGTTCTTGCTCCGCCAATGGCTGGTTTTTTTGAATTCTCGATCATGAAAATGCACGGCAAGTTTGATAAGAAACTCTTGTCAGAGCTTTATCATCAATACATCAATACAGAAGACGAATTCGGTCAACGTGTCTTTGGATTAAATCCGCCAATAGGTCGGACTTTTGTGCACGAAGACAAGATCCCTCACAAAGACCGAGATATAGTATTAGATTACGAAAGAGCAACTAAAGTTATTGAGAACTCAACATTCTGTAGCGTAGGCACTTGCTATTGTAGACATAAGATGGAGCATCTAGGCAAAGCATGTAATCATTCCATGGAAGTCTGCCTCGCATTCAACGAAACCGGCAAAAGTCTTGCAGATCACAAGATTGCGCGAGCGATAACAAAAGAAGAAGCTATGCAGATACTAAAGAAGTGCAGAGACGAGGGGCTTGTACAAGTCGGCTCTAATCTGCAGGATGGAGTGTCCTGGATATGCAACTGCTGCGGCTGCTGTTGCGAAGCGCTTCTGGCCTATAAAAAACTCGGATATAATCCTAGGATAGAGACTAATTGGCTTGCAAAGAATGAAACATCAAAATGCACAAGCTGCGGAATATGCGTAAAGAAATGTCCGGTCAATGCAATCTCAGTCATTAAAGAAGGTGTTGAAGATCCTAAATCATACGCGAAGATAGATCCTGAACGATGCATCGGATGCGGAGTCTGCACCAGGTTCTGTCCGGGTAAATGTTTGACTTTAGAAAGACGTAAAGAAACTGTCTTCGTCCCAAAAGATACTTTCGAGAGGTTTGTGCTTGGCGCGATTGATTCTGGCACTCTCCAGAACCTGCTCTTTGACAATTATCATCTCTGGCAATACGGCATATTAAGAAAAGTGTTTGAGATAATATTCAAGCTTCCTCCTGCGAAATGGATTCTTGCGAATAAGCAAATGCAGTCGCGGTTCTTAACTAGCGTCGGCAATTATTATTATCTTAAAGACCCAGCTCTGTTCAATAACAAGAAACCTGATTATTCTCACACAGAATTAAATAAAAAATTCTAGAATTTATACAGGTTCAAGAACGCTTTCACAGAATCCTTGACATACATAGTATGCTCTTTCAATTCGGATATTTCTTTCGAGATATAGATTGGATAGAGATACTTGTTTATGACATGACCAATGAATACCAGATCCGGACGCGATTTCCATTTGCCGGCGAGATCTGTTTTCAACTTTGATTTGAATTCTATCTCAATATCGCCTTCATTGTATTTAATCTTGCGATCGCCTTTAGTGACGACTGTGTCTTTCATCTCTTTGATTTTTAGCTCGACTTCAATCACATATTTGATGTAAGACGATTGTCTTTTGCCGTATTCCATCTTGAGCTCGATGTTCTTGCCCTTGGCAGTCACTTTCTCGGTATTGGATTTCTCTTCTTTATCGTAATTCTTTTTGGTGAGAATCTCGTTTATCTCAGTCAGAAGATCTTTTGCCTTGAACAGACCGCTATAGGAAACTGTGACGCCTTCCACAACAACATATTCTTCGCCCATCTTACATATGCTCCATGCCTATAGTCTCTCTCACATCATCATAAAAGCCATAGACTAGCTTATACAGAGGTGAGTAGACTTTAAAAATTATATCTTTATTTATGATATATTTGTGATACAAGTCTTGCATATAATGAACAAATTTCTTATTAGGAATATCTGAAATAGATTTGACTGGCGCCGGCGTGGATCCCCAGCTCTTTGCATAATCAAGCACATAGGCGCCTTTTATGACCATCTGAATCCTGCCCTTATTCATCTTTATTGTCTGTCCGTCTTTGACTACTTCAGTCTCGCCGAATTCCCAGATGAATAACGCGACTTCTATCTCGTATTTGTAATATTCAGTGATCTTCTTGTCGCCGAACCATTCGAACTCAAGCTCTTTGCCTTTATGCACGTACTTCTTCTCCTGCATATCGTATCCGTGAGCCTTATACCATTTAGTGATTGACTTGTAAAGCTTATCAAAATCAAAGACGCCAGTATACCTTATGATAGGCGGCTGGTCTGTGAGCTCGTTCCTTACTTCTACCATAGAGGAAATCTAAAGAAACTTCTTATATAAACTTTACTATTGAGCATTGCAACAGGTAAATTTTCTACGTTCCAATGCTAAGATAGCCATTCCCGGGGACTGGGCACCTTGGCTATTTTCTTCTTTAGCTATAAAATTTACAATAGTTGCAATTATATCGTTATATCCGTAATCTTGCCGCAAGTTGGGCAGACAGTCTTATCCTTGCCTTTCTCTGACAGGAATACTGGCTTATTCGCCGCTTCACGTATCGAGAATATGTCAACCACCAATTCGCATAATTGTGGTTGAACTCTGAGGATATCCTTCAAAGTAACATAACCTATGACGTGTTTTCTGGCTATGACTGGAAGGTGCTTTATATTGAAATCACTCATGAGCTGGATTGCATCTGACAATTCTATCTCTGGACTTACTGTGAATATCTGCTTGACCATCACTTCTGAGATCGGAATTTTATTAGCGTTTAGGTTATTGGCGAACACTTTCCTCACTATGTCCTGTTCTGTGACAATCCCATCAAGCTTTTTCCTAGAGCCTATCACTAATGAACCTATGTTCTCATTGGCCATTATCCTTGCGCAATCTGCGATAGAAGTTTCTTTGGGCACTATGACTGGTTTCTTAGTCATAGCATCGAATACCCTCAAACCTGATTTCATGTCATACATAGAGCTCCCCATATAGCATATAAGCTAAGCTTGTATTAAATTGTAATTATCAAGGGTACTGCACTTGTGACAACTAAGTTAGCATCAGTTCGGATGCGCTTCTTATCAGTGATTGTTGGCCTTCCCTTGTAAAGGGTCCAACAACCCTTGCCACAGATGATACTATAACATGATAATCCTCACTAAGAATGCTAACTTAATTAGAAAATGATATTGAAAATGTACGACAGAATCAGGACTTGAGGAACGCTCACTATTGGCATCCACATTGCAGTTTTCTTGCCGATGGTTGACCAGATCAAGCCAATCTCTGTATAGTCTGTCACTACTCCAGCCATCAGGAAAGTGAATACGTTGCCGAAAGCGCCGGTCTGGCGGTATAGTTCGAATGCGATTGGTGAAGAGCCTTCTGAGCAGACTTCGATGATTGTGGCAATAAGTAGGGTTGCTAATAGGCCTAGTATTGATGGACCAAAGTAGTCCATGAAAATATGAGTCGGAACGTATGCTCTGATGAATGCGGCTATAGTCATGCCAATCATTATCCACCAGAGAATCATCCTAGTCAATGACCAAGAGCCTTTAGCTATGCCTTTTGCTATTGCTTTAGGCGAATAATCAATCTTTAACGGAGTTTTTCTTGCTTTGATCTCTTTTTGGTACTTGTGCTGGTCAAGCATTCCTTTTCGGTCTAATACTTGAAGTATGAGTCCGGTTGTTGTTGCAATGAAAATCGCTGAAATTACGAAAACTAGTGCTTTCCAGCCGAAGAAGCTGAATAAGAGCAAAGTTATCGGTAGATTAGCCCAAGGGCTTGCTAATAGGAATGCTATGACTGCTGGAATGGATGCGCCTTTCTTGTATAATTCCACTGATAATGCCAATATTCCATGACTGCAAGCACTTAACAAGAAACCGAGCATGACTGATATGAATATTGTTTTCTTCTTTGTTCCGCCTATAAGCTTCATCACGAATTCGTCCGGTACGAGATAATCAATGACTCCCCCGAGGAATAATCCTAACGCTACAGCCCACCAGATGAGCAGGAAATATTCGATCAACGCTGCTGCGAACGGATTTAGATATGATGTGAATGAACCTATTGCGAATAATGTCAAAGTAACGACACTCACCCAGAATAAGTTCTCTCTGTAAAAAGGAGTGCCTGGTTTGCAATGTTCGCAAGTCAGAGATTCTTTAGGTTCATGTTCTGGATGATGGACGTGAGACATACAGCATTCTTTGGAAACTGAATTATTTAAAGTTGTTGTTTTACCAATTAACCAACGTAAAACCGAAACGTAACATATATAAATGATAAAATATCTATATTCCTATAAGAAAAAAGAGGGTGTATCTGTAGCATGATAGAAACGATTACCAGTTTGTTTACTAGTTTATGGTTTTATTCAGCGATACTTCTAGTTGTAATCGTAATATTGGTTGTGTACAAACTCAAACTATTCAGTAATATGTTCTATAAAGATCATGAGACAGATATCGCTGAAAAGGCATCTGCATTGATCCAAAAAGAAAAGGAATTGAAGCTTAAAGAGAAAGAAGTCCATAGACAGATTGAATTGCTTTACAAGGATTCCATTGTTGTCGATAACCTGCGTGAGATGATGGACAAGAAGCATTCTACCTACAAAGAGTATGAACAGAAAGTAAAAGGGCATCATAAAGAGCTGAAAGATGTCAAAGAAGTATTGTCTACTGTTGACGAACTGCTTGAGAAGCTGCCTGAAAAGGATATAGAGAAATTCGTGAAATCATCAAAATTCAAGATATATAAGAAAGCTATAGAGAAATATGTGAAATGAGATGGCTGCTAAAACCAAATTAAAAAAATCGCGTAAAGTCCCTTCTAAGAAAGCTAGCAAACCATTATCGAATCATGTATACACCACAAAGATCGACGAGATACTCAGCCTAATACAGAAAGAGGGGAAGATTTCCCTCGAAGATCTTGCTATTGAGACTGACCTTTCTCTTGAGGAAGTCGAAAACTGGCTCAAGATACTGCAAGGCAAGAATCTTGTCGGCATTGAATACCCAGTTATGGGAAAGCCTTACGTTTATGTCATCGGAAAGACGAAACATGAAGAAGTTGACCCGAGCGAAATTGAAACTACTAAGACACGGAACATGATAGTGTTTGGAGCTATTGTGTTTGTGCTGATGATGGTAGCTTATTACTTATTTTTCATGTGAAAATGAAACTAAAAGAATACGAAACTTGCGGACAGAAAAAATTGCTTGATTCCTATACTTTAGTGTCTGATAATGTGCCTGTAACTGTCAATATATGGGACTGCAGTGAAGAGAGCATCCCTGTATATGAAATAAAGTTCCCTGCAATCGGCGCTGGAACCTCAGCGTTCTTGGACGCTTTACGTGATGAAGTAGCACGAGATATCTCTGTGAAGAACGAGATATTGACTGACCCTAAAGTCGCTGCGCGCACTAAATCCGAATACCATCACAAGATTAGGCATATGATAAAAGATAGATTGCCTGGAACTCCGGAAGATCATATCAATCTTTTCGCAGGAATGACTCTGCATAAGATGTACGGACTTGGCGATATGGAAATAGTCCTTTCTGATAATTTCCTAGAAGAAGTCGCTGTGAATAGCGCGAAGCAGCCTGTCTCTGTGTACCACAAGAAGCATGGCTGGTGTAAGACAATGCTCTTTGTCGAGAATGAGGAAGAAATCTATAATATCTCTTCATTGATTGGACGTAATGTCGGCAAAGATATCACTAATCTTAATCCTATGATGGATGCACATCTCCTTTCAGGCGACAGGGTCGCTTCCACGCTATTTCCGATCAGTACTGGCGGGAACACTATCACAATTAGACGTTTTGCTAGAGTGCCTTGGACTGTGACTCACTTTATCAGTCCGGAATACAAAACTATGTCTGTCGATGTCGCCGCACTCCTTTGGATGGCTATGCATTACGAACTTAATGTTGTCGTTGCCGGAGGAACTGCTTCTGGTAAAACTTCTGTTTTGAATACCCTCGCTTCATTCATTCCACCAACTCAAAGGATTATTTCAGTTGAAGATACTCGCGAGATTAATTTGCCGAAACCATTGCATTGGAACTGGGTTCCTTTGGCAAGCAGGACCCCTAACTTAGAAGGACAAGGTTCTGTGTCAATGCTTGATTTGATTCAAGCATCTTTACGTATGAGGCCTGACAGAATAGTTGTCGGCGAGATCCGGAAACCTGACCAGGCAGAAGCTTTATTCGAAGCTATGCACACAGGACACTCTATTTACGCTACTATGCATGCAGATACAGCCCAACAAGTTCAAAGAAGACTGACCGAACCGCCAATGAATGTACCAGTGGCGGAAGTCTCTTCTTTGCATCTGATATTAGTCCAGTATCGTGATAGACGAACGGGGCGCAGAAGGACTATGGAATTGACTGAACTGCTTCCGACCTCAGGAGAAACTTCTAAACTTGAGTTGAATCCTCTCTACAGATGGAGACCGAGAGTAGATAAATTCGAAGAAGTCAATAAACCAACACGTCTTTTTGACGAATTGAACCTGCATACAGGCATGACAGTCAAAGAGATTGAAGAGGATCTTGAAGGGAAGAAATCAGTCTTGAACTGGATGATCAAAAATAAATTGTTCGATATAGATCAAGTTGGAGATGTGTTCAGGATATACTACAAAGAGCCTTCACTACTTCTTAATGCTGTGAAAGAAGGCTGGACTTATGATAGATTGGTCGGCAAATGAAAGACATAAGATTGCCATTCCAGATCTTTGGAATACGGACAACGAATAAGTTGGATTCTGCTTTTTCAGGTATTTTCCAACGCGTTGAGAAGTTTGTTCCTGGATTGAAATATGATCTAGTAAAAAGCGATCTTGAGGTTTCACCAACTGAATATGTCGGATTCTGCTTTTTTAATTCGTTTTTTATGTTCGCTATCGCTTTTGTTTTCTTATTTCCGCTTAGCTTTCTTGTAGCTGGACGTCCTTTGCTTATCTCTTTGGAGATTGGGCTTGGTTCTGCTTTGTTGATATTTTTTATGATGTTCTATATCTTACTGCGTTATCCTTCAGTCACTGCCGGTAAAATAAGCGAACAGATCGACAAGAATCTTGTGTATGGTCTGAAGGATTTGCTTCTACAACTTAGTTCAGGAATTCCGTTGTATAACGCTATATCCAACGTAGCTGACGCTAAATACGGACAGATTTCCTATGAGTTCTCTAAAGTCAGCAAGAATATCAAAACAGGAATGCCTGTTGTTATCGCCTTAGAGAAGATGGCAGTAGAGACTAAATCAAAATTCTTGAAAAGGACTGTGTGGCAGATGGTCAACTCGATTAAAGCTGGATCTTCTGTTAAAGGCGCTTTACAGTCGGTTATACTAGAATTGATGAATGAGCAACGCAATAGCATAATGAATTACGCCAAGGAATTGAATCTATGGACTTTGATTTACATGCTTTTTGCTGTGGCTATACCTTCAATTGGCGGTACGCTGCTGATAGTATTGTCTAGCTTCGCTGGCGCGGGAATAAGCAAAAGTTCTTTTGTATTGTTTTTATCTCTCGGATTCATTGTACAGATCGGATTGATTGAATTCATAAAATCACGGAGACCGGTGATCAACATATGAATATCTATAAGTTTGTTGCAAACCTGTATCCTAAGAAAGCGCAGATCTATTTGGGCAAATTGCTGAAATCTGCAGGAGATAATTCTCCGCTTGAATATTGGCTTGGCTCTTATACGTTATTTTCATTTTTAGTTGGTTTCGCTATATTCATATCGTCTTGGACGATTTATGGATATCTCGACTTATATTACCTTTTAGTGGGTATTGCTGTATCTCTACTTATCATGTTCTTTGTGCTGATTGTGATATTCTTGAAATTCGAGGATAGGATTGCGCGTATCGATGAAGTGATTCCGGATATGCTGATGCTTGTCGCATCTAATCTGACTTCGGGACTTACGCCTTACCAAGCATTGAATGTGAGCGCGCGTCCTGAGTTTGGTCCGCTTTCTGAAGAGATTAAAGTGGTTGTGAAGAAAAGTCACGGGACTGAATCTTTTACGGACTTGCTTCTTCGTATGACTGATAATATTAAATCAGAATCACTTGATAGGGTAATTAAAATGTTCTCTTCTGCTATGCGTGCCGGCGGGAAACTTGCGCAATTGCTTGAGGATATCGCCGCAGATATGTCTGCGACCAAAGTATTGAAGGATGAGCTTGTGACTACTACTAAAACTTATACGACTTTCATTTTGTTTACGATTATTATTGGAAGTCCTTTACTTTTGGGAATATCCATACATTTCATCAATCTTGTCGCGGATCTGCAGACGAGCACCACTAACAACCCAGGTTATGGGCTGGATTTCCTCGCAGGCGGATTGACTATAACGCCGGAGTATCTGACTATGGTGTCCATCATCATGCTGATAATCACATCGTTCTTGACAGCTTCATTGCTCGGAGTGATTAAAGAAGGAAACGAGATATACGGACTGCGTTATGCTCCACTTTTGTTAGCGGGGACTTTGACGACTTTCTTCATTGTCAGGTATGTGATCAGTGTGTTCTTCGCAGTTTAAAAATAAAAAATTATGCAGCCATCTCATTATTTGAGAACATATTTATCGAGAATCTATTGGCTATATGTGGAAATTTTTTCTTGTTCCTCTCAATTATTTTGACTAACCCTATGCCTTCAAGATACTTTATGTTCCTGAATACCACTTCATAAGGCTTATTCAATTCTTTAGCCAATTGATATATATTCTTGACATTATTCTTATATACCTTCTGAAGCAATTTTATTCTTTCAGGACTGAACACTTTGTTGAAAATCTCGGGAGTCATGATTATGTCGGATTCAGGCTTAGTCAATCTGCCTTTCTTCATCTTTTCATTAATCTCTTCATTGTACTTCTTAATAGATTCCACAATTTTTATCTCGTGCACCATTTTATTACCTCTATTCGAATTCTATAATCCTCTTGAATCTCTCTTTCAATAGGCGTTTGCTTACCTCTTTGATGACTTTCTCAGCATCATGGAAAGAGACATCTATTCTCTTGACTTTCCTTACCTTGTATACATGTATATGACAGCCATATTGCGATTCGTGAGGATAATTATCAATCCGGCATAGCTCGATCCATTCTGAACCATTGAAATAAAGCATCTGCAATGCCCATTTGAACATCTCAGGAAATTCCTTAGGGACTTCCATCTTGCTTAGATTCTTCACTAATCTGACATCAACATCGTACATCTCTTCGAAGCCGTCAAATATCAATTTCATGGCGTTCTACTATATGACTTACCAAGTCATATATATAAACTTTTCTATCATCTATTGCCTTTATAATAACATTTATAAATCTATATTGAGTACTCAACACCTATGGAAGACATGCGCAAGATAGCAGACTCACTGCATCCTTTAGAGAGGAAAGTATTGCCTCTTATTAAGAAACATGACAGGCTTTCTTCGCTAATTACTGCATCTGGACTTGCTGATGCGGCTGTTATGAGAGCTTTGCAATGGTTGGCGAACAAATCTTTAGTTGTATCTAAAGAAGATTTCTTGAAGCGCGTTGAATTGGATAAGAACGGATTAGAATACGCTGTAAAAGGACTTCCTGAATACCAAATACTTAGATTTTTGATTAAACATAATTCTCCTATTGACCTTACTGAACTGCGTGAGAAACTCGGCATGGAGATGCAAGAATTGCAGTTCTCTATCGGATTATTGAAAAGAAAGAATCTGATTGCCTTGAATAAGGTAAGCGCAGAAAAGACTATGGTGTCTTTAACTGACCAAGGAAAGACCGAGCCTCATGTTCCAGAAGAGCATTTCCTGAAATGGTTAGGCAATGGCAAGAAAGATTCTGAAATATTGAAACACGAAGATAGATTAATCATGCACGACTTGCTTACCAGAAGGCAAATAATCAAAATCGCTTTGGTTAAAGATTGGATAATCGAATATACTCAACTTGGCAAAGAGATGTCCAATATGCAATTCTCTGATGTCATCGAAAGCCTTTCACCTGAAATGTTACGTTCAGGCAACTGGCAAGGACAGACATTCAGAAGATATGACGTTCGCGGAACTGTTCCTAGACTTTATGGCGGCAAGAAACAACACTATAAAGCGTTCCATGATACAGTACGTAAAAAGTTCCTTTCTATGGGTTTCACTGAGATGTTCGGGCCTGTAGTAGAATCGGATTTCTGGGATATGGACGCACTATTCATGCCGCAGTTCCATTCAGCTAGAGATATTCACGAAGCATATTATCTTAAAGAGCCTGCTGCGATGGAAATAGATGCGAAAATATTGAAAAATGTTAAAGATGCGCATGAGAATGGCATAGGAACTGGCTCTAAAGGATGGCGCTATAAATTCGATGTAAATCGAACTAAAAGAACATTACTTAGAACACAGGGTACTGCATGTTCTGCACGTATGCTGACATCTAAGGATTTGAAGATACCGGGCAAGTATTTCGCAATGGCCAAATGTTTCAGATATGACGTTATTGATGCTACTCACTTACCGGATTTCTTCCAGACAGAAGGGATTGTATTAGGTGAAGGTTTGAACTTTAAATCGCTGAAAGGCGTTCTGAAAATGTTTGCAGAAGAATTCGCTGAAACTGATCAAGTGAAGATCAAGCCGGCATATTTCCCGTTCACTGAACCATCTGCTGAACTTTTCGCTAAACATCCTGAGATGGGATGGATTGAACTAGGCGGTTCTGGAATTTTCCGTCCGGAACTTTGTAAGGCTCTTGGAGTGAATGTGCCTGTAATCGCTTGGGGATTAGGAATTGACAGAATCGGTATGTTCAATATGAAAATAAACGATATACGTAATTTATATTCGCAGGATTTAGCTTATCTGAGGAATCATAGGTTATAGAAAATGCCAACAATAAAATTCGCACTTGAGGACTTGAACAAACTCGTCGGTAGGAAATTAACTTCTACTGAAGTAGAGCATCTTGTGGAGTACGGCAAAGGTGAATTGAAAGACTATTCATCGGAAACTGATGAAATGCAGGTTAATTTCGATGACACTAATTTGCCTTACTTGTGGTCAGTGGAAGGCTTCGCTCGTTTAGTTCGTGGCGCTTTAGTAGTGGAAACTGGATTGCCTAAACTTAACTTAGTGAAATCGGATTACAAAGTAGTTGTGAATAAATCCGTGAAGACTATCCGTCCTTATATTTCAGCTATCGGTGTACGCGGAAAGCCTATCGATGATTATTTCCTCAAGCAAATAATACAATTGCAGGAGAAGTTCTGCGATTCGTATGGCGTGAAACGTAAAAAAGTCGCACTTGGTGTATATTCATTATCTAAAATAAAGTTCCCTGTATTCTATAAAGCGGTTGAACCTGAAAGCGTTGAGTTCGAGCCATTGGGTTTCAAACGCAAGATGACTCCTGGAGAGATTCTTGAGATGCATCCTGCTGGGCAGTTGTATGCTCACTTATTGAAACATGTTGATAAGTTCCCATTGCTTGTAGATGACAATAATGAGGTCCTTAGTTTCCCGCCTGTAATAAATAGCAATCATTCCGGCAAAATTGAAGTTGGCGAAACTGAACTATTCGTTGAAGCGACCGGCGATGATGCGGATGCTGTTAATCTAGCTATCAATATATTCGCGCAGGCGTTCTCTGACAGAGGGTATGAGATATATCCTGTCGAAATTGAGTATGACGACCATACAGTTAAATGTCCGTATAATCCTAACGAGAAGATCAAATTAAAAGGAACTCAAGTGACTGAATTGCTTGGCCTTGAGCTTAATGACAACGCCATTAAGAAATTGCTTGAGAAAGGACGTTACGGGTATAATGACGGAACTGTTGCAGTTCCTATGTATAGGCAGGATATCATGCATTGGGTAGATATCGTTGAAGATATCGCAATAATGTACGGTTTCAATGAGATTCCTGTAGAAGAACTTACGCATATGACTATCGGGTCTACATCACCGCAGATTGTTTTGAATGATAAGATGCGCGACTTCTTGATTGGATTCGGATATCAGGAAGTCCTTAACGCGATGCTTTCAAATAAAGATACTATGTTCACTAAGATGGAAATGGCTCCTTATTCTCTCCTTGAGATCAAGGATTACATGTCAGAGTCGTATTCCGTAGTGCGTAATTCTTTGATACCTGTGCTGATGGAAGTGCTTTCTAAGAACAAGCATAATGAATATCCTCAGCGAGTGTTCGAGCAAGGGCTTGTTTCACTTAATCTTAAGACTCACGCTGTTGATCAAGATAGGATTGCTGCGGCTTCTACGCATTCAGAAGCGAGCTATACTGAAATGAAGCAAGTGTTCGAAGGCGTGATGCGTTCGCTTGATCTAACTGAATTAGAATATCATGAGACTGAGCATAGCTCGTTCATCGCTGGCAGAGTTGCGAAGATTGTAGTGAAAGGTCGCGAACTTGGAATCATTGGCGAGATTGCGCCGAAAGTGATTACCAACTGGGGCTTAGATACGCCTGTGGTGGCTTTCGAGTTGAATTTGACGGAATTGAACGGATTAGTTGGTAAACGCTAGATTTCTAAAATTTAAAAACATTTAAATAGATATATTTGGTAATATATTATTATGGAAAACGAAGAATTAGGAATACCCGCAATTGTTTTATTAATTCTGGTCTTAATCTTTAAACAGGGTTTAAAATTTGATGCCAATTGGTCTTTTATAATTGGACTAATCGGTTTCGTAATAACTTTCTTAATATTGAGAGGTAAAAAATGACAAGTAATCCATGGGGCTTTTCATTCAAACCTACTAATTTTGTAAATCCACTATCTGGCCCTGATAAGAAAAAAAGAAAAACATTAACACTAAGACAAAGACTATACATTTGGGAAAGACCAAATCAATATGGAAGAAAATGTAGTATTTGTAATAATAGGATAACTAAACTATCAGATTTAGAATTGGATCATACTCGAGCACATTCTAAAGGCGGAACTAAACTAGCATTGGCACATAAAGAATGTAATAAATTAAAAGGTAGTGGTAGTTTAGGTAAAATTCAAAAAATATTGGGAATTAAAAAAACTAAAAGAAAAATAATTAAAAAAACAACTAAACGTAAATCTATTTCCCATTTTGGATTTCCATCATTTAAGATGCCGAGATTAAGAATATAAAAACAAAATAAAAAAAGAAGAATTATTTCTTCTTAAGAATCGTCTTCTTGCCGTTGGTTTCTGCTTTAGGCACGTCAGTCTTAGGCATATCGTAGACCTTCTCGTTGACTTGAGATTCGGACTCTGCTTCGTTACCTTCGTCACCGCCGACTTCCTCGAAGAAGAAGTGATGGACGGCTTTCATGCTGCCTTTCATGTGAAGATGGTCTAAGATAATCACCAGAATCACAACTGCCAGTCCGGCTACGATGTACCATGAGTAAGGTCCGACGTAGTAAAGCGCGTCTGCTCCGAGATTAGCTACGTAATTGTACGCGACAGCTAGATAATTGCCAGCTTGAAGCCATACGCTTGAGCACCAGTCCTGGTACCAGTACAATGCACCCATTATCTGGTACGCATATTGCCACCAGATCAAGCAAAGCAATCCGATGAAGACCAATACGAACAATATTAATTTCTTGAATGGTGTGAAGAACGGCTTTCTATCGATTACAATAGGCGCAATCGTCTTACAGCTATCTACTGGAACGTAAGTCTCCATATCGATCTTGTCGAATGCGTGAGCTTCTTCCTTATTGTCAGCTTTCTTCTCTTCTACTTTCTCTACCTTTGGCTCTTCTTTCTTTGCTTTCTTGCCTCTGAAAAAGAAAACTTTGACCAATAATAAGAGAACTATAATCGCCGCAATGATATAAAGCGCGTAATTACGCACGAATTTAACGACTGAATTAGACGAAACAGTGATATTCAATTTCTCAGTTACAGTCTCTCCGTTCTTAGCGATGATAAGAACTTCGTAATCGCCAGATTCTACGCCTTCAAAAGTAGCGTCAACTGAAAGCGTTATGAATTGCTGTTCGTCATTCAATTTCAGTTCTTTAGTTTCAAGTGTTACCCATTCTGGGCCTTGAATAGTCAATTTGAAATCGCCTGATCCGGAAACTGGAAGATTAAATTTTTCATTCATACCGGAAACTGCTATGATGCTCTTATCATTCAATATGAATTCATGCTTGCAGTTCTTGACATTGACATTGAATGGAATCTCTTCCACTCCGGAAAAGTCTTTGACTGCGAAAGTCACTGGTGTCTCGCCGACTTTAGAGTCCGCGAGTATTGTGAAACTAAACTTAGTCTCTGCTTTAGGCGGAAGAACCACTTTATTCGCATCTAAACGAATCCATCTAGGCAAGTCTGCCTGGATCAAGAACATATTTGGAGTTGTTGATGGGTTAGATACTTCCAAGAAACCTTGTTTCTCTTCACCTTGACATACTTCCAATGGCGCGATAGATATCTCACGAGAATAATCTGGTTTTATATTAACAAAAAGCGGGAATTGAGCCGCATAATTGAAACCGACTGGTTTCACTTTGACCAATAACTCAACTTCGCCGGAAACTGAGCAAGGTAATGTCACATCCACTTTCAAAGGAGCGGACATGCCTGCTTCAATAACCAAGCTAGATGAAGAAAATTTGACATACTGAGCGTACTTATCTACTGAAATAGCATAAGTATGCACTACATTGTCGTTATTGCTAAGCTCTAAGTCATACGATAATGCTCTGCATGGCAAAGAATCAAGTTTCCATGACGAAACTGCTTTAACTCCAATAGGATCCAAAGCAGAAACAGATGTAATCAATAAAATAAGCGTGAATATGAGAAATGTTGTATTTGCTATCACTCTTGTCATCCATTACCCCCCCGTTATATGTTTTGAATATAAACAAAATAAAAAAAAATAAAAAAATTAGCTAGTATCTAGTAATAGCTTTTTTCGTCTTCTTCGTCTTCGTCATCGTCTTTCAATTTGTTGAAGCCGATTATTAAGCCGACAAGTACGATTAAAACTATTAAAACTACTAAACCAATTTCAAGTACTCTTTTCAAGCCCAAAGCGCCCATATTGAAGCCTTCTTCGCCTTCAACATTAGCTTTTATGGTAACTTCTTTTACAAGTTCGTTACCTGCTTTGACATTCAAGCCAAGTACTTTTTCGCCAGCTGCGTCAGAAGCTACATCAACATAAACATACATTGTTTCTGTTGCGCCTGCTGCTACTGTCATTGCGTTAGCTGGATTGTATCTAACAGCGCCCATATCGCCTACAACTACTGAAACTACATAATTTTTAGCTTCACTTGCTGCGTTTGTTATGGTTACTGGAAGAACCAATGTTTGGCCCGCTTTAACAGCTTGAGCTACTTCTGGAACAACTACTTTTGAAGCTACTGGTGCATTAACTACGCAAACGTTGCTTTCGCTAGCTACAACTTTGATTGGGAAAGACTTTGTTACTGTAGTCTTGTCATTGTTGTATAGCAATTTGGTAACTACATTGTAGTCGCCTGGTTTTGCGCACATAGGCACGCCGATATAAAGGTCTTCAGTTGTTTCTTTGTCGCCTGCTGCGATTGCATCATCTAAAACTATGAAATCTGCATCGTTTGCCATACCTTCCATACCCTCAATAGCTGCACTGAAGACTACATCTTCTTCTTCATGTTCGCCAAGGTTTTCTATTCTTGCTTTCATAGTCAAGAAATTGCCTGCCTTAACTACTACATTGCTAGAGGTGTCAAATGGTAGTACACGATCAAGTGAAAGGTCATGCCTTTTGCTTGAAACATATACTTCATAAGTGTATGTCTCGATACTTACATCTTCATCTTCTATTACCAATGCCAATTCAGCTGTACTTCCTTCGAAATCTGCTGGAATTGTCAATGAAAGATGTCTTTGTTTTACTGCATCTGCTGCTAAATCAAACAGACCAGTTGTTGCTGTAGTTGTTTCGTCGTTATACTCATAGCCTTTAAGTTTAGCTGAAACTTCTACTGCATCTATGTCTTCATCTGCTAAAAGATCTACTTTAATGTCAAGTGTTTCACCGCGTTCAACATCGATTGTTTCGCCAGGTAAAACTAGCCTGTCATTAATTTCTATTACTCTTACTGTAGGTGCTGTAGTCCAAGCCATAGCTGGAACTGCCATACCTATCAATGCAACTAGAAGCAGAACTAGTGCACTTAGTCCTTTTGTCAAACTTTTCATGGTGTATCCCTCCGAAAGTTTATTATGAATGTGATTATGATGTGAACTATATTGTCCACTATACACAATACATTGCTACCCCCTCTAATTAATAACATAAATTAACCACTATTTATAAATCTTATGTAATGTAATTACTATATAGTAGTTGCATTATGTTGTCGACTATGAATTATGCAAACTCTATATAAACATTTGCAGGTTGGAGTATATATTATATGCCCAACTGGTTGGTTAAAATTCAGTAAAAATAAATGAAAAAATGCTGGTTTATTCCAGCTTAACTGCCATTACCCTGACCAATTTCTCGTTGCCATATTCGTCCCAAACAACGATCCTTGCTGCGTACTCGCCTTTAACGTTTGGTGTCGGAATAAGCAATCTTTTAGTAACAACTTGTCCTTCCTCAAGCGGGAATGGGCCGTTGCTTCTTTTGATTGCTAATTGCGGTAATGAAATATCGATTGTGACTTTAGCTGCATCGTTGCCTACGCTTTCCAATGCAAGATCGAACATCAAGTAATTCTGCGCTTTTGGCGCGAAATAGCCGATGTCACGCAATCTCAACGAAAAGATGTCTTCGCTATCGTCATGTTCATCGCAAACGTCGCCGATGCCATCATTGTCTGAATCAAGCTGATCAGGATTCCAAGTAATCGGGCAGTTGTCTTTTGGGTCTATGATGTCGTCGTTATCGTCGTCGTCATCGCAGACGTCGCCGATTCCATCTTCATCTGAATCCAACTGATTAGGATTCCATATCATAGGGCAGTTGTCCTCATCGTCGATTATTCCGTCGTGGTCCATATCGTTGTAATACGGCATGTTCTTGACGATAACATCGAATATGTCGACAGACTGCTTATCTCCGTCGGAGACATAGACTTGGATTGTGTTTACGCCGACTTTCATCGCTTTTCCGCAAACGACATCATGTCCGTTCTGCAATGAACATGAAATGACTGAACTGTCGCTCTGGTACATACTAAATGTCAATTGGTTAAGTGGTGTTTCCAGGTCGGTGACATAATTCCTTAGGTCTAGACCCATTGCAGGAGTATAGCCTAGCAAAATCTGATAATCTGGAATCTGTGCAATGAATTCTGGCGCTGAATTGTAATCGTCGTCATTGACTTCTGCGGTTATGATATGCCTTTCCAATGGATTCAAAAGAGCTGAGCATTTGTTGCTTTTAGCTACGCCTTCCACTTGAATGGAGTATTTTCCTGCAGATGCTGGAGTCCATGCGAACTCGAACTCGTCAGTGACTGTTTTTGTTTGTGTATAAACTAGAGTTGTTCCTTTGAAGACTTTCAATTCTACTTCTGTCGGCACTTTAACGCCGTCGGCAGTGTGCCTGCTTACGACTTCGCCGAACACTTTCGCTTGTTTACCGATAACTGGCTCGACTGGTGTCAAGTCAATTCCGTGTGCGAATGAAGTGAAGCATGAATCGTCTGCTTCTTCAGGTGTGAAAACTGTGATCTGGTCGATTATCGCATATTCGTTGAATTTTGTTGAAACGTCGCATTGAGCATCCATCACAACTGATTCTGCGATTATCTTGTATTCGCCGTCTGCTGAAGGTGTCCAGCTGAATTGGAAATTCTCCTTAACTGAAGCGAATAGTTCTTTGTCTGTATAATCGGTGTATACAACAGCATCAGTAGCGAGATTGATTATCTTCAGATTAACGCGAGTATCTACTGAATATTGCGATCTATATTCCATCGGGATGTATTCTATGCCGATGTCGTTCAGTACGAACGCGCTGTAAACGTCGCCGTCAATAGCTGCTTCAACATCGATTATCAATGGTTTGCCAGCTTCGACTTTGTTGACTGCGCTGAACTGCCTGATAGGAGCGCTGCAATACTGCGCTTTAGATAATTCAACAGTAATAGGTTCTGAGACTGTGCCTTCGCCGTAGAAGTCATCCAATGATGTCCAAGGCAGATAGCCGTCTCTGTAGAAATATGATACATAGCCGAATGGTGATAGTAATTCAGTCGGATAAGTCAAGATTGTGCTTGTGACGCCTGCGCCTAATGTATACTCATGCAGTTTTGAACCGACTGCTGTGCATTCTGAATCTAAGCATGGCATCATAACAACTGTGACTTTGTCCAATGGTGTGTGATTCTCGTCTGTGAATTGTATCGGCACCCTAACAACTGCGGTTGTGAACGCCACAGTGAACAGCAATGCGATAGCCATCAATGAAAATAGTCCTAATATTCTTTTGAAGTTCATTTTCCGCCTCTTGGTCCTACCCTGTTACCGCCAGTGATATTACCGCCTTTGATGTTATTATTGTAAGGTTTTGGATCATTCTTTCCGCCTTTGCCGAAATGTTTAATGCCATATATCGCTAATCCTAATTCTGCGCCTCTTCTGACGAATGACATTGCGTGGTAATCTTTATCCTCGCGGATATTCTTTGAGAATATCGCGTATAAGTCTGATACTGCTGCCATCAATTCTTCAGTAGAATGCACTTTATAGCCAGCTTGGCTCAATACGCCTGCTAAAGCCATTTGCTCGTCAGCTGTGAATACATTAATCTTATCAGCCACTAAATGCCTTGAAGTATCTCTTGATTGAGGGCCTGTGTGCATATATTTGTTGAAATTGAATGCTTGAATAGCTAATGGATGAAGATGAGCGTAAGTATTCCTCAATGCTCTTTCGTCATTGTGAGCCATCCTGTAAACTACGTCTTCTAGCTCAGTGAATGCTTTTTGGTCTACGCCACTGCGTCTGCTCATGCCATAGAATGCAGCTCTTTCTTCAGATTTCTGCGCATAAGCTCTTTCTGGAGCTCTTGGATCAAAAGCGTAATACTTCTGCTTGATAGCTGCTGAATTCTGAGCATTGTAATTAGCGTCAGTAACTGCTTCTAAAGAAATGTCTTTATGTTTTGGGTCATTACAGCTGTAAGCTGGAGTGCCTGTTAATCCTAAAATGCCTGCTGCTATAGGCGCCAATACTGCATATTTCAATGTTTTTGTAAAACTCATTTTGTCACCACCAATGTTAGTATTATCTAATATAACCTATATGTTGTAATGTATATTAGCGTAAACCGGTTATATATAAAGCTTATGGTGGATTATCCTCGACAAACCTGAACCTTGAAAAACATAAGAATTTTGGCTATTCTGGCATCTATAACTCCACAATAGGAATGTATAAAAACATCAAAATTCTTGATTTTATGATGGAATCAAAAGAAGTGGTGAATTGGCTCAATAAGACTGGTTTGATGAATTACGCCAAAGAAGCCATGCCTTGCTGTGAACGTATTCTCAAGGAGTGCCTTTATGTCCAACCCAAAGAACCTTTGCTTATAGTGGGGGATTACGGATGCCAGAACTACAATATCTCAGGCATCCTGAGCGGAGCATATATGATGGCTGCAAGCAAGCTAAAAATCGATGTGGACATCGCCATGCAAAGCCCGAAATTGAGAGGGGAAGAATGCGATAATAATGTGGTATATTCCCTAGCAGACTTGCCTGAAAAAAGCGTAGTCATAATCAACACGTCCGGCAAATTAGGCGGGATGGGATATCTCGGAAAAAGTTTCAGGAAGTTCAATGCACAGAAACAGCACAGATTCTGCTCTTCATCTAATCTGGGCATGATCACTAACATGGATTATCATAAAGTTCTCAACTGTATAAATGTTGATTATAATGATATGAAAAGAAGAAGTTTCGAACTGAAGAAAATGCTCGACGCTGCGAAACATATTCAAATCAAAACTGATAATGGTACTGATTTCCAGGCGAGCATCTATGGGAAGAAAGCGTTGACGAACAATGCGGAATTCAAAGCGCCTGGCGACGGCGGGAACATACCTGCAGGAGAAGTGTATATCGCGCCGAGAGCCAAAAGGAAGAATTTCGGAACAATCGTTATCGACGGCTCTTTAGCTACGAGGGAAGGCACTTACCTATTAAAAGATCCTGTAAAATTGAAGATTGAAAATTGCGAAGTTGTCGATATCACCGGCGGGAAAGGCGCGGAATTATTGGAACGCTCCCTGCAATGGGCTGATGAGAACTCAAATTATGAATGGGGCAACAGAAGAATATCCGAGATAGGAATTGGAATCAATCCAAAAGCGCAAGTCTTAGGCGTGACTGTCATCGACGAGAAAACTATGGGAACTGCGCATGTCGGCATCGGAAGCAATTCATGGTTCGGCGGGACTGTGTTCGCGAAGCTGCACCTGGACCAAGTGTTCAGAAATGCAAAGATAGCCATCGACGGAAAAGATGTCGATGTGAGCAAGATTTAAATAAAACATTCTAAATGATGGTATTATGGAAAGCTATAAACAAGCAATTGTTGTGCGCGGAGATCTGAAGCTGCCTAAAGGAAAGATGGCGGGGCAAGTAGCTCACGCTTCTGTCGATGCTACTTTGAAAAGTTCACGCTCGCATATCGATGCATGGAGAGCGCAGGGCATGAAGAAAGTTGTGCTAAAAGTGGATTCTCTCGACGAGCTTTACAAACTTAAAGAAGAAGCGCGCGAGCTAGGATTGACTACAGCAGTCATATCGGATGCCGGCAAGACAGTCGTCGAGCCAGGCACAGTAACGTGCATGGCAATTGGTCCGGATTCTGAAGACAAGATTGATAAGATAACTAGCAAACTTAAACTGATTTAGAAATATAAAAAAGCCCTTAGCCAGAATTGCACTGGCGGCCTTCGCTTTGCTCGAAATGATTTACGAGAGCGACGCTATACTGCTAAGCTATAAGGGCAGCTTTTTGACACAACCTTTTGACTCCGCCATTCGGGCTTCGCAAAAGCTTGACCAAACACACCCAGTGGAACATTTGCTACGCAAAGTTCCACGCTGAAATGCTACGACTATAATTTTTCCAATATCTTCTCTTTCGTGCCGAGAGTTTTCTGGCAGCTTCCGCAGACTATACGTTTCTTGCTCTTGCTGTCCTTGATGTATGTCCCATCAATCTTGCCGAGGAACAGCTCAGTTATAGTCTTCTTGCAGATATCGCATTTCATGGAACTATGAAAGAATATAGAAATTATATAAATCTATTGCTCAACGAATATGTAATGCTTCTCCTTACCGGCGAGTTCCAGCATAATCCTTTTTATGATTATCTTCTCAGGATCAGGAATCAGTTTAACGCGTTTTTTGATCTCATCAAAAGTTTCGAACAATTTTTCGTCTCTTGCTTCGATTATCTCCCACATGTGCTTCTTGCCGAGGCCTGGCAACAATTCCAATTGGTGCATCCTCATGGTCATTGGCTGAGCCTTGTTGAAAAAGTCTACATATTTTTTCTCATTTTTCTTTACGATGTCTTTGATTATGAATTCTAACTCGGCTTGAGCGGTCTGAGTCAATCTAGTGAGTTCTAATTTGCTGGAGATATGGTGTATCTCTTCACGCTTTCCTTCGCCGATGTATACTTCTTTGTAAGGCTGCAAGAAAACGTCTTTCTTTGGAACTAATTCTAAAAGTAGGAAATGCTCTTTACCGATTGCCTGCACTATAGCAGTCTTCCTGTAGCTAGGCCTGTCATCGAATGGGTAGCCGTGCGGCAAGAAGTCTAGCACAATTGCATATTCTTCTTTTGTCTGTCTGTTTTCTTGGTTATCCATTTTTAGTTCCCCAAAATCATAGAATTACGAAGTTGAACTGATATAAATAGTTTTATTTTTTCTCAGGTATATATTCCTTCACTAGGTCAACTACTTTTTTCAAGTTAGCTGCGCTAAGTGTCAATATATATCCTTGAAGAACTAGCTTAAGCTGATCCTCGGTAGCAGGCATCAAATCGATTATCTTAACAATGTGCTCTGCTTTGATCCTTGGAATCTGAAGCTCGTCAATCTTTTTTTTCAAAGAAGCTGCTTTCTCAGCGGTAAGAACGTTGCCTACCTGATTCAGATAGTCTTCAGTCTTTGTCGCCTTGAAGTTCAATTCCTTATCGCGTTTCCTGATATCCGCAAGCTTTTCTTTTAGCTCAGCCATAGAAATCGGTGTTTCCGCGATTATTTTTGGTTTTACCATAATTATCATCTATTATAATAATGTCTATAATAATCTTTTCAAATGAAGAGGATGTATGACCAGAACCTTTGCTTTATTCTTGTCGTTTATCTGGATCTTGTAGCAACTGCCTTTCATGCCTACAATTATTCCGGATTTGCCGTGATGCCTTGCGTGGTAATAACCGCGCAGATAACTTGGATCAACAACTAGTGCAGCTCTGTCTCCATTCTTGAATTCTTGGAAGAATTTCCTTATGCTGATCTTGCCCTTTGTATTGATTGCTTTGCTAAACTTCTGTCTGGATTTCCTTCTTGGGCCGCCTAGTCTCTTTGACATTTTATATCAATACTCCGTTGATGGTACCTTCTTGTCCAGGCCTGTTTGTGATTTTAGCTTTGCCTGCTTCAGTTTGGACAATGGTCCCTTTGGTTATGATGTTCCTTCTAACGTAATGCCTGTTAGCAGGATTCTCTAAAATAGAAGTGATCTTGACTTTCTTAGGAGTCTTTGTTTTAGGATCTACGACATTCATTATGTCTGCGCTCAACATCCTCATCTTCTGGTTGCCGCCCAAAGTCCTTATTCTCTTAACATGAACTTCTTCGAGCTTGATCAGCGATGGAGATCTTCCTAAGTAGCATTTCTTTTTGATGATTAGTCTCTTATTATACCTACCGCCGGTAGGTTTCCTGTTCGGTCTAGATTGTATAATTACCATTTTTAAGAGTATGAAAAAACCTCCCTTTATATAACTTTTGATTTTTGAAGCGATGTTGTATGATTATTGAATTCTGATTTGCTAGCAAAAATAAATAATCGGTTTAATTTCCTCGTCGATGAATCTCTAAGAATAAAATAGCAATAAACTAAATTTGGCTGACCAATGAACAAAAATCTTTCCTATAATAATATACTCCAAATGCTCTCCACCGATAGCTTTAAATAAAGAACCTTGCTCTTGAGATTTATTCCTTTTATTAGGATTCGGAGGAAACATAAAATGACAATCGAAGCATCAAGACCATTGGACGCTCTCAACAAATCAAGAAACAAAAGAGTAATAGTAGAGCTGAAAAACAACAAACAATACACCGGCTTATTGAAAGCATTTGACATTCACATAAATATCGTGATCGAAGACGCTGACGAAAGGGTCAACGGCGAAGTCACAAGAAGATTAGGCACTCTGTTCATCAGAGGCGACACAATCACAATAATCTCAGCAGAATAAGAAAATGACTAAGGGCACAGCATCAAAAGGAAAGCAGAGCAGAGGCAAAAGCCACATCCAATGCAGGAGATGCGGCAAGCATAGTTATCACAAGAAAAGAAACATATGCGCTTCATGCGGCTATGGAAAAACCCCTAAGATAAGGCATTATAACTGGAAAAAACCAGGGAAATGAACCAACCTCGTGTTCTTATAGCGTGCCCGACTTATGAGGGCATGTCCTATTGCCTTACAGAATTCTTAGACGCAATTAAATCGCTTACTTATTCTAATTTCGAAGTCTTATTCGTCGATAATTCGAAGACTGATGAATATTCTAAATTGATAGAGAGCAAAGGGTACAAAGTTTTGCGAACTGTACGATTCTTGAACAACAGAATGAACATAGTGAATTCTCGGAACATATTGCGCGACAGGTTTATCGAAGGAGGATATGATTATTTTTTCAGCGTCGAGCAGGATGTTGTGTTGCTGCCGGATGCTATTGAAAGGTTATTGAGTCACGGGAAGGAGATCGCATCTGGAGTATATTACAAGTATAAGGAAGAATGCGGGTTCAAAGTGTGGTATCCTGTGCTGATGACTGCGTGCGATAAAGAAGGGAATGCGATTGTCTCTTCTGAACCGGATTGCTTGATTAGAAACATGTATTCTAGTGAAGTTGAAGGCAACTCATTGATAGAAATAGAAGCTGCCGGTCTCGGCTGCGTTATGGTATCGCGCAAAGTGTTGGATAAAATAAAGTTTAGGGTAGAGAACGGCAAAAAAAGTTATGATGATATGATGTTCTCAGTCGACGTTAAGAAGAATGGTTTCAAGATGTATGCGGATACTTCGCTCAAATGCAAGCATCTACTTGATGGAAAGCCGGAATATTGATAGATACATGAAGAGCCTAATTAGTCTCAATACCACAACCGCTTACTTAACCGGAGTAATAATCGGCGATGGTAATCTATCTAATTACACCAAATCTAAAACTGATCTATCTAAGGATTACCGAATCATAATTGATATTTCTGACATTGAATATCTACATCACCTAGAAACATTGTTCAAATCAATAATCTATACCAAAACCTGCGCTAAGGTATCCAAAGTTAAGCCAAACCATTTACCTAGACAATATCTGCAGATACGAAATAAAGAGCTATTTCTGTTTTTTAGCGAAGTTATGAAAATACCCAAAGGTAAGAAAAGTGATATTGTTATAGTTCCCCCTTCCATTCTAGATTCTAATGCGGAGATTAAAAAATACTTCCTTGCGGGATATTTTGACACGGATGGCGGATTTAGAAATAATACTCTTGGATTTACAACAGCAAGCAAGAATCTTAACAAAGGAATAAGCGAGATTCTTTCAGAGCTTAATTTTCAGCATAGTATTGAAAAATGGATCAATCATAGATATAATAAAACATTTTACGGAATAAAGATTTCTAAAAAAGAAATAGATAGGTTTTTAAATACCCTCCAGTTACAGAATTACGAAAAACTTAAACGTATCAGAAATAAGTTTTTTATGCGGCGTTGCCGGAGTGGCCAAACGGGATAGATTTTCTGAACGAAAAGTCCAAGCTTAGGATGAAGGTGAAAAGAGCCGAAAGGCGATGACTCATAAGACACCTATTGGCTTAGTGCCTACGCAGGTTCGAACCCTGCATGCCGCATTCATTTCTTTTTAAAATCTGGTGATACTGCGATGAGAATAGAAAAAAAGACTTGGCCGGATATGTTCCAGAATATTCTTGATGGCAATAAAACATTTGATCTACGTCTAGCTGATTTCGTATGTTCAACTGGAGATATACTAGTATTGAGAGAATGGGATCCTAAAACTAGTATGTATACCGGAAGAGTGCTGGAAAAAGAAGTTACCTATGTTCTGAAGACCAAAGATCTCAAATTCTGGCCTCAAAAAGACATAGAGAACCATGGATTCCAAGTGATTTCTTTCAAATGATGATATTCATCTATAATTATAGTATTCTGCCGCACAATAATGCTTAAATACATTCAACTTCATTATATATTATAATATATAGGCAATCCTAAGAAACTGCCTAAAACACACAAATCCGCAAAATCATTATCCTGAAGTGACAACTAACTAAAACTGCCTAAAAGAGGAGTTTAAGTCGAAAGTTGAGTGTTATGATGTCTGATTCTAAGAAGTGTTGCGAAATCTTTATAAAACAAATTTTTGATAGTAGCGTTAGAAGTTAGAGTTAGGAATAAACTAGAGACTCTTCGAATCATTACTCGAGGCGTTGTGATAGATGAACTAACCTCAAACTTATGTATTACAGCTCGCGAACTGTAATATGAAACAAACAAAACAGCTAACATTGGAGGTGTTAGTACAAATGAAAACAGCTAAAAAAATAATAGCATTGGCTATCGGAGCAACTATGGTTGGATCCACAATCGTAGGCGCAATGGCAGCTGATCTTAAAAGTTGGCCTGCACCATTCGTCACAAAAGACACAAGCGGCAAGCCAGTATTCGATGCAATAATGGTAGTTGGTGACACAGCAGCACCAGCAGACATCATCGGTATCACAGATATCGCAATGAGTTTGCAATACCAAATGGTTGAAGAGAAAGCAGTTTCAGGCGCAGCTTCTGTAAGTTTGTCTGGAGATAGCAAAAAAATTGAAACCAGCTCAAACAAATTGGAATTGAACGAAACCTTGAACTCAATAACAACCTCAGTAACTTCTAGTGATTTGAAATTACTAATGGGTTCTGAATTTAGTAATGAGTATGGTACTTCAACATTAACACAAACAATTGATATACCTACCTATGCTAGAGTAGTATTTGAAGCTGACCCAGATGATGAAACAAATACAATTAAACATTATCTGAAGTTAGATAGCGGCAAACAAGTGTATACTTACACATTAGCAGCTTCTCCATCAATCAAATCTGATCATAACTCAGGTGGTTATTTGGAAGACATCAGAAATAAAAAAATCACCTTGTTAGGCAGTACATATACTGTTTTAACAGCTGATCACGACGCACAAAACCAAACTACCTTAACATTAATGGGTGGCGCAGTAACAGATGTCCTCGATGAAGGAGAAACAAAGACATACACAGTAGCTGGTAAAGAATATGAAGTAACTGCCGCTTATATCGGTGCTTCTGAAGTAAAAATCAAAGTCAATGGAGAATTGACCGATGCACTTGCAGAAACTAAAACATATAAGTTAAAAGACTCTACTGAAGTAGGCATAATCGACATCATGGCACAAAACCTAGCTGGTGAAGTTGACAGAGTTGAATTTAGCCTAGGCGCAAACAAAATGCAACTAGAAGATTTAAATACTGTTTCAAATGATTTCGCTGGAACTGTAACTATTGGCTCTGAAGACCTAAGCAATGTCAAAGTTGATATTGTAACAAGTTTAGACCAAGGAACTACTGCTGGAAATGATGTAAAAGTTTCATCAATCAAATTTAATTACAATGTTAGCCAGAATCTATACCTAGGGGTTGGAGATAAAGCTAGCACTAAAGCAGATGAAGCAGAAAGCCAAACCGGTTCATTCTTGTTGTCAGCATTCGATTATAAATTCGAAGGACCACAAACAGGCGCAACTGAAGAAATAAAACTTTATCCTAGCGGAAGTAACAACTACAAGTTGGAATTTACCAGCAAAGCAGGAATAAAGTATGCAGAAGAAGTGTTCGGATATGATGCAACCGTATATGGTTTAGGCAGATATTCTGGAACTACTTGGTATACACTTGTAACAGCTGAAACTGAAGAAGTAGCTGATGAAGAAACATTCTGTGTAAATAAAAATAAGTACAGCAGAATACTTCAATACAAAGACGTCATACCTGGATCAAGTACTAGTGACAATGAAGGTACATTGAGGTTCAAGGATGCTGGTTCTGGAGACATGTTCGATGTCAGTTATTCAGGATCAGGATTAACCGGAGACTTAATCGTTGATGGTAACACATTCAAAGTTGTAGCTTCAGCTGATGCAAATGGCGCAACAGTTAATGTGGACATGGACGGAGACGGAGATGTTACTGGTGCTTTAGCAACCTGTGATTTGTATACACAATACGAAGCTAAAATAACCGTGACAAACGTTAGCGCAACAAATAGCCCAAGCGTGACTATTTTAAGCGAAGATGATGAAGACAGCCAAACTGATACGGTAGTTGTCAACGCAACAATCAACGGCGATGGTAAAATAGATTTGGAGAATAAAGTTAAAATTACTTCAACATCTGCAAACTATAAGCCAGGAGATGGTGTTGCTTGGTCAATGACTGCATCTAAAGATGAAAGCAATGTCTATGTTGCATATACCAATTATGGTATGGCTCTAACAATGGACCAAAAAGAAAGTTCATCTACAACTACACAAAATGATTTCAAAGTAGTTTATCCAGATGAGCAAATAAACTATGCTTTCTTCGTAGTTGGTTCTGACACAATGGCTTCTTCAGTATCTGGCGGAAGCACAACACAAGTCGTACACAAAATCAATGTCGGCGCAACCAAATTGGCTAGTCAAGTAGCTGATGTGACTGCACAGAACTTGGTAGTTGTAGGCGGCCCATGTGTAAACGCAGTAGCTGCAGAATTGATGGGTAATCCAAGCCCATGCGCTAAAGACTTCTCAGCAGGCAAAGCTATGATTAAAATGTTCGAAGCAACAACCGGCAAAGTGGCTATGTTGGTTGCAGGTTACGAAGCAGTTGATACAACAAGGGCAACCAAAGTTGTAGCACAAGATAGCGGCGCTAAACTGAAAGCAGTAATGGCTGGTAAGAAAGAAGTCTCCGTTAACACAATTAACGAAGAACCAGTTGTTGAAGTAGCAACAGCATAAGGTCATTGACCTTTATTTTTTTCTTTTTCTTTTATTATTTCTCTTTAACATCTATGCTTATTTATCGACGATATGCTATACAAAAGTTTATATATTAGTAAATTCTAGTATTCTATTGAAAAAGGAATATCTGGATCAATAATTCAGATGACCTTACAAACCGGTTTGATTGAGGTGATTCGAAAATGAAAATTTATTTGGCAGTATTGTTAGCAGCTATCGTGTTGCTAGCAGGGTGCGGAATGCCAGCCACTGAACAGCCAGCGGTTACTCCTACAGAACCAATGGTTACTGAAGAAGCTAAACCAATGCCGACTGCAACAGTTGACATCACAAGAAAAGCATTCGTACCAAACGAACTAAGAGTTAAATTAGGCACAGCAGTGACATGGATCAACAAAGATACCATCGGCCATACAGTATCATTCAGGCAAAGGTATACTGATCATAGCACAGTTGTCCCAGCGGGCAAAACCCTTGAAGTTGTATTCACCGATCTCGGAGAATTCAATTATATCAATGGCGCTTTGGGCCTAAAAGGTAAAGTTATTGTAGAAGAATAAGGGAATCCTTATTTCTTTTTTCTTTTATTTTAAATCTGATTGTAGCTAGAATTATATTTCTTTCGCCACAATAATATTATGTTTAGTCCTTACTACCTCTGTCTTGATATCTTTTCCGATTGAGGAATTTGTAATTATCGAAATAACTCTACCTTTAGCTGTTGCTAATTTTTCGTTCTTCTGTCTACCGAGAGTGATAAGTTTTAATTTAATCTTCTCTCCTTTCTTGAATGGATTTGGCAATGACTTGGTTTTCTTTATCTGAAAATCTGCTGCGTTGAATATCAGTTTCATACCATATTCATTTTCAAATTGTTTCAACTCTGCATAGAAATTGTCCCATGATTTTTGCTTTGCTGGATTCCGCCCTAATTTGTAACTTAGGAAATTTTGTATCGCCACATATTTCGCGCCTATCTTCTTGCCAAATTCTATCAGCTTAGGCATCTCTTTGTCATTGAGTCCTGGAACCCAGACTGGCGCGATGATTATATCCATTATTTTTGCCGCATATTTCGCAACTTTAGTTATGTACTCTAGATTGTATGCAGCGCCGCATAATTTGCTTGCTAAATCCTTATCTAACGCGTTTAACGATAGATTAATCTGTGTCAGACCTGCTTGTTTTAGCTCGTCGATTGTCTTTTCAGTAAGTAGTGTGCCATTCGTGTTGATTGATATTCTCTTTATCTGTTTGATTTCTTTTAGGTCACTTATCAAAGGGATAGTGTCTGCATATAATAATGGCTCTCCATTTGTGCCGATGTTTATCTCTATATCATCGCTGTCTTTGAACTGTATAAGCTTCTTCAGCTCTTCTACCAAATAATCTTTTTCTATCACATAATCTGCGACTTTCCTTGAATCCTTGCCTTCATCCACCGAGCAGAATACACAGTTAAGATTGCAACCAGTGATTGGTTTTATCTCTATCAATGATGTATTCCTGTCTATGATACCGAATGCATTGTGACCTATCAATGGTATTCCGCTATTCCTATGAATGTATACAACGCTTTTGCCTGTCAATGAACTTTTCAAATTGTTGAGCCCATTGGTCAGTATCTTGCTGAATTTGTTATCCAATCTCGACTGGCTCGCTTCCGAGTATAAGATTCCGTCTTTAATCTTCACATCGAAATCTAATTCTAGTTTCGGAAATTCAAAATAGAAATATCTTAATAACACTACTTTGATATTCTCTTTATTGTCCTCGAATTTCAGCGTTTCATACTCTAGCTTTGACTGAACCATTTTTGATCTCACGAGTAAGTTAGCATCGGTTCGTATGCGCTTCTTATCCGTTATTGTTGGCCTTCTCCTGTAAGGAACCCAACACCTCTTGCCACAGATGATTATGTAGCACGATAATCCTCACATCTGATGCTAACTTTATAATTATGACCACACTGCCGATAATATATAAAATTAACTATATATCGCAGTAGGATTAAAGCGATTGAGAATAATTTATAAATGGCTTATCCCTCCAGTTTTAATGGGTATCAAAAAATGAGCGATGGTCAAAATAATAACAATAATAATCAGATAAAGATAACTTATGAGACCTTGTTCGAACTTCTCCGTCGAGAAAAAGGTAAAGGCGAACTTCAGGAGCTGGACAGGACATTCATGAGAGACCTCGCTGCGTACATGCTCGAAAAAAATGAAATGATGCAGAAAGAGAACGAGCAGGCGCATCTTTTCGGCGAACAAGAGAAGCTGAAGACGCTCAACGAGATGAATAATATCAAGAAGATTGTGCGCGAGTTCCATGAACGCCGTGAACGGAAGATAATCGATATGGCGCTGAACAAGAGCCGGACTAATTCAAGTTTGATAACCAATGTCAATCTCCTGCCTGAAGAAGTGCCTTTCTATGAGTCTATTGTCAAAGTCTTGAATGAGTACAGGACCGCGCTGAATTGCGCGATGAGTGCAGAACGTGTGAAAGCGCAGGCGCTGAAGATCACTAAAGATGATTCTGTCAAGATGGTTAAATTCATACAGCCAGTGGCTAGATTCGTTGGCAAAGAATTAGAACCTTACGGGCCGTTCCAGAACGAAGATGTGGCCAGCCTGCCTTCAGAGATTGCCGAAATCCTGGTGCAGCAGCTGAAAGCGAAAGAGATTGTCGAGATTGAATAGATTTGTTCTAAACTAAGGTTAGCGTCGGTTCGGGTGCGATTATTTTCGCGATAGCTGGCCTCTCTCCGGATGAGACTACCCTCTTTGCCGCTGGTGATTATATACTATATGACCCTCACTATTGACGCTAACGTTATAGTTGATAGAACAAATAGATACTCGTAAAAAACCAAAGCTTTTTAAATGGACGTTTACTTCTTAGCTACAATATGAAAGTACCTAAACTCATCAAAAAATACTGCAAATTCTGTAAAACACATACTGAGCAGAAAGTAGTAGTCGGAAAGCAGAAGACCAGAGGTTCTGCGCACCCGCTCAGCCAAGGCTCAAAGCCAAGGATGAAGATCAGGGGTGTCGGACAAGGTATGGGTAACATGGGTAAACTTTCCAGAGGGGCTATGACTTCCTGGAAGAGATATAACAAGAAACAGAGCAAAAAACTCGATCTTAGGTATACTTGCAAACAATGCAATAAAACTACCAGCAAAAGGCACACAATAAGAGCCAAGAAGGTAGAGCAGCAATAGGGATACACAAGGTGTCAAAATGATTGTCAAAGAAACAAAAAGCAGATTCGTGAAAGTAAGATGCCCAAAATGCAAGAATGAACAGATTATATTCGGCAAAGCATCAACAAAGATAAACTGCTTGGTATGCAACAATACCATATTGGCAAGTCCTCTCGGCGGAAAAGCTGAGATCAAAGCAAGAATACTTGAGGTACTAGAATAGATGCAACTTAGAAAAGAAGGGCTTCCTGAAGAAGGAGACCTAGTGCTTTGCACTGTCACAAAAATATACTTTAATTCTGTTTTCGTTAGGATTGATGAATACGATAAAACTGGCATGATCCATATCTCTGAGATCAGTCCTGGACGTATCAGAAATATCAATGATTTCGTCACTATGGACAAGAAGATTGTCTGCAAAGTCATCGAAATCGATCACAAGAAAGGGCATATCAACTTGTCTTTGAGGAGGGTAAACGAAATCCAGAAAAGAAACAAGCTCGACGAGATTAAACAAGAGCAGAAAGCTGAGAAAATAATCGAATATGTCGCAAAAGAACTCGGCATTCCTATGAATGATGCTTATACTAAAATAGTTTCTGGAATTTCTAAGAAATATACCGAACTTCATACATTCTTCCAAGATTTAGTTAACGGACATACTTCATTCGATAAGTTCGAGATAGATACTAAATTAGCTGAAGCTCTTGAAAAAGTAGTGCGCGAAAGGATAAAACCGCCTAAAGTAGAGATCAAAGGCGAATTGACACTTAAGAGTTATGCGCCTGACGGCGTTGAGATTGTACGTTCTGCTTTAGAAAAAGCGCTCAAAAAAGATCCTGAGCATGTATCAATCAAGTATCTTGGCGGTGGACGTTACAGCCTTAATGTGACTTCTTCGGATTACAAAACTGCTGAGAAATTGGTTGAATCTATCACCAATGTCGTTACTTTGCATATGGAAAAGACCAAAGGAACCGCAGAATTCAAGAGGTTGAATTAGGATGAAACATATCATGCTCTGCTCTAAATGTAAGGCTTATACAATGAAGGAAGCCTGCCCTCATTGCGGTTCTAAAACAAACATGCCTAAACCGCCTAAGTATTCTCCAGAAGACCAGTACGGCGATTATAGGAGAAAGGCGAAGAAGGAACAAGGACTTCTATAGACATATACGCAAAACTTTAAATAGGCTAAATCTTATTCTGTATATATGGTCTGGAACATCAAAAGCAAAGGTAAAGAGGCTATTGTTTCTCCTATATTGATTGCAGGATTGCCTGGCATAGGTAATGTCAGCAAGATAACTGTTGACTTCATGATCGCAGAACTAGGCGCGAAAGAAGTGGCGGATATCACTTCATATTCTATGCCGCACACTGTGCTGGTTAATGAGAAAAACTTAATAGAACTGCCTAAGATTGCGTTGTATCACAAAAAAGTGAAGAACCAAGACTTCCTGTTCCTAGCGGGCGATGCGCAGCCTATAGATGAACCGAGCACCTACGAATTGTGCGATACGCTTCTTGATCACGTTGAAAAGATGAAATGCAAAGAAATCATATGCTTGGCGGGTATCGGATTGCAGCATGAACCTAACGAACCAGTACTATATTGCACTGCTAACAATAAGAAAATCATTGATGAATATAAAAAAAGCGTTAAATTGAATAATGACATATCCGGCGTTGTTGGTCCAATAATAGGCGTTGCCGGACTATTACCTGGACTTGCCTCGCGACGTAATATACCTGGCATAATCATACTTGCAGAGACTTTCGCGCATCCATTATATGTAGGTATAAAAGGCGCTAAACAGATAGTCAAGCTACTGAATGATAAATTCAAGCTTGGAATTTCGACTTCAAAATTGGATAAAGACATTAAGGATCTTGAAGAATCTGTCAAAAGGATGCCTGAAGATCTCAATAAGATAACAAAAGCATTAAAAGCTTTGAAAACCAAAGAAATCAACTATATAGGGTGATTCGATGGATTTGAAAATAAAAGAGGTACGAGCTTATCCTATCAAGGATTCTAGAGGCAACCCTACTGTAGAAGTCGAGCTTTCTTCTAATAAATTCAGTGTTAAAGCGGCAGTCCCTTCTGGCGCGTCCACTGGGATATATGAAGCGCATGAATTACGTGATAAAGATGGCCGCGGTGTGAATCTTGCGGTCAAGAATGTGAACAGGACTATACGCGGATATATGATTGGCGAAGATGTGACGAACCAATCTGCGATTGATAAAATGCTTATCGACTTAGATGGCACTCGAAATAAGCGCAGGCTTGGCGCGAATGCTATCCTTGGTGTGAGTCTGGCAGCCGCCAGGTTGCGTGCTAAAGTGCTTGGTAAATCGCTTTATGCTTCATTGGGTAAGTCTACTGTTCTTCCTATCCCTTTCATGAACATCATAAATGGCGGGCGTCATGCCAATAATGGGTTATGCTTCCAGGAGTTCATGATTGTTCCACGATTTAAGACATTTAAGGAAAGTCTTTCTGGCGGGATTTCTGTATATAACGAACTTAAACAAATAATCGGACGGAGATACGGACGTTCGGGTTTGATACTTGGTGATGAAGGAGGATTCGCTCCGCATGTCAAGGATCAATATGAAGCATTGGATTTGATTGTTAAGGCTATTGATAAATTAGGTTATTCCAAAAATGTAAAGATTGCCATGGATTGCGCGGCATCAGAGTTCTATAAAACTAATATATTCGGCAAAAGCTATTATTATGTGAACGGCAAGAAATTGGAATATCATAAATTGGTTGAAATATATGAAAAACTTTTGTCTGAATATCCGATTGTGTCTATTGAAGATCCATTTGCGCAGGATAATTTTAGCGAATTTTCTCGATTCAAAAAGGATTTCGGACGGAAGGCGCAGATTGTGGGTGATGATCTGCTTGTGACTAACATATCTCGTATCCATAAAGCAATCGAATACGATGCTTGCAATGGACTTCTGCTTAAAGTCAATCAAATCGGTACTCTTACTGAAGCTATTGGCGCCGCTAAATTGGCTATGTCCCAAAAATGGGGCGTGATGGTCAGTCATCGTTCCGGCGAAACAATGGATCCGTTTATTTCGGATTTGGCTGTTGGTATTGGTACTGGTCAGATTAAATCAGGGGCACCAAACAAGCCTGAAAGACTCGCTAAATATAATCGTCTTGTTGCTATCGAAAAAGAGCTGGGTTCTAAAGCTCGGATGGGCTCATTATGAAGAAACCTGTAATGCTTGTTATCCTGGACGGGTGGGGCATTGATTGGAGAAAACGCGGAAATGCAGTGAAGCTCGCTAAGACCCCTACCATCTATCAGCTTGAGAAAGGGCCTAAATCTATATTGAAAGCGTCCGGTCTTTCTGTCGGACTTCCGGATAAACAAATGGGTAGCTCTGAAGTTGGACACCTTAACATAGGAGCTGGGCGCATCGTGCATCAAGAGCTTATGAAAATCAATAATATGATCAAAGATGGAAGTTTCTTCGAGAATCCTGCTTTGAAAGAGATTTTTTCTAAAAATGAACATGTGCACTTAATTGGACTAGTGAGTGATGGCGGAGTTCATTCACACCAAGATCAGCTTTACGCATTGATTGATTTCGCTAAAAAATATAACTGCAAAGTAAACGTACATGCTATCTTAGATGGACGTGATACTAAACCGAAATCGGCTTTGACTTATATTGCTAAACTAGAGAAAAAACTTCGCGGTGTTGGGCAGATTGCCACAGTGTCCGGCAGGTTCTATGCCATGGACAGAGATAAGAGATGGGCCAGGACTAAAAAAGCGTATGATATAATCGTATCCGGCTCTGGGATATATCATAAGAATGCGACCGAAGCAATCAAGGATTCCTATGCTAAGAATGTGACTGATGAATTCGTCGAACCTATCGTTGTTGGTGAATATTCCGGGTTCAAGAATGATGATGCTGTGATATTCTTCAATTTCCGTCCGGATAGAGGTAGACAGTTGACGCACGCTTTTGTGGATAAGGAATTCAAAGGATTCTCGCGCAAATATGTTAAGACTAAGTTCGTGACTTTTGTTGAATATGATAGGACTTTACATCATGTCCACGTCGCTTTCCCAAAAGAGAATTTTGTTAACCTATTAGGCGACATTATATCTAAACACAATCTGAAGCAATTACGCATTGCCGAGACTGAGAAATACGCACACGTTACTTATTTCTTCAACGGACTTGTGGAGAAACCTTATGAAGGCGAGGATCGCATACTTATTCCGAGTCCGAAAGTGCGCACTTATGATATGAAGCCTGAGATGAGCGCTCAGGAAGTGACTGATACTGTTGTTTCAAAAATGGACAAATATGATTTCATTGTCTTGAATTTCGCGAATCCTGACATGGTCGGGCATACCGGCGTACTGAAGGCAGCAATAATGGCTGTTGAGTTTGTGGATTCTTGCCTTGCGAAGATTGTCGCGCGGATAAAAGAGCTTGACGGCGTTCTTCTTGTGACAGCTGACCACGGCAATTGCGAAGAGATGCTCGTGGAAGGCGAGAATTCTTGCGATACTGCGCACAGCACTAATCCTGTGCCATTTTATCTATTCAATCATCCTGCTAAATTGCGCCGTAAAGGGATATTAGCGGATATCGCGCCGACTATACTTGATCTACTCGGCATTGAGAAGCCGAAAGAGATGACTGGCGAAGATTTGATTATACGGGATTGAGATTAACAGCGATTTAACTCTTCCAGAGTCTTGCAGGTTCTTCTAACCAAATCGTTCGCTTTGCTCACAACTTCTCTTAATCGCGATGTTCTATTCAATAATTTCAGGGACTAACAAAGGGGGCAATTTAAACCTTCTTTAAGGAAAATTTAAATACCCCAAAACAATATTTTGTTATATGAACAGAAAATGCTTATTAAACAGTTTAGTTCTAATCATCGCAGTTTCTTTAATTGTATCCCTTTCAGGATGTTCACAAAATAGCGCGGATAATGCCGATTCAATAACTGCTGATTGCAGATATCCTGTTAATAAATTAGAAATATCAGTTTCTCCTGCAAGATGTCAGCAGCTCTCCAATGATTGTGAAATGTTCTATGTTAAAATCACAAGCCCGCAAATATCATCATTAATTTCATCAGGTAAATATCCTTGCACTGAAGGAATAGGTTCAACAGCGCCATGCGTAGTTCCAGATGCTCATGGATGGTCTAGATTATTCTGTTACAATGTTGCAGAATGCAGCAAAGGAACAACAACGGATTTAGGAGTAAGTTTTGGCGGAGCCATGATGGATTCATCAATAAAAATAACCGACACCGTTGATTACTGCCCCATAACTAAAGAAGGAACTCCATTAGGAAAGTGTGTAAGTTCGATAACAAAGCAATGCGATCCTGATGCAACGCTTACTCTCCTAGTTAATTGATATTGATTCGAAATGGTCCACAGCCAATTATAATTCAATTTTTAAAAGTTTCTTGTTACTTGTCGCCAGAACTCCGCTTAGGTATTTTGCCAAGCAAAATTCTTTCCTCTCCCAAATTGCTCTTCGAGCTACTTCGTTAAATTCCGATGTTATACTTACCGCCACACACAAAAAGCGCCATTTTATGCGCAAAATAACTCAGAATAATTCTTTCAAATATTTACCGGTGTAGCTATTTCCGCATTTAATCAATTCTTCAGGAGTTCCTTCAAATAATATCTCTCCGCCCTTAGAACCGCCTTCAGGACCAAGATCTATCACCCAATCAGCATGTTTTATAACGTCGAGATTATGCTCAATCACAACAACAGTATTGTCATTATTAACTAGATTCTTTATTATTTTCATTAACTTATCAATATCAGCCATATGGAGCCCAGTTGTTGGCTCATCCATAACATACACATTTCCTTTTTTATGCAATTCAGATGCCAGTTTAATTCTTTGGCATTCACCGCCCGATAACGTGCTTAATGGCTGACCAAGTTCCAAATAATCGAGACCAACATCGCATAAAATGCCAAGTTTTCTCTTGATTTCTTTATTCTCAAAAAAATCAACCAATTCATTAATTGTCATATTAAGAACATCAAAAATACTTTTTCCCTTATATTTTAACGCTAAAACATTTTCAGTATACCTTTTTCCATTGCATTCATCGCAAGTGACTTTGACTTCATCCATAAAGCTCATTTCGTAACTTATTGTTCCGAGCCCCTTACATTTTGGACATGCTCCTTTCGAATTAAAACTGAATAAAGAAGGATTTGATTGTGTTGCATGAGCGAATTCTTTTCTTATCACATCAAAAACGCCAATGTAAGTCGCTGGATTTGAACGTGAAGACCTGCCTACCGGCGATTGGTCAATTATGATAGCATCTTCGTTCTCACTGACAAAAATATCGTTTATCAAACTGCTTTTTCCCGAACCTGCAACTCCAGTTATGCAGGTCAAAACTCCGATTGGAATTTTTGCAGAAACGTTCTTCAAGTTATGCAAGGATGCGTTCTTAATTTCAATATAATCGCGCCATTTTTTGCGATTATCGTTAATCCCTTCATTCTTATTCAAATATTCAGCAGTTAAACCTTTTGAGCTCTTTAAGCCGTCAAAAGTTCCTGAATAAACTATCTCTCCTCCTAAACTTCCGGCTTTCGGCCCTATATCAATAATATGCTCTGCGCATTTAATCAAAGTTGGGTCATGTTCAACCACAAAAACACTATTGCCTTTCTCTTTCAGCTTGAACAGCATTTCAATCAGCTTGTTGATATCCCTAGGATGAAGCCCGATTGAAGGTTCATCCATTATGTACATCATATCAACCAAATCACAGTCAAGCTGTCGTGCCATCTTCACCCTCTGGCTTTCTCCGCCAGATAATGTCGATACTGAACGGTTCAATGAAAGATAACCTACTCCAATCTCTATCAAATGAGAAAGAATCTGCTGCATCTTCTTAACCATAGGTTTCGCTATATCGCCTTCGATAGTCCCGAGAAAATCATAAAGATCATTAAATTCCATATTGACAAGTTCAGGAATAGTCTTGCCATTGACTTTAACGCTTCTTGCATTTTCATTAATCCTTGAACCATTGCATGAATCACAATCAGAATATATGAAATATTTCTCATATGCATTTTTTCTGCCTACAGAAAGATCGTCTTTCGCTTTGTTCACATATATCCTTTCAAGCTTTCTTATAATGCCTTCAAAATTTTTCTGATATGTGCCAGCCCCATGCGCTTTTACCACAGGTATTGCTTTAGCATAAAGAAAATCATCAAGTTCTTTTGCGGAAAAATCTTTGAGTTTCTTATCGACATCAAAAAGATTCATTGCCATGAATTCTCGCCAATGCCATCCGTCCACCTTATAATCGGGATGCTTAACAGCGCCTTCGCGAATAGTTTTCTCTTTATCGATGATAAGACCTATATCTGCTTTAATTCGTTTTCCCAATCCTTTACAATGCGGGCACATGCCTAGAGGGTGATTAAACCCGAAAACAAAAGAAGGACCTATGAATTGATCCCCGCATCTCGAAAAAAGAAGCCTCAGATATGTATACAATTCCGTTGCTGTCCCAACAGTACTTCTTAATGTAGTACCCATCCTCTTCTGGTCAATAACAATCGCAGTAGATATATTTTTTATTTCTTCAACCGGCGGTTTAGATAATTTAGGCATCCTTGCTCTTGCAAAAGAAGAAAAAGTCTCTATTAATTGCCTTTGAGATTCAGTGTATAAAGTATCAAAAACGAGTGATGATTTGCCTGAACCGGATACGCCGGTGAATACGACTAATTTGTTTTTTGGGATTTCTAAAGAAATGTCTTTGAGATTGTGCGTCTTCGCGCCTTTTATTATAATTTTATTATGATTCATTTTAGCGATGTGGTTTATGAACATGGTTCGTCTTTTATTTAAATAACTTAGTATAGAATAAAACACCTGCACATACGCAAACTATATAAGCATAAACCACTCTAATAATCACATGGACGTATCAATCATATTAGCAAGATTCTGGGGCAGTCTTTTCATCATACTCGGTCTGCTGTCAATGAGCGCAAAGTTACTGGGCAGAATCATAAACTACACAAAAGACAGGTCAATAACAATCACTACCGGATATGTCACGTTCTTATTAGGATTGATCACAGTGATATTGCATAATGTTTGGACTTGGGATTGGAGAGTAGCAGTCACAATCTTAGGCTGGACTACACTAATCAAAGGCGTTCTTAAAATTGGATTCCCTGAGCATGTGCATAAAAAGGCGCAGATGTTTAAGAAACAGCAGAAATTGTGGGGATTCGTGATATTCTTGATAGGCGCAGTATTCTTCTGGATGAGCTACTAAAATTATAATCTCTCTATCGTTAATTTGCCTTTCTCTACGTCGAAGATAAGTTCTTCATCTTCCCGAAAAGAAGTCATTTCTGTGACGAACTCAGGCAGAACTATCATACCGCCTCTTACTTTGATATTTGTAGTGAGATGAGTGTTTTTCAATGCGATCTTATCAACTTCTTTATTACTCTTAGAATTCAGATGATCCTGCGTCGCTTTCGCGAGATAACCTGCGATCTTCTCAGCGACATTTATGTTGGTCGCAGCAGTTATGCCTTGAAGACCCGGAGAAGAGTTTATCTCGATAACCAATGGACCTTTAGAGCTTTTCAGGACGTCTACTGCAAGAATGTCTGCATTCACTGCTTTCGCCGCTCCGACTGCCACTCGCTTGAAATCTTCAGGAAGATTAATTGTGCTACATTCTCCGCCGAGATGGAAATTTGATCTCTGTTCACCTATTGCCGCTTTCCTTTTCATTGAAGCCGCAATCTCGTCTCCTACTACTATTATTCTATAATCTTCGCATTCTTCAGTGTCTATGAATTCTTGGATAAGGAATGGCTGCTTGAGAACAGTCAAGGCGTCTAATATTGCAGACGCACTTGCGAAAGATTCGCCGAACATCACGCCCTTGCCGTGTGTGCCTTCTGGGAATTTCATAACAATCGGATACTTCATTCTACTCAATAAGTTCTTGCCGGTCTCTGCGTTGGATACTATGAAAGTCTTCGGCATCGGAACATTCCTTTCTTGAAGCTTTAAATGAGTAAGAAGCTTGTCATGCGCAATTGTGAATATATCCGGTTTCATCGGTAGATATACTCCTCTTAATTCTAGAATAGATGATATGCTAGTCATCAGCTTTGAATAACGGAATGAGCCTCTGATATATACGCAATCATAATTTTTAATCTCTTCACCATTGTATAGCAATTGCGGTTTCTGATGATCGATTGTGACTTCAAAATTCTTGAGATTAAGGAAATCTACTTCTTCGAAACATTTCATCATCTCTTCGAAAATCCATGCCGAACTCTTGCTGCCCAACGAGATTATGGCTGCTTTCATTGCAGAATCTCCTTTCCGGTTATTTTCAAAGGATCTATTATGAAATTTCCTTTCTTCAGTATATCCTGGCCTATGAGTACTTTATAGTTCATGTGGCTCCTGTCACAGATACTGAATTGTGATTCTAATTTTTGATCTGCGAGTTCTAGATTGATGTTAGCCAATTCCCTTATGCTCCTGCCCAACACTGTGCGGATTCTTTTCTTGAAGCTCTGTTTCTCCACACCTAGCTTGAGCGCCAATTCGTGGTCTATAGAACTGCGTTCTGCGCCGGTATCTATTCTCGCTAGAATCGGCTCTTGATTATCGCCGATGAGTATCTTAACTGGCTCGATTAGGCCTAGAACTATGCGTGATTCCATAGGCACTTCTTTTGTTTCAGAATTTATAAAGATTTATGTGGCAGAAATGATTGTAGAATTAATGGTTTAATTATTTCCCGTTGTCCATCTCTTTCATGAATGGGAACAAGATAACATCTCTTACTGATTGGCTTCCTGTCAAGACCATGACCATCCTGTCAATACCAATACCGATGCCACCTGTTGGAGGCATTCCGTACTCAATCGCTTTGACGAAATCTTCGTCATAAGGATGCGCTTCTTCTGCGCCGCCTTTCAATTGCTCAGCTTGCTGCTCTAATAACGCTTTCTGCCTGATTGGATCGTTCAACTCAGAATAGCCGTTAGCGACTTCCATGCCTGCTATGTATGGCTCGAATCTTTCTACCCATTTATTATCTCCATTCCTCAAAGTCTTGCATAATGGAGTAGACTCCACGGGATGATGAGTTATGAAAACCGGCTGAATCAATTTAGATTCGCAAAGTTCTTCGAAAATGCCTTGTATCATAGTACCGATAGTTAGATCGCCTTCTATTTCAATATTGTAATTGTGAACAATGCTTTTCAATTCTTCTTCTGTCGCTTTTGATATATCCGGGATGTCTTTAAGGTCAGCAAACTTGTTGATTGCTTCTATCATAGTCAATCTTTTCCAAGGCGCTTTAACATCTATCTCGTGACCATTGAAATTGATTTTTGTAGTGCCTAACACTTTCTTAGCTGCATATTCGTATATGTTCTCAGTCATTCTCATCATGTCTTCGAAATCGCAATATGCTTCATACAATTCAACTTGAGTGAATTCTGGATTATGAGTCCTGTCAATGCCTTCGTTCCTGAAATCTCTTGCGAATTCGTAGACTTTATCGAAACCGCCTACAATGAGCCTTTTTAGATAAAGTTCGTTCGAGATTCTTAGGTAGACTGGCATATTCAATGCATTAAGATGAGTCTTGAATGGTTTAGCATGAGCTCCGCCGTAGATTGTCTGCAAGCAAGGAGTGTCTACTTCAACGAATTCTTTGTTGTCAAGGTATTCCCTAATTGCTGAAATGATTTTTGCTCTTTTAACGAAAATTTCTTTGACTTCAGGATTCATGATTAAGTCAACGTAACGCATCCTGTATCTAAGTTCTGGATCTTTCAAGCCGTGGAATTTTTCCGGCAATGGTCTCAAGGTCTTTGTCAATAGTTCTAAATTCTTGACGTAAACTGTGACTTCACCTAACCTTGTCTTGAAAACTCCGCCGTTGCAACCGATGATGTCGCCTATATCGAGATATTTTAGTAAATCGTATTTCTCTTTAATGTCATCTTCTCTGAAATATGCCTGCACTTTGCCTTTGCCGTCCTGAATATGAGCGAATGTAGCTTTGCCCATCCTTCTGAGCTGGACTATCCTTCCGGCAACGCTTACTTGCTCTCCGGATTTCTCTTCATTAGCAAGCTTAGCAAATTTCTTGAGAATCTCATCTGAAGTATGAGTGCGATTGTATTTGTAAGGATAAGGATTTATGCCTAATTCAATGAGTTTGTTGAGCTTTATATGCCTCTCTTGAATCAGAACGTTTTCTTCTTCCATACCTGCAAAATAAGCTATATCCTATTATAAAGTTTTCTAATAGCAAGATATTTATATCTATAAGTCTATTTTTGAACAAGAGGTGAATTCAATGAATACTAGATTTATCATATTTATCTTACTTTTATCAATTTCTATGTTTAGCGCTGAAAGCCTAACCTTAAACCCAACAACTCCGCCATCAAACGTCAATTTAAATACTACTTTTCAATTAAAATGCGATTTCGGGGCTAATGATATATTATGTGTCAATGCCATGCATGGAGATAAATATTGTCAAGTCGGGCCTTGGGAAGGTACCTCGGTAGTATTCAATTGTCTTGCAGATAAAGCGGGTATAAAAGAGAATTACTGCAATATCTTCTATTATGATAAAGATCCAAGATGCGTGCCACAACAAAACATGATTGGGACAACTGAAGTGATAGATTCTAATCCGCCTCAATCTTTAATTTTCAAAAATGTAAATCCTGCCCCCTTAAAGTTAAATCTAAGCGATAAATTCCAAATCAAATGCGATTATGGGGCAAATGACATATTATGTATAAATGCTAGACATGGAGATAAATACTGTCAAGTGGGCCCTTGGGATGGTACTGCTGCAGTATTCAATTGCGTTGCAGACTCCGCGGGAGTAAAAGATAATTATTGCAATATTTTCGATTATAGCGCTGATCCTAGATGCAAAGCACAACAGAACATGATTGGAAAAACAGAGGTTATGTCTTCGCAAACTATAATCAATTCTAATCCCGATAAATCCATATCTTTGGACATGACATTGAATGAACAACTTCCGGCTTGCAGGGGCTATTATTTCAAAGAATGTGATAAAGGTATGCCAGAAGAATATTGCACTAAATGCAGCACTCTATCCGATATTGAAATTAAAAATACATTAAGCATGTTGAAGTATTACAATTTCAATAAATTATATCTTATATACCATAATCAATTTTCGATTGATGATTATAAAGCAAACTTAATCATTTGGAAAAAATATGGAGATGTATATGGCATAAAACTTGTCCCTATGTTTGGTTTGATGAATTCTCCAAACTATGAAAATCTAAATGTCAATCTTTTCAATTTTGAAGATAGTCAATTGTTAGACTTAGTCAAATATTCGAATAATCTCTTAAAAATCAATGAAATCTCAATAGCCGATGTACCGGGCGTACTATCAAAACATATAGTTATGTACCAACATCAAACCGAATTTTTAAAAGCTAATATCCCGGGATTATATCTTTCCAAAGCGTTTGCCCAACCCTATGAAAATCCTTCTGATGACAATTCGGATGGATATATTATCGATACCTGGACGTATATAATAGCATGTTTAAACAATGATGACTGGATGACAAACAAAGCTGCACAGGGATGGACAAGACAAGACCTAATTAATTATATCAAACTGAGAAATAATCAAAAAATATACAATGTTTGGGATCTGATAATAGTAGCATGGCCATACGAGAAAACCGAAACTAATAATACTTGTTTATTCGTTGCAGATGATGCTTCACTAAATGATCCAACTCCATTAAACAGGAACATACTTGCTACACAATTGATATGCGATTCTGCTAAATACAGCAGTTATTTCAAAGGATTCCATACTGACGGTATGATACTTGGATTAAGCTCAAATGTAAAAGATGGTAATACTGAACAAAATTTTTATAAGAGCTTGAAACAAGGCAAAGTGTATACGGGTTATTTTAATGCACCACTTAATGAAATTAAGTACATTTTCTCTCAAAAAAATCCTTGTGATGGCATACCCCCATATAACTTAAAATGTGTAGATTCAGATAATGGATTAAATTATAATGTTAAAGGAATCGTTAGCCCAATCGACGGTACCACATCCACAGATGTCTGTTCGGATGTAATTTCAACTGGAAAAGGTCTAGTTGAGTATTCATGCGATACTAATGGAATTGCAAAATATACTGGATATATTTGCCCAAATGGCTGCAAAGATGGCTCTTGTATGAATGCTAGTGTCGGTATAATAATATGTCCAATGGATACTAAAACATGTCCTGACGGGACTATTCTAAAAAGAATTGGATCAAAATGCACTTTTGCCGATTGTCCTGCTGAAGTGGTACCTACATGCAATGGCTGCTTATTAAATAATAAATGCCTCCCTTTTGGAATAAGAACTAGCGGAAAATATTGTGATAAATCTGGAGATATGATTCTTCAGAATGGCAAAAATGTATTTTGCAATAATAGTTATGAATGCGTAACTAATTCATGCATAAATAATAAATGCTCAGCCCCTGGAATACTGAGAAGATTTATAAATTGGTTCGGTGCAAAATTTAACTAATTCTTTTATTTTTATTTTTTATATAATTGCGTAATCTATATATACTTATAAAATTAATATATTATTAATGAAAAAAGAGGTGTTAGCGTTAGTTATAATAGTGTTTAGTTTAATCTCTATTGTTTCTGCCTACGGCCTCGAGTTCAGTAAGTATGATGAAATTGATCTTAACCTGAACATCAGCTCTTCAGTTTCAGTTGTCCCCACAGCTACAGATTATGTGATAAAGGATATCATCATGCGTTTCTATCTGTTCCCTGAAGAGAATTGGCAGCAACAAGTCCTCCGAATGGTTGGAAATCCTACTTTTGTAAAAGAATCAGATACATTGGTCTTTGAATGGAACAATGTGAAACCGCAAGAATTGACTGCGATTGTTGAATCAGATATCCGCACATTGAACAAAGCGTTCCCTGTGCGCGAAAGAGTGCAATTCCCGATTGGAACGCTTACTTCAGAATATTCGCAATGGCTTGCGCCAACTGCTAAAATAAATTCCGATGATGATCAAATAATAAAAAAAGCATCTTCACTTGTCGCCGGCGAGAATGATTTGTTTAAGGCAGTTTTTAATTTGGCGAATTTTACAAAGAATCATATCAATTATGATTTGAAATATGCCGGCGAAGTCAAATCCGCATTATGGATACTTAATAATCCGAATGGAGTTTGCGGTGATTTCAGCTCGTTGTTCATGGCATTGTGTCGCGCAGTCGGAATCCCTACAAAATATGTCACTGGCGTTGCCTATTCAAATGTAGATAATGTTAATAATTTCGTCCCGCATGCATGGGTTGAAGTGTATTTCCCGGAAATCGGCTGGATACCATTTGATCCAACGTATGGAGAATTCGGATACATCGATCCAACACACATCAAGCTCAAGGAATATGCTGATGTTGATACTCCTTCTGTTAAATACGAATGGTCAGGTAAGAATTATGATGTAAAGATAAACAGGATATTGTTTGCCGGACAAATATTGAATAAACGCGGGGCTTTTGCAGACCCTTTCGCTCTTGAAGTTAGCAAAGAGAATGAAGCAGTCGGATTCGGTTCTTATCAATTGATAAAAGCAAATGTCAAGAACTTAAAGGATTATTATATCGCGGAACAGTTCTATCTACAAGGACCCCCTGAAATAGAAAATATTGATGCGCAAGTGAAATCCATCCTGCTGAAACCGAATGAAGAGAAAGAATTGTACTGGATAATCAGGGTTAAGGATTCGTTGAGCACGAATTATATGTACAAGATACCTATCGTAGTCACTGATATACGCGATGTGAATGCGAACGTCACATTTGAAGCATATTCCAGCGCGCAAATGTATTCGCTTTCAACAATCGAGGATAAGATCTCGCTTAGCTCTGAAGAGACTGAGAAAACTTATTCCGCTAATGTCGACTTCTCATGTAATTCCGATTCAACAGAGATATTCGTAGGTGAAAGCGCAGATATAAAATGCCAAATCCTAAATTCCGGTAATGATTTCCTGAGCGATGTATATTTATGTCTTTCAGATGAATGCCGTACTTTTGATCTCGGCATAACGCAAGGGCGCGAATTCTGGTTCCATAAAGTGTTCAATATATCTGCAGATTATCTTGAAGCAACTGCTAAGAATGCGATGATTACGCGCTCTGTGAAAATTCCTTTGAAAATATGGAACTATCCAAAGATTGAGATAAACTCAATATCTGTTCCTACTTCGGTTAATTTCGGCGATAAATACAACATGAGATTCAGGCTTTCTGTTAAGTCCAATTCCGCGCCTAAAGAAATCTACGTGTATTACAATTTTAACAAATATAAAGTAGACGATTTCAGAGTAGAACGCGAAGTAAGCATAAGCGATATCCCCGCATTGGATCTGCTTGAAGGCAAGAATGATTCGCCTATAATTGTCACGTATAAAGATGCGAAAGGAAACAGCTATAGCGAAACTTATCCCGTTGAAATTAATCTGAATCCATTAAATCCTGTTCAGAAAGTCATTGTTTATCTTAATCATGGATTCAATTGGCTTTTCTATCAATTGAAAGACATAATATTCAAGTGATATCCACTATTTTTTAATTTTCGCATTAAAATGCTAGTTTTTGAGCAAAAAGTGATGATTTTTAACAATTTTTGGTTAATTTTGTGCAAAAAATTGCATATTTTACATAATATTTATAAATAACGTAAACAAATACATATATATGGAAAAATACAAAAAAATAGTACCAGATACTTCAATTCTAATCGAAGGCACACTCACCGCAATGTTCGAAAAGAAAGAGATAACTGTAGAAGAAATAGTCATACATGAAGCAAGCATGGCAGAACTAGAAGCGCAGGCAAATAAAGGCCGCGAAACTGGTTACCTGGGGCTTGAAGAGATAAAGAAACTGCGCGAACTTGCGCATAAACACAATTTCAAGATAACATTCAAAGGATCAAGACCCGCACTTTTCGAAATTAATTTCGCGAAAGCCGGGGAGATAGACGCATTGATACGCGCGTTAGCTGACAATGAAGGCGCGACACTCATTACAGGCGACAGAGTACAGTCGATAGTAGCTGTATCAAAAGGAATTTCTGTAAAGCTTATTGAATTCCCTAGACGTAGCAAAAAGGCAAAAATCGAGAAATTCTTTGATGAAAGGACCATGAGCGTCCACTTGAAAGAAGAAGTCATACCTTTCGCCAAGAAAGGCGGACCAGGTAATTGGGAATTTGTCGAACTCTCTAAGAAAAAGATGAAACACAAAATCATGAGAGAACTTGCTGATGAGATTATCGAAGCGTGTCATGCAAGAAAAGATGGTTTTGTTGAAATTTCACGTAAAGGTTCTACAATCGCTCAGATGGGCAGATACAGAATAGTAATCACAATGCCACCATTCTCAGACGGCTGGGAAATAACCGCAGTGCGTCCTGTCAAGACATTAAGCTTCAGCGATTATGAACTCAGCGAGAAACTAAGGCAAAGAGTTGGAGTCCAAGCTGAAGGCATATTGGTCGCGGGAAGTCCAGGTATGGGGAAAAGCACGTTCGCGCAAGCATTGGCTGAATATTATGTCAGACAGAAAAAAGTCGTCAAGACAGTTGAAGCGCCTCGTGATCTTGTCGTACCAGACGCAGTGACACAATATTCACTTACTAATGGTTCGCATGACGAAATACATGACGTCCTTTTGCTATCACGTCCGGATTATACTTTCTTTGATGAGATAAGGAATATACAGGATTTCAAGCTTTTTGCTGACCTTAGACTGGCGGGCGTCGGTATGGTCGGAGTTGTTCACGCGACTAACCCGATTGACGCTATTCAAAGATTCATTGGCAAGATTGAATTAGGAATCATACCACAAGTAATCGATACTGTCGTATTCATCAAAAACGGAACTGTCAATAAAGTCCTTAACATGAAAATGGAAGTCAAAGTTCCATCTGGAATGGCTGAAGCTGATCTTGCACGTCCTATTGTTGTAGTAACTGATTTTGAAACTTCAAAACCTGAATTCGAGATCTATACTTACGGCGAACAGACTGTAGTCATACCTATCCAGAAATCTGAGAAAGAGAAAAGCAATGTCAAGAAATTTGCTGCTGAAGAAATCGAAAGAAGGCTTACCAAAGAGATAGGTAAAGTCAAAGTTGAAGTTATCAGCGAAAATAAAATCGTAGCGTATGTGCCTGAGTGCAATATTGGCGCGATAATCGGCAAAGAAGGCAAGAATATCGAGAAAATCGAGCAACGCCTGGGAATGGGTATCGATGTGATGCCTTTGACCGAAACGGCTACCGCGCCTTCTGCGCAGAAAGAGGTCAGCTATGAAGCATTGATGGCGCATAATAACGTGACGTTCATGTTTGAGAATTCCGCAGTGGACAAGAACATCAATTTCTTCATCAACGGTGAATACATTCTAAGCGCACGCGTGTCTAAGACTGCGAAATTGAAGATTAAAAAGAAGAGCGATGTGGGGCGCGAATTGATTAATGCGCTGAATACTGGCAAGGAAGTCAAAGTTTATTACTGATTTGCCTTATTTCTTTTTATTTTATTATTTAAATCATCTAATTTTAGACTAGAATCGGCTGCAATGCATTGAATAAATAGCCGGTGAAAATTATCGCCAATGTGACTATTCCGAAAAATATTAAAATTAGTTTTAATTTCATGGCTCTTCTTAATATAATTGCTTCAGGCAAACTCAATGCGGAGACTGCCATCATGAAAGATAATGCTGTTCCAATAGGCATACCTTTCTGAAACAATACTAATGCAATCGGCACGATTGCCGCGCAACTGCCATACATCGGAACTCCTAGCAATACAGCTATTGGTACTGCAAAGTATCCGGCTTGACCGACAACTGATTGTATTAATTCTGCAGGCACATAATTATGCATAATCGCGCCAATGCCTACACCAAACAATATCCATATCCACAATTTCCGGATAATAGACTTACCTTCATCTAAACCATACAGAAGCCTATCCTTGACCGAAGTATGCCGGATTTCCTTATCAATTGTACCTGGTGAAGAAATATCCTTAACTAAATATTTCTCGAGACCCATAGTACCCAATATCAATCCGGAAATAACTCCTACCAATATCCCGCTGATTACATAAGCTAAAGTGATTTTCCAGCCGAAAAAGCCCCACATAATCACAACTAGGTATTCGTTGATTATCGGAGAAGTTATCAGGAATGAGAAATTCACGCCTAACGGGATTCCTGCTTTCATGAACGTGAAAAATATCGGAATTGATGAGCAAGAGCAGAATGGGGTGACTGCACCGAAAATAGACGCCATAAGATTGCTCAATCCGTATCTTCTCCCACTGATCCATTTCTTGATCTTATCCTGTGGCAGATATGTCCTGAAAAAACCAATAACAGAGATCATGAAGAATAAAAGAAGCATAATCTTTATCGAATCGTATATGAAATAGTTGATTGATTCGACTGATTTCATAGTTGAATCTAGACCAATAACTGCGTACATCATCCAATCGATTAATTCATTAAGCATCTGCTATACTTCGTTCTAAGTTATGCTTCTTTTAGCATTTCTTCTTAGAATCCTTTGAGCAACAACTGCAGGATTTTTGTTTAGATTTCTTTTCGAGTTTATTATCCAATCTATCGAATAATCTGCCGAAAAAACCTTTTTTATCTGCCATAGTATCACCTGAGAGTCAATTAAATCACATTATACTATTCATATTATATTTTGCTCATATAAATAAGTATTGACTAAAAGATTGCAAATATATTTAAATAGTAATTATATCTCTAATCAGTGCTATGATTGACATCAGATTAGTGCGTGAAAGCCCTGAACTCTTCAAGAAGAATCTTGAGAAAAGAAAAGATAAAGAGAAACAGAAATGGTTGGCTGAACTCATAGAGCTAGATGTCAAATGGAGACAGATAAAATTCGACCTCCAGAAAGTAGTCCATAGCAAGAATGAAATTTCTAAAGAAATAAATCAATTGAAGAAAGACGGCAAGGATATCTCTGCTCAGCTGAAGAAACTTAAACAGATTCCCGAAACAATTGAAGTTTACGAAGTAGAATCTAACGATATAAAAAAGAAAATAGATCATATGCTGATGAGGATGCCTAACCTATTGCACGAATCTGTTCCGCAGGGAGATTCAGAGACAGATAATGTCACAGTCAATACTTTCGGCAAGAAGCCGACATTCTCTTTCGAGCCAAAAAGCCATGTCGATCTGCTTGAACAGCACGATTGGGCAGATATAGAAAGAGCAGGGAAAATTTCTGGTTCAAGATTCTGGTTCCTTAAGGGAGATATGGCTATGCTTGATTTAGCTATACAGAAGTATGCTGTTGATTTCATGGCGAAAAGGAACTATACATTGATACAACCTCCATTCATGATGAACAGAGCAGCATATGAAGGAGTCACTGATCTTGGCGATTTCGAAAGCGTTATGTACAAAATAGAAGGCGAAGACCTTTACTTGATTGCTACATCAGAACATCCTCTTACTGCAATGTACCAGAATGAAACGCTTGATGTTAAGAAATTGCCTATCAAGATGATTGGTATCAGCTCTTGCTTCAGGAAAGAAGCTGGCGCACATGGAAAAGATACAAAAGGCATATTCCGCGGACATCAATTCAATAAAATCGAGCAGATCATACTATGCAAACCTGAAGATTCATGGAATTTCCATGAAGAATTGATTAAGAATGCAATTGATTTCTTTTCAAGTTTGGGACTTTGTTTCAGACAGATAAATATCTGTACTGGTGATATTGGCACAGTTGCTGCTAAAAAGTATGACTTAGAAGCGTGGATGCCTGTGCAAGGAATGTTCCGTGAAGTCGTGTCATGCTCAAATTGCACAGATTATCAAGCTCGCAGACTTAATCTGAAGTATAAAGAAGGCAGCGATTCAATGGTTATGCACACCTTGAACAGCACTTGTGTAGCCACTTCTCGTGCGCTTGTCGCAATACTTGAGAATTTCCAACAAGAAGATGGTTCTGTGAAGATTCCTGATGTGCTTGTACCTTATATGGGCGGCAAGAAAGTGATTGGGAAGAAGTAATAATCATGAAACGAGTTTTTATAATCCATGGATGGGGTGGTTCTCCTGAAGAAGGCTGGTTTCCTTGGCTAAAAAAAGAATTAGATAGACGAGGATTTTTGGTTCACATTCCAAACATGCCTAATCCAGAAGAACCTGAAATAGCCACGTGGGTATCACACCTAAAAACAATTTGTCCGAATCCTGATAAAAATACTTTATTTGTTGGTCATTCTATTGGATGCCAAACTATTCTAAGGTACCTTGAATCTTTGCCTAAAAATACAAAAATCGGCGGAGCTATTTTTGTAGCTGGTTGGTTCAATTTAATGAATCAATCCACCGAAGAACAAATTATCGCTAAACCTTGGTTAGAAACCCCGTTTAATTTTAACAAAATAAGATCCCATTATACTAAATTTGTCGCAATTTTCTCAGATAATGACGAAATTGTTCCATTGACTGATCAAACTGAATTTAAGAAATATTTGGAAGCGAAAATCATAATTGAGCATGGAAAAGGTCACTTCAGCGGAAGCGATAAGGTTATGAATTTACCAATCATATTAAAAGAGATATTAGATATAAGCAACCTTTAAATATTCTTTTTTCTTAGATATTGCATATGCAAGATGATGTGAAGTATACCTTAATTATCGGATTAGTGCTAATCTGCGTACTATCTTCGTATCAGACTGCACAGACCAATTCTGATTTGAACAATCAAAAAGAAAGTACTGTTATCACGTTGCCATACGGAAGTTTTGATGTGGGCAATAGTAAAGAAGGCACAATAACAATACAGATGGTGCCGGAAGCTTACAAACAGATGGTTGCTGAGCAAAACGATAAAGATGTGAAATATATCATGCTATTCGCTTCCAAGATGATGCCCGGACTTGAGATAAAGTTCAATCTTCAGGATAAAGTGTTCGAGACTGGAATTCCTTCATTTAAATCAGTGCCAATTGATTTGCTGAATATAGGCAATGTCCATACTCTAGCTTTCGCATATAGGTTGGGAGATAAACAATCCATCTATATTGATGGTCAATTGATAGGCGAACGTCCGTTCTTGACTCTGCAGAGCAATGCTTTGTCAGGCTTTGTGATTAAAAGCGGAGATTCTGACGCAATATATGGTTCAGTGCCTTCATTGATTAGCTATTCTGAGAAACAACTTACTCTTGATGAGATAAGGCAGATTCAATAGACTCCTTCTAAAAATTAGCATCGGTTCGCAACTACTTCAGATTGACGATAGCTGGCCCTTCTCCGGATGAGGCAACCCTCTTTGCCGCTGATGTCCATTAAGCATCCTTTCGCTCACTAAGGATGCTATCTAATATATAATAATATATAGCGAAATTCTTAAAAACTTCAAGCGATGACTTCAAGACATGGGAGTATTCGATAGCGTTCTAAAAGATGGTGAATCCTTGTTCAGAGCAAGCGTTGCGCTGGATTATGAATATGTGCCTAAACTTATCAAATTCAGAGAATCTGAACAGCATTACATCGCTTCCTGCGTAAAACCATTATTCAATGGCCAATCCGGGCGCAATCTGCTGTTATATGGTTCGCCTGGAATAGGAAAAACTGTAGCTACACGTAATGTGATGAACGAGATCGTAGAGCATACTGAAGATATAATTCCGATATACATCAATTGCTGGAAGAAGAATACTACCTATAAGATATTGCTTGAGATGTGCGATCTCATCGGATACAAATATCCGGCCAATAAAAATACATTAGATCTTTTTAAAATCGTAAAAGAAAAGCTCAATAAATATGCAGTTGTTTTCTGTTTTGATGAAGTGGATAAGCTAGAGGATTATGATTTCTTATACATGATACTCACAGATGTATTCAAAAGCTCAATTATCATGATTACCAATTACAAAGAATGGCTCACGCAACTGGATGAGCGAATAAGATCAAGGCTTACGCCTGATACTTTGGAGTTCCGTAAATATAATGATTATGAGATCAAAGAGATCTTGAAGTACAGATTGAGCTATGCTTTCCCGCCGAATGTATGGGATGATGAATGCTTGGAAAAAGTGTTCAAGACTACTCTTGAAGTCGGCGATCTGCGTTCTGGACTGTATTTGTTGAAAGAATCCGGACAATGTGCGGAAGATATGGGGCAGAAAAAAGTTGCGCCTGAACACGTGGATAAAGCCATTGTGAAACTTAAAGAGTTCTCTGTCAAGAATTCTGAAGAGTTAGAGACCGACAATAAGTTCATACTTGACATCATCAAAGATAATACTGGCATGAAGATAGGCGATCTTTTCGCATTGTATGAGCAGAAGAACGGTGCTCGCGGATATAAGTCGTTCCAACGCTCAATCAAATCGCTTGCAGATGCTAATTTCATAACAACCGAGAAATACATCGGCGAAGGCGGGAATTCAACAATTGTCAAGTATAATGATAGAGCGAAGACGTTAAGCGACTTCTAAGAATAAAAGAAAATTTCTGATTATTTCATTCCGCCTTTAATCATCTTTTCTAATAGTCTATGAGGATTAGCTTTGATGAAATTAAGCAATTCAAGTATATATTTGGGATGTTTGCCTTCAAAGATCTGATGCGAGGTATCAGTCTCTATTCCCAGTTCATTCTTCTTCAGGTAGAAATCAAATCTTCCATGCCTATAATGCTGCATATGAGGCATACCTAATATGTATTCACAGCCTTTTGATTCAAACATATCATCGAGCGATTTGCCCATAACTGATTCGTACCCTGCAGGAATTGCTCCTTTCTTATGATATTCCTGTTTCCCATCCGGAAAATAATAAAAAGTACCAAGATAGCCGGACCAAGAGTGACCACTATGATATGTACCGATAAATCTTGGGGAGATTTCTTCCATATGTTTAACAATTGACTCCAGTGCAGAAATATCTTCTACGTTGAGCAACAATGGATCACTCTTCTTCGTCACCATATAATGCTTATTCCTAACGTACAGCTCATTTTCACGATTGATAATCGCACAAAAATCAGAGCCTGTATCAAGATCTTCCACTACTTCTAGTTCTAGTTTAATAGGCCTATTCCTTGCGCCTTCCAATCGATTCACTATCTTAGTGATTTTATAATCCATAGAATTAAGATTAATGGTTAAGATATAAATAATTTGCTAAAGAATATAAAAAGAAAGAAAAAAAGAATCTTATTCAGATTCTGTCGCTAAAAATGCCCACCAAGGTTTATGAGAAGTGATTACTTCGCCGTTTTCTGCATCAACCTGAGCTTGAACTTGCATTTTTGTTTTGAACAAGCCTAATAATTTAGCTTCTTTCTCTGCTTGAACTTCATAAGCAGCTCTTACTTGATCGCCTTCGCCTACTTCTTTAAGTTCAATTGTGCACCCTTCTTCTGAAACGCAAGTTTTCAATCTTAATCTTGCAAGCGCTGTTTCTGAAGCAGTGTCTGGCATTATCTTTACTTCTGCGTTTTTGCCATTGCTTAATTTAACTTGTAATTTTGTTCCAGTTTGAGTTTTCTCTTGAGTCATTTCCATTGAGGTCTCAGCTGTAGCTATGCCTGATTTGAGCTGCAATTTATTATTCACTTGCTCCAGAACTTGCAGTTGCTTGCCGTTCTCTGCCGCATAATTGCCTGATTGAAGCTTGGTTTGAGTCTGCGCTAGAATTTTGACCTGTTCTCCTATACCTGGATTGTCGGTCTGAGTTTGTTGCTGCGCCTGTACTTGAGAATCAGCTCCTTGATTCTGTGTTGTTGTCTCAGTACTGGTTTGAAGCGCAGATCCTGCAGGTTCTGAATCTGATCCCGCAGTTACGGAACTATCTACTGTTGAACTTGAAGCTGCGCCTTGTTGAACGCCAGCACCGTTTGCTGCTGCAAATACCATTGAAACAGATAAAATGAATACTATCGTTAAAATGCTTAATCTTTTCATACTATATCACCTCATGATATATCCTATTAAACAGAATAAAATAGTTATTAAATCTTTTGTTTTTATAAATAAAATAATTAAAAAAATAAGTTCTATCTCTAGAAATCAATTCAATAGTTTTATAAAATCAGTTTGTTTAATGCAGTCTATGAAACTAGAAATGACCTCAACATCATTTGATATAGGTGAACATAAAGTAATCAAAACTTTAGGAATTGTGCGAGGGATTACTGTAAGATCACGTTCAATAATTGGGAATATTGGCGCAGGGATCCAATCCCTGTTCGGTGGCAATATATCATTATACACAAAGCTCTGTGAACAGACTAGGAAGGAATCATTCGAAATGATGATGAGACATGCTGATCAGCTAGGCGCTAATGCTATCATAGGCGTGCGTTATGATGCTACAGAAATAGGCGCAGGAATCACTGAAGTCATCTGTTACGGAACTGCGGTTATTGTTAAAAAATAATTAAAAAAGAAAAAATAAGTTCTATTTCTAGAACGTTACTTCTGGAACAACATCTGAACCGGCTGCTGCTTCAAACATTTCACGTGCTTCGAAATTGAATATGCCCGCGATCAAGTTTGATGGGAAAGTTCTTACTTTAACGCTGTATTCTCTGACTGCTGCGTTGTATAAGTCCCTTTCGACTTTTATCCTGTTCTCAGTGCCTTCCAATTGATCCTGAAGCTTGAGATATCCTTCTGTGGATTTTATCTGCGGATAATTCTCATAGACTACATTTATCGCAGTGTTTATCTTCTGACCCATCAAATCCAATTCTGCTGGAGATTTTGAATTTGAGATGCCTGTTCTCAATGCTGCAATATCTGTCTGCATCTTCTTCTCGAAATCTGATGCGCCTTTGACTGTGGCTACCAAATTTGGAAGCAGATCCGCTCTTCTTTGATATGCTGATTGAACATTGCCCCACATTTGGTTAACTGTTTCATCTTTGCCGACTAATGAGTTGTATGTTGTTACGCCCCATAAGCCAGTCAATAGAACTAGAACGCCTAGTACTACTAAAACGATTTTAGTTGTGCTTAATTGTTTTACCATGTTTTTCACCTTTTGATTTGTTGATTATAATCGAGATCTTCTCTATCTCACCATTGTCCAGCCACATTCCTTTGCATCTCGGACATATATCTAATATGATGTCTCCTTTTTTTAACTTTTCCATATATGCGCCATCTCTTGGGCACTTGAACAGATGCTCGCCATGAACTTTAATTTTTTTCTTAAATATATCAAATATCATTTTTACCAGCCTCCGTGACTCCCGCCACCACCAAATCCACCACCGCCGAATCCACCAAATCCGCCAGAACCGCCACGCCCGCTATGACTCATCAATCGCACTGCGAGGAATGCTGCGTTAAAATATTTATCTGGATTCTTTTTGATTCCATTCATCGCACGGATTATTGCAAAAATTATAGCAATTAATATGATTATGAGCGGAATCAAATATAATGGATTTGAAGTGACTAGATATAAAATAAACATGATTATGCTTATGATGATTGCGACAATAATTGGGAGATCTGCATTTGTAGAATCATTTTGCACATAATAATTAGAGGCAGTATCATTCGTCAATATGCTTTGCACTGCGAGCACTGATTCATATATGCCTTTTCCATATTCCACATTCTTGAAATTAGGAGTAAGATAAGTCCTACCTAATGTCCCTATTTTTGAATCTGGCAAATCCGGCTCTAATCCTCTTCCGACTTCAAAACGATATTGTCTTTCGTCTAACGCTACTAGCAAAAGCAAACCATTATTCTTGTCCTTAGCGCCAAGCACGCCTTGAGCTAATTCAAGCGCATATCCTTCAATATCTCTGCCTTCTAGGCTCTTGATAGTGACTACCGCGAATTCTGCTAATTTTTGGTCTTGCAAACTTTTTAGAATGGGGGTTATCTTTGCAGAATAATCAGGCGTAATAATCCCCGCATAATCATTGATGTAGCCGTTTATCTGAACTGTTTCAGCATTTACTGACATCAATAAACATAATGCGATTAATAACCAGACTAATGAACGACTATGATTCATATAGATAAAATAAGATTTATTCTTTAAAAACATATCTGTGGTTTTCAGAAATCCTAATTTGTGAATTTTGCGCTCAAAACTTTTAAGCAATGCTTAATGGGAGGCCACTGGACACTGGACATTTACGGGTGAGGCTTATAAATCAATTCGGATAGTATAGAAGATGGAACTAAAACAGCCCGGCGAGTTTGCCTCCCCTTTCTCGCCGCTGTTTATTTCCTTCAAATTCATACAAATAGAGGTGAACCAAAATGACAGATCCAAACGATACGAGCGTAGACACAATACACAGACTTTTCATCGACCAGATGAACTATATCACCACCGGCAATCATATAGAATATGCCTTGAATCTAAGGCGCGCGAAGGGTGTGATGTAAGATGGTCAAAAAACAGAAAGTAATATTCAAGATAGTTGACTATGATGAAGTCACAGATGACATCGAAACCTATGATGGCCTTGAACAAGCTGCTGATGATGATATCATATCTGGCGCTGAAGAAGGATTCATGCTAGGATATATGGAGGCGTAGAACGTGTACACCGCAATAGTAGCAGGCAGACAGAACGCCTATAAGTACAGCAAATTCAGGCGTTCTTTTCATTTAGATTTCAATGATAAGCAATATATCAAAGAGCATGGCTTCCTCAAACTAGAGGAAGATGCTTATCGAATTCTTTCTAACAGACTTGAAGTCACACCATTAAATGATGGACAACAAACACCTTACTATGGCAATCCTATATTCAAAGCGCAGCATGCGACTGCCTGTTGTTGCCGAAAGTGCGTCCAGAAGTGGCATAGCATCCCCAGATACAAACAACTCAATCAAGAAGATCTTAGGCAACTTGTAGGTAGAGTAATGCTGTGAATCAGAAAAGAGATGATGAGTCCGACTTAAATAAATATTAACATTTATATATTATATTCATTTATATTAAGATAGAAACTTACCGGCATACGGATAATGTTTCTAATACCTAAGTGATGCGGTATACGCTATCACTTAGGTTCTTTTTTTAAAAACCGAGGTTGAGGAAAAATCTTAGCCCTTATGCCGCAAATATTAAAACTACCTATTTTTAAAGTGCAGATTGGAGAAATTATCTTCAAATAACCTTCATCCCTATACCTTAAGTTTAAATTTTCACATAACCATGTATAATAAGCTCTTTGAAATGCATAACAGATTAAATCAGATATTTCATAAAATGATGAATTACATTGTGGTTCTATATTAAGTCTACAAAATATATTTGAATAATTATCCACATAACTGGTTCCCCGTTTAATGATTGCATTATGTATATTTATTAAATTAATATTAAGTTTTTTGGATGACTCTGCTAAATTAACTATACCTATTTGATTTTTTATTTCTTTTCTTCCACTCACTATCAATTGAAACTTTTCAAGGATATAGGTATATGCTAAATAATAAGGGTTTTCGGGAGTTTTATATTGATTAGTTAAATTATAATTATCAATTATAATAGCAATTGCTTCAATAGGCAATTTTGAAATAAACTCATAACATTTAAGTAAAATTTGTTTACCCTCCTCATCAGATAACTTTCCTTTGTATTTATTATATTTAGAGATTAAAATATTATTTAAGTCTACGGCATGAATCGGATAATTACAAAGGGGTTCAGAAAAGAGCGATTTTTTAAATAATTTAAATTCTTGATCTATTTTAAAATAATCCTCTTCTTTTATAATTAACCCCCCCAAAACAAAAAAATTAGACTGCTCTCTTATTTTAGGATTATTTAAACGTGAAAATCCGGATTCATCTAAATACATAAGATACATGATTATTAAAAATAAAAATATCCTTTAAATAGATTTATATTATATAAAAATGGTGGGGACGTGGGGATTCGAACCCCAATTAGAAGGTATCTTCATTGAAGCGACCTACTAATAATCGCTCCTAGGCTGGAGCCAACTGTTCTACCGGGTTATACTACGTCCCCGTATAACTCTGAAAAAGATTAAATCAGACACTATATAAAGCTTATGATGAAAGAATATATAGAATTCTTCGTATGACTTTTAAGTAAAATTAAAGAAAAAAGTAAAGCCTTAAGCTTTACCAAGAATTCTGAATACTTTTGTACCGCAGTTTGGGCATTCGCCTTTCATTGCTTTCATGCCGTTCTTCATTACTGTTTCTTTGCCGTTCTTAATCTGAACTGCTTTTTTGCATTTCATGCATCTTCCTTCTACCATAGATAGTCACCTCGAATTATAAGTTATGTACTAACTACCTTTTACAAAAGAAAGCGCGTTTATAAAACTTTGCTTTAAACATATATGAAAATGCTATATTCATACGATATGTTTACTGGATAATATAGAATATAGTATATTGAACTGGTCATTTGATAGCACGTCAACGTTCTTATCAAGCATAATTTCTATATCTAATTCAGAAATAATCGCTTTTGATTCCTTCTTAGTTATACCTTTAACTCTCTGTAATGCATACATAAGCGCATTCTTTAGTTTCTTATCATCCTGCAAGAATATCTCTTTCACTAACAATTCGATTGGTTTCAGCTCATCTTTCCTTGGCTTAAGTGTTAATAACACAGAATTAACCTTTGGTTCTGGCTCAAAATCTTGTTTAGGTACATCTGCTAACTTAGTCACTTCGAAGAAAATCGGCATTATAACCGCCCATCTTGAATTCTTATCAGTTAGCTCATAAAAGCTCTTACTAATGAACAATACTGCTATCTTAAAATCAATATGCATCAACCTTTTCAACAAAGGTTCTGATATCGAGAATGGAATGTTCGAGATTAACTTATCAAACTTCACATGCTTTATCTCTTCCAAAGCATTGCCATAAATTATCTTCACTTTTGGAAATCCTACCAAATATTGGTTGAAAGAATTATCAATTTCAATTACAGTTACATTATGGGCATTATCTGCCAACTCTGCAGTAATTATCCCTTTACCAGGACCAATCTCCAAAATCCGGTCTTTTGGAGCTATATCTAACGCTGCAACGGCTTTCTTCACTATTGCCGAATCCTTCAAAAAATGCTGGTCAAGTTCTAGCATATACCCCTTTTCTATATATTACTATATAAATTTTTATAAACATAGGACTCACAATATACAAAAATGATACTGAAAGTAATGGGTCTTATGGATCTGATTTGCGCAGTCGCATTAGTTTTAGTGCCATTCGAATTGATTGGATGGAAATTAATCATTTTCTTAGCTGGATACTTACTTTTGAAATCATGCGCATTCAGCGAAGATTATGCTAGCGTCATAGATGGAGTCTCAGGCATATACCTGTTATTGGCTTATTTCGGAATAAGCACTATGCTTGCGCCTATATTCAGCTTATATCTGTTGCAGAAAGCTTTGTTTAGTTTGTAAAATTTTGTCATCGGTTCGCTTACGCTCCTTGGATTATATTGCTGGCCTTTCTCCGGAGGAGGCCACCCTCTTTGCCGCAGATGACATGTATGGCTAAGAAGCTCACATAAAGATGACAAAATCCTTTCTATCAATATCCTTTCTGGAATGCTATGATCCAAGCGATTATCGCGCAAATGCCTGCTATTATCAAAGTATAGAATGTGCCTATATTGAATGAAGCTAAAAGCACAGCTATGAAGGTCAATGTAAATAATGAGATGAATGCTAAATAAGAAGTGGTCAATAAATAAAATCCTGTTGTGTATGGGAACGGCAACATAGAGAACAATGCTATAAGCATAGAAATGATGAATATCTTATCGAATACTAGATTAAGTCCGTACAATGGCGCGAATAAAGAGCCTAACATTATCATAATCAGTCCTGCTTCTACTCCTATATATCCGAATTCGTTATAATCTGCTCCTGCAGAAAGCTTGCCTAACCTAAGCTTTTTGATCACTGAAAAATGAATCGCTCCGGGGATCAACAAAATCACTGAGTTATAGCCCTCTGTCAAGAATGTGAAGTATAATGCGAAAGCCCAGAGGTATTTGCCCATCTTGAACTCTGCAACATAACCCTGATGAACAGATATAGCTTTGATTATCGCAAGATAGATTGAATAAAGACTGAACAAGAGCAATGCCGAAATTATCCATGCGTATATACCGGAAGCTGCACTGAACTGCTCAATGCCCCAATCTGCAAAAGATAACATGAAGCCGAATAATAGGCTTATTTTGACTAGATCATTAATCTCATCTTTGCTGAACTTGAAATACTCTTTCAGCTTGCCATGTAGATTATGATACATATATCAAATCATAGATTTTTATGTTTATAAAGGTTATGCAATAAAATAAGAAAAAAAGCAGTTTATTTCCTGCCCATGAAATAATAGACTATTGCAGTTATCACGCTGAATAGCAATGCGCAAACTATCCATACTATTTTGTAAGTTGTGTTCAGTTTCTTGTTGTTCACTACAACGTCATAAATTACCCAAACTGCACAAACTATTGCAATCAATCCGCCCAATGTACTTAATAGTGCCATTTTCAATTACCTCCATTGTTTTTTAATTCGATTATCTGAGTTTATACTCCTTCAAAATTATTTAAATTTTCCCTAAATTCATTTCTTGAGAACTTTCTCTTCTTTCATGATGAATTTCGCTATCATAAATACAACTGATGCGATTATCACGAAATTAATGAATTCGCCCAAGAACGCACCCCAACCTATTACGACCGGACCTAATGCAAATGTCGCAGTCTTCCAAGCGCCACCTGGTATGAATGGAGTAACAATCGGCATAATTATATTATCCACTAACGATTTTATCAATGCTGTAGATGCTACACCCATCACGAAAGCTATAGCCAAACCTACCACTCTATATTCCTTAAGAAATTCCATGAATTCAGACATCACACTCATTTAGATCACCGAACAATGAAAAATTGTGCGTATTTAAAAAAGTTTGTTAAAGCATTCTTTGTCAATTGCTTTATCCACATTACTATTTCAATTTTCTCTTACATAAAATTCCCGAAAATTCCCACGATAGAATAAGTAATCATAATTACCTAATGTTGTTTGATATTGCATTCCGTTATCATCCCTAACTCGCCCATAGAATATGCCTGTTCCAGCCTGATGCAAATGCCCGCGCAGACAATTGCCAAACCCCCTAGATAAAGGTCTATTCATATATTTGCCATTAAGCACTCTTTTCAAATCTTTCTTATTCAAATGCCCATAATCCATCTTAAAGAATAATTCTTCTATACCATCGATGAATATTACCGGAAGTTTTCTAGCGTTTGGTCTGTCCGGATCTTCATCCTTTCCGCAGAATCTAGCCAATTGGAATACTCCACTCATCTCATCCCTTGCAGCATAATCCTTGAACCAAGATTCTTCTTTCAATGAGTCATATTCTTCACCATATTTCAATCGCAAGATTGGTTCAAAAAAATCCATCGGCTTAGTTATCGAAGAAGCATCATGCCATGTACAGAGAAATTCATCCTTTGCCTTTATCCTCTGATATATCTCTTTCAAAACTTCTAATGTCTGATCAGGTTTACCATATAAAAGAGTATGACCTTGACCACCACTAAAATGACTTTCACAGAGATATTCAACATTCCATTCTAAACTTTTTTCCATGCTCTATTCTCCAGAGTCATTTCCGCTAAAATAATCTTCATATAAGAATTCTTTTTCGTAACCTTTGTATCCGCACGTGCCTTTCTCTTCAATTATGTTGCCGTAGAGGAATTCACGATATTTCCTTATCAGATTGTTGCAGTCGCTACAACGTTTGAAATCAGTGCCAATCTCTATTTTAAATTCGCGCGGACCTATCTGTATCAATTTTGTCGGTGTCGGACCTTCCAATGATCTGCGGATGCCCTCTATGAATGCGGAATCTGTGATTGATTCTGACAACACTATGTTAAGAACGCATTTCTTCGGCGAAGTGAAACTAACCATCTCCTTGGTTATCTTGATGCATTTCTGCGATTTCAGTTTCTGCTCTTTCTCATCTTTCAGCTTCTGCAGGTTACCTGGAAGCTTGATGCTGCCGTCAGAATTGAATTCCATGACTGCTCCGAATCAGAACTAGTTTAAATTGTTATTTATTCTACTGAGCTGCAAACTCTATTCTGCCTGAATCTATCTTCTTTAGGATAGTGATTATTTCTTCTTCGTGGCCTGCGCCTACGACTGCCACAATTTTCTGATGTTTGCTCATCAAGCCAGAAAGATGGCGCGCCATCACGTAATTGCGGTCCTGGATGAGCGCTTTGTAGATGCTAGGGTAACGCTCTTGAACGTGCTTGAGCATCATAGTTATCACTTTTTTTGTGGGTACTTTGTTTAGGTCAAGGTTGGTTATTCCAATCTTAGCCATCTCGCGCTTATTGAAGAATATGCTCATGAATATATCGACAATCAAATGCCACTTTTCTTTCCAAGTAAATGCTTTTCCAAAATTTCTTAGGGTTATGGAAATGTCTTGGTCAATCAAAGCCAGATGAACGTCAGTCTGTTTCGCTAATTTGACTGCCTCAAGCATATCTGAACCGGGTTCTAAACCTACTGACCTGCCGAGCTTTTTCTGTAAATATGATGCAATTATCGCGAATAAATAACCTTTTACGCCTAGCTTGAACATGTCCCTGAATTCAAGTCTTGACTTTTTATGTTCGAGAAGTCCGTGCAATCTGTGCCTGTCAAGCTCTACCGCAATAAGATCAGGTTTCTCTTCAGCTACAGCTTTGCGTATTTCATTCACGCTTTCTATCGCGATATGCGATGTTCCGATTATCCTGAGATTTTTATAATTCATTTTTGGTTCATTCGTCTAATTCGATTCATTCATTTAAATTCATTTCAAATCTATAACGATTGCTTTCTCTTTCTCGTTATATGATTTGATTAGGGTCTGCGTTTTTAATCTTTTCTTTATCTCTTCCGCGCTGAATTTCTTTACTGCATCGCGCATCTGCAGAAGAATATCACCAATGAACTGATAATTGGTATAGATAAGTTCAGCTTTTTGGCGATTCGATTCCTCTTCACGTTTAAGATTCTGCACAACCAACTTTTGCGTATCGATTATCTTGATGATCCTATCTTTTTCAGCATTGGCTTTTTTTGAAGTCTTTTCCTCAGTATCAAATTTCAAGAGATTGGTGAAATAAAAATCAAGCGCTTCGTTATAGGTATTATACTCAAGCACTTCTGATGTCTCCAATGATTGCAAATGGATTGGACTGATTTCTAATACTTCATTCTCTTTTTTGTATATGTAACTTTTATTCGAATGCCTGAATTCCTGAAGCGCCTTGAATAATGATTCTAGCTTTTTCCTGCCAATTGCTGGAGTCTCGTTCTTATCGACATTGGCCATGACACAAGCTTCTTCTGCATAAGTCCTGCCAAGTCCCAACTCCATCGCTAATGTCTTAACAATGGATTCCTGCTTTGATTCCTTGCAGAATTCTCTGAACTGCTCTTCAGTCATTGTGAAGAAATCCAATTCTTTTTTAGGATACACATACGGCTGTTTTGGCATGACTTCACGGTCCGCCCATTTCTGCTGCTCTTCAGCGGACTGGATGATATTATCTTTGGTTAGTATGAAATTGCCTTTACCGAATAGTTCTACGAACAAGCTTCTTTTACCTTCAGAGTCTTCGAACTCGAATTCGATGATACGTTCAGAACCTTTCTGCTCAAGTTTTCTCAGCCTTGTACCTAACAGATGTTTCCTTAGGTATAAGCAAAATCCTGACGCTTCTTCGAATTGCTGTTTGTAATCAGTAAGATATAGGAATTTGCCAGCTACTATCCTCAGCATAGATTTGCCTTTGGAAGGGATATGAAATTGTAGAATCAGTTCTTTCTTCTCGGGATTATATATCTTGTCCAGCTTGCCATCTACTAGGAATTGAAGCTCCGCTATGACATAATGCAGTTCAAGGCCTGCGAGATTCTGTTTCATTGTTTTGTTCCGTTCTGTATCCTTTTAACGATATCATCTATATGATAGCCATCGGTAGTATCAACAATGATCACATTGTGGCCGAACTCTTCTTGCGCTTCAGTCAGGCACACATCGAATATCTCAGAATCAAGATTGTCGCGTATCTTCTGTTCGTGATAACCTCTTTCTTTTAGACGACGTTTTAACTCAGGAAGCTCGCATTTGCACACCACGCACGCATCAACATATTGCTTAGGCAGATGATGCGAAAGATGGGAATCAATCACTAATCTGTCATTTTTTTTAATTCTGTCAATCAAGAGTTTAGCCATCTTTTTCGGGTCGACTATAAGGCATTCATCCTTTTCATCAAAACCTTCGCAGATACCGCTTTCCTTGAGCAATTTGTTGACATCGATATAAGTATGATTCAATGATTTAGCGATCTTCTTCGCGACTGTTGTCTTTCCTGTGCCGGGCGTGCCGGTGACTATGATAATCATAGGACTATCTAAAGAAACTTCTTATATAAAGTTAACTAGAAAACAATTGATGGCAGAAAAATTTATTTCAAATACTTGAAGAATGGAACTCCGTTCTTAACTGCTTTCTTCGCACTTTCCAATCTAGCGCTGAGCTCAATCTGCTTTTTCTTCTTCTCAGTAGCCTCAGCTGTCGCTTCTGCCTGCGGTTTCTTGTGATATCTCAAGAATGATGGGATGAGAGACATTTTAGTCGCGCTTGGTGTTACGCTGCCGAAACCTCTTAGCAAATTCTTTCTAGCAATTAAATTGATGAGCATAACTAACGTGAAGAATATTATGGTCACGACTAGGAAATAAATTATATATTGCTGCAGAGTGTCCAAAGTCTGATGATATATCAATACCTTTCTCAGCATCAATTCACCAACAACAAAAGGATTGAATGCGAGAATATTACGCAAAGATTCTGGCACTGATTCTAATGGAATTATCAGATTGGATAGCAATAAGAACAGGCTGCCTACTGAGATTGATGCCAATGTGCCAGTCTCTTCTGAAGTGAATATGTAGCCTATGAACATGCCTATGAATGTGAATGCGGATGTTATCAATATCAAAGCGACTGATGCTTCAAGCGCAGAAGTGAGCATATCAGAGCTGAAGAAAATCACTGACATAGCGATGATTATGACTATCTGCAATAATACCAAAACCATATTTGTAAAATAAGTCGATATGACGAAAAGGAAATCGCTCACGGGAGTTATAAAGTTCCTGAAATATGCTGGGCTGTGTTTCTCCATCATGACTAGAGTTGTTGAAAGCAATATGCTTACGAACATAACTACCAAAACTATCAAACTAGGGAATAATTGATTCAGATGAGTAGTATCAGCAGCCAATGCCTTGATGCTTGTCTTTATAGGGCTAACAACTTCATCTGCACCTTTTATCTGAACGCTGCCTATGTAATTGTCAATTTTATCGAATGACGCCTGTATCTCTTGTATTGAGCTTACGCTCTCATTAAGACTGGATTTTATGCCATTCAATGTCTTCTCAGAAGTCATCCTTATGACTGCGACATTCTCAAGTTTAGTTTTAGCTGCAGTAGCTTGCTGATTCGCTATATCTATCAATGAAGATACTTCTGCAGAACTATTTGTTCCGATTATGTTCTTAGCATCTGTCAAATATGAATATGCTGAATTCAAATCAGATACTACATCTGATGCACCTTCAATACTTTCAGCCATACTTCGGGCAGTGCTTATCTTAGAACGCGCAGAATCTATTTTTGCTGCAACTCTCGAAGTGTTACCTATAGCATCCGCTATATTATCAAGACCTAAATCTCCTACACTGAATGCAAGATCTAAATTATCCCAATCCCGCACTATCTTAACTATACTGGCCTGATTCGTACCAGTGCCTGAAGCTAATTTAGATAGCAATGGTTTTGTACTGAATACTTCAACTCTAGTATTCTCAAGACTGGTCAATAACGTATTAGTGAGTTCCATGCTGATCTCTTTGGAACGCATGGATATTTTGCTTGTAAGAGAATCTAATATCAGATAAACAATATTTACTCTGGAATAATCAACATAGAACGTAATCTCATTCTTTCTGTCTGCACCCGTCATGCTGAATCCTTCAGGGAATACTATGCAGGCGTGCAATGCGCCTTCCTTGATACGCTGTGTGCAATCCTCTTCGAGATTGACTTTCACCACATTGAAATGCTTCTCAGACAATTTGTCAAGGAATGAGTTTATCACTTCAGTATATGAAGTTGAATAAACGCCGATATTCAAAGCATAAGCATTTGTGTTGTCAAAAGCTAGGCCTAGTAATAAAATTACTAATAAAGGACCGATTATGATGATGAGCGCAGAAGCTTTAGACCTGATCAAAAGCCTGAAATTCTTCAATATCATCTGCAAAAATTTGGAAAATATCATTTTTTATGCGCGTTTATGAATACTTCCTCCAATGATGGTCTCGCTATATGCAATTTAACAATATGATCCTTAGAACGTTTGATTATCTTGATTAGCTGAGCAAGTGCTTCTTCTGCAAAAGGAGTCTGCAATACTAAAGAACTATCCTTTTGAACAATCTTAGATATTCTTAAAGATCTCTTTGATTTCATCTTTGAACTAATCTTCTTATAATTCTTGCTAGCTGTAACTAGGATGACTTCATTATTTGTCGTATATAATTTTTTGAGTTGATCTATCGAACCAAGCTTGCTTATCTTGCCGTCGTGTAATACGGCAATCCTATCGCATTCGCTTTCGAGTTCATCTAACAAGTGTGATGCAACTATGATTGTCGTTCCTGTTTTGTTTACTTTAGATACTAAGTCCCAAGTCTCTCTCCTCAAGATAGGATCTAAGTCTGCGGTCGGCTCGTCAAGTATCAATATCTTCGGCTTATGCACCAAGGCACATGCTATGCCTAGACGTTTCTGCATACCGAATGATAACTCTTTGGCGAGATGATTTGTGAATGCTGTTAGATCAACAAGTTTCAAAAGCTCAGCAGTATTCTTCTTTATATCTGCCCTTGATATACCATAGAGCGTAGCGAAATATTCCAGATTCTCCTGCGCAGTCAGTTTTGGATAGAATGAAGGTTCTTGTGGCGCGAAACCGAACAACGGCTTAATCAGATTAGGCGCTTTCGAGAATGGCAACATACCTCTATCTGTTTTGAAATGAATATCGCCTGCTTCCGGCTGCAAGAATCCAATTATAATATTTAATAAAGTAGTTTTGCCTGAACCAGACATGCCTATTATGCCGAATATCTCGCCTTCTTTTATGCTGAGATTAAGATCTGTAAGTACTTTATTTTTGCCATATTGTTTAGTTATGCCATTACAGACAATAATAGAACCATCTTTACCTAATTTAGACTTTTTACTACTAACCCTCTTTTTCTTCATACTGAGTATAATTATGATATTATATGTTTATAAATGTTTTCTTTGATATATATTCTAAATATGTAATTAGTAGTAATATCCTGAATACTCACTCTCGTTCGGTTAATGTCAACTCACATCTACTACTTGTTATACATTTCAAGATAAATCTTGTATTTATATATAGAAATAATATGTTCATGAAAGACATTGACATAATTCAGGATATTACATTTATACTATATCACTGCTGAACGTCAAGTACTTTTTCTTGAATGTATAAAGCTTAGCCGGTCTGTGCGGGCCTTCCATTCTAGAATCAAGCGTTGGGTTTACAATATCCAATGAGAATATCTTCTTCCGGAAGTTACGCTTATCCAGCTGCTTATCTAATATTGTCTCATACATCTTCTGCAGTTCTGTCAATGTGAATTTCTCCTGAAGTAGTTCGAAACCAACAGTGGTATAGCCTAACTTATATCTCAGCCTTTGAAGCGCATAATCTAATATTTCTTTGTGATCGAATGCTAGCTTCGGAAGCTTGAACATGGAGTGCCATCTGAATTCTTTAGCATCGCTACCAGCCATGGGCTTGATGTTATCCGAACTTACTAACGCGTAATATACTACTGAAATTACTCTGCCCCTTGGATCCCTTTGCGGTTCTCCAAATGTGTAAAGCTGCTCAAGATAATCCACTTTGACATTGACCTCTTCGGATAATTCGCGTTCAGCTGCCGCTTTCAATGATTCATTCTGTTCCACTCTCCCGCCAGGAATAGCCCACATCTCTTTGAATGGGTCATGCAATCTTTTTATGAGAAGAACCTTGAGATCATTTTCTTTGATTGTGAATAAGACTATGTCGACTGCGACAATCATTTTATATTTTTCATCGGACATAGTGTATATATAACAATTTCTATATATAAACTTTACTAACGATAAGTTTAAAACAAATCAATTTTCCCAATGATATATGGTTCGAGAGATAATATTATTCGATTCTGACGGCACGCTGGTAGATAGTGTTGGCGAAGGGAAATATTGGCGGAATATCTATAAAAAGATTCACGATACACCGAATATGTCACAAGATGAAATGTTCTGCCGCATGAGAGAAATTGACACCCTAGAATACAGATTGAATGCTATTACCTCTGGAGAAATCAGTTTATTTGAGGATACTATTCCCGCATTAGAGTGGCTATCACAACAAGCGTCAAGAAAATATGATATGTATGTTATATCTGATTCTTCAATAAACGGCAGAATTGTATTGGAAAAATTAGGAATTCTCAAGTATTTCAAAGAGACCATATTCGACGCGCACAAGCCAAACACAGCAGCAGCCCACAAATTGCTTCATGGCGCTGATTATTATCACGCTGAAAAATTGTGGGTTATAGGAGATAAGGAATGTGACATGAGTCTTGGCAAAAATCTAAGCGCTGAAACAATACAAGTCGATGGTACGCAAAATAATCGATTACATGCAGCATACAGAATAATAAGAGATTCTCTAGATAGAAAATAAATAGATTCTCAATCATACCTAATTCTTAAGAAACCTTTAAAAAGCGCCCGTCTGTTCTATTAAGTATATCTAGGACCAAATTAATGCACCCGTAGCGCAGCCTGGATATGTCAAGTCATGACAGATTTGCCATAGGGCAAATAGCGCGACAGCCTCCTATCCGCGTGGAGTGCCACTTGGGACTTCATGCGATGAAGTAAGTTGTAGGTCGGGAGTTCGAATCTCCCCGGGTGCGTACATTTCAATTAAAACGGGTGGGCTTCAGCCCGCCATGTTTTGATCAAACTTTTATTAAAAGTTTGGTTTGCACCTAACCGGGTGCGTACATTCCTTTCAACATATATCCTTTCAAAAATGGAGATAGAACTTATCAAAGAGGGATTGAGGATTTTTCTTAATAGATTAAAACCATATCCGGCTTACAAAGGCGATGCCGAACAGATATGCGCGCAGATTGTTGAAAAATGCTGGAACGGAAAATATTATCAGACCGGCGCATATACATATCCAGAATTCTGGACCAGGGATTTCGGGTTCTGCGCAGAATCGCTTGTCAAGCTCGGACATAAGCAAAATGTTTACAAGACGCTAGAATACGCGCTAAGCCATTTTAAAGAACAGAATAAGATTAGCACGCATATAACGCAAGACGGAAAGGTTTTGGATTTCCCCACTTATTCTGTTGATTCGCTTCCATTATTGCTGCACGCTATAAGAGTCTCTAAATTTAATATCAAAAAATATAAGTTATTCCTTAATGAACAAATCAATTATTTCTATGAATATGCATTCGACCATAACAAGGGAATAATTAAGTCAAATAAGCATTTCTCTTCAATGAAAGATTATTTCGTAAAGAATTCATCGTGCTATGACAATTGCATGACTTATATGCTCTGCGAGGAGATTGATAAACTAAAACTTGATAATCCATTCAACAAAAATGAATTGAAAAGAAATATAAAAAAATATTTTTGGAATGGGCATTACTTCAATGAAGATCTCACAAACGTGGAAATCTGCGGAGATGCGAATACTTACCCTTTCTGGTGCAGAGTGTTCGAAGACAAGAAAATGTTCGAATCTTGCCTGAAATATATCCAAGAAGAGTATCTCGATTTCCCAGTGCCGCTAAAGTATACTAAAAGAAACAGATTCGGGCAAGTGAAAGAATCAATATTTGTTCCTTTCTGGGAGGGCAATAAATTGTGGATGCATCTCGGACTTTGCTATCTTGATGTTGTAGCTAAATTTGACAAAAAACTTTGCAGAGATTATTTAACAATATACAAAGAGATAATCGAGAAATATCATAATTTCCTCGAAGTGCTGGAGCCCAGTCTCAAACCATATCGATCGCCATTCTATAAAGCTGACCACAGCATGCTATGGGCTTGCAAATATCTCGCGCTTAGCAAAGGTATTTAAATCATAATAATTTATATCGGATAATGAAAAGAAATACTGCTGTTCTTATGATCATATTCAGCACTTTCTTGAACACTATCGCGCAAACTTTGTACAAGTATGGGGCAGCGAATCTAAAATTAGATTTTCTCGCAATAATTACCAATTATCCAATCATAATAGGGATATGCATCTATGCAGTTTCTGCAAGTATTATGATAATTGCGTTCAGAGGGGGAGACCTTTCATTGCTCTATCCGTTGTTCGCCACAGGATATATCTGGGTAACACTTGTCTCATCATATATATTCAATGAAGAATTGAATCTTTACAAAATAGCGGGAATTTTAATAATTGTTGTAGGTGTAAGCGTGTTAGGATTCGCATCAGATAAGGAAACTACGCGAGTTGAGGCAATATAATGGCAACTTCTATCTTCGCAATAATCGGAGTATTAATCGCTTCGTTCATAGGGGCATGTGGTGCTTTACTACTCAAAAAGGGATCCGGAACATTGAAAAAGAATGTCTGGGGTTTATTGAAAAATTACAACCTGATACTCGGAATCGGTGCTTATGCAGTATCATCATTCATATTCATTCCATTATTGAAATATGGCGATCTCTCAGTATTATATCCTACAGCATCCGCAACATATCTCTGGGTTATACTCTTCTCGATAAAGTTTTTAGATGAGAAGATGAACTACCACAAATGGCTCGGCGTAATTTCGATTATAATGGGCATATTCTTAATAGGATTGGGCAGTTAGTGAGAAATACTTTTTTGAAATAGGTTTTCTAATTTTGAAATAACTTTCGAAGCAATTAAATTATTAAGAGCAAAGGATTTTGCAGATTTTCCTATTTTATATCTTAAATCACTATTCTTTAATAATGTATTTAATCCTTTTATTACTGAAATAGTATTAGTATCTACTAGGTATCCCGTTTCCATATGTTTAAGATAATCAGAAGCACCGCCCCTCCCTTTGAATGCGAGTATAGGCTTTCCGCAACATGCTGCTTCTGCCCATGCCCTACCATAAGCCTCAAGCCAAAGGCTAGGAAAAACAAATATATCTGCTAAATAATAATAGTTCTTCAATTCTTCTGCAGACAATTGCCCTAAAAAGAGAATATTTGAATTTCTCTTCTGTATCTTAAATAAATCTAAATGATTAGACTCTCGAATATCGCCAGCAATCAATAGATTAACATCATCACGATTTAATTTGTTAAATGCTTCTAATAATACTCTTATCCCCTTAAATGGTTCTCCGCCACCCACATAGAGAATATTCTTTTTATTTGATTTGGGAATAGAGTTAGGCAATTTCAAGAAATCATTATCAATGGGTTGGGGACATACATCTATATGTCGATTCACTCCGTTTTCTATAAGAAGTTTTTTCAAAGTAGGACTTATAGCGATTACGCCTGAAACTTTGTTAAGTATAGCTATCCTACGTTTATGGGTAAAATATCTAAATGGAAGACTAAGCAAAGCCATGGTTTTTTCACGCAAATTCCTCACATTTTTTTCTTTAAATTGACATATAATAGAATCTAAAAAATTACAATTATAACAAGGTGTACCAAACTTAGAACCATATCTCATATGAACCCCAGTCATACAAGTAATAAGATTGTTTATTGTTACAATCATTGGAACATTATGTTTAATAGACATATTGTATACTGAATTTAATTCCTTTATATTGTGATGCAATAATAAATCTGGTTTAGAGAAAGATAAATACTTGCGCAAAGAGTAGATGTTTTCAAAGCATTTTACTTTATGACCTGCCTTTTCGAGATATTTTATAGTGGTTCTAGTACTATTCGCTCCCCCGCCCATAACTTCATGCATAACTCCTGAATAAATTACTAAGTCCATAACTTATCAAAAACCCTTTCTTTTTATAAAACTATTCGGAAATTGTGATATCACAGTTAGTTTTATATATCACAAAAACAAGAGAATTCTCGAAGAGGTGCTATATGTTAAAAATATTATCATTAGGCGGTTCATTGATAGTGCCGAATGATGTAGATTACAAGTTCTTGAAAGGTTTCCGCGAACTTATACTTGATTTTGTGAAAAAGGGTAATAAAGTGATAATTGTCTGTGGCGGAGGAAGCACTTGCAGAAAGTATTACGCAGCGATGCCAAAGATTACAAAGATGAGCAAAGTAGACTACGACTGGGTAGGTGTGATGGCCACTAGGCTGAATGCCGAACTCATACGCGTCATGTTCCATGGAACCGCTGAAAAAAAAGTAATGTATAAAGCTAATGAAAAGTATCATTTCTCTAAGATATTGATTGTTGGTGGAGATAAGCCCGGCGGAAGCTCAGATCTCGATGCAGTAGAATTAGCAAAAGCTAATCATGCGAACGAAGTTATAAACCTCACTGATATAGATTATGTCTACAATAAAAATCCTAAAAAATATAAAAACGCAAAACCTTATGAAGAATTGACATGGGCAGAATACAAGACAATATGCGGTGGCAAATGGGTGCCGGGTATGCATCTGCCGTTTGATCCTATCGCGAGCCAAAAAGCGATGGATTATGGATTGGAAGTTACAATCACTAATGGCAGAGATCTGAAAAATCTGAAAAAAATATTGAACGGCGAATCGAATATAAAAGGAACAATAATTGGGTGAAATAATTGTCGATACTATCAAAAGAAGCAATATTGGATGAAATCAAAAAAAACAATATCAAGATATCTCCTTTCAACAAAAAGAATCTAGGACCTGCGTCTTATGATCTTACGCTCGATGATAAGTTCAGATTCTTTGATAAGAATATCAAAATTATCGATATAAATGAGAATTCTGATTATCAAAAATTAACTTCGTTTAAAAGGTTGAAATCGATTATACTATTGCCAGGAGATTTAATATTAGGGATTACAAAAGAAAGAATCACATTGAACCCTAGCATCTGTGGAAGATTGTCTGGCAGAAGCAGATTCGCAAGATTGGGCCTTGGCGTACATATCACTGCGGATTTTGTGCAACCAGGGATAAAGAACAAACAGATACTTGAAATAAAGAACTTAAGTAATGTTCCGCTCAAATTGAACGCAAATTCTAAGATAATGCAGATAATGTTTGAGAGGATTGAAGGTCTACCTTCAAAGTATAACGGAAGGTTTGTGAAACAGACAAAGATTTGAGCCTATCAATCGAATCATTTCAATAATATTTATAAGGGGCCTTAAAATCTCTAAATATTATGATTAATCATTCAAAAATCACTAATACTAAATATGTACTAACTAAATGGCATATTGATAAATGGAAGCAATCATTGAGATTTATAAAAAAAGATTCCCGTGTGTTTGATATCGGCTGCGCAGATTGTTCATTTTTTGATTATTTATCTCCTAAAAGAAAAGTAAATATGTACGGATTTGATGTGGATACTAGCTCGTTATCCAAAGCAAAACAGAAAGGATATACTATTTATTCAGATCTTCGAAAAATAAAATGCAATTTTGATGTAATTACCATGTGGGAAATGATTGAGCATATCCCATTAGAAAAGTTCATAGAATATCTAAATTGGTGTAAATTACATTTAACCGAAAATGGACTCATACTTATATCAACACCAAATATCTTGAATATATTCTATCCATTCTGGGCAGAACCTACCCATATACGACCATACTGCTTGAACAGCCTCAAAACATTACTAGAATCAGATGGATTTGAAATTGTGTATTCCTGCGAAAGCCATCCTTTGAGAAATCCATTGAAAATATTCTTTTCTAAATTTATGGGATTAAGCATAAATTCTAAAATATTTGTAGCTGCGAAATATAACCTAAGATCTAAACAATAGACTAACTTACTATTAGATTCTATATACACTAGCTCAACAATCTTTATAAAGATAGTTCTGGACTTTCTCTTTCCATGGAAGAATTCCCTAAATATGAAAAGAAGGCGAAGAAATCACCATATTATTTCAAGAAATGGTTCATGGGGGCATTCATCATATTCATAATGATTACCAGTCTATTCGCATTTTTCGGAGACAATAGCACTGAAGAATCTGAGTTCAACGGATATACTTTTTATTCTCTAAATCAAGGCTGGTTCACTTATGTCAATAATAAGCAAGTAAGCTTCCAATACTTGCCGAATGAATTGGAGAATATAACAGCTCCAGCATATGTCAGTCTAGAAGGACAGAAAGTCTATCTTCTATATGATCCGAATTCAAAAAACATATCTACTGAGTATTCAAAACGAAGGATTGCGGCATTTTTATATGAAAAAGAAATATTACCAGTAAATGCGTGTTCCACCGAAGAAAATTGCCCAGATTCATTGCCAATTAAAAAATGTGGAGAATTAGACGTTCCGGCTATACTCTTTAAAGAAGGTTCAATCGCCAAAATATATAAACAATCAAAATGCTATGTGATAGAAGCTGATTCAAGCACGAATCTGTATAAAGCTACTGAAAAATTCATATATCAATATCTAGGGGTAATACAATGACTGAAGACCAAATGAAATATAGTGAAATGAATGTATCACAATCTGAACAAACAAATGATCAACTTAGCGATGCTGATATCGAAAAAAGAAAACAAGAGATATTGAATTTTTTCAAGAAATATAAAACCTATTTACCTTACCTAGCGCTTACAATCATATTATGGATAGCTTACAAAATAAGAATAAGCAACTTGCCTGGATTGAAAGATGCGACTACCGGGGGATATATCCCGGGAGATCCTGATGCTATGCTTTTCTTGCGTTATGTGAGATATTTATTAGAGCATGGAACATTGCAATTCTGGGACACTATGAGGTATGTGCCTTATGGATATGACCCTACTACCGAAAGAACTTTGGTCGCTTACTTTTCAGTATATTTCTATAAGATAATACATTTGTTTAGTGCTACCTTCACTATTGAACAAGCGCATGTTATGTATCCGGCAGTCGCTTTTGTGATAGGAGCAATATTTTTCTACTTATTGACTAAAAAGTTATTTGATTATAAGATTGCGCTATTAGCTACGGCTGCGCTTTCATTCATGCCCATTTATCTATTCAGAACTATGTCAGGCATTTCTGACAAAGAAGCATTAGGATTCCTATTCTATTATCTAGCGATGTATCTGTTTGTACTCAGTTGGGACAGGAAAGAACTGAAATTCAAACTCCCATTGTGTTTGCTATCGGGCATATCAACTGCATTGATGGCTTGGGCATGGGGTGGAGTCAATTTCTTATTCCTAACTATTGGTGGATTTGTGATAATAGAACTATTGATGAACAAATTCAGCGTAGATGACTTTTATTCGTATACCGCTTGGATTCTGCCAATAATAATTATGTTGCCAGTTATGCATCCAGACTTATTGAATTTCCAGACATTGGTCACTTCCTTGACTTCAGGGATAATGACTATTGCGTTTGGTGTAGCACTAGTTAATTTCATTTTCTTTGAGAAGAACTTATTCGGATTGAAAAATAAAATCGAGAAACTTCTTGCACCAGGATTCGCCAGCGTTTTTATCTCAGTAATACTAGGTATAATTTTTTTAAGTGTGTTATATGGTCCATACACTATTCCACATAAGATTGAAGCAACATATAACCAAATGTTAAACCCTTATGCAGGGGACAGATGGCAATTGACAGTGGCGGAAAATAATCAGCCATACATCACAGATTGGATTGGGCAGATGGGTTGGCTATTCTTAATAATATTCTACGCGGGAGGAATTTTCCTATTTTACAAGATGTTATCTCCAATTAAAGAAGGATTAGCTAAATCAGGATTGCCTTATGTAAGCAGAACAAGTGCGACCCTTAGTTATGGATTATTCCTATTCTTATTCACATTCAGCAGATACAGCAGAGATGCGACCTATTTTAATGGAGTAACTTTCGAAGCTAAATTTGCATATGTTGGATCATTAGCAATATTTGTGACTGCAGTGTTTGCATTAATATTATATGCTTATTATTACAATAGAAAACTCTATGAAGAAATAAAGACATTAGATAAAAGATATATCTTCTTGACTGTGTGGTTTGTTATCATGATTGTCGGTGCGAGGGGTGCTATTAGGTTATTAATGATGCTCGCGCCAATATCAGCTATATTAACTTCATATCTCATGATTTCTGCCACAGAATATAGCTTAAAGATAAAAGACAATCTATACAAGTATCTTGCATTATTTGTTATTGTTTTGGTATTATTTAGCCCGTACGCATTAGGATCTAAACTTGGTGCTGGCTATATGACTAGATATTATACCGAAACTACAAATTCCGCAAAATATATTGGTCTTAATTATGATCAACAATGGCAATACGCAGGCAAATGGGTAAAAGAAAATACACCTGAAGATGCTGTATTCGTTCATTGGTGGGATTATGGATATTTGGTACAGACTGGTTGGAACAGAGCAACAGTAACTGATGGTGGTAACGCGCACGGCTATTGGAACTATCAAGTAGGGAGACATGTATTGACTGCACAGAATGAGACTGAGGCATTAGAAGTATTGTATGCGCACAATGTATCTTATATGGTCATTGTCGCAGATGAAATTGGAAAATATACTGCTTATTCATCAATAGGGTCAGACGCTAATTATGATAGATATTCATGGATTACTACATTCACAATGGATCCAAAACAGACTCAGGAAAAACGCGATGAGACTGTATTATTATATACCGGCGGATATATGCTGGATGATGATTTCTTCTTTGAAGGACAGATGTACCCGAGACAGGCTGCAGGGATTGGCGGGGTATTCTTGCCAATTGCCGAAGAAACTATAGGTACAGGCAATGAGACTAGGATGGTTCAGAAATTCAAGCAGCCTACTGCAGCATTATTCTTCAATGGACAGCGTAAAGATGTTCCGATAGAATGCTTGTATATGGACAATGTCAAGACTACTTTTGATAAACCTGGACTGAAAGGTTGTTTTAGAATAATCCCACAAATTGTGAACAACCAAATGTCGCCGATTGGTGCAGGGATGTATATCTCTGAAGAAGGAACGAAGGCATTATGGACACAGCTTTACTTAATGAACAAAGCATCTGACGCATTCCAATTGGTATACGACGATAGTGCTTCTGGACAGCCAATACAGGTGCCGTTGGCATTGTATAATGGAAGAAATATAGGGCCATTGAGGATATGGAAGATTGATTATCCTGAAGGATTCGCAATCAGCTCTGAAAAATTAAAATTATATCAAGGATTTGAGCATGAGGATGTCGCTTCTACAAGAGTATGAGAATCTGCCTTAATCCGTATGTTGAAGGTTCAGGAATTGGGACATATGTTCTTGAATTGGCAAATTATTTAGCTGAAAATACTGAACATGAGATAATTGCGATTGGTGATACTAAGCTCGCACATCATCCTAGGATTAATATTTATCAGACGCCTAAGAAGAATTCTTTTTGGACGCAAGTACCGCCCGTTTCTTGGTTTTATTTTATCTGGGAAGATTATAAAATTTCGAGATTAGTGAATAAGATAAAACCTGAAATTTTCATAAATAGCGATCATCTTGTTTTCAATAAAGTAAAATGCCCTACATATGCAGTAGGATGGGATTATCCTAAGGGAATATTTGCATGCATAAGACTTGCGACAAGATATGAAGAATGGTGGAAACTGCCCTACAGAATATTCCGAGAAATAGAGATGAGTATCAAAGATTATCTAGCGTTTTCACAGGTTAAATCCATATTAGGAGTTACTGATTATGTCACCAATAAACTGCAAAAAAAAGGATATCCCGCTATTTTATGCTCCCCTGGAATAAAAATAAAGAGTAATGATGAAAAAAAATGTAATAAATTCACAATTGTATTTGTAGGACGCAATCATATATGGACTAAAAGAAAAGGGCTAATATACCTGCTTGATGCATTGAAAATTCTCGAAAATGAAAATCCGGAATATGATTTAATAATACTAGGTAACATACCTAAAGAAAGTAGAAAAAGATTTGAGAGATATAATTCTATAAAAAGACATATAATCCTAAAAGGAGTTTTGCCTAGGAAAGATTTCATAAATATCATAAAACGATCCCATATACTAGCTGCACCTTCATTATACGAAGAATTCGGATTTTCAATAATTGAAGCTATGTCACAAGGTTTGCCAGTCATCGTTTCTAGAGACAATCCTTCTTTTAAGGAAATGGTCTCTAAAAATGCAGGGATTGAATTAAATATCCATAATCCAAAAGATTTTTCTGAAAGGATATCTGGATTAATGAATAATAAAAAGCTATATACAGAAATCAAGAATTCTGCAATAATCAGAATCAAAGAGAGATATTCTTGGAACCAAATCATCCCTCTGTTGGAGAAATTTCAAAAATCTAAAAATTAATGAAATATATCCCTTATTTTACGTTCTATACCCACTAGACTATAAAAGCCCAGTTTAAAACGTATCTTAGATATAATTGATAATAAACACATATGGTATCGTCTTGTCTTGAATAATATCCAAGGATTATATGCAGCATATCTCGCATAAGTTATGAACGCATTTACAAATTTAGGATCATATATCCACGGAAGTGATTTGAATCCATACCCGCCACGTTCTATAGGATCAAATGATTCCGAAAATGATTCATTTATGATTTTAGGCCATTCACGCAAAGTTTTAGCTTCTGGAACTCCGAATTTCTTCGCAATATCATATAACTCGCATCCAGGGTATGGGCGATATAGATGTGGTCCGAGAAGCACTGCTTCAGGACAAGATTCCATTATTTTTTTCATTAATGTAAATGTCATCATTATATCTGATTTAGTCTCCCCGGGCAACCCTGCGATAAATGAGTACACAGGTTTCAATCCAAATTGGTGACTTTTCTTCGCTGATAAAACTATCTGATGTGGCATTATGCCTTTACGTAGAAAATTCAATATTTTCTGCGATCCCGATTCTGCGCCAAAACATAAATTTACGCATCCTGCCATCTTAAGTTTGCGCAATACATCATCATCTATTACACCATTCGTAAAAAAATCACAACGAGCATTAATGGCCCAATTCAGCTTAATATTATTCGCCATCAATGCATCACAAAATTCTATTATACGTTTCTTGGTCATGAAGAATATTTCGTCCCTAAAACTAATCCACTCTATCCCATATTTACTTATAAGATTCTTTATCTCAGATATAACTTGTGGAATAGAACGAGCCCTCCATTTCCTATAGCAAGATAATGTAGTGTTTATACAAAAAGTACATCCATATGGACATCCCCTGCTTGTCTGTATAGGTAATTGTTTAACCTCTTTTGGATCCGACCAAGTCCTTCCTGAGATAAATGAAGATACATCATAAAAAGACCAATCCCATGCAGGTAAAGTATCTATCTCATAATATTTTGATTGTGGATTGAAGAAAGATTGCCCTTTTCTCTTATAGCCCAGTCCATCAATTTTATCATAAGACTTGTTATTCTTCAATGAATCTATCAATTCTAAGAATGACCAATCTCCTTCCCCTTGGGTTATGAAATCAACCAAAGGATCCTCTAATGTCTGCATCGGATAAAGGCTAGGATGATAACCACCCCAAACAATGGGCAAGTTAGGATAATTCTCCCTAATTTTTTTTGAAATCTCTAAAGCTGAATTCACTTGCGCAGTCATTACTGACAAACCCACACATAATGCGCCTTCGAGTAAAGAATTAAGATCTGCCCAATAATCTTTTGATTGTTTGAAATAAGGTCTCGTATCAAATATCTTAGGTGAATAACCTTGGTTATGTATATAAGTAGATATAGCTAAAAGTCCAAGATGCGGGGGTAATGGATCTAGATCTAAATCACTCGGCATCCATGTATTAATTAAAATTATCTTTTTATCCATAGATTATATAAGAAAATTAAATGTTCCCTATATAAATATTTAGTAATTCATAATACTATTCGTATCTGATTCAAGAGCCATATTTAAAAATACAAATATTTTAATATGACGCTATATACTTTTATATTATGGATTCGAAACAAATTCAAAAAATTAGCCAAGATAAACTTAAATTTGATAATTCTATCAACATTCATCGATTAAAAGCCATTCTCAAAATATTAAAAAATAAGAATGGCAGATTATTGGACATTGGATGCAGCGATGGAAGATATATTGTGAATTTTATCAAAAAAGGGTTTATTTGCGATGGAATTGACATATCTGATAAAGCCATAGCTTTGGGTAAAAAAAGAGGATTAAATTTAAAAAAAATAGACATCACTAAAAAAATAAAAATTAGCGATGAATCTTATGAAATAATCGTCTGCGCCCAAGTCCTAGAACACCTGATAGATCCATTCTTCACATTAAAAGAAATGTATAGAATTCTCAAAAAAAACGGCACAATCATAATAACAGTACCTAACATAGGCATGATTCGTAATATATTCCTTATATTATTAGGCAAGCCTCCAGCATATTCATGCGTATTCGATGGGTTTCATTTCAGAGATTATTGCGAAAAAGAGATAATCCGTATGCTTGAAAAAGCTAATTTCAATGATATAAAAGTACATGGAGATAAACTGAATATCCCTTACTGGAAAGGGAAATTAATCACATTAAATCCCGTAATCTCCAGATATTGTGACAATTTGGTGGTAGAAGCCAGAAAATAATATTCATTGAATTAAAAAGTCTAATTTAAATAAATATGAAATGCTTAATCTAAGAATTAAATGATTTTACCTCACCAGTTTTAACATAATGATCTATGCGATCAAAAAAATCTCTCAATCCCCCATAATAAGTCCAGACTACATTTACCAGAAAGAAAATTGGATGAATTACTCCATAAAGATAAATAAAATATTCTAATCTACCAATTGCACTTAAAAAGAAAATTAAATTAAACCTAAAACTAGATTGAAACATGAACATAAATCTTGAAAAGAACAAAATCAACCATTTTAACCTTATCGAACCAAATTTCAAAGGTTTTATGTTAGATTCGGAAATACTTACAGTTTTAGATTTCAATTTTTCAAGTTTATTCTGATAATGATATAGATAATAATTAAAAGTAACATAACGTAAATTCACCAAAAGATTATAACTTATATATGAAAATAACATGATTAAACCGAGTATAAGAATTGAGAGAGTATCGGTTTTTATATATGAACCTATCACTATACCAAAAAGGAATAAAATATCTACTAGATGCCCAATCAAAGCATCCATATGATGCCCCTCTATTGAACTAAGTTTCTTAAATCTCGCTATCTCCCCATCAACATTATCTATGCAATAACTTAAGAAGACTAAAGCAGCCCCATATATCCCAAAGTAGTAATCTCCTGTAGCAAAAAAGATAGCCGCCATCAATCCTACAATAAATCCGAGTATAGTAATCTGCGTAGGAGTCACACCTTTAATATGCAAAAAGAACCAAGTCATATAAATGCTAAAACGTCTAGCTAACTTATTCAGCCATACTTCATCATCGCCATCTTTACGAATCAATTTTCTCAGTTCGGCTATTGGAAGCACCATTCTATTTCTCTCCATTGATCAATACATTGAATCGCACAGGATTATAATATCCTTCGCTAATTATGCCATTAAATTCAGATCTTGAATAACATAAATGATCCTTACTATGCGAGGTTTCTGGTAAATCTCCTATAAATACAAGTCCCTTTGAAACCCTTTTCATCTCAGAGATTGCCATCTGCGCATATTCTTTATTTGGGAAATATTGAAAAATTGAAAAACAGAATACCTTATCAAAAGACTTGTCTGGGAATGGCAATTTGCATGCCTCGGCCACATAGACCTCATTGCCAAGAATCATTTTATGCTTATCAATAAGATGCTTGGAATAATCAACACCCACATATTTACAGCTTAGATGTTGGGCAATCATGCCTGCACCACATCCAACTTCCAATACTTTATCATTCGGCTTTATATCTAAAGCGGAAGTAATTCTTGAGGCAAAATCTAAAGGATTAATATTCGCTGATTCAAATCCATCTAATTCTTTCACATTTTCTGTTACTATACTCCCTTTATGCTCCCAAACAGTCTTCCAATCAAATTTCATAGTCTGGAGAACATTCATTTCAGAAAGAACTTTTTCCAATTCAGATAAGAAATTAGAAATATCCTTTGATGAGATATCACCTAATGTTGAAATCCTGAATGTGTTATATTCCCCTATCTTACCGGGATAGATAGTAAATCCCTTCTCATATAATCTATCATGTAATTTATTAAAATCAAAATATGGAGAATTAGGATAATCCACTGACACTAGTATTTTTGATTGAAACCATTTAGGCAAAAGCCATTGCAAATTAAGTTTTTCCAATCCTTTAATCAAAACTTCCCAATTCTTTGAATACCGAGCATATCTGTTTTCAATGCCCCCTTCTTTGAAAAATTCGATTATTGCTTGCTTCAATGCATATAATGTCTGCACAGGAGGGGTGAATCTAAATTGATTCTGTTTATCCATGTATAAATATTGTTCATATAAATTAACGTACAATGCTCGTTTGATAAATTTACTCTGCTCAATCTTATCTTTTCTTCCTATCACAAAAGTTATTCCCGCCATTCCCTGAATACATTTATTCGATGTTGAAACTATGAAATCTGCAGGAACTGCACTCAAGTCTATAGGTACCCCCGCATAGCTTGAAACTGTATCCGCTATAACATCCAACCCTCTTGATTTAGCAAGACTTACTATTTGTTCAAATGGATTCAATAGACCAGTTGTTGTCTCATGATGAACAAAAGAAAGATGAGTGAATTTCTCAGAATCAATCAGTTTTGCTAGTTCATCAAGATTAGGTAGCTCTCTAGAATCGATTTTCCAATCATAAAAAGGTATTGAATACACCTCAGCAATCTCTTTCTGCCTCTGACCATAAGAGCCATTGTTGATAATAAGTAACTTGCCACTCAGAGGTACGACTGAACTTATCACTGCCTCTACACCTAATGTACCTGAACCTCCGAATAATACGCAAGAATAATGTTCAGGATTAGCATTAACCACTTTCAAAAGATGAGATCTAACAAAACTTATCAATTCACCGAATTCCTTTTCCCTAGGACAAATATCTGGGACTACTTGTGCCATTTTAACTGAATCAGATGTAGTTGCAGGTCCTGGATTCAAAAGTATATTCCTCTTTAAATTTAAAGTTGTGTTTAATTTCGGAATATCACTAAAATATTTTTCAGTGAATTCCTTTTTTAATTCTTCAAATTTCATATTCCCTACTTCATCGAACCTCTCAGCAATCTTTATCTCAGGCCATCTCTCTTTAGGGAACTTGACATATAATGAGAATGTCCTCTGCAATCCCATAATCTCTTCTTTGGATAATTGAGGCATTTCTAACATAGCATCAGCGCGATAATCGCCACCAAGCGTATCTTTTGAGATATACCCTTTCTCTACGCATATGTCAAAAAGTTTAGTGCCTCTATACGGATTAAAAACATGGATCATGCAATTATCTACATTTATCTGACGATTCAATTCAATGGTCTCGAATACCTGTTCACGAGTCTCGCCTGGAAATCCTAGAATGCTGTTTGCTCCAACCCTTAGATTTGTTTTCTTAAGCGCCTTGAACGCATCAATCACTTGTTGATTAGTCATATGCCGATTCAATGTTTTCCTTATTTCAGGAGAACCAGATTCTACACCTACGCTAATTGATGCGCAACCTGCTTGTTCCAATAGTTTAACCCTCTCTTCAGTGACTGATTCAGGTCTAGTTTCAACCCAGAACGGAAGATTTATTTCTTCTTTCCATAACTTGATAAATTCCCCGAAACGTACCTCATTAGTAGATAAAAAAGATTCTGCTGAAACATAGATATATTCAAGACCATACTTCTCTTTCATCAACTTCACTTCATCGATGAATTTACGTACGCTTCTCTCTCGGTAATGCTTATAATTGTACATCTTATGGAAGAATTCATTACAACAATATGTGCATGAATAAGGACAGCCCCTATTTAATTCAAAGCAACCAGTCTTTCGTATCTTGCCGCCCATCGGTTTATAGAGCCTTCTCTTATCAAAAATATCCCAGTCCTGAAACGGAAGATCTTCTAAGCTTACAGGAGGACGTATCGGATTCTTGATAATTGAACCATTCTTCTTAACCCATATATTCATTATATTAGAATCATCCTTATTATCCCGCAATGCTTCACATAGTTCTTTTAATGCAAATTCGCCTTCCGCTATACAAACATAGTCTACGCATTTTTCGTTCAGAACTTCTTCTGATGAAAGTGTCGCGTGTATACCTCCAACAATAGTTGGAGTCCTGATATTCTCAAATCTTAATCTTTTTAATAATTTCAATCCAAAAGAATAAGTTAGCTCAACTGCGGATAGACCTATCAAATCAGGATTGTATTCTTTGACCATCTTAATGAAATCGTCATACATATCTGTAGTGTTCAATGTTATTCCTAAATCCTCAAAATTAGTCTCTTTCACCTGCAATGTCCTAACCCTTGCATCATCTCCTGTAAAAGCTCTAGTTTTGTAGAATGTAGTATCAAATAACTTGACAGTTATCCCTGCTTGTTTCAATACTGCTGAGATTATAGACAGATTAGGCGGAATCAATGTATCTAATGTAGAATTTGCATGTATCAATAATACTTTGAATTCCCACATATTCATCGCCATTTTAATTGTATATCTTCCGAATTATCCTCGTTGTATTTATAAATATTCTCGTCCCATACAAAACAGATGATTATTAAGATTAGACATTAAAATTAAATTAGCATTACCTCAATTGGGACCTAAAACCAATATTTCCTCATTATATATTTTAGGGAAGATTATTTCACGTGCAATCTTGACTTCTTCAGGAAAATCTATCTCCATCCAAGTCCTATCAGTCTTTACAATGCCCATCTGGCCGTTATTACATATCAATTGGCTCAAGTCCTCATGCTCAGCCATCTTATTGATAGACATCATATTTTCCATCTGGAAAATTAGATGAGGGATAATTGCATCAGAATATTTCACAATGCCTATCGCTTCACCTTCAAGTTTGTCCGATGGACTAGGAGTTACTTTCTTTCCAATCTTACTGGCTTTTCCTGCATATACGTATACTTTGACTTCCTCACCGCTGTCTTTTTCCAATCTACCTACCAATAATGCATTAGGCACTCCGGAATCCATCAATTCAGTGATTATCCTATAATCAAATATCAGATCAGCGTCCATCATTATAAATCCGCCTTTAAAATAATCTTTGGCAAGATATAACGAATTTAAATTACCTTTCTCCGTAAACTCATGGTTCTCTACATAAATTATCTTAGCACCGTGATACTCCGAGCCTAGCAGATTAATTAATTGCTCTTTTAGATAACCTACTACGATGACTATCTCATTAAAACCTGCTTTTATTAATGCATCCACATCGCGCTCTATCAAAGATTTTCCGGCAATATCCAATGTAGCCTTATGATTTGTCTTTGTAAAAGGATACATGCGTTTACCAATCCCCGCTGCTAAAATGATGGCTTTCATAATTAAAATAAGAAAATAAAGTGTTTAAATAATTTTATATATTATGAGATATATTATTGATAGAGGGTGTTTTCAAAAAGTTAATATACCACGCTATAAATCTACCAATTATCATGAAATGCGAGCAATTATGGGACATATTCAAAAAGAATGGATTCACCTACTTTACAGGAGTCCCTGACAGCACTTTCAAAAGCTGGATGAGCTTTTTAGATGATATGAATGGCACTGAGCTTGTAAACAGGATAGCAGCAATAGAAAGAGATTCAATCGGATTGGCTGCTGGATATTACACTGCAACTAGAAAACCCGGAATTGTATATATGCAGAACTCCGGCTTAGGCAATGCCATTAATCCGCTGACTTCTTTAGCTGATCCTAAAGTATACAATATCCCTATGTTGCTAATGGTTGGATGGAGAGGCGAACCTGGCAAGCATGATGAACCTCAGCATATCAAAATGGGTGAAATTACATTACCTTTGCTTGACACACTTAATCTCAAATATAACATACTGCCAAATGAGCCTGAACTAGCAGAAAAAATAATCTCAGGAATAAAAAAAGAGATTGAAGAAAAAAGTGGCATTCATGTGTTAATCATAAAAGAAGGCATAATAGAAAACTATGATAAAAAGAATAAAACGCTTTCTCCGCAAGAAATGTCGCGTGAAGATGCTATCAAAAGTATTTGTGATAAATTAAGCGATAATGATATTATCGTATCAACTACAGGCAAGGCATCTAGAGAATTATTTGAATATCGTGAAGAGAAAAAAAGAGGTCACCAAAATGATTTCCTCATGGTAGGGTCTATGGGGCTTGCTGCATCTTTCGGCGCGGAAATAGCCCTACATGTACCTAAGCTTAAAGTATATATTTTTGATGGTGACGGTGCTATTATGATGAGCGCAGGATCATTGAGCGCAATTGGGCATTATTCACCTAATAATTTCAACCATATTGTATTTGATAATGGAGCATATGAGTCCACCGGGTGTCAACCTACTAATTCAGGTTCGATTGATTTTGAAAAATTGGCATCCGCAAATAACTATAAATGGACAAAAACTGTCAAAACCAAATCAGAATTAATATGTGCCATTGATGAAATGAAAAAAACAAATGGACCATCAATGCTAATTATAAAAGTCAATGCTAATTCACGCAAAAATCTGGGAAGACCAACCACTACGCCGGTCCAAAATATCAATGATTTTATGGAAAATATATCAAAATATTAGTGTTTAATAGCTCCACTTTAATCTCTAATTCTATTGCTAGAAATCAAGTGAAATAAAAATAAAACTGAGCTTATAACCCTTCAGTATAATTACCAAGCAAAGAACAAGCCAACTTATAGTTATCAAAACTGTCCACTTCTATCCATCCACCGCTTATCTCCATAACTGATACCTTGTGCCCGCGATTTATTAATTCCTGCATCATATCCAGGATATCTGCTTTTTCAAGAGTAATTTGAGCAAGATGACTTGCACTACTCAATTTATCCAATGAGGAAATCTCTTCATATACGGATTGCATTATCTTAGATCCGTTCTCAGACATAAGCATCATCCCGATAAATTCTGCATTTGCTTCTTCTCGAGATACTCCATTGCCTAATTTCAATGCGTAATTAGAACGCTCTGGATTCACAAATCTATCCCCTACCATAGGTTTATATTTTGTGACCACTAAATCGAGGTACTTATTGACAAATTTAGAGGAATTATAAGATTTATCAACAACTAGAATAAAATCATCATCTTTCTTAATCAATTCTTCCGCTATCCTCTTATCGAAAAGTATATCTGAATACATAATTAAGGTCTTGCCTTTAAAACAATCCTTAGCATGCATGATAGAAGAAAGTATATACTCTGAATCATAATTCCCTTTACTTACTAAATTTATATTCTTGAGAGTTATAGAATCAGCCCTATACCCTGCCACTACATTAACGTTAGTTATCTTCATATTATTGAATATCTCTACATTTCTCTGAAGTATAGATTTACCATTTACGTCTAACATAGTCACTGGTCTATCCGCCAATAATTCGCTCAATTTTGCATCTTCATCATATTTACCTGCGGCAGGTATAATCACGGAAACTGGATCCTCGCTGCGCAAGAACAATTTCTCAGTCTCTTTCATCTGAGGCATGCCTTGTATCTCGAAGACATCATCCATTGATGCAAGTTCATCGGACTTCAATGTGCCTATCCCTTCTTTGGAGATTTTCCCCAAGACATTATTCATATTCAATATAGCCGCACGGATACCATGGTTCGCATATATCACCATGTTCACGCCTAACTCTTTCATTTGAGATTCTGAGAATGAAGGATAACTAGTAGGGCATACGACTAATGGAATTTTCTTGTTCATTTGGTTCCATTCATTCACAAACGTAACAATCTCGTCAGGTACTTTCGCTTTTGAATGTATAAAAATAGCATCTGCTCCCGCATTCATATATGCTTTCGCACGTTTAATTGCCTCTTCATGGCCCCATCCCGCAATCAGTGCTTCAACTCTCGCGAAAACCATGAATTCCTCAGTTTTCTGGGCATTCTTCGCAGCCATTATCTTACCAACAAATTCCGCGATAGGGGCCAACTCTTGCCTCCCTGGAACATAACTATTAACTTTAGGGAATATTTTGTCCTCAATGCATACTGCTGCAATACCTGCTGCTTCGAATTTCTCAACTAATCTTATAACATTAATCGAATTTCCATATCCTGTATCGCAATCAACAACGACTGGTAATTTAATGGCGTCATTTATACATACCGCCGCGTGAAGCGTGTCATTCATAGTAAGGATTTCTGCATCAGGTACTCCGTGAGAAGTAGATATCTCAAGGCCAGATGCCCATACGCCTTCGAATCCATGCTTCTCAACAAGCTTTGCGCTCATACCATCATGAGCTCCGACTATCCTAATCAAGGAATTACTATTAAAAAGCTCTCTCAATCGTTTTGATTTAGAATTCAAAGTCATATTAGCCACACCCTTTGTTGATGCACATCCAATACTTTTACCCCTATTTAAATATTATCCCTTTGCAGAATATAATAAGATAATTGAGCAATTATAAAATAATATGATAAAATAAGAATAATTAAAAAGGAAATAGAAATTCATAAGTGAATGGAATCCATTCACAAAGATCAAGCATTGAATACATTAGTAAAAGGTGCTGGATTTGTTTATATGGGATTAATATTTTCAAAAGTTTTCACTTACTTGTATAGAATAATCATCGCGAGAATTGGCGTAGAGGAATATGGATTATTCTCACTAGGGATTGCAGTGACTAGCATAGCTATGTATGTCCCATTATTAGGATTAGATCAAGGAATAATTCGGTATGTATCATACCATTTGGGATTTAATGACCTACCCAGAATCAAAGGCACGATAACCTCCGCATTGAAAATAGCTGCACCGCTCAGCATTTTGTCGTTAATAATATTATACCTAAGTGCAAATTATATTGCTATAGATGTACTAAAAGAACCGCGATTGGCGGATATAATCAAAATATTATCATTTGCAATTCCATTTTATGTATTTAGTGAATTATTTTTAAGCATAATAAAAGCGTATAAAAGAATGGATTACTGGGTGGGTATACGAAACATTTTTGAGAATCTAATTAAATTCACGATAACCTATTTGCTGATCTCTACAGGATTCGGCGCTATTGGTGCAGCTATCGGATTCACAATTGCAAATATAATCTCCCTTATATTAGCTGTTGTAATTGTAGAAATAAAAATAATGCCCTTATTGAAATCTAAAATAGTCAGCATAAAACACACAACTCAGTTAGTGACTTATTCTTGGCCAATCATGTTCAATATTTTATTTGGTCAAATATATGGATGGACTGATACATTATTATTAGGATATTTCAAAAGTACTACTGAAGTCGGAATATATAATGCTGCATTGCCTACGGCGCAGATTATTAGCATCGTCCCTACCGGTATAATGGCTTTGTTCTGCCCAATAATGACTAACCTATATGCACAAAAAAAGGTCAATGAATTCATTGACGTATACAAAACATCTACCAAATGGATTGTGTATATGATAATATATGTATACCTAATTAGTGTAGTATTCAGCAAAGAAATTTTATCCGTGCTTTTCGGACCGAGCTATGAGTCTGGGGCATATGCATTCATCATCATATCAACCGGATTCTTCGTCTATTCTTTCCTAGGCGCCACAGATCTGATGCTAAAAGTCATCGATAGGACCAAATTGCTCATGATGAATACATTAATCTCCACCATAATTAATGTAGGGCTTAACATAATACTCATACCAGAGTATGGAATCTTGGGTGGAGCTATCGCCTCTGCTACATCAATATCTATATGGAGCATTTTATGCGTAGTTGAATCTTATTATATCACAAAAGTGCACCCTTTCAAAAAAGGACTTCTCAGATTAATAGTGGCAGGAATATCCACCGGGATTATAATCTATCTATTAAAAGCACATCTCGGATTGGGGGGCGCAATGCTACTCAAAGGAATGGTCATCACGGCAATCGTATATATATCCCTAATCATTCTGAGTGGATGCCTGGACAATGAGGACAGGAATATGCTTTCAACAATAAAAAATAAGATTAAAAGAACCATATTCAATCGCTGATTAATCAATAATTCTCATTGAAGAGTGATAATCTTTATAAATCAAATACTAACATCAATCCATCTATGAGTAAATTGAATTATTACCCATTAAAACCCCCTGTAATAGTGGATGCGGCCAAGCTGAATTTCTTGCTATACCGATCCAGATATCTTATAAGATATATCCTTATTGGGTTGGGATCGCTTATCCTGGAATCAACAGTTATCGAATTCCTGAACGGAACGCTTAATCCTACGGAGAATGAATCAATAATCCGGATAATTGGATTCTTGTTAGGAGTATTATTCGCATTCAAACTCAACTCCAAAATAAATTTCCCAGTAAGTAGGAAACGGAATTTCAGGACATTCAGGATATTTCTGCTGATCTCAATATTCAGCTTCTGCATTAATTTAGGCATTATCAATTATGCCTCAGATTATATCAGATTGGGATATAGCCCAATGAGATTCCTGACCGCTGCTATAATTTTCATATTTAGCTATACATTGCATAAGAGATTCACTTTCACCGAGATCAAAAAAGTAGGTATTGCATTATACCTTACCAGATCAGAGAAAATCCCTTCAATCAAATTAAAAGTGAAATATCCGGATTTCATACATATAGACCTAATCGACAATAGCTACAATTCTTCTGCCGAAGAAGTATATCTTCCAGCTATCAAAGAGATAAACAATAAATGGCCATCTACTGAAAAGATGGTACACATCATGTCCCGAAATCCATCTAAATGGATTATGTCCACGCAAAGATATGCGGATTACATAATATTCCATGTAGATTGTGACGAAAATATATCCGATTTAATCACAGCATGCAAAAAGCTCCATAAGAAAGTTGGTCTATCTCTCCTATACAACACAGACATAAAACCAATCATAAAATATCTCCACCATGTCGACATAGTCCAGATACTTGGCATAGAGGTCCCAGGCAGATCGAATCAGCACTTGAATGAGAGAGCGTTAGATAAGCTTAACGAACTGAACAAGCTCAAGCATCAATACGATTTTGAACTCTGTTTTGATGGTGGAATCAAGCTAACAAACATAAAAAAGATTAATGCGAAATATATCGTATCCGCTTCCACAGTACTCGAATCCATGAATCCAATAAAGACCATATACGATCTTAAAACCAGCTCCAAATACTATCAGAACCAGGAACAGGACCTCAAGCAATTCATCTACAATAAAATAAAATCAATAATTGAATCCAAAGAATTCATAATATCCGGGACTATTGTAGGCTCGTTCATAGAAGAGCCAGGCATCAGGGGAATAAGTGATATAGATGTAGTAATTATAGTTGATAAACTGACAAAAAAGAAATTCGAGAACATTGTTGAAGAATTCGAGAAATCAAGAAATATACTCAAAACAGACTTCGATTACAATCTGATAATAAATACAAAATTCGGACCATTGAAATACAATGATAAGAAAACCGCAGTTCTTCATCTCATGATATACGATATCCAAGAACATATTGACCATTGCAGGAACAGCCCTTTCACCTGCTTGGATTGGACCAGATCCAAACATTATTTCAAAATGCCATTGAACTATATATATAATCTCCCCCCTTTACAGCCGAATGATTTTTTCAATGCTAGGAGAAGTATCACGGATTATTCCAAAGATCTTGATGAAGGAGCCATCTCATATAGAGAATACATATTCAACAAAAAAATCTCACAAATCAAAAAGAAAAAACCCATGGAGAACAAGGATAGATTCGAATACGCTTACCATATCATGAAATTCTGTATGGCTAATTTAATAAAACTGCATGATGAGCATAACGAAAACCCTAAGATTGAAGAACTGGCCAAAAGATATTTCAGACTATATCCCCTGAACAAATCAAGATATATCCCATATCTGGTATTGATTGCCCGGCATAAGAGAAAGAATCTGTTTCCGGAATGGGCCGGCAGAGATCAAGCCCTACTTAAGGGATTCTTGTCCGATTTCAAGATGCAGTTCGATGATACATTCACGAATTCCAAAAAAGTATATTTCATGAGACATCATGTCACGAAGATGAATCTTCCAAACATATTCATAGGGCAAAAAAGCAATCCTGATATAATAGGATTCACAAATAACGAAAAATTACGCGTGATCAATCTCCTGAAGAATCTCAATATATCCGCAATGTACTCTTCTCCTTCAAATAGGTCGCTGCAAACAATCAACCCCCTCATGAAAGAATTGGGGATTAAAAGAGCGATTATAGACTATAATCTATGCGAGATAGATTATGGGGATATCGACGGCAAAAATTATGATTTCCTGAAAAAGAATCATCCTAAAATAATTGAAGAATGGAAAAACAATAAGGATCCTAGATTCCCTGGCGGAGAAAATTATAATGATATCCTGAAAAGGATTGATGAGTTTATGTCTGAGATATCCGAAGACAACGGCAATTCATTGGTCTGCACGCATAATGTATTTATGAGATCTCTCATAGGCTCATACTATAACATCCCGCAGTCGCAATGGCATGACATAGAGATACCGCATATCGAGCCTATAGAATTCATATTTGCAAAGAATAGAAGATATTACATCAACCTCTCTGCGGATCAGATTAGCAGGATGTTCAAGAAAATAGATTGCGGTGCTTGAATATGGATAGCTATGTGATTACACTTAAACCGGACGAAGAATTATCTAATCAGATAATCTGGATTAAAGAGAATATCTATTCCGATTATGGCAATCAACTATACCTTAGAGATGAACCGCATATCACCCTCTATTTAGGAAAATTCAATGATATCTCATCTTTCGAAATGGAATTGGAACAGTTCATATCTGAGATAGATAAAAATAAGTTTACTATCGATATAACCGAGTGGGAGATATTCGGAAAAGACCCAGTAACGAAAAAAGACACTTTGGTATGTATAATCGGAAAAGAAGCCATCCCTGCGCTGAAGGCATTGCAACAATGGATTATTTCAGCCATAATGCCATACCGTAAAACAGAACTGATCCAAAGATATAAATTAAGATATGGAGAAATTAAGGGTATCCAGAAAGAGAATTTAGACCGATATGGATATCCGTTCGTTGGCGATATATGGGTACCGCATATCGGAATTGCTTCTTTCGATCCAGATATATTCGAGAAAATGTGGCCCGCTTATCGGCAAAAATGTCCTATTGGTAAGTATGGTGTGCAGTCCATCAATATATATAAACTCGATGAGAATACAGAAAAACTGGAATTGATCAGAGAATTCCCCTTGAAAAATGATGCAGAACCTTAAAGAGATAGTATGCAAGGCTAATAAGGAATTAGTAGATTTAGATTTAGTCATATTCACATGGGGGAATGCCAGCGCCATTGACCGAGAAAAAGGATTGATCGCGATAAAGCCTAGCGGAATCCCTTATTCTGAACTGAAACCTGAAGATATACCTATACTAGACTTGGACGGTAAAATAATCGAAGGTGAAAAGATACCTAGCTCAGATACTGCAACACATCTTGAGCTGTATAAGAATTTCAAAGAGATATCTGCTATTGTCCATACACATTCACCATACGCAACCATATTCGCTCAAGCCAAGAAACCCATTCCTTGTTTAGGGACCACACATGCGGATCATTTCTATGGCCAGATACCAGTGACCAGAGACCTTTCTATAGATGAGATAAAAGAGAAATACGAATCTAACACTGGTAAGATTATCGTAGAGCTCTTCAACAGGATGAATTTCAATCCTACGGAGATCCCTGCATGCCTGGTCTCAAGCCATGGCCCGTTCGTATGGGGCAAAAGTATGGATGAAGCTATCCATAATTCGGCAATCCTCGAATACATAGCTCGACTGGCATTCAAATCTATTGCATTGGAGAATAATATTGGGTCAATCAATCAAGAATTATTGGACAGACATTATCTAAGGAAAAATGGACCTTCTTCATATTATGGCCAAAGAAAAACCAAATAAGGACAGACTGGACAGGTTCATCGATGGCATCATCGAAAATAAATATCTGATATTGCTAATTATAAGTGCGGCAGCCATATTCCTAGTACTATACCGCAATTATGGTAATTATAGTCATAGACAATATCTCCCATTCTTATACCGGATGATCTCTCCGGAATATCTGATAAACGATTGGTATGTGAATCTCAATACTGGATTCAATGTCAGAACATATTTCATAAATGTTGTATCTTTCACATATAATGTATTCAGTCTATTTATCTCCAGCTTAGACAAGATTGGAGTCACATTATTTTTTCTGAATTTCATATTCTGCATAGGTACATTGATCAATTTCTATTTTTTGGCAAAATATTTCTATGGTGACAAGAAGTATGCCTATATCTTCGCACTATTTCTCCTCTTCTCAATCCAGATATCGTACATAGGGGATGATTATCCGCTGGATTCACAGATAACTCCGAATCAGATTGCTTGGTTCTTCGTCTTCCTATCGCTTAATCTCATATTGAGAGGGAAAATCGCATTTGGATTTTTCGTGCTGGGCATATCCGCATTATTCCAATCAGTCATTGCCAGCATCACATTCTTCATATTCTTCTCTAAATATATGGTTGAGATGATCAATTTCAGAAAGCCATTCATCGAGGATAACTTAAAAACCATAATCAAAACAGCGCCTTTCTTTATTATTAGCCTATTCAACATAATACCTACTTTATTCACCACTAATGAACTAATAGACCAAGATAAAATAACGTACATAGTCGCGCAATTCAGGCATACAGTACATTCATTCCCCAGTGCGATGGGCATCGAGAAATATGCCCTTACGATTTCGCTGTTCCTCGCATTCTTCATCTGCCTAAGGTATAGCGAAATGCAATCTTCGCGCAAAAGAGAGATATATTTAATGCTGCTGCCCACAACAGTATTCATTATTTCAGGATATATGTTCGTAGAAATATTCCCAATAGCGATAATCGCAAAAGCGCAATTCTTCAGAGTGTTCTCTTTCATAATTCCGTTTTTATACCTTGTTGTCCTCAATGAGATAATGGCGGATTATCATAGATATCAAAGCCCGATGATAAAATTGGCATTAATAGCTCTCATTATCTCTTTCCTATATAGTCCGAAACTGATCATATGCCTCACGCTGCTATATTGCGTATTCAAGATAATGAAAAAAAGTAATTATAGAGCAGAGTCACCAGCAATCCTAAAGTTTATCATAATATTGGGAATAATGATATTGCTTGCAGGAATAACGGTCTGCTATCCGAAGATAATCGAATATGTCGTAGCCAGAATATATTTTTTCTACAAACTATCCGCCATCCTCATCATATTTTTGATAAATCTAATTATATACCTATATGACTCAAATCTTAAAAAAAGGCATGTCTTCGTATTGATTTCTATAATGGCATTGATTTCTTTGACATATGTATATCTAGTGCCGTTCGCAGGAAGGGAAGGGCCTTCGGAAGATATGCTAGCGACCTGCAGGTATGTAAAGGAGAATCTGCCAAAAGACACGATTCTCTTGACATCGCCTGCAGAACCGAATTGGAGACTCTGCTTAAATCGGGCAATAGTGGTCGATCTCGAAGCGATACCCTTCAAAGACTCCAGCATGGTCGAATGGTATGAAAGATTAATCTATATATCAGGAAACCATCTTAAAGAATATGACAAGAGTATCACTAGCTTCAATCTGAATTATGCGCAGTACTATGATACTCTGAATGAGACGGAAATACTCCGATTGAAAGAAAAATACGGCTTTGATTATATTATCTTCAAAACAGATGCTAGATTAAATTTTAAATCGATATATGCAAATGAAGTATACGCTGTTTATAGCCTGAAAGAGCCATATGCAGTTAACACAGAGAAGCAGTAAGGTATCATGATTAATATTGTCTTAATGGCTGGAAATGGGAAAAGATTCGTAGATGCAGGGTATAAATTATCAAAGCCGATGATACCAGTGTCTGGCAAACCGATGATTCTGCAAGCGATTGAATCCATGCCGGACGCTGATAAATGGGTATTCGTGATGCGAAAAGAACACCTGGAGAATGCTGAATTGGCCCGCGCTCTTCGGTCAATCTCAAAAAATGTCAAATTGATGAAGGATTCCAATCCCATAGGCCAGTTGAATTCTTGCTTAATCGCTAAACAACATTTCCCTGAAAATGAACCTTTTTTCGTGGGCGCATGCGATATGGGCATGGAATACGACAAATACTCTTTCGAAAAATTGATGATTTCCGAAAATGCCCCAGAAATGGTTGTTTTTAGTTTTACGAAACAACCTAATCTCACCAGGAATCCATCGGCATGGGGCTGGTTAAGACAAGATGAATCCAAAATTATCAAAGAAGTCTCTGTGAAAATACCTATCAGCGAAAATCCATTCAATGATTTCGCCATCACCGGTTCATTCGCATTTAAAAACGGAAAAATATTTATGAGATTGAGTGAAAAATTAATCAAAAGAAGCCAAACTGTAAAAGGAGAATATTATATTGATTCTATGATAAACATAGCTAATGAATTAGGGTATAAAGTAGTATCATTCCCAGTCAAATATATCGGATGGGGCACTCCAACAGATTACGAAGAGTATAACTACTGGGAGAAAGCTATCTCTAATCCAAGTAATTATCCTGAATTATTGAACAAGAAAGAATATATTTTCTGGAAAGAATATTTCGAAAGCAAAAAAAAACCTGAATTGTCAATAATTGTGCCATGCTACAATGAAGAGATGAACATACCCTTGGTGCTGGACAGATTCGCTAGAACACTCCAGGGAAGAAAGAATATAGAATTGATACTGGTCGATAATAACTCCAAAGATAACAGTGCGCAAATATTAGTGGATTCATTAAAACAGGAAGAGTATTCTTTCGCACGCACGGTTTTCCAGCCATTGCCCGGATATGGCGCAGCAATATGGAAAGGGCTAACTTCAGCGAAGGGAGAATTTATCTGCTGGACGCACGCAGATATGCAGACGGACCCTGAAGACACCATTACAGCTTTCAATCTGATAAAAAGGCATGAGAATCCAGTAAAAGCATATATCAAAGGTGAAAGACACGGACGTCCATTATTCGATAGCCTGTTCACCTCAGGCATGTCTCTATTTGAAACCGTATTATTACGAAAAAGATTATATGACATAAATGCGCAGCCGAATCTTTTCCATAGAAGTTTCTTAGACTATCTCGCAAATCCGCCATCTGATTTCTCTTTCGATCTGTATTGCTATTACATCGCCAGAAAGAAAAAATATGAGATGATTAGATTCCCAGTATTGTTCACAGACCGGCTTAATGGACATTCGAATTGGAACAATGGAGTTAGATCAAAGATAAAATTCATCAAAAGAACTATAGATTTCAGCATAGGTTTATTGAACAATCAGGACATCCGTTGAAAACGATATATTCAAATACCGGATATGATTCAACACCTAACATAATCGGAGACTAAAAATGCTAAAGATAATCCATCGTATAAATAAGATATCTGAATTGAAGAAAGTCCCACTACAATATGGAGTAGAAGTAGATATCAGGACGTATAATAATCAGCTAATCCTCAATCATGAGCCATTCCAAGATGGCGATAAACTAGATGAATATCTTGCTGAATTCAAAAATGCATTCATAATACTGGAAATAAAGGAAGAGGGGATAGAAAAAGAAGTCATAAAACTATGCGAAAAGTATGGAATAGAAGATTATTTCCTATTGAGCGTAAGCTTTCCATTCATATATCTGCTTTCCAAACAAGGCATACGTAAAATGGCCGCAAGATTCTCTGAGTTCGAGGACATCAATACCTGCTTGACGATGAAACATAAGATCGAATGGATATGGGTGGATACTTTCGAGAATAATCCATTGTCTGCAGAAAATTATAGATTGCTAAAGGATGCGGGATTCAAGATATGCATAGTCTGCCCTGAACGTTGGGGAAGATCCACAGATATTTCTGAATATACTAATTATTTTAAAAGTAGTGACATCCGATTAGACGCTGTAATGACTAGCTATAAACATGTTAATGATTGGTTTAATTGAATCTCAAAGCTGATTGTAGCAATGAACTATAAGTCTACCTTTTCTTGAACAAATATTCTTATGCTGTGAATCCGAATAATCCCACGGTTTTTCAATTAGATCATGGGGCAATATGTAAAACCCTTTTTTAAAATAGAACCTACCAAATATCCTTCTTTGGTTTATCGAGGAATCAAACAATTTGTATTTTTTTATGATTGCTAAACTTTGCTTAGTAAAAGAAAGATATGGAAATCTCCATCCTTGTATCAAAAGATTATTTTTTTTGAATATGTTTATGGTCTTTGATATAATCGATTCCTGTTCTTTTAAATCTAAAGTTTCGAATCTCTCATGATAATACCCATGCCCACCCAGTATATGATCCTTCGCAATCTTTTTTACTTTTTCAGGATATTTCTCCACAAGATACCCGCAGATATAGAATTCACCGACTTTGCCTTTTTCCCTTAATATCTCTGCAAATCTTACCGCCACATCAATATCCCTTTCCACATCCATGGTGAATATTTGTTTCATTGGCCTTCCTTCATATATTCATCATACCATTGTCCGAACATCATAAGCGGGAATATTTTGTTATAATGCTGTTTGTCCTCGGCTTTATTCAAAATCCTCTGCAAAAAAGCCTTATCAAACTGCTTATCTGCACCAGAATTTATCAATAAATTAGTGGTATAATCCATCATATCTCTATCAATCCAGTGAGTGACTGGCGGAGTGAATCCATACTTTTTTCTCGAAATCACTTCTTTCGGCAATATCCCTTTCATCGCTTCTTTCAATATATATTTGCCCGAGCCCCAGTTCAACTTCAATGATTGCGGCATCATATTCGCGTAATCAACAAGCTTTGAATCTAGGAATGGAACTCTTGATTCTATACCATTTGCCATATTTATTTTATCATCTACCATCAAATAATCTTCCGGAAGCATGAACCTTATATCAATTGCAGTTAATTTATTTAGCATATTTGTTTTCATATTGAAAAACGGAGAAATCTTATTGGCAGAATTGTATTGATAGCCCATCAAAGATTGTATCTCTGAAGGATTAAGATTTTTGTACATCAATTCGGAATATGCCTTAGCAGGGTTCCCTAGTTTAGGCAGAAAGTTTGCTCCGAACCGAAGATATTTACTATATTTTCCACCTAATAATTTTGAGGAAAGACCTAACGCATTCGAAACTAATTTTGAATCTATTAATGGTACATGTTTAAGCTTATCTGCATAAAATATCACTTTATGCTGTCTGTAACCTGCAAATATCTCATCGCCGCCATTGCCAGTAAGAACGACTGTCATGTCTTTCTTTGCCGCTTTTGACATATAATATAACGGAACCGATGCGGGATTATTAATGGGCTCATCAAGATGCCAAGCTATTTTCGGAAGCGCTTTGATCGCATCCTCGCTCGAGACTATAATCTCATGATGATTAGTATTGAACCTGTCGGCCACTTGCTTAGCATATTTCAGTTCGTTTACCACTTGGCCTGAATCAAAACCTACTGAAAAAGTATTGACGGGGGCATCATTCAACATTGACATATATGCCACAATTGTACTCGAGTCCATTCCGCCGGATAAGTATGCGCCCAATGGTACTTCGCTCATCATATGGCTATTGACAGAATCTTTGAGATTATAGAACAATTCTTTTTTCCATAAAGATAATGGTTTTTTGTCAATATTGAATGAAAGCGACCAATATCGGCCTATTTCAATTTCTGTACCGGATATTTTAAGATAATGTGAAGGCGGCAATTTGTGTATCTCCTGGAACATCGTATTCGGAGAAATTGTGTATCCGTGAGTGAAATATTGAGCCAATGATTCTTTGTTTATCCCTCGATTAATTTCATGTTCAAGAATTGCTTTTATCTCTGATGCGAAAATGAATTGATCGTCTTTATAGTAATAATATAATGGTTTTATGCCAATGCGGTCTCTTGCCAAGAATAGCGACTTATCCGTTGAATTGTATATCGCAAAAGCAAACATTCCCTCTAATTGTTTGAGACAATCCACGCCTTTCTCCTCATAGGCATGCACAATAACTTCAGTGTCTGTATTTGTATAGAATTTATGACCTTTTTCTTCCAGCTGTTTTTTTAAGATTTTGTAATTGTAGATTTCGCCATTGAAGATTATCGCAAGTGTCCTGTCTTCATTGAATATCGGTTGCTTTCCTGAATTAGAAAGATCTATGATGCTTAACCTCTGATGGCCCAAGCTAATTTTTTTATCAATGAATGCGCCGGACTGATCAGGACCTCTATGCTTGATGCTATCCATCATCTTCTTAAGAAGCCCTTTATCCTCCCAATTGAATCCGACTATTCCGCACATTTTCTCTTCCCCAAATATGATTCTAATAATTTTGAGTATTTTGTCGCCTGAGTCTTCCAATCACCCGAATGCTGTTCAAACCAATTCCTCGCATCATCTCCTAATTTTTTAGCGGTTTCAGTATTATCAATCAAATATCTTATACCTTCACCTAAATTCTCGCAATAATGAGCGGGATATCCTATCTCCTCTGCAAGATTTGGTTTCGGCGCAACCACTGGCATGCCTAATGCGGCATAATCATACATCTTAACGCTTGAATCCCACGAAATCGGATAAACGCAGACTTTTGATTTTGAGATATAATTCGGTAATTCTTCGTAAGGAAGATCAGTCAATATCTGTAAATTTAAATTTAATTCATCACATTCTTTCTTTAATTGCCCAAGATTGTACAACGATTGCGTCTGGCCTATGTATACTGCGTCAAACTGCGGAGACAGTTTCGATTCTGCGCTCAATAGTTTGAAATCGCTGCCATTCGGGATGTAGTCATGGCAATTGAATTTCTTGAGATTATAGATTGTAGGGCTTGTGACATAATCGTGATGATTCCTCAAAAACCAAATCCTCCTCTCAGACTTGTATACATCGAAATGGTCAGTCAGATCATGAACGAAAATCGCTTTCTTCTTCCAGGGCATCATGTGATGTATACTGGTAATCAATCCAGCAATCTTCCCAGCGGAGATTACTATATCTGGCCTTTGCTTCGCATAGATGAACGGATACTTCCACCATTCCGGTTTCCTGATAGTTATCACTTCATGACCTAGCCCCTTGAAAAGATGCGGAAATCTTGTCCATCGCATCTTCTTCTTGGACTGCTCATAGGTCAATACATCATGAGTCACAGTGAGAATTTTCATAGAGCCAAATATTTAAAGTGCTTATAAAAAGATTTCGTATGGTTTAAAAACAGAGTCTGAATATTTGTTTATAAACATGAATCTCACAATTGGTATAGTCAACTGGAACACTGGGAATCTGCTAGATAAATGCCTCAAATCGGTATTTGATTCAAAGACTGATTATTCCTATCAAGTCAATGTAGTGGATAACAATTCAGATGATGATAGCTTGCAGATCATCAAGAGAGATAAGAGAATCAAATGTCTCCTGAACAAAGATAATAACGGAATGGCCGCTTCTCTAAACCAAATAATCAAATCCACTGAGTCTGAGTTTCTTTTGTTTTTACATCCGGATACGGAGATATCTCCGGACACAATACAGAAAATGATTGATTTCATGAAAAGAAACCCTGATATTTCCGTATGCGGACCTCGACTCATTTATCCGAATGGCCAGATATTCCTTTCTTGCCACAGATTCCCTACATTGATCGCATTGCTTAAAGAAAGCATCGGCCTCAACGGCGTATATATGAGAAAAGCCGACTATTCCAAGATACAATCTGTCGATATCATCGCAAGCGCTTGCCTTTTTATCAGACGAAATACATTGCTAAAAACGGGGTTGCTTGACGAGAGATTCACCAATTGGATGGCAGAATGGGATCTTTGTTACAGGATTAAGAAATTGAAGAATGGCAAGATTATATACGCGCCAATCTCGAAAGTGATACATTATGAAGGCATGAGCGATACTACTTTGAAATACAAGAAGCATTCATTCCATATCGCGGACCTGATGACTGCTAGCCTATTATTATTCTATAAAAAACATTATTCGAAATTTGAATTATATCTACTTAAGATATTCACATTCTCAAACTTCGGATTGAAGTATGTCAGATGGTGCTATGATTCGGAAAGAAGAATAGGATATTCAAGGGGAATTAAAACAATTATTTCTTAGAGACTTCTTTCAACGCTGCATCAAACTTATCTAAGAAGATATTCCAAGTATAATTCTCACGCACTCTTTTTCTGCCATTATTCCCAAGACGTTCTACTTCATCGAAATGCTCAATCAAGTATGACATCTTCTGCGCCATCTCTGTTATGGAATTTACCAGATAACCAGTCTCGCCATCAATGATTGTTTCTCTCGGGCCGCCTTCGTTGACAGAGATTATCGGCTTGAATGATGCCATTGCCTCAAGCGGAGTTATACCGAAATCTTCATCCATGCCGGAGAATAATACTGCGTAGCAATTTGCATAAAGCTCTTTCATCTTCTCTTCAGATACGTTGATCATAATCTTTGTCGGACATATCTTCTGAATCTTCTCGAGATATGGCCTGTCCTTTTCCTGCAGACCTCCGGCGATGACTAATTGAAAATGAGGGTATTTCTTATTTAGAAGGTTGAATGCTTCAATCGCGAATTCAATTCGTTTAGATGGAGTTATCCTAGATGGATAGAAGAAATATCTTTGATAATCAAGGCTTTCGAAATCATTGAGATCCACCCCCGGCGAAATCACTTCAGATTCTCTATCGAAATATGTGCGGATCCTATGCTGGACATTCAATGAATTACAGCAGATTTTCTCTATCTGAGAGTTTATTTTTTTGTCTATACTGCGGTAGATATCGGCGAATGCTGCATGCCCCCATCTAACCGGCAGTGAATATTCCTTCTGCCTCTGTTCATATAAATCATAAAACGCTCTCGCTGGAGAATGGCAATACCAAACAACACGCTCATTCCTGTTTCGTATCCAATTGGACGGAGACCAATGGGCATTGATAACGTCATAATTATCTTTTATTTTGTAGCGATAAAATCCTTTGCAAGTCTTCAGCATGAATAATGAATTCATGTCATAGTTCTTGATGACATTAACATCTAAATCCTTAAAATCTGCCCAGGTATTCTCTGGACGATAATTATAGGTATAAATCTTAGCGTTGTATTTCTGTGCTATCTTCAATAAAACTAATTCAGCGCCGCCTTTTAGATAGAGGTTTGGGTGAGTTATGACTAAGTCCATTGCATTAAGAAAATTAACTTCATATATAAAGATATAATCCCTATAATAAATATAAAATATCTCTATACAAGTATATTATAATAATCTTTAAAAAGAGCCGGATAATCAATCTCTTACATGAAAGTCCTGCTTATATACCCGAATAGGATAGAGTCCCCTAAGGATATCTCACAGGGATTGGCGCAGATAAGCGCTGTACTTAAACGGGATAAGCATGAAGTCCAGTTACTTGATTCTACATTCGGATTGACTGATGAAGAGATTGTTTCGAAAGTTAAGGAATTTGATCCTGACTTTGTGGCAATGACTGTCGCTTCCAATGATTATCATTATTCAAAGCATATCGCAGAGACTATCAAGAAAATTGGTGATGTGCCAATAATTGCGGGAGGGTTCCATCCGACAATCGCCCCGCATGACCTCATTAAAGAAAAATGCTTTGATATAGTCTGTATCGGCGAAGGAGAAGAAGCAATCTCCGAACTCCTCTATTATTTCGAGAGGGGCAATATGAATTATAACATCAAGAATCTATGGTTCAAACGCGGAGAAGAGACCATCACAAATCCTTTACGTAAGCTCAATGAGAATCTCGATTCTCTGCCTTATCCAGACAGAGAAATATTCAATTACCAAAGGTATATTGATTGGAACAGAGGAATCGCCACATTCATATCTACAAGAGGCTGTCCGATGCAATGCACTTATTGCATAAACAAGACCCTGATTGACAAATATGCAGGACTCGGCAGATATGTGAGATCTAAATCCATAGATTATCTTTTCGATGAAATAAAACAAGTGTTGACCAAGTACAAGGCAAAGGAGATTGAATTCTACGATGACACTTTTACGCTAGACACCAAAAGAGTGCACGAATTCTGCAGGAGATATCCTGCAGAAATTGGCGTTCCATTCTACTTAAATGTGAGAGTGAATACTGTTACCAAAGAGATGCTTGCGATGCTGAAACGTGCAGGATGCACGCGAGTCAATATTGGTGTAGAATCTGGTGATGAACATATACGCAATGATGTGCTTAAAAGAAATATGACTGAACAGCAGATCATCGATACGTTCAAATGGGCGAAAGAGGCTGGACTTGAGACTTATGCATTCAATATGATCGGAATTCCATTTGAGACAAAGGAAAGTATAGAGAAGACAATTGAGCTCAATCGCAGACTCCAACCGGATAGAGTAGGTGCATCCATATTCAATGCATTTAAAGGGACTGAACTTTATCGAATTTGTAAAGAAAACGGTTGGCTGGCTGAAGAAATCACAACCGATTCGTATTTCCAATCAAGCAATGTGAAGCATCCGAATTTCAAACCGAGCGAATTGAAATTCATACGTGATACGTTCGGGGCGAAAGTATATGGCAAGAACCGGAAATTACGCGCATTATTGGATTTGATTGACAAGACTTTGAGCAGATATGCATTCTTCGCATGGATAAGATCTTATTTGTTCAAGAAAGATATCACGAGAAAGGTGGTGAATTCATTATGATATCAATCCTAATAACGTCATATAAAGAACCTAAAACTATCGGTAGGGCTATCGAGGCTTTCCTGAATCAGAAAATCGATTATCCTTATGAAATTCTTGTCGGAGCGCCTGATGAAGAAACGGGCAATGTCGTTCTTGAATATGCGGCTAAATATCCGCAAGTCAAATGGGTCCGTGACCAACGTAAAGGAAAACCGGCCGCACTCAATATGCTGTTCAATGAAGCGAAAAGCGATATATTCATACTTTCCGACGGCGATGTATATGTCAATGACGATTCTGTGAATGCAATGATGAAACATTTCCAAGATTTGTCTGTTGGCGCCGTATGCGGAAGGCCTATATCAACTTCGCCGAAAGACAATATGTACGGATACTGGTCGCATATGCTAACTGATGAAGGAGCACACAATACTCGGATGAGCCGCATAAAAGAAGGCAAATTCATAGTTTGCTCGGGATATTTCTTTGCGATACGAAAATTATTTGACGAAATCCCCGAGGATGTGCTAAGCGAAGATGCGATAATCTCGCATTTAATCTGGCAGAAAGGATTCAAGATTGCATATGAACCTGAAGCGAAAGTCTTCGTCAAATATCCTGATAATTTCAAAGATTGGATTATACAGAAACGACGCAGTACCGGCGGATACACGCAGATAAACAAGTATTTCAAAAATCCGCCGCATATGAGAACGTTCTTACGCGAAAGTTTGTATGGATGGCACAGAGCACTCGGATATGCTCAATCGCCTCGTGAGACCTGGTGGACATTGATCTTGTTCGGAGCGAGACTTTATTTATGGGCAGTTGTGCATTGGGATGCCAAATTCAAGAAATTCAATCTCTTGGATTTGTGGAAACCAGTGGAGAGCACAAAATGACTGAAACTGAAAATATTGCAGTAATTACAAATTCAATTATCACTGAGGGCGCAAATACTGCCACCTCCAAACCTAAACATGATTATGTTAAAAATGTAAAAGACTGGGTCAAGAATCCGTACAATCTCGCTTTTATTATTGTACTTGGATATATAATCTATATCAGGTTCAGATATCTTTTCCAAGAAAGCATCTGGGTTGATGAGACTGCATATTACTTAGCAGCATTGTATTTCATGAAGACGTGGAGCTTTGGACCTTTCACGCCTTTCATGGATCTTAGAGTCATGCCTGAAATTGTGATTATGTTCTGGGGGTTGTTTTTCAATCTTTTTGTAGCTGGCAGGCTAATGGCATTGACTTATGCAGTACTAGGCATTATCTATACCTATTTGATTGGAAAAGAGATAAAGAATGAAGCACTAGGCTTTGTTGCGGCAGTGTTGGTGGCATTCAATCCACAGATATGGTTCCATTCTAGCAGAACATTGATAGATTCTCCGCTGACAACGATGTTTGTAATCTGCGCATATTATCTTATTAGATTAGAAAAAGAGTATTCTACAAAGAATGTAATATACCTCGTGATTGCTCTATTATTGGCAGTTCAGACAAAATACCTGGGGATATTAGCTATCGCTATTGTCGCTGGTCACTATATATTGAAAATAATATTATTCGAAAAGAACAAAAAGGAATTGATCAAGCAGTTGATCCACTCCAAATCGATGTGGGTGATATTGATATTCCTAAGCATAGCGGCTTACATAGTCAGCCAAAGGCTTAGATTGAGCAATCTCCAATACAATGATTTCTTTATCAACAATATCTCATTGGTTGTAGATGAACCGATTAAATGGCTAGCATTATTAGGACTGGTGTTTGCAGCGATATACCTAAAAAAAGAATATATCATAATCGCATTATGGGCTGTAATATATTACTTCGCGTTCACTGTGCACCCAGCATATAATGATCCAAGATATGTATTGCCAGCCATCCCTGCATTGATAATATTGTCGATGATAGGATTATTTGAATTATTTGAGCTTATTGCGCATTCAATAACACTAGACAAAAAATATCTCAATTACCTATTAATTATTTTAATCGCTGTATTGATAGTCCCAACATATTATGAAGAAGGCAATTCAATGATATTCAGGATGAGCTACGCATTCACCGGATATGATGAAGCGGGCAAATGGATTGCTTATAATGTGCCAGATGGAGCGATTGTATACACAATGTCAACATCATGGGCCAATTTGTATTCTGAGAATGTGCCAGAAAGAATCACTATTGGCAATACCGCGCAATTCAAAACAATAGGGGACCTGAATGAATATCTTATAAATGTGACCTCGCCATTCTATCTAGTAATTGACCAGTGGGAATCTGGCGCACAGCCTAACTGGCAGCCGAACCAAGAAATGGTGAATAATCTGATTAAAAAAGGGTTTACTTTAGAAAAAATCATCACCAAGAAATATCCAGTTAGCCAAGACGAATTCAATGCTGTATACAACCAGATTGGACTTTTTGATATTAACATAAATGATCAGAAATTCACAGAAATCCCTGCAATATTCATTTTTAAACTCAATAAATAAGATTTATAAAGAGTCCTAGATAAATCTATTTCCATGGCTTATGTCTCGATACTGATACCAGCATATAATGAAGAAAGAACATTGCCATTAGTAATTAATGATATTAAGAAGGTGATGAATCGAACTAAATATGATTATAACATTATAGTCCTGAATGATGGATCAAAAGATAGAACCGAAATCGTTGCCAAACAAAAAGGGGCCATTGTCTATTCTAACTCTAAAAATTTAGGTCTCGCTGAAACATTCAAGAATGAAATGAAATTCGGCTTGAAACATGGAGCTAAGATTCTAGTCCATACCGATGCAGATGGACAATATCCTGCGGAATATATCCCGTTTATGATCAAAAAGATTGAATCTGGATATGACATTATTCTGGGTAGCAGATTCGAAAAAGGGCATTATAGCGGCTCTATTATGAAAAAATTAGGAAATATCGCATTCGCTAAAGTATTCTCCAGCTTATTGAAAATTAAATTGACTGATACAACTACTGGATTCAGAGCATTCACTAGAGAAGTAGCTGAATTGCCTTTAATTAACAATTTCACATATACGCAAGAGCAATTGATTAGAGCGGGAAAAGCTAACTTGAAGATAGGTGAGATAGCAATAAAGACCCGAAAAACTAGACCAAGTAAATTGTTTAATGGGCCATTAGACTACGCTATCAAAGCTTGGATAAACATATTGAGGATATACCGGGATTTCGAACCTTTGCAATTCTTCGGACGCATTGGCTTGTTCTTGAGCGGAATCGGATTTTTGATTGGTTTATTCTTTGTATATCTGCATCTCACTTCAGGAATACAAGGCCACATAGGGTTGCTATTTCTTATGTTGATTCTGTTATCTACTGGATTACAGATAATATTATTCGGTTTCCTAGCAGATATGAACAAAAAATGAAAAAGATAATCCTATTTTTTATTGGTGGAGCAATAAATTATGGTTTGAAGATTGGATTGACGTTCGTATTCACTGAATCGTTAAAAATACCATATTATCTATCATATCTTATCGGACTGATAACGGTTATATCGTTCAGCTTCTATTATAATTTTCATGTTACATTCAACAATCACAAAAATAGTGCTAGGAAGTTCATAAAATATGGATTTTCCTTATTGGCACTGAATAGTTTGGACTATTCCTCAGTAATATTCTTGACAAACCTAGGAATAGAGTATATCCTGTCCATCATAATAGTCACCTCTGCATTGAGCTTTATGAAGTACCTCCTATTCAATAATCTTATATTCAACGACAATCCCCATAAAAATATTGCTGGTAACTACTGTGATAAAGAAAATTCAAAAAACCCAATCATCAAATATCTGAATAATTCATTCAAGAATATGGTTTCCCAATTAGCTAAAAAAACAAATGCTAAAAATATGCTTGATATAGGGTGCGGAGAAGGATATATCACTAATCATTTATACAATGAATTAAACCCCCTAAAGATTCAGGGCATGGATCTCGAAGAATCAGCAATAAAAAAAGCAAGAATATTACATCCTATGATTGATTTTAATACCGGAAATATATATAACCTTAATTCGGAATTTAAAAAATATGACCTAGTAATAGCTAATGAAGTGCTCGAGCATGTTGAATACCCCGAACAAGCATTGGATCAGTTACAAAAAACAACAAATAGGTATTGTATCATAAGTGTACCGAATGAACCATTCTGGAGCATGGCTAACCTATTGAGATTGAAATATGTTTCTGATTTGGGAAATACTCCTGGGCATGTGCAGAACTGGACGAGGGGGCAATTCAGACGCCTGTTGTATAAATATTTCGACAAAATCGAGATGCATACCTGTGGCGGCCTTTGGAATATCGCGTTGTGTGAGATAAAGAACTAAATCCACCCCCTCAATAAGCACAAATATTAATCACTAAGGGAGATTAGAGTATATTCTAAGATTATTGTGATTATAGATTATACTAGTATTAGTAATTTCAATAAACTCTGAAAAAGCGTCTCGTTCATGTTCAAGATCCTGTAATTCCCCCACGTTCTTGAGATTTAACATTAAGTCTTGATTTCCAAATTCGACAAGATAAAATTGCTTAGAAAAATCTAATTGATTAGAATTATGAAATCGCATTATGGAATTATTTCCAAAAAAATAATTTAAATATTGAGGATCTCCTTCAATAACTATCAACTCCGAATCAGGAACCACTGCGTATATTTGTTTCATAACTTCGTATTTGGTATCTGTGTATAAGGATTGCTCGTACATAATCAACGGAGTAATAATCATTAGACTAATTATCGAGATAGAAACTAGCTTCTTGAAGTATTTATTCAAGAATAGGGAGTAAGGGATAAGTAATAAAGGGATTATTGAAAAGAAGTACCTATGACCCACTGTGAAATTTATCAACCAACTATATCTGAATACGTCTATCTTGCCAAAAACTAATAATGACAGAATTGTAATCAAGATAATCTCGGCCTTCTTATTATACTTCCCTAAAAATGGAGATATGCCCATCAGTGGATAAATAGTACATAATATCAACAAAGGCTTCCAGAGAATCATCAAATTGGAGAATTTAGATATCCCGAAACCCAGCATATAATAATAAACATTAGTCCCGCCGCCGGCGTATCTAGTATTGAATATGCCATCATAAGCAAAATAATTGAATGCTAAGATAAGCAAAAGCGAAGGAAGGGCCCCTGTAAAAATTTCCAAAAATAATTTTATATCTTTATTAAACCATGATTTACCTTTAAATAAATTCCGAATCGTCTTATATAACGGAATAATCATAAAACCTATCAGCAGAAGGCCGTTGGTCAATCTCAACAAACAGCTTATGCCCAACATGAGACCTGCCAGTAATTTAGAATTCTTTTTCTCTGAGAGATAGAAATAGAATCCTAATAGAGTAAATGTTATAGTGGGTATCTCACTCATCACAGTCCTTGAATAAAATATAAAACCAGGGTATAGCAAGTAAAGTAGGCCATATCTCTTATTCAATCCATATTTTTTCAGTATTTTTACAAAAATCCATAGATTCAGCAAATGAAAAATCAATCCGGACAGAAAGATTAGCCTCCAATCAATCATTGCAAATGGAAGGATTATCACTGAGTTACCTAATTGATATGCTGGAACAAATTTATCTGAGTCGGGCAGATCCGCAGAGTAATAGGATTTGAAAATATCATAGGTTGAAACTTCACCTTCAGTTAAAAATGAGATTCCGGCAAGATAAGCGTTCTCATCGGCTATAGAAAAAAAAGAAGGATAAAAGTATAGAAATGCAAATATGTACACGAATATTCCCATATAGAAAAGCTTATCTTTCATAATCCTGAGATAATCCTGCTGATTTAAAAGCTTATTTATACCCAAGAAGGAGAATCTGCCACATAATTAGGTGCACCCACATAATCCGCTAGATGAGTATATGTTTGATCATATAGTACATTATAATCATATAACCCAATTCTTTTCAAAGTTATGTTCTCTTTAGAATAAATTAATATAATTTTATCTCCGGCTATAAACTCATACGACTTATTAAACCCTAAATTATCAAGTTTATTCAAATAATCCGTTTGTAATGGTGAGATTATCACATAATCAACATCAGTTATATATTTATTAAAAATTAATTCTATATTCTCTTGATTAAATGAAGAATATATCTCTCGGTGCAGATAATGTTTACCATTGATTGGGCCTATTTTAGTGCTATAAAAAGACAAAACTTTTATGTATCCGGGAGTATTGGTTCTAAACCAGTAACCTATTGTTTTTATTCCGCAATCCCCATAGTTGGTGCCATAGTCTATAAAATTAGAATCCGAGATTGGAAATCTATAAATTTGCGGGAATAATAGCCAAAAATTACTAATGAATAAAAAAAGAATAATCATAATCTTAAATCTTTGTTTTAATCTAATTTGAAATAACTGAACAAATGAAAATAAAATTAAAAAGATTATTGAAGTGAATAAATATACTTTTAGATTAACTTTTGTGGGATCCATAAAAAAGATAAATGGTACAGAATATATCAAACCCGCAAAAAGAAGGATTGATCTTTTCTCCAGCCTAAACAGAGATTTAATACCTAATAAAGACATTGATATAATAAAAATGAACAGAAGGGGATTTGTAATATCATAAAACGATTTTACTAACGGCAGGATATGGAATCCGAAATATTTAGGCTTTGCGAGTATATGGCCGAGCATACCTGCATTCGATCCAACATCAGATGGTGAAACTATTCTAATCGATAAAAAGATCAGAATTTGGAGAATCAAAGCACTAATGGGCATAGCATAAAAACGCCAGTTGTTGATTCTTGATAATGATGATCTTATATTTATAAATGCCTCTTGGCGGTACACTATGAATGTGAACATGACTACTGCCAAGAATTGAGGAAAGAAATTATCTGAAAGAATGAATAATGAAATGAGTATTGAACTTATATATGCGTACTTATTTAACGATGTCCTTAGATATTTGATTAAGAAATATAGCGCAAATACCTGTAATGGTAAAGAGAACATCATAACATTAGATAAATCCCTAGACCATGCTACATGCAATGGGAAAATACTAAAAAAAGCAGATGTCACTAATGATTGTCCGCGCGTCAAGAATAACTGCAAAAACAGACATATTGCCCAAATAGAGATTAAACTTATTAAGATTAATGGTAGACGCCAGGCAAATTCAGTGATTGATATTCCTAAATAATTGTAGAATAATGCTACCGAAGCTAGGAAAATCGGATAAATTATACTATATAAAAAAGCGAATATCCTTAGGGGATTGCCAATCCCATAATTCGCTGTGTTTAGAAAAGAATCCCACTCATTTGTCGGGAATGAATCCAGCACAAATTGCTGGAATAAGGCTAGATCATTACCGCAGAAAGGCAGATCAGAATAGATTATCCTAACTAAAAATGCCACAACTAACACTAGATAGAATGCTATATTCGATACTAATCTATCTGTTGATCTATTCATTAAATATCTAGATTAAATAATGCCTTATAATGTTTTCGTTAATCGACAGACTATGAATTGGCTCATCCCCAGATTAGCTAAAATGGGTACCCTATAGAAAAAAGAGTTGAAGAATGACGACAGGAATGGGATATTCAATGGTATCAGCAAACGATAACCGGATTTTATTATGCCAAATCCATTTTTCTTAAGGATTCTCTTCATCTTCCTGATTGAAGTCAGATTATGGGGGCCCTCTGGATCCTTAATCCCTAAATACTCAAAAATCCGGAACGGAATCTCCCATAACGGATTAGGAAAACTCATGATGACCCTAGTATTCGGACTTGATAATCTTTTGATTGATTTAATGGTAGCTGATAAATCGGACAGATGCTCGATCACATCAATCAAAACAATATAATCGAAATCCGTTTTAGGATTCACTTCATTAACATCTTTAACTTCAAATCTTAAATTGCTCGCCGGGACCTGATTCGCAATATCGATCAATTTCTGGCTAAGATCAATGCCTTTGCCCTTCTGAGGGTTAAGCCATCTCAAGAAATCGCCATTGCCGCAACCGATATCCAATACAGAGCTTGATGAAGGATTAGGAATGAATCCATGGATCAATCCATACACTTTAAGATTGTAATAATTCTTAGCGATGCCCCTGCCATACCTCAATGCAAGATTATCGAAATGATTGCCCACTGCTTGATTTGAGAAACCCATTGGACAATGGATTATGTAAATCTTTATATATATTTTGTTTCCCCTAATGAATATGGCTGATGAATACGATATAGTTCTAATTATCCCAAATCCATCCACTGCAAAAGGGATAAACGATACCACCCATGAACAGTTATTGGGGATACTCTATATAGGCACACTTCTGAATAAAAAAGGATTCAAGTGCAAAATAATCGATGCCAAAGTACTAGGACTAACAAATCGGGATATAATGGATCGATTGAATACACATAAGCCCAAATTAGTGGGAATAACATTCAATTCCGTATGCTATAAATCCATCAAGGATCTATGCGAGAAGATCAAAGGATCTAACATGGGTATCAAAATCATCCTAGGCGGACCTCATCCCACTGCGCTACCGATTGAAACCCTCGAGACTTTCAAAACTGATGCAATCGTTGTCGGAGAGGGTGAATTGACATTCTCAGAGATTGCGAATAATCTAAAGAATAAAAGAGAATTGTTCAAAAATGTGAACGGCGTATACTACAAAACCAATGGCAAGACCCGGATAAATCCGCCAAGGCAAATGAATCAGGATATCGAGAGCTTGCCATTCCCAGACCATTCTATGCTGCCGAATCCCAAACTATACAAAAGACGGACAAAAAAAGTGCCGGCAACACCGATATTGACCAGCAGAGGCTGCCCATACAGATGCACTTTCTGTAGCAAGGATGTATACAAAAGCAAAGTGGTATTCAGATCACCTGAGAATGTCATCCAAGAGATAGAATATCTAATCAACAAATTCGGATTCAAGCAGATTGACATCATAGACGACAATTTCCTAGTCAATAAAGAACGGGCTAAAAATATCCTGAGATTGATCATACAGAAAAAGATAGATATTGCCATAAACCTGCAGAGCGGAATACGTGTAGATTCAATCGATGAAGAATTATTGAGACTCATGAAAAAAGCAGGAGTATATAGGGTCGCATTTGGTGTGGAATCCGGAGATAAAGATATTCTGCAAAGAATAAAGAAAGATATAAGTTTGGAAGGAGTGAGAAAAGCGGTCAAATTAACTAAAGAGGCTGGATTGCGTGCGGATTGCTTTTTCATGATAGGCCTCCCGGGAGATAACGCTAAAACTATGCAACGCACGATTGATTTCGCTAAATCCCTAAAACCAAATACTGCTACTTTCTCAATAACATTGCCATTCCCAGGAACTGAATTATACGAAGAAGTCAAGCTCAATGGACTATTCTATGTTGATACCAGATTCGGGCTTGATTATGGGTACAATACCGCAAATGTAAACTATGTACTACCTGGAATGGACCGCAAAGAGATACTGACCTATTACAAAAAAGCGTACCGCGATTTCTATCTGAGGCCTTCACAGGTATTACGTATGATAATGGATATAAGATCTTTCGAAGAATTGAAATGGTTGATAGATACAGCCTCTTCAGTGTTCAGAAACATAATATTCAAATAATAATCATTTCTTGAAAGTGAACAGAACAGTATAAAAGCCCGATTTTACATTATTAACAAAATCAGTGAATGATCTTATCTTGAAGAATCTGTGGAATATATAGCTAGGCCTCAGATAAAATTCTTTATAGGCAATCAGTATAGCATCTTCTATATCTTTATTCTTCAGATGACAGATATACTCATTGAAAAAAGTCTTAGTATGCACATTATCGATATCCAATTGAGTACCATCGCCGAGATTAGCTTTTTCAGAGATCGAGTCAAATAGCTCAGTTCCGGGGAACGGAGTCAATATACCAATATCCATGGTGTCTGCTTTTATCTTCTTCAAAAAATCTATGCTCTGCCTCAATGTTTCTTTGGTTTCGCCAGGATTCCCGAACATAAGATGGGCATGCGTCTCAATACCTACCTTCCTAGCCATCTTGAAAGTCTGCTCAATCATCTCCACTTTAATATCCTTCTTTATGTTATCCAAAATCTGCTGACTTCCACTCTCTACTCCGAACCATATGCAATAACAGCCGGCTCTCTTCATCAACCTTAGTAAATCCTCGTTTAATGTGCCAATACGAGCATTGCTTGCCCAGACAATATCTAGCTTCCTATCGATTATGCCATGACAGATATCTTCTAATCTCTTACGATGGGCAGTAAATATCTCATCCCTGAATAAAATGTCTTTATATCCGAGACTCACCAGATATTCCAGTTCCTTCAATACATTCTCAGCGCTCCTCAACCTATACTTCTTACCATAGAATGCAGGTGAAGTGCAGAATATGCATCGCCCTATGCAACCTCTAGAAGTAAGAGCAGTAGTGAATGATTTCTTTTTAGCCAAAGGATTAAAATAAAGATTAGGATTTATCATACGCCTGTCAGGAATAGGAAGATCATCCAAATTCTCAATGAATGGCCTATTAGGAGTAACGATTATCTCTTTTCCTTTCCTATAAGATATCCCTAGAACATCGCTGATATCTTCATGCTTGCTTAACTTATTGACCAATTCCTTGATTGTCCATTCATATTCACCATGCACTCCGTAATCTATCTCCTTCTTCTCAAGCGCTTTCTTAGGATAGACGGTGGTATGTGGTCCGCAGAAGATGCAGATCAGATTAGGATTGATATCTTTCAATATTTTTATTACGTGAACATCATATAAAAAAGTGGTATTGCTACTAGCTATGATTACAATATCAAAATTCGATGCAATGCTTTTTATGTCATTAGGCCTTTTTTTCTCGGCGAGTGCATCCAACAGCTTTACACTATGGCCCTCATTTTTGAGAATTGTTGCTATATACATCAGATTCAATGGCGGAGGCTGGATACTAGCCACTCTCTTCCCATGACACCAGCAACCATAGATAAGATCCCTACTTATGCTCTCATTGTTCTGGCTCGGCGGATTCAATACAAGGACCCTCATCTTAACCACTCACCTTATACTTTATCAGATACCATAATGCCTTAATCCCATCGCTGATGGTTATCTTCTTGCCTTCATCAAGCTGACGAGGATGATAGGTTATCGGAATCTCCAGGATCCTATAACCGCGATTTATTAGTTTCGCGGTTATCTCCGGCTCAAATCCGAAACGGTTCTCCTTCAAAGGTATGCCCTTGATCACTCCTGACCTGAATACTTTGTATCCTGTTTCCATATCAGTGATCTTATTATGAAATATCAGAGAAGTCATACTTGCGAGGAAAAGATTGCCTAATAGAAATGAATATGATTTCAAAGTATTCTTCCGAGAAGATATCAGATTCCTGAGCCTAACCATATCGTCTTTTTTCAAGAACCTAGATCCGAAAACAACCGAAATTCCCGGATTGGAAAAAGGTTCCAACAATTTCAAATACTCATGAGGATCATATTCAAGGTCCGCATCTTGTATCAACACAATATCACCAGTCACATATCTCAGACCAGTCCTTATAGCGGCGCCCTTACCTTGATTATCCTCATGATTCGCGAGAATTATGCCATTCATATTCTTGAGCAGGCTTAAACTAGAATCTGTGCTCTTATCATCAACAGCGATTATCTCTTTGGTTATCCCATTCAATTCTACGGATTTAATCTTATCGATTATAGCGCAGATTGTCTTCTCTTCATTATACACTGGAACGATTATGCTGAGTTTCATGGGTCCTTCGATTATCCTGCTGAAAATTCTTTTGTTTATATAGTTTTGGCTGATTAGGAATTATTTTATATATAAATTCAACCCTTTTAAATAAATCAATGCCCAATAACAACTAATCAGGAAATTGATAAATTCAGTTTGAAACAATCGATGTTATTCCCTTAATTTTTTAATGACTTCCCGCCTCATATAATATTCTGGTATCGGCTCATTATTTTTCATCATCTCCCTCAATCGTGTGCCGGATATTTCAATTATATCTACACCATCATGCCTACAAGTATTCCGTGTTGCCAAGCAATCACATTTTTTACAATAGTATGGGCCCTTAAACAAAAGTGGAACTACTCCCAAATCCGGAAACTTTTGGAAGATATCCTGAGACTCATACTCACCATATGTTTTCTTGAATCCCGAATGATCTCTCCCTACCACCATTTCAGTTATCCCAAAATTATGACGCATGACTGCTTGCAAAAGCACTTCCCTAGGGCCTGCGCTCATAGATAGTATAGGTAAGAATGAGAAAATTACTCTCTCTGAGGGATAATAATTATCAATAAGCGCGCTATAACAGTCTTTTATCTTCTGACGGTCATATTTCCTAACGCCAATTTGATCCAATGCATGTATCACTAACCCATCACTCTGCTCTAATGCCAATCTTTGTAGATATTCATGAGCACGATGCGGAATATTAGTTGTAGAGAATGCAGATACTTTCTTCCAACCCCTTTTCTTGATTTCTTCCTTCATCAATGCGGGAGTCAGTGCATCATCCCCATAATATTTAGATTCACCTTCAAACAAAGCCACATCGCCATAAAACAAAAACGGTTTTATGTTCTGTATGTATGAAACACCGGGATGCTCAGGGTCCCTTGTTCTGAAAATATTATCGATATATCTTTCCTTACATAGCTCAAACCTTCCATCGATAAATATCAAACCTATCGGCTTTCCTGAATGCATTAAGATTGCCTCCCCATTAGGAATATTGTCATATATCTCTTTAGAAACATGGAATAAAGGGGGTATTGGTAAGATAGTCCCATCCCTCATTCTGCTGCAAGAGATAATGGATTCAAGATCGTTTTCAGAAACAAACCCTGAAAGAGGTAATGCGCCATGAACGATATTCTCAACTGATAGAAGCAAGTCAGAGGATATCTCTATCTTAGGCAAACCGAAATCTTTCTTCTTTGCAATGATATCTTTGTCTGTTATTATTCGATTGGCGTATCTCATGATGTTCATTCACCTAATCTCATCTTAGTCTCATCTATCCACCTTGAATTACGATTATTAGCCGCTTCATCCATTTTTCTCCAGTCCCTGAATTCTTCTAAACCTGTCAATTTAACAAAAAGGTCACGAAATCTTATAAGTTCCCCAGTATAGCCTTTTGTACGACAAACATAGAGTTTACCATTTTCTTCTATACTCACATATTCGCCATCTCTATTGAAAATATCAATCAATCCATCTAATGATTCTAATTTATTGATGATTATTTCTGGAGGGACTGCCTTTACAAGGCTATCTATCGAATAATGGCTGGACTTTGAAGGAAATATATGAATATGCGCATGCGGAATACTCTGATGATAATTACCCAATTCTGATAGTATGGGAATCGCAAAATTTGAGGATACTTTCTCTGTTGCATATTGTTTAAAAGAATTAAATTCTGCATGCATATGTACAGGAAGGGCTGAATAACAGGAAATATGTTCTTTACTTATCATGAGTATATGCCCAGGGGCGATTGCGCCATGCAAAGCGGGAACGGCATAGAAATTATCGGACTCGAACAATACATTATTTTCATGACGTTCCTTATCCAAATCACAAAATGCACAGTCCATCCTTCATTTATCTCCGCGCCTATTGAAATATTCCTTGGCCAGATATTCCAGAACCGGGTGAATTATATAGTAATCATTGCCTTTTGACAAATCCTGAGGATAACTCTCTAATTTGCCTTCCCCATACAACTTATTCACAACATCAGCTAATGCCTCAGAACGCGTATAGGGGTCATAAATCCTAGTCGAATCTATGCCTTTCGGAGGCAATGGAAATTCCTTTGAAAGTATTATATTTCCAGAATCGATCCCGCGCTTCATCAAAAATGCAGTAACCTGCCATCGATCTTCCTGCAATGCTGAATATAGTGGACATGTGCTGCCGCGATATTCAGGAAGTTTTCCTGGATGCACATGAATCAGCTCTTTCTTCGCATCGAAAAGATTTTTAATTATGCCTGATCCTGAAAAAATGAAATATTCCTGCGCCGCTTTGCTGACCAGATCAACTGCGTTAGGAGAATCACACGAATCGCCATACACTAAATCATATCTAATCGATGCTGATTTCAATGAATCCTCTTCGGAGAGATACGGATCAAACAGGATATTTGATAAGTTAGGCGGGTTTAATGCTTGAGCAGACTTACCTGGATTTGAATCACGCACCAATACCACATATGCGGGAAATAGGTCCGATTTTATCAATCTCTGCAAATAAGCCTTTGACCTATTGCATTCTTGCAATATCATCCCGAGATTATCAACTATCATATATTAATACCTCTTTCAGCTATAATGCCTAATATCTTCTCTCTCTCAAGATTCAATGATACATAGGCCAATAATGAAGATAATGGAGATAATCTGCTTGCCTCTGACGCAAATAAATCGTTGAGTTTCATGCTCGTGCTCAAAGACTGTAATTCTGAATACTTAGAATTAAGATTTAAGCATATCGCAAGATATACCTTATCCTCAAAACATAGATCTTCTTTAGATACATTCAAGAAATCAGAATTATATTCCGCCCTCAATTTCCTCAATTCTGCTTTCTTAAGAAGCCTCTTATAGTGATCCATAAATACACCATCTATCTTCTCTCCTGCATAAGCTTTCTCATATAATGTGCTTATCATACGAGATGCCGAAAATCTATCCAATTTAACAATTTCATCCAATGAATACACTGGCCTTAATTTATCCTCTTTAGTGCAGTTATCATTCAACGAATCTAATTTTTCTTCTAATCTTTCGCAAATATATTTTGGGAACCTTTTAGCAATCTGGGCAATCTGAGCAATATGGTCAGGATCCGGTTCTGAACTAATATAAGAATCAATCATCCTATCCATCGCCAAATCTCTACTCCAGATATATCCTTTAAAGAAGTCACTAGAAAAATCCACAAATCCATAAGGTTTCTCTGATGATTGCTGCCCCTTAGTGTCCCAAATATATCCAGATGCCATGTCTCTCCTCATTATACTGCTAATAAAGATTAATCAATCTGCACTTTACAAAACCTGTCCAATTCCCTTTTTTTTGCCAGATCTAATACTAATTCATAATCATGCACAGTATCAAACTCCAACCAACCATTCTGTATCCTTTCGGCCTTGACCTGGACTCCATGATCTATCAATGCCTGTATAAAATCAGTCATGTATGCTTTCTTAAATGATTTCGAAGTGTACCATGGTTTTTCCCAAGATTCAGACTTGGCTTTTGCGTAGACTTCATCCATCCTAGAGAATGATCTCTTAGAAAATTTAATCATGCCGAGATATCTCGCATCCATCTCCTCAGGCTTCGGATTCGAAACGCCTAAGGAAACTATATTATCATCTTTGCCTATCATCAAGCTTTCTGAGTCCTCAAGATAACTGCCGTGCCTAGCAACCCAATAGTCCTTCCATGCATCATCGACAACTACTCCTATATCAGCTTCCGATGCCATCGCTTTCTTCAATACCTTATCCTCAAAAAGAAGATCCGCATATGATAGTATGAAATCATCATTGAATTCAGATCTTGCGCAATACAATCCCACTACCATATGGGTAGAATAATCAGTCTCATCGATATATTTAACACCTGGAATAGCTATTTTCTCAGCCAGATGTTTCCTCACAACAACAATATCATCTATACCACATCTCCTATATGCATCAACTTGTCTCTGCAGAAGAGATTTTCCCATTACTTCCAACATGCATTTGGGCATATTCTCGGTATATTTACCTAATCTAGTGCCCAATCCCCCTGCCAAAATAATTGCTTTCATATTATCATCCCCAAAATAATTTTCTGTTTAAAAATGCATCTACTAAGGAGTCATTTATATGTTCATCAGGGCTTTTTCGCTCTGGATGCCATTGTATTCCTGCAATAGGATATTCTTTATGGAAGATCCCTTCTACAACTCCATCCACACACTTTGCAAATGGAGTCAAGACCGAAGATAATTCATTGTCAGTCAATCCTTGATTATGATAAGAATTAACTTCTGCTGAATCTTTGCATAAATAATTTTTAGAACTATTCGACAAATATACTTTATGATCTACAGCCACATGCCCTGCAGGAATTAGGTTTAGATCCGGAATCAAAATTCCTCCGAAATACACATTGATAAACTGCATACCCCTGCATATACCCATTAGGGGAATGTCTTTCTTCAATGCTATCTCCAATAATTTCGATTCGACATTATCTCTGAAGGGGGAACAATCTGGATAAGTGTGATTTTGATTATATCTGCTAGGGCAGATATTATTGCCGCCAGATAGTATGATGCCATGAAATTCTATGGAATTAAATAATGAGTCTAAATCATTAGCTCTATTCGAGATGGGAAATAATTTGACCCCCCGTTTATTAAAATATTCAATATATTCCTGCTCCAAAGAATCAAAATTTCGATTATCCGAGGTAATCTCACGTTGAGATATCGCAACCATCATCTTAATAACTCCACCCTTTGAGAATTGCAATTAAGTTTTATTTTCTTTGAATTGAGTATACGGTTGAATATCCATTCTCCGCAACCAATAGCTGCAGGTATTCCGAACTCTGCACATCTAATGGCCATATGGGAAGCTACTCCTCCGTATTTGGTTACCAATCCTAAAGGATTCTTCGTGAATATCCAATCATATCCGGGATCGCCATTCTTTATAAGAACTATCTTGCCAGATATTTCGGGCATTTCTTCCATACTCTCTTTTATGACTACAACCTCTCCCGATATTTCCTTAGAAGTAATGAAATTAGGCTTGGCCTCATAAAACTTAACCACATTAAAATCTTCTTCAGAAATAATCAATGGAGGCAATATCAAAAGATTGTCTATTTTTTTAATATTTGACTGCGCTTCTATTTTATTTCGCCATAGATTTGCTATAGCCATCACATCCAATGATTGATCTGTATTTAATATATCCTTAATATCCATCAGGGCAATCTCATTCCTCGAGAATCCCATCATATCTCCCGCTCTTGCTATAAGCTCAATTGCATCACTCAAATTCTTTGTGAATTCAAATTTTGACCATTCACGAAGCTCAATCGATCTTCTTACAAACTCTAAAAATTTAGGTGAATCAAAACTGAACCCTGCATCTATAAATGCAGAATTTATCGCGTCATAATCGAGGGTATATTCTGCATCCGAACTGGATCCCTCAATAACTGCATCATTAACCGTGATGTCTGAGAATAGATTTGGATTATCGATATATCGCGGGCTTGTTATATCATAGGTGCCTGGCCTAAGATGGTAATATTTACGTAAAAATTCATCACGGCCAGACTGACTTGAATTCAACTTTATGAAATCCTCACTTAATTCTGTAGCTACTGTCCTTATGCTACTTAGTATATAATCATGACCCATTTGATCCAATATTCCTTTGTTGACCATGCTTCGCAGAAGTATCTTGGATATGAAAGCCAACCTAGCAAATCTCGAGAACTGGACTGTACCCTTCTCACGACATCCATCCAATAATGATCTCGCATAACCTATCAACTCAGTAACAGTGATCTCTTTATTCTCAATTAATCCAGTTATCCTTGATCTAGCAATCCCCATATCCTGCAAAGAGAGAATATCACAAACCATAGATCTGCTGAACTCAGAGATTAATCTATCTGTTAGGCTCAACAATGATCCCCGTATCAATTCTATCTCTGAGATATCAAAACCTGAATCCAGCAATTCATAACATCTATTCTCAAAGTCAAAATCATAGCAAGTATATGCTATTTCAAATTCAACTTTATCCTGCAATTCAGGATTCCTTCTCAATTTATCTAGATAAAAAGAAACTAATTTATCCCTCAATCCTATAGGCATGGATGCAGGTACAAATGAGTTAAATGAATGCCTGACATTTACATAAGGTTTATTTCCGAAAAGAACAACAAGTTTCGCAGGATTCACATCATAATATCCTTGGGAAGCCCTAGCTTCATGCCATGCGCTGTCGGTGATGATATAATCATATAATGAATAATCCAATACGTTTGGGCAGTCACCTATTATCTCCGCGGGGTTCCAATCAGGCATATCTGCGAAAATCGTAGTATCTCCTCCTAGATGAGTTGGGCGGACCATTGCATCAGCCAAATCCTTTCTCAAAGAATCTATGCGCTGAGCCACTTTCAAGTCATCGACTTTTTTATTTAGATTGACAACCAATGGCCTAACTTGGAAAATAACAACTTTTCCCCCCCTGGTGACTGCGAATTCTATGTCCAATGGAAGATTGACAATCTTCCCCTCAATCTCTTTCACTGATTCTATAAGTCCTATAAACTTATCAGGGATTTTATTTGAATATTTATATAGGTATAAACATTTATCTTCTATCCCTTTAGTGACACTATCGCTGGCTCCGGTGATATCATCATAGTTAATCACATAATAAGGGCCATTCTTTTCCAGTGACCTTGTGAATATCACTCCGCTCATCACTATATCCGTAGTCAATCTCTGGACTAAGACCTGATTGAAGGAGCTTTCTGAATTCTTTTGCTTATATGAATCAAGCACTTCAGAAATCGCGCAAGATACGTCTTTATGATTTTCCGGGTCTATATCCAACACACTTGAGAAGCAACCTGCCAATGAAGAATCCAGTGAGTCTTCATTGACCGCCGAACTCCTTAGGATTATACGCGATCCATTGAATAGTTTACTTATATTTGAGAGAACATCTTCTGGCGCATTCTTCCAATCCGATACGGTGAAATCATACAATTCCTCGATATAAGATTTCTTGAGTAACGGTTTCAATATCTTCAAAGTATTAGCCTTAGTAGAAATGATCATCTTGTTCTGAGAAGTTTCGTCTATATTTATTCTGCCAGTCAAAACATCCGAAAAATCAATTATATTATTCAGCTTATCTTTGTTCTCCGCCATCTGCATGGCCACCTTGAAATCAGAAAGCCGTTCATAATAAGGGTGCTGCATCACTTTTCCACCTATAGATTGCAGGTAACTCTCGCCAGGTATGTACTTCCAATCTGAACCATGCACCAAAATGATCTCAGCATAAGGGAAATCCTTATGCAATCTCATCAGATTATTGGTAGGATCTATATTGTCTTGTGGCATCACGCGATCCACGTCCCTCAAGCTGGAGATTACTGCGCTACGTTCCTCAAATCGGCATATTGGGGCGACCTTATGCTGCGCAACCGCTGAATCGACCAGAACGCCGCATACATTAAAATCAGAAATAGATTTAGCAAATTTCAATGATTGGAGGTGACCGTAATGAAAAAGGTCACCAACTACTCCACTATATGCAATTCTCTTTATATTTGATTTATCTATACTTTTCATAGGCAGTTATATATTAATTAGTTATTTTATTAAAAGTTATTTTAAAAAGATTTATATTATAATATATAGACTATGCATTAGTATAAAATATCTAAATTGCAAAATAGTTAATCTTAAAAATAGTATGGATTATTAAAATTTATGTCTATAGTCAAAGATATAGCGAAAAATGCATTCTATCTAACCTTCGGAGAAGTGTTAAGCAAAGCCTTATTCTTCATACTCACTATATTGATTGCAAGAACTCTTGGGTCTGAAGAGTTGGGCAAATTCTCATTTGCCATATCGTTTGTCGCTCTTTTTTATGTCATAGCAGATTTCGGACTCAATAAATTAGTCCTGAGAGAGTTATCAAAGGATAATAATGAAATGAACCAATATTTCTGGCCCACATTGATCTTGAAATCCGGACTAGCGATATTGACATTAACAGCCCTCTCAATTGTGATTGGGATCACAGATAAGCCCATGGAGATAAAGATTCTCGTTATTATCGCAGGGGTCAATATGGTATTGACTGAATCATTATGCGATCTATTCAGGAACATGTTTATATCATTGAAAAAGATTGAGTATGATTCCGCATTGATATTTATCGAATATCTCATCATATTCTGCGCAGGATATTATTTCTTATTAGAAGGACTTGGCGTAAAATGGGTGCTCATTGCATTAGTCATCGGAGGATTATTCCGTACAGTCATGAGCATTATAATCATAATTGATAAATTCAAGCCAACATATTCTAAAGAGATAATCAATCTGAAACAAATATTGATTATGGCTTATCCATTCTGCTTAACATACCTACTAGCCACACTTTATCTCAAAATAGACATAACCATGCTGTCATTCATGAAAGGGGATCTCTCAGTAGGGATATACAGCGCAGCGACCAATCTGATATTTTCTTTGATAATCCTCCCAACAATATCAATGAGGGCAATATTCCCTAGCATGTCTAGGCTATATGCTGGATCAAAAGAAGCATTTCTGAAAAGCTGTAATCTTTCACTAAAATATGTATCTATGCTTGCAGTACCTATTACTATCGGAGGTATTTTCTTATCAAAACAGATAATATTATTCGTATATAAAAAAGAATTTGCAGAATCATCCATGATATTCCAAATATTGATGCTTTTTTTCTTGCTATATTTCATAAAATGGATGCTGAATAATGCTCTGCATGCCGCGAATCTTGAAAAAAAAACTATGTGGTCATATGTATTAGGCGTGTTCATGAATATCGGACTCAACTTAATCCTAATCCCAAAATATGGCCCGATTGGTGCAGCAATAGCCACAGTAATAACTGAGCTAGCGGTCGTTGCACTGATTTATTATTGGTTTGTGAAGCACATAGATAAGATTTCATTAATCACTGTATTTATCAAGCCATTGATGAGCTCTGCAGCGATGGTCGCAATGCTGAGCACAATCCCTAATCAGAGTTTGGTGCTGCAGATATCGCTAGGATTCATCACTTATTCTCTGGCATTGCTACTGCTAAAAGGATTCAACAATGAAGATATAAAATTAGTAAAAGAAGCTTTAAACATCAAATCCTATCCTTAGAGAAATTTTTCATCAAACCCCATAATTCCGCACCTTTATCGGGATTTTGCAATATCAAATTACTATTCTCGTGAGGATCATGCTCTAGATTATATAACTGTTTTATGCCCGTGCTAGAATTGTATACCATCTTCCAACCATTAGTACGGATGCAAAAAACATTGGGCTTTTTTGGAGATGGTGTCGGTCCCCCTAATCCCGCTGTTTCGGCATAAGCTACACGTTCATCTTTTTCCCCTTTAATCAGATTAAGAAAACTTGTGCCGTCCATGAGCTTAACATCTGGAGAATCTATTTTAAGAAGGTCCAATATAGTAGGAGCCACGTCCACGTTACGGATTAATGAACTGCAATGCAGTTTAGGCAGATGTGGGTTGGACAGCACGCAAAAAACCCTTAGAGTGTAATCAAAGCAATATGTCCCATAAAGATTTTCACCCCATCTATCTCCGAGACTTATACCATGGTCCGAAACCACAAATAAAAGCGTGTTATCTAGAAGACCTTGTTCTTTAAGCTCTAAATGTATATCTTTCAGAGTCAAATCGCAATCCTCCGCCCATTTAGAATATACTGAGGCATTCATCTCTAAATCGCTGAAATAATCGTCCTGCAAAGGGTCATATTTCTTGGCATGAGCGAGATAAAGCCGGTTATTGTGATCAAGATGATGTATAGATATAAAGAACGGCTTTCCAGAAGATTTCGCTTCGGAGATTACTCCTTTGCATTGCACAATCTGATCCTCGCGCGAGATATCGAACGAGTGATGGATAAATTTATCCACTATATCTGATTTAGGGACTATGCCGTTATTTGGAGTCACTAGCGCAGTGAAATATCCTTTTTCTTTCAATAGCTCGTATATCGGTTTTATCCTCTTATCAAAATTTATCGAGCCATAATAATTGTCCACGCCAGACCTGCTGCCGTATACTCCTGTGAACAAAGAACATGATGATGCTACACTATATGGGCCATATGTGATCATCTTATCGAAAAATACCGATTGCCCAGCCAGACTCTTAAGATAAGGTAGCTTATCTACCCAATCGTACCTTATCCCATCCAATATCAGAATAATAACATTTTTAAAATCCATCATAATATGAGGAATAACCAGTATATTTAAAGATTATTATGCCAAATTATAAGGTGATAACATGAATACTAACAAGAAAGAAGTGCACATATCTGAATCAATATATCTTGAAATCGATAAAAGAGCTAAATCTACGGGTTTCTGCTCTATTAATGAATATATAGAATATGTGTTGCAACAGATAATCGAAAAATCCAAACAGAAAGAAGTGAAGATAAACAGTGAACAGGAGAAGGGAGTGGCTGAAGAGCTCAAAAAGGCAGGATATATAGAATAAAGTTAGAATGAGATATCATCAAGTATCTCTTTTATCTCTCTCTTTCCTTTGGTTAAAGAACTATATCTTATGTCCCTATCTAAATTTGATCTTTTTACGAACAAATCTGTTATCACTTTGCCATCCATCTCTAATGGAACTTCTGATCCCATTATATGCATAAGCGTAGGAGATAAATCCAAAAGAGAACAATCTATTCGATAATTTCTCTTTATGCCCGCACCATGAGCGAAGAACATCCCTTTCAAAGTGTGGCGATTATGCAATAAATCAAGACAAGGCTCAATCAGCAAATCTTTGCCTACCGAATAATAAGATTGAACGTTATCATGGAAATAGATGTAAATATCCGGAAAATAATCTGGACAGTCCTTGCCGAAAAATTCTGATTTCTTGTATATTTTATAAGAATTATTTTTGATCAAATCACATGATTCTAAATCCGCATAAAGCTTGTCCAAGATCTGATCATGATTTTCAGGACAATAATCCTTATGATTCTTATTTATGAATATCATGCCCCATGTGAAGCAATATGCAATGGTGTTATCCCAATCAGCGTCTATAGTCAAGGGCTTATAAATTTTAGCCGCATACTTTGAGGGGATTAGACTACGGATTCTTTTCTGCAATCTGAATGGCAAAAGAGAATACAGCTTGGCCCCCTTGGTCAATACTGATTTCATAAGATCATTCTTTTTCGAGCTGATATTCAAAGGGACGAAATAACCTAAATCCCTCAAAATATTATTGACGTATATCTTATCATCCACTGCGCATGAACCATGGTCTGAAAAGAGTATGAATGTGGAATCAGGATAACGATTAATAAGCGCGCCGAGATGCTTGTCTAGGTCATGGTAATAGTCACGGATCAATGGCTCGAACGCCGGAGAATACTGACGATGATTTGGATAGAGATAAGAGGAATATATGTGATTCAGCAATTCAGTCTCTACAAAATGTTTGAACAAGACATCGACGGGATATTTCTCCAATAATTCATAAATCGCATCAAATCTCATGTGGGTATATCCATGGAGATTCTGCAAAGATGCCATATCCCTAGAATGGCAGCCAGGAGTAGATGCCCCTCCGTACTTATCCATAACTTCAGAAAGCTGAGGCGGATAAGTGTAATCCTTTACGAAAGCAGGAGTCATTATCGATGAAATAGTAAATCCATTGACTTCAGAAACTGGATATGTAAGAGGAAGATCCATCATCCCAGAAGAAATGCCTGAATCTGAAAAAAAATCCCAAATACGCTTTCCTTTTATATTCAACGAATGGAACATCTTAAATGAATTGTTCCCTTCTGGCATGAAAGTATAAAGATAACCATGCTTCTCCGGCCTCAATCCGGTCGCCAATGTTATCCATGTCAATGCAGTATGCGGACCTGGAAGAACATTTTCTAGCTCGCCATGGCTGCCTTCAGACATCAACCTCTTGAATGTTGGCAAATGCCCTTGATCAGCCCATCTGGTTATAACGTCATATCTAGCTCCATCTATGCATATCACGAAAAGCTTAGTCTTCGAATTCATGGTACAAAAAAATACAGGATGATATTTAATCGTTTCTAAATTAGAGAGATGTATATTTAAACGCAATTAAACTTATAAATCCTCAGGGATTCAACTCAGGTATGAAAGATATAGCCCGAAACTTAAAGGAAGTCGAGAACTCAATCAGTCCTGAAGATATCAGATATTTCAATTTCCATAAACGCAGATATGCTGAGATATTATCGCTTGTGAATATCAAGAAAGGCACCCGCATATTGGACATAGGATGTTCCGGAGGGCATATGTTATTGGCTGCGAAAACGGAAGGCGCAGAGGCTTACGGTGTCGATTGCATATCGAAATGGAAAGGAAGATTCCAAAAAAAGGGTATAAAGTTCAAGATATGCAACATCGAGAAAGAGGTTATACCGTTCGCATCAGAACAATTCGATTATGTCATAATGAGCGAAGTCATCGAACATCTGCTTGAAAATGTCGACCTGCCTTTAAAGGAGGCCGCAAGAGTATTGAAGAAAGACGGCAGGCTGATAATATCCACCCCTAATGCGTGCGAACTCGGCAAAAGGCTACTATTCCTGTTCGGACATAACATCTATTTCGATATCAAAACATTCTATTCACGAGATAAGTACAAACGCCACAACAGAGAATTCACCATGGCTGAATTAAAGTGGCTATTGAGAAAGAATGGATTCTGCGTGAAAAAAAGCAGATATCTCTCTTCGTGGGAAGGTCTGCGTGAAATAGAGAAAAAGAATTTGCTAGCCAAGATAGTATCAATAATGCAATCATGCATACCTTCATTCAGATCTAATATGGCAGTGGTTGCCTCAAAAAATGGATAAGATAACGAATCTAAAAAAGACAAAGGGGAAATACAGCCTTATCACTGAGGAAGAACGCGATCATATAATCAAGAATATAAAGAACACTCAGGAGCTGGAGAATTTCCTTTTCAAGAAATATAACGGATATCAAGTCAAGGATATATTCGATTATCTCAACAATTCATATCTCCTCTTATTGGATTTCAATGATAAAGAAGTATTGAACATCGGTTGCGGAGAAGGCCCTGAATCTATCTTCTTCGCGAAATATGGTGCAAAAAAAGTATATTGCTTGGACATGAACCCAGAAAGGCTCAAGATGCTTAAAGCGAATGCAAGATGCAATAATGCGCACCAAAAGATAATCACCTTGAACGGAGACTTCAAGGAATGCAAGATAAATGAAGATTCTTTCGATATAATGACAATGATAGGAGTACTAGAATGGCTACCTGAGAAAAAGCCATATGCCGAACAAATATCATATCTGCGTAAGATACACAAAGGATTGAAAAAAAATGGAAAATTCCTGCTTGCGATAGAGAATCGTATAAATCCTTATTATTTCGTGGGAAAAACACATCATGGAGATATCCCATTCACTCCTCTGCTTCCAAGAAAAGTAGCGGATTTAATCTCAAGATTAATGCGAGGCAAACCTTACCTTACTTACACCCACACAAGAGCCGAATACTTGAAAATGTTTAAAAAAGCTGGATTCAAGAATGTAAAGATATATCCTTCGCTGTTCAGTTATCAGGAACCGAGATACATAATAAATTCCGCTAAAATGTACAAAAGATTATTGAGAAAATATGGAGTCAGCCCTATAGTTAATTTCTGCGCTAGAATTCTTTCATATATGCCTGACAGATTGCTAATCAATCTAGCCCCTGCGTACATTGTGATTGGTGAGAAGATATGAATCAAATCAAACAAAGATTCAATCTGCATGATTATAAGATATTAAGCTATTCATTATACGGCAAGCAAAAATGCCCTTTCGTAGGCATAATCTGCGAACAAGAAGGGAATCTATATTTCTTCAAAAAAATGCTTTCCGAAAACAAAACCTGCAAAAAAATAATTAAAAAAGAATATGAGCTATTGAAATCAAGATATGATAAATTATTGAAACCTGAACTAGTCGAAGGCGGCATCAGAACCAGGTATATACCAAATCCATCATTATCATACTATCTTACCCAATCCTCTGATAAAAAGATTGTCGATATGGCGATATCGTGGTTAGTAAAATTCCATAATGAAAAGCATAAAAAAGGTTTCGGCCATATCCATGGAGACTTCTCATTCGATGATATTATTCCCTTAAAGAAGAAAATGTTGGTATTGGATTGGGAGGATTATCAGATTCATTGCGAACAATTAATAGACATATATTATCTGATTTTCAGAATATACATGAGACGTGCTGATAGGGTCAAACATCTGAGTAAATTTATTAACTCATTAACAGAAGATGCTCCCAAGATGCATCCGTTACTGAAGAAATACATCCATCTAAGAAAAATTGAATATACCAAAGAAAGAAGGATGCAGGCATTAAGATTATTCTTAAAGAACAGAATAGACCGAAACAAGCGATTGTACACTATACCTACTGAAGATAATTATATATGCAGACAAATATTAAAATTATTGCCCCAAAATAGCTAGATAGGTCTTGTTTATTGTTTGTATAAATCTAGAAAGAGTTAATTTCTGATTAAAATGAATATTTTTTGTATTTTTCAATTTGTTTTGCAATAGGCTCGGTTGATTAAAATCCATAAGATTACGCTTATTCACAATCTCGGGTATCCCGCCTTTATCGCTCGCTATAATCGGCTTCCTCGCAGCCATCGCTTCCAACGGAACTCTGCCTAAAGGTTCAAGCCATATTGAAGGGAACATCACAATGTCGCAATCAAAATATCTTTCTTTTATTTCTTCTTGTGATAGTTTGCCTAAAAATTGTACATTGTTATTTAGTTTCAACTTTTTGGTCAATCTCTTCAATTGTTTCTCGTAAGAGCCCGTTCCTGCTATTTGCAAAATAATATCTTTCCGTTTTTCCAATGCTAATTTCAATGCTTTAATCAAAAGATGGAATCCTTTGTATTTTTCCAACCTACCTGGCGCGAACAGGATTGATCCTTTATGCGGCTTCGGTTTTCTCCATTTCCAGTCCGGCATCGGATTGTAGATAACTTCTGTTTTTGTTTTAATATTCTCTTTCTCCAATTCGCTTTTTACAAACTGACTTATAGCAATTAATTTATCTGCATATGATAATGCTGTTCTCAATTCTTTTGATCTTTTACAGATTAATGGTCTTAAAAGATATGCTAATACTGGAAGATTGAACTGATCTTTCGCTTCTTTCTTCAAGCATTTGAGATACTGTTGTTTGTTGCAATTATGATATAATTCTCCCCTGTTCTGGCAGACCGGAAGGTTGCATACGAATCTGAGATCCCTTACTGTGATGATTGTTTTCAGATTCAGTCTCTTCGTTGCCTTTACTGCAGCCGGTGCAATCATCAAATCCTGGATATGGACTATGTCTGGGGCTATACACTTTAATCTTTTGAATATAGATCTCTCAATATGTCCATCTAACAAGTTAGTATTTAGAAGAAAAGCTTTCAATGATAACGGAAGCCATTTGAGTTGATTATTTAAATGAATAATATGTACTTCGTTCTTAGCTTTCAACCCATTTACCAATAACCCAGTACTGACTTCAGCGCCCCCAATATCAGTACCGAAATAGGTTGAAATGATTGCAATTTTCATAGGACTCGGAATCAGGATTAACTTTATAAATATAGCGTCAATAAAGGGCTTAACATGAAAATCCTCGAACTACCCGCATATTTCCTGCCGCACACCGGAGGAATTGAGTATGTCATCTATTACCTTAGCAAGGAATGGGTTCGCATAGGTCATTCCGTTAAGGTTGTCACTTCTTCAATCGGTTCTTCTCTATCTAAAGAAGTCATGGACGGAATCAAGGTTAAAAGGGTTTCCGCTTTTTCATTTATGCAGGATGCTATCGCTCCGTTGCTATTGTTATCTCTATCTAAAAAGGATATCGCGCATATCCATCATCCGCATCCGTTCTGGATTTTCATCAGTTCTGTGTATTGCCGTCTTGTCGGCATGCCTTATGTGTTCCATATGCACGGACGCGAGATTGTCTATCAAGGTTGGAAAAATTTGCTAGCTAAGCTATACAATTATTTTTTCCTGGATTCTGTGATGAAGCACGCTTCGAGGATAATGACGCATACTATGAAAGTCGTGCCCATGTCAACGTATATGCAAAAATATTATGACAAGTTGGTATATATTCCGCATGGGATTGAAATGCTTCCTTTGAAGTCATCCAAACGCGAGAATTTCATATTCACAGTAGGCATTCGCGATTATAAACGTCTGGATATACTGATTAAAGCTATGCCGGATGTGCTGCGCATGGTGGATACTAAATTGCTTATTGCAGGTGATGGCCCTGAGAAAGCTTCGCTTATTGAATTAGTTGATAAACTGAAACTCTCACGCAAAGTTGAATTCCTTGGATATATATCTGAAGAGAAGAAATACGAGCTTTATTCTCGCGCAGGTGTATTTGTTTTGCCGTCCCCTACTATAATGGAAAGTTTCGGCACTGTCGCATTCGAGGCATTCTCTATGAAATGTCCGGTGATTGTCACTTCTGGCGCAGGTGTATCTGAAGTGTTTGACAAGGAAAAGATTGGAATTGTGATACGCCCGTATAATGTTCTGGACTTATGTGAGAGCATCATTTCTGTATTGAAAAATAAAAAACGCGCTAAAGGTATTGGCGAGAAAGGATACCGCGTTATCAAACAGAATTATCAATGGAAGGACATTTCGTTACGCTATCTCGCTACATTTGATGATATATTGAGGGAAAAACATGCTAGATAAGATACCTAGGAAGCACCAATCGATATTGAAAGTTTTTAGGAATAAGGTATTACACCTTTTCGCTAGGCATATGATTAGCAATACTATCCGCATATTTCTTTTCCGTTGGAGCGGATGTTCTATTGGCAAGAATGTCTTTATTGGGATTGATACATTTATCGATGATCAGTTCCCACACTTGGTTAAGATTGAAGATGATTGCGTTATATCATTTAGAGTTAACTTTGTCGTCCATGATATGTCCGGATTCAATCGTCCGATACTTGTTCAGAAAAACAGCTACATAGGTTGCGCAGCTACTATATTACCTGGCGTAGTTATTGGCGAACAATCGTTTGTCGCAGCTGGCGCTGTTGTGACCAAAGATGTTGATCCGTTGACCATTGTTGCCGGTGTTCCTGCCAAGTTCATCAAGAATGTTGATAATACGCATAATGTGAGGCTTTCAAATGCTAATTCCGCACCAAAAGCTTAACGTTCAAACTTCGGATATTTTTAATGGTTTAACTAGATACTACGCTCATAAACCTCTGCATTTTCCGGAGTTTATGAAATATTTCCCGCAGAAATATTTCTATTGGACGGGCTCTGCGCGTTTCGGTCTTTCGCAATGCCTGTCTCCTAAATTGCGTGTCGGTCTTCCTTCATTCACTTGCTCTGTGCTGCTTGACTCGATTAAGCATGCTTCTTGCACGCCTGTGTTCTATGACGCTTCTGTGATTTCAGGGGTGGAGTTTATCAAGGAGAAGATTGCTGACATGGATGTGCTGCTTCTTCCGTATAATATGGGCTTTTTGTCTGACGTTGTTCGAATTAAAAGATTATGTAAACAGAATAATGTTCAGCTGATTGAGGATTGTGCTACTGCACTTGGCGCTAAATTTAATGAATTGCCAGTTGGTAGCTTTGGTGATCGTTCTGTGTACAGCTTCAATATCAGCAAAGGGTTTTTCTTGGGGGGTCTGATTGCTTCGAATGATAAACTTCCTTTTGGTTCTGGTTCTCCTTATCCTATACTTCCTTTATTGAAGACTTACGCTGAAGGTGTTCTTGCTCAGACTTTCTTTGATAAACGCGTTTATCCTTTGACTTCTCATTTGCTTTCCTGTGAATTGCATAAGAAGCAGTCACTTCTTAATTATAAGATGCCTTTATCTGCTAAATATATTGTTAATGAACAACTTAAACGATTTGATTCTGTTCTTTCCCGTAGACGTGAGAATGCTTTACTTTGCCTTGAAGAATTAGATGGAGTTATTGATTTCGTGCGACCTATATCTGGATCTACGCCTTCTTGGCTTTATTTCGTTTTACTTGATAAACGACGTGATCTGCTCATGAAAAGGTTGCGCGCTGAAGGCGTTGATATTGTGCCTTCGTATACTTTCTCTGATCTGAGCCGCACATACGGCATTGGGCACAAGACTGCGCAGGAGCAGATGATATTCGCTTTGGATCGTCCTTCTGATGAAATTGAGTTTATAATTAGGAAGATAAAGAAAGTGTGCCAATGAAACCTGTTAAATTAGAAGTGGGCATGGATGAATGGACTTCATTTCTTTCTTGTAATGAGCATTATATCTTTCATTGTCCGGAGTATGTGTCTTTCATTGAATCTACTTTTCCTACTGCTAAGGCGTGCTATCTTGGAGTTATGTCTAACTCTAAACTTACTGGATTGTTTCCTTTCTTTTACGTTAGTCAGCCAGGATTGAAACGCGTATTGTCTTTCTTATTTCCTTCTATGGCTTCACCTAAATCCATTTCCTCTGCTTACAATGATTACGGCGGACCTTGCGGTTCTATTGACCGCGATAAGCTGTTCGCTATGCTTCACGTGCTGAAGAATAAGTTTTCTTCTCCTTACTTGGAGATACGGCAAGGTCTTGAGAAGTTCGACGAATACTTCGCTAATCTACCTTCACTGAAATATAAACGATTCATATTGCCATTGTCTTCGAAAGAATCAGTATGGAATGGAATCCAGAAGTATAAACGGAAAGCGATTGGGAAAGCTGAGAGTGCGGGTGTTGTGACTCGGGAGATTCCTTTATCTGATATTGATTCATTATATTCATTATACTCTAAGAATATGCGCGCTTTTGGTGATCCGCCTTATCCTAAAAGATACTTCATTAATTTTTACAAATACTTTATTGATAAGGGCTTAGGCAAGTGCTTCGGCGCGTACAAAGACGGCAAACTGATTGCAATGTTGCTTGGTTATTGCTGTTCAGGGCGCGTGCATATTATCATCGCAGTCTCTGACGACAAATACCTAGAATTGAGACCAAACGACGCCGTTCATTGGGCGTTCATATCATGGGCGTGCGATAATAAGTATAAATTGTTTGACTTTGGCCATACGCGCGAAGGATCCGGCCAGTATACGTATAAAGAAAGATGGGGCGGAGAATGCAAGGACCTGAATCGCTACTACTTACTAAGCGCCGGACAAGAATTACCAAATATGGACCCAACGGATAAAGCGAATGCACTATACCCTATGATTTGGAGAAGATTGCCGTTGTGTGTCACGACGAGCATTGGGCCGTGGTTGAGGGAGAGTCTGGGGATATAGATAAATGGAAAATTGGATAATAAACAAAATCTTAGAAATAGTCTCTTTAATCGAATACAACCCTGAAAAAAGGAATGATATTGAAAAAGCCCTCAAAAGATTTCTAATAAATCCATCCCCTAATTTTTTGCTAGAAAATGAAATTAAAGAAAGATTTTATAAAAAAGATTATGAAAGCAAGGAAAGAGATCTAAACAATATCTTCCAATTAGAGGAAGTTTTTGAAATGCAAGATTATGTTCTTACTGTAGACTCTAATTTAGAAGATTTATTTTTTTATGTTACTGAAAAATATTCAGACTATAATTCAAAATTAAAACAAGAAATGGGTATCTCCATCTTTGAGATAATAAAGTTTTGTACTCTCATCCAAAATATTTATTATTGTGACTTAGAAATTGGCGGGCATAAGTTTAATAAAAATATATTTGATTCAAAAAAAGAAGCTTATTATCCGTATAATTTAGAATTTCCAGATCTTGAAAATAAAAAGATAATTGAAACCGCTTCTTTTATAAGTAAAGACGCAATTGTTTACCTACTAAAAGTTAAAAACCCTGAAGAACAATCTATTATTAAAAACATAAATCAATTCTTTGATTTACTTTCTTTTACAATTGAAGACATCCTCAAAGATAATAAGATTAGATTTCAAGATAAGCCTTTGCTTAAAATTGATGAAGAGTCATATATCTTAATCAATGATATCCATTTAATTTGGGGATTACCATCTAGATTAGATTCACTATTGAATAATTATTCATGGTATAGAGATACGAAAGGAAAAGATTTTGAAAAAGTGACAAATAGAGTATTGGATGAAATTAATCGCAATGTTAAAATAGGGGGCAAATTCTTTCCGAATATAAGATATGGTGAAGCTAATATTTATGAAATGGATGGATTAATCAACTTTAAGGATTCTTCTTGGTTTGTTGAATGTAAAGGGCGAATTCCTCGGAGTGATTCATTCAAAGGTGACTTAAATAGTATAAAGGAAGACATTAAATGTGGTATAACTAATGCTGAAAATCAAGCACTCAGGGCCATAAGAGAATCTGAAACTAATCAAAAAATAGGGGATTATATAGTTAAAGAAAAGAAAGGAATTATGATTATCGTAGAAGGTATGTATCCAAATCTAAATCAAAACCCAATCATACAATTTGAACGGATAAATAACAATTATCCAAGATATATCATTAGTCTTTTAACATTAATGGAGATCATAAGGCAATATGATATTTATTATTTGGAAAAGTTCTTAGAATGGAGATCTGATCCCGCCATGCCCATCTATTGTATGAGCGAATTAGATTATTGGGATTATTTTACCCAAATGCAAAATGGACTAGATAAAAAAAAGGGATATGATACTGCGAAAGAAAAAAACCTTAAGATAATATTTAATGGAAAAAGATTTAATGCACCTAAAATAATTAAAGAAGATTAATATAACCTATTCTTAAGTTGTGATATTCTTCCTCGAACATATGAATTTTGCTTAAAGTAAATTTAGAATATTCATTAAAACTAATATTTGCCATAGATAATAATCCCCAATATATATCTTGAACAATTTGGTTTAAATAGGGATTTTCATTAAATAAAGCGCTATTCAAATCTATATGAAAGTTATCTATGAAATAATTAAATCTATCTTTATAATCTTTTCCCTTCGGCCTTTCTTCGATAAGTAGCTTAATATCTAAAATATAACTCTCTAACCGCTCTAGGAAATCGAGTTTAAGTTTATTCATATAATTAAAGAGGGTAATTATCTATAAATAAGTTACGTTCTTAGATAGAATAAATAAAATAACTTTGATTTTAGTTTATAAATTTGAATGTAGAAACGCTATGATCAAAATCAGTAATAGAACTATCAAACTTATCTTGTAATGCTGTATATGTAAGAATATAGGCATTATCTTTATTTATAAAAAATACTTGTTTAAATTTTAATAATTTTCCTTGATTAGCAACATATTCCAAAAAATAAGCATTTTGATTATTAATAAGTAGATTTCCTTCATCAATAAGTATGTAATCATTTGCTGCAAAAAATTGTGAAATGGCCAATTTTGATGCTTTGGCGTATTGATCTAAATTATATCCTGCCACATCCTCAGTTTTAATATTTATATTTGTTTGAAAATTGTCAAAAATCGGCCCAGTAAATGCCACAATTGCAGTCATTCCCTCAACGTTTATATTTTCTTGAATATTCCAATTTTTAGGAGGTTCTATTGAGAATCCATAAACCTCATTTGTATATAGAGATGAAGTTTCAGGTACGATAGTATTTTCTTCTTGAAAGCTTGCTGGACTTAACACTCCAAAATAAGCTAATAATCCTATGCTCAAAAGCCAAATAAGAGGAATACCTCCAGTAATTATTCCCGCAATAGCCATTCCTTTTCCAGCCAATTTCTTCCTCTTAATCTGTTTAAGTGAATGCCTTCCTAAGATTATTGCTAGAATTCCCAATATAACACCTAAACCAAATAACTCTATAAACGGAATAGATATTATCCCAAGAATCAATGAAGCAATTGCAAAATTGGATGTTTCAACCATAGTTTAAGTTTCCATTATTAGCTATATAAATATTACTATGAATTTACCTTACAAGCAATACTTCTTCAAAAATTAGTTATCATAAGGATATAACAAAGCTTAAATAAATCATTAATTTTATCGCAAATATGTTTAATATTATTAATATTTTTATACTAAATCATGTAGAAGCATTTGCCCAAATTATTTCAGGAATGCTATTAGCGAGTATAGGACTACCCTTAATTTCATTTAAAGGGGGAATACCTAGATTTGCAGGAATTATTCTAAATAAAAAAAGGGCAATTTTCGCATTATTAATGGGATTCATACTTACTTTTTTTATAATTGTCCCCTTAGGGGAATTAATTGTGAACATAATTTTACAAAAGTATATAGAATTTACAATTCCCTTATTAACAATAACTACGGGAATTTTTATTTGTATATGGGACTTAGAAATGAAATGGAAATTTCACCAATATTGGATTCCATGGATCATAATGGGTATTTTGTTAGTTATATTTGAAATTTGGTTATATTAGTTTAAATTAATTTTGTTTTTACATTTCGATATAATTCTATTAAATGTTGTTCTGATAAATCTAAAATCGGCTCATACATAAATGAATTAAGGTGTATATTTTCGGGAGTCATTAAATTCACTTGCTCAAGTATTTCAATCTGAATGTCTGCGGGAAATTTCACAGCATATAATTTAGATAATTCAATTGTCTGATTCCGAATTATAGAATTTGTCTTTACCTCATCATTAATTTTTTTAATCATATATATTTCTGATTTTAAACGTATAGCTATTGACAAAATAATTTTATTTTCTAAATTTGGGCATTCATCGGTTGTCAAACAATCATCTGCTAATTTAAAGATTACATCTAATACATTACGATCCGAATCATTTAAATGTAGATTTGGATTATGAAGTTCTTCCTTAAAAATAGCTTCGATATCGGTTAGTTTCAAAATTTTAGAATTAGCTTTTATATGTAATACCGAACTTAATTTAATATAATTTGGTCCATTTTCCCCATTAGTGTAAGATATCAAATTTCGTACAAAGGGAATTGATGCAATTAACTTTTTATCGTCTGTACACATAGTTTTTTTCCAGTCATTATTAAAAGGGTTTCTAATATTTGAAGCATTAATTAATTCTAAATGTGTGTCTGTTTTTTTAATCATATGGCAATTATTATAATTAATTAATCTAGATTCCAGAGTTCTAAAAAAATCAAAGTTATGGGTTAAAATTATTTCGTTAAAAACCTTTTCTTTTGAAATATCTATCAAATATTCGATAATAGCATATTTATTTTTATAATCAAATGAATCTGCAATATCATCAATTATAAATATAGTCTTCTGAGAATTCCGTTTTCTAGCTTCAACTTCGAATATAATATTTAGAAGATATAATGCCCTTTTTTCACCACTACTTAGAACTTTTAATAATGTTTCTCGGTCAGTACTTACTTCATCCCCTTGATCTTTGAAAATAAATCCTATTGTGGGGACTTCATCTTTTAAAATAACATCTTCTCGATTTATTATTATAAGTTTAAATGGAACAAAAAATCTTTTATTAAATATAAGGATTACCTTTTCCCATTCAGTTTTATCTTCTCGAGCTTGTTTTAAAATTAATTGAATCTCGACCTTTCCTAACTTGTACTTGGCAAGTAAATCCTGAAATAGCATTATCTCTTTTTTAAAGTAACCCTTCCATATTTTCTTTTTAAATTGGACTATATCAATTAATTCTGGGATTATTTCATAATTATTTTCTAGATAGTTTCTAAAACGTCTCAAATCAGCATTTTTCGTAATTGCTTTATCAATAAGTTCAAACTTCTCAGATAGCTGATTATTTGATAATATTTTACATTTTTCTTCTTCGATAATTGCATCAAATTCTTGATTTGATAAAATCTCTTTTTTATTACTTTTTGAATTTAGAGAAATTGTATGTTTAGCTTTAAAAAAGCCTTCATCGTTTAAATTTTTAGAAATATTAAAAGCATTATTATGATTAAATATTCCTTTTTCAAAATAATCTGAAGCATCAATTAATTTATTAAATGTCTCTATATACTCATTTAATTTCGATTTAAAATTGGGAGTATTTAAAAAATCAACAACTTTGAGGTTAAATATGTCTTTATATGGAACTTTTAAATGATCGAATTTGCCCGTTGATATTTCCGATTCTAATTTCTCTAGGCATGCATATAAATCCTCACCCGTAAATGTATCCAAAATTTCGGATTCAACTTCCGCTTTTAATCCCGATAAATTGTTTAATGCTTTAAGAAAAAGTTCTTTTTTAATATTAATTTCATAATGAATTTTATCGTATTTAGTTTTTAATTCTTTTCTAACGATAAGGGAAGATATCTTAGCTGAATTAAAATCTTCGTTATATGGCTCAATTACAAATACTTCTTCAGGACATATTGAATTATTATTCTCATCAGTAATTACTCTAATTGCTGCTCTATCTGGAAATATTAAATCCACCGATTCTTCTCCGTTGCTTAAATCCCCAAATGTTTTAGCAAAAGAAGTTTTCATAATTCCATTCGGAGCATAAATTGAATGTATATTCTGATTAGAAAAATTAAATTCACAATTAAATTTCTTAATCCCATAACAATTTTCTAAATTAATTTTTAATTTATCCATAATCTATCTCTAAATTTGTAGATGTATATAAGATTAGATGTTTTAAAATAAATTAAGAATTTTAATATCACAAGCAATACTTCTTCACAAACTCGTCGCAACTTATGAAGTTCGCGTTCGAGCGTTCAATCAGACCCGTGAATAGCTTCCATGCTGCTTTTCCTTGATTGCGGTTGTAGATCCATTTGATGAGCGGGTTTATGTTGTTCTTGGGTTGATGCTCTAGGAATTCGCAAGGATGCAGGTAAAGCATGTATGGGGTCTTGAATAATAAGCGTGATAGCGGGTAAAAGAATCGGTAGTATGACAAGCCTGATGGCGGGAATCTGAACGGCGTCCAGTTCGGGACGGGGAGTTCGAGAATACCGGGTTTCTTCCAGAAGGGTTTCGTCTTGGTCAGTAAATGCGAGTATCTGCCGGGGAAGAATGAACTGATAGATGAATCGTACTTATAGTGATTCCTTTTCAGCTGTGTGAATAATGATTTGGGATAGATATAGTATGGCGCACGGAAACCTCTGCAGGTTATGCCTAATCTCTCTATGCTTCTTTTAGATTTGTAAAGCTGGGCGTCTAATTCTTCAGGTGACAGCGTATCGAAATATATGTGGCGATAGCCGTGAGACGCTATCTCGTGCCGTTTAGCGATTCTCTTGACTAATTCAGGATACTTCTCAGCGATCTCGCCAAGAACGAAGAATGTAGCCGTGATATCGTTAGCATCAAGGAAATCGAGCAGTCTAGGAACGACTTCGGTCAGATTACGATCTTGATTAGATTCGAAATCATACTCCAAGTCCACAGTAAGAATTACATCTCGCATTGAATTACCTTTTCTTAACATCGCGTAAAGCAACGGCTTTCACTAACCTAGCCATCTTATTCTGCAATTGACGTATGATCTTGAACAAATAGAACACTATCCCTACCATGAACATGAATCCGGCGATTGTGAATAGCTCGACCGCATTCTTCACATTAAATGTCTGGACAAAGAAATCCAGAGAACGCGGAAATACTACGCCGTATATGAAGAATAGCCATATCGGCATCCATACAAGCAGATCAGTGAATCTTATCTCATTACGTCTATAGAAAAGAAGCGTGATGTATATCATTGATAATGCGAAGATTATCCCGACAACTTGTAGCCAGATTAACATTGCGTTCTCACCCTATTATTCTCCAATAACACATCTTGAAAAACATGTTGATGCCGTCAAATATGGTGGTTCCTTTAACCTTATTTAAATATATTGTAGCTATAGTCACTTCGCCTACTTTTAATCTATTTTTGCGCGCTTTCGCTAGTATCTCAGTCTCTACGCTATAGCCTGACGATAACCATTTGATCTTATCATAATGCTCAGTCTTGATTGCCCTGAATCCATTGGATAGATCGTGTATATGAGAATTAAACATCGTGTTGAATGCAGTGACTAAGAACCAATTTCCGAACCTTAATACGAACGGCATATTCTTATCGAATTTACGAACGCCTGAGACCATATCGAGATTCTTTTCTTCTAATAATTTAGTAAGTTTCGGTATGTCTTCCGGTTTATGCTGACCGTCCGCATCAATGAACACGACAACATCAGCTTTTCTAGCAATCGCTGCTTCGAAACCTGTGCGCATAGCCAATCCTTTGCCCATATTTACGATGTGACGTAAACATAAATCTGCATTCTTCGCTTGAATAGAAGTATCATCTTTAGAACCATCATCAACCACAATCACTTCATCGACATACTTCTGAGTAGCTTTGACTACAGAAGCTATGTGCTCTGATTCATTGTATGCAGGTATTACTGCTATTGTCCTTTGTGCCATCTTACCAATCTCTCTATGCCTTCTTCTATGCTTACCTTTGGCTTATATCCAAGTAAAGATTCTGCTTTCGAAATGTCCGCATAGGTGATATCGACATCGCCTTCTTGTTTAGGCTTATGCATAATCTGCGCTTTCTTGCCCAGATTCCTTTCGATCAATGATATGAAATAATCCAACCTCACTGGCTTGTTATTGCCGAGATTGAATATCTCGTAAGGATGCGGAATATCAGATGCCGCGATTATGCCTGATACAATATCGTCTATATAAGTATAATCCCTTTGAGATGTACCATCGCCGTATACTTCAATAGGTTTCCCTGAATCTATCAGCCTAGTGAATTTCAATGGGGCCATGTCCGGTCTTCCGCGCGGGCCATATACTGTGAAAAATCTTAAACAAGATACAGGCAAGTGATAAAGATGATGATAAGTATAAGCCATAAGCTCCCCAGCTTTCTTTGTCGCCGCATAAGGACTTATCGGATTGTCTACATTGTCTGATTCTGAAAAAGGCACTTTCTTATTATTGCCGTAGACGCTCGAAGATGATGCGAAAACGAAATTCTTCACGCTAAGATCTTTCGCCAGATTCAGCATGTTCATAGTTCCGCCGACATTGACTTTTTCATAAAGCTTAGGATGCGCAATGGAATTACGGACGCCTGCCATAGCTGCTAAATGAATGATATTCTCAATAGGATACTTGTGGAGCTCCTTCATTAATTTAGCATCCCGTATATCGCCGCGGAGAAATTCGAAATCTGGGTGATTCATCTGATGCTGGATATTGTTAAGCTTAACCTCGGCAGGATAATAATCATTCAGATTGTCCAGACATAGCACCTTATCGCCCCTAGCGAGCAATCTATCCACCACATGACTTCCGATGAATCCTGCGCCGCCTGTGACTAGATACAAAAATATCGCCCCCTAGAATATACCTATCTTGTAAATTACAATCATGATAACGATGACTGATAAGAATAATTCAACAAGCATCAAAACATGCGTGACTTCTTTCTCGTATGCGCTGCCTTTAAGCCATCTCAAGAATGAAATTGTGATATGCTCGATGCCGTACCATTTTTCATACGGCTCAATTAAAGTGCCGTCCGGCTGCACTTTAGCGAAACTTTCTTTCTGCAGCAATCCGCGCAATTTCAGCGGCAATTGCAATAGATAAGGTATGAATAATACCAATGCAGCTTTCTCAGAATTGCCAGCTATTGCAACGCATGCTATCAATGCGCCCACCATATAGCTCAAAGTATTGCCTGGGAAGATTCTAGCGGGATACTTATTGAAAAGATAGAACGCCAATAATGATGATACCATACAGAACGCTATTACTGCAAGCCATCCTCTTCCGCCATACCATGCAAGCAAACCTAAAGTGGAAAGTATTATCGAACCCATGCCTGCCTCTAGACCATTATACCCTCCGACCATATTGAAGCCGTTAGAAGCTCCAGCGATTGCTATCGGGATTATTATCAAAGGATAAAGATAAGTAAGATCTATGATGCCAATCACCGGCAAAGTCATCTGCGAATATCCAGCATTTACCACCATCATAGGCAATGCTGCAAATAATGTCAATAAAGGCTTCTGCCATTGCCTCAACCCTATCTTCCAGCCTAGAATGTCATCAACTAGGCCGATAATTGCACTGATCAGAATTGTGGATAATAATGCCAATATCTGCAGGTTCTTATCTGGCGCGTTAAGATAAAAAGTATTGATTGCTACGAATGTAAGAACGCCGATGATGAAACCTATCAAGACAGGAACTCCGCCCATCTCTGCAGCGTATCTCTCAGAGACTTTGTGCATATCCCTGCCGACAAGACCTGCATGTTTCGCTCTCCTTATCCAATTAGGAGTAATCAATAAAGTAATGAAGAAACTGATTGCAAAGCATCCGAATAGGAACATCTGGACCATGGTCTTGATTTTTATATGTGGGTATATAAATATTGTTCAATAATTATTCTTAAATCACAATAATTGATATTCCGCATATCTCCTAATACATTCCTCAACCGCATCGTGTATCTCTGGCATAGGGAATTCTTTCATCAATTTAGATGAATCCAATTTGCAATTGGATCTCTTGCCCAATGTGACTTTATCTAATGCATCTACTGAGAAGACTTCGTACCTATGGTTCGGATTAACTATCCTAACGTACATCGCCATGATGTCGGATGCAGAGATCAATCCAGGATTTGTAGCGTTATATACGCCAGTCTTCCTATTTTCAATCAGATGCTTCAAAGCAGGCAATAAATGCGGAACTGTTGTCATCGAATTAGGCGCATCAAGCACTTTTTGATATTTAGATAATTTGTCAATAAGATTCCTGTCATGAGGATGATTATCAATTGGCATCCTTATCCTTAACTGCAGACAATCGAATTCCTTCAATGCTTTCTCTGCAAGAATCTTAGTCTTGGCGTAGAATTGCGGGCCATAAAAGTTAGGTTCATCCAGTTCTGTAAAACCTTCGCCATCAGGGTATCCATCATACATGCATCCGCTTCCGATATGAACCATGTAGATTCCTCTTTTTGCGCACGCTGTAGCTAGTATAATCGGAACAACTGTATTGCCGAACATCGTCTCTTCCTTATGCGTTTCGCACCAGTCAATATTCGGTCTGCCAGTCTTGCCGGCGGCGTTAATAACTACGTCTGGTTTTTCTTGATCTAAATATGCTTCCAATGTTCTTTGATCCTCTATTCTGAACTGAGAAATATCATAATGCATGTAATCTGCAATCCTGTTGCCCATGTATCCGTTACCGATGATTATGCCTTTCATTTTACCAGTGGCCTCCACCAATCCTCATTCTTATTATACCAATCTATGGTCTGCTTCAATCCATTCTCTATACTTTTATATTTGTGCATGAAACCTAAATCTTTCAATCTTTTGCAGTCAATAGAATATCTGAAATCGTGACCTGCCCTATGAGGTACTCTTTCAATCATATCTTCGCCTAAGCTGAATTCGAATAATAATGATTTAGTGATCTCAAGATTTGTGCGTTCAGATTCGCCGGCAATATTATAAGTCTCGCCGATTTTGCCTTTTGTCAGCACAAGATAAATCGCTCTGCAATTGTCTTCTACATGCAGCCAGTCTCTCACGTTCAAACCGGGATTGTCATCAGACCACATCAACGGCACTTTCTTGCCTTGAATGAGATTTGTCACGAATTTAGGAATTAACTTTTCGGGAAAATGATACGGGCCGTAATTGTTAGAGCTCCTTGTGATTAAAACTGGAAGATTGTAAGTTTCGTGATACGCCCTGACCAAATGTTCTGCAGCTGCTTTCGATGCAGAGTAAGGACTTCTAGGATCCAATTTGTCATCCTCTAGCGAAGAAGGGCTGTCTTTTCCGAGACTGCCATAAACTTCATCAGTTGATATGTGCAAGAATTTTTCAACCTCATATTTCCTTGCAGCTTCAAGAAGGACCTGCGTGCCGAATACATTGCTTCTTGTGAATATCTTTGGGCCGTTGATAGAATTGTCTACGTGGCTTTCCGCCGCGAAATGCACAACCATATCCGGACGTTCAATATCAAAAATCCTGTCAATCATCTCTTCCCAGCAGATGTCTGCGAGGTATGATTTCAGTCTCGGATTCCTATCCAAACCCATATGCTCGAGGTTCTTACCTCTGCCGGCATAGGTCTGCTTATCAACATTGACAACCTCATCACTAGTAGTCTCTAGCAGCATCTTTATGAAATTGCTGCCGATGAATCCGCATCCGCCTGTGACGAGTATCTTGGACATACACTTATTGCGTTATACCTACACCATACCAATTGATGCCGTTGGCTTTCAATTCATTCTTGTATTGAGGATATAAGTTCCTGAAATCAAAAATAGTCTTGTCATTCAATGAAGAAGCTACACCAAGAATGCCGCCGAGATCAGAGAACCTGTAATCGTCCCATTCGGTAAGCACTATCAAAGAATCACTGCCTTCCAATGCTTCTTCTTTAGTTGCACAATATTTTATGCCCTCACCAAAAATCTTTCGCGCATTTTCCAATGCTTCAGGGTCATGAACCTGGACATCCGCGCCATTCTTAAGAAGATAATCAATTATCGTTATCGCTGAAGAATCACGCATATCATCGGTCTTCGCTTTGAATGCTAGACCCCATATAGCGAATATCCTATTCACAATATTGCCTTGATAATGCTTAGCAATCTTCTCAGCGCACCATTCTTTCTGCGCTTCATTCGATCTTATAGTCTCCTCTGTCAAAGTCATCAATAATCCTTTCTCAATTCCTGTAACTGCTAATGCTTTAGTATCTTTAGGGAAACAGCTGCCGCCGTAACCAGGGCCTGGATACAAAAATTGTTTGCCAATCCTTGAATCAGAACCATAACCTTTGACAACATCTCTAATGTCAGCGCCGACCAATTCACTTAGTCTGGCAAGCTGATTGTTGAAGGCTATCTTCATAGCCAAGAATGCATTGGCGGCGTATTTAGTCATCTCTGCGCTCTCCAAAGAATCCATCACTATGATAGGATTGCCGTTCCTTGTGAATGGTTCGTACAACTGCTTCAAGACATCTGCGGCTTTTGAACCTTCAACGCCAACAACAACTCTGTCGGGATATAGGAAATCCTTGACTGAAGAACCTTCCCTCAAGAATTCCGGATTTGAAACAACATCATAAGGAACTGATATGCCTCTTGCTTCCAATTGTTTCTTAATGATTTCTTTGACTTTCTTCCCAGTACCAACTGGAACTGTGCTCTTGTCAACTATGATTGCGTAATCTGTAATCAGATTGCCTATCTCTTCCGCCACTTTGAAAACATATTTAAGATCTGCAGAGCCATCAACGGGATTAGTTGGCGTGCCTACGCAGATGTAATGAACTAAAGAATTCTTGATTGCGTATTCCGCATCTGTAGTGAACTCTATATTCTTCTTTGCGATGACTTCGTCAAGAATATCTTTCAGACCTGGTTCATATATAGGAATCTGACCCGCATTAAGTTTTTCTACCTTTTCTTTATCAATATCAACACAGATTACATGATTGTTATATTTCGCGAAACACGCGCCTGCAATAAGACCGACATAGCCGGTGCCAAAAACAGCGATTTTTGCCATACATATCCCTCCTTGAAAGTTAGAGAGAACTAGCTATCTTGTGCTTAAAAACATTTATGGTTTTTAGATTATATTATAAAAAGAATATTAAAATTCTAAATAGTTAGAATGAAGCGAATAAAAAAGAGTGGACAGCTTCCCGAGGTTCCCGCACATAAGTGCAGTACAACTTGGAACGGAGACTTGCTTAGCTTCTGTGTTCGAAATGGGAACAGGCGATCCAAATCCCTATGACCGTCCGATACTAGGGATTCACTGGTCCTTTATAAAGGTTTTGCTTTATCTAGCTCTATTCTGGATACTCACTATCGTTCGGTCAATGCGGCTTCACATCTACTTCTTCGCATATAAACCAAGATAAATCTTGGGCTACATGTAATGATAGTATGTTCAGGTCAGGCATTGACATGTCAGAGCTATGGCTCTGAGCATGCTCAAAACACTAAGTGTTTTGACATAATCCAGAATAGAGCCAGTTTATCTGACGTGTATTACGCATATTCATAATCAATATAAATAGCGATTTTTATGATATATGCTATGAGAATATTGGTAGATATGGATGACGTCCTTGCGGATTTCAATGGTGAATTCTTAAGAATATATCGCGCAAAGCATCCGGATAGGCCATATGTCAGACCTGAAGACAGAAAGTTATACAAATTAACTGATGATTACCCGCCTGAATTGGTCAAAGGGATATTCCTTGCACCAGGATTCATCAAAAACTTACCGCCAATCAAAGGCGGATTAGAAGCAGTCATGGAAATGGAAGAAAAAGGCCATAAAGTAATGATATGCACTGCGCCACTATTAGAATCAGAAACTTGCTATGATGAAAAACGTGAATGAATCAAAAAATACCTAGGAAAAGAATGGCTAACCAAAATATCTATCATAACCGATAAAACTTATGTTAAAGGAGATATCCTGATTGATGACAGACCTTCTATTACTGGAGACTGCACACCTGAATGGGAACACGTGCTTTACACTCAGCCGTATAATCAGCAGATTACTGATAAAAGAAGATTGACATGGGATAATTGGAAAGAAATTCTAGGCATCTAATTGTTTCACTAATTTTAGAATTCTATTTTGCGTTTCTTTGAGTTTCTTATTTGATTCTTCTGTAAGAACTTCCAAGAAATCATCATTAACCAATAATCTGCTTTCCTTCACCAACATCACCACAATATTCTCCGGACCCATGATCTCGACAATGATTTTATTATTGGTTGCTTGTATTCCGCCGTGCTTGTAGCCGATGGCTCTTGAAATGTCCATGAGCTTTTGGGCGGCTTCTAATGTTCTGCATGAGACATGGAAGATTGATGGTTCCTGCATGAACCAGACATCGCCTTGCGTGCCAATCAGTTTCTCTTTGAGATGTTCTGTTTTGATTGGATTGTGCGATTGCAATAACCATTCTGTCTCGTTCTTCTTTTTTGAATCTGAGAATCTGTAGAGCATCAACCTGCCTGCGCAAGAGCTTGTCGTGTAATAATCATTCATCTGATTTAGCTTGTCTATCAAAGGCATGGCTGCTTCATCAATGCTGCCTTTCCTGGATTTATCTATCTTAGCTAAACAATCCTTTTTTAGCTTCTCGAAAGTTGTTTTCATATTCTAACAGAAATAAAGAATCATATTAAAACTTAATGCTTCAGATGTCGTCTATCTTCTATGAATTTATGCATGGCTTCCACAAAATCATTGGCTTCATTGTAGAGCTGATCGTAGTCCTTGCCAGGAATAGTTATTATCTGCCTGCCAGATATTTTTTTCGCTAAGCCATAAAATTTGTCCATTGTCTTGGAATAATCCTTGTGTATCAATCCAGGCTTGATAAGTTTCTCGTGCATCAATTCTCCGACATGGCTCGGACTCGGTGGGACTTCGCCCATGACCATCAATGCGGCATGCGCGGAATCAATGACTGCCCAATACAAATCCATGGCGCCCTGCAAGATATGCCATTGCGAATTTTGAAGCGTCCTTGGCGCTCTCGAGAAATAAGCCCAGATGCTTTCCTCTGTTGGCCTGATTCTGCCTCTCATCAACAATGCTTGCAATGGATCAAAGAAACCTGAATCTAGAAGTGCATATCCATCTCTCAATATATTGATACCAATCGGATCTGAATTCCGAATGTATTCCCAGAATGATGTGAGCTTCAATGTAGTGACGTGCAATCTCTGCGAAGTATCTGCTATCAAACTTTCCATTATGATTCTGTAAGTTTCCACAACTTCCGGAGAAAGCTCTAATGAAATATCGTCTATGATAACAAGAATATCAATATCAGAACCTGGCTTGGCTTCCCTTCTAGCCGCGCTGCCGAAAACTACCAATGATTTTATGAAATTGCCGAACTCTTTGTACGCTTTCTTTGAGAAGTCATAGGCGATTGTCAGTTCTTCAGAAGAGTACTTACGCATATTGGGGTTCTCAGACTCTCTGATTGCAAATTTCATGCTTTTAAAAAGGGCCTCTACCTATATTAAGCTTTTTAACTACTCATGCATAGTAAAATTGGTGTTCTTTACAGAGGACTTGTCCAGAATACTCACTACCGTTCGGTAAATGTCACACAAGAACTGCAAGGCAGTTCTGTGCACAGGAGCACTTCGTACTCCTTGTGCTTCGCATCTACTTCTTATCCTAATTTCTAAGATAAATCTTAATTCTTACTTGTAGAATCACTATGCTCAGTATAGACATTTACTCTATTCTGGACACGTCCTTTATATACTAAAATATATAAATGGCTACATAATAATAGCAGTAAAATGGCTATCGCGCAAGTGCTAGGTAAACAGAGTCTGGAAGAGCTTATATTTGGCATAGAAAGAGATAGCAAAAAAGCAATCGATAAAGGTATTTCTCAATCAACTGCTCATACACTGACTCCTAGCGGAGCTATCTATGAACTTGCTACACTAAATACTTCATCTGCGCAAGATGCCGCTACTAAAAAAATGGAAGCCTTGATGGATTCCATGAATGAAAAAATGCAGGAGTTCCTGAAAAGTAAAGGACTGCCCCAAGATGCATTCCATGATTTCGAAAGGCATAAGAAAAAATCTGATTATGATGTTTTGGTCAAAGGAGAGATCGAGACTGCCAAAGAACTCGCTAAACAATTCGTCCAGTCACTTATAGATGACGATATGATCAAAGACAGGCACGCATGCGAAGGTGTAGATACTTCTAATGATGCTATAGCTATGTACGGCAGAAAAGGAACTATCGGAGTCGCTGAAGAAAGAGAACAGTTCCTGAATGCGCAAGTCGATCAATGGACTGGCGTAGATCATTTTGAAAAAAGGTTCACTGATTTCCTCGCCAATACCAAAGGTCTGGGCAAGAATAATGAGAAATTGCAGGAATTCTTCGCCATGCTCGCTAAAAGCAGGAACAAAGTGATAATAGCCACTGAGAATCTAGAGACTGCTCTGATGAAACAAGAGCCTATGGTTGAAGATCCAGAGCTGGCCGATGCATTAGAGCAATGGTTCAAGATGGCCAGAACTGCAAGTCCGAAAGCTTTGAATAGAGCAGAACAGATAATGATCTTCAAGAATATTATAGGACATAAGACGTATGATATGGGCGCAAAATATGGGCAATGGTTAACAAAAATAGAGATTCCTGCGGATGACGTTCAATTGAAACAATATATGAAAAATAGATTCGCTGTATATAATGAACTTAATTTTATCGATGATGACAAAACTTACGATCTGCTTGCGAATGATGATATGCTGAAAGAGCCTCTAGAAAAACGTCTCATGACCTATCTCAAGATGGGTACATTCTCACTTATGCAAAGAGCAAAGAAAGAGCTTGATGAAGGAAAAAGAGAGTATGAAGCAATTGTTAAAAAACATCTAGGCAAAGATAAATGTTTTAGTGGGCCTGATGCGAAAGAGAAAACGAAAAAAATGTGGAAAGAAGTCATATCCACATGGGTCAAAAAAAGATGGACAAGAACAGATGGCGCAGATAAAGCGAATCAGGTCATCAGTCTAATGGAGAAAGACAGGTCTTTCACTGAGAATATATGCAGGATCTATCAAAGACATGAGGAAAGTCAGACTTTAAACGCGTTATACAAATCTAAAGATATACTAGAAGATATGGATCCATTACTGACCCAGATGAGCGCAACTTCTTCAAGACATTACATAAGCAGAACCAGATTGGGCGGTTCAATATTGAAAGATGCCAATAAACCTTCAGATCCTAAATATAAAGAACTGTTGCAGGCGATGGATAAGCATGCATTAAGCGCAGGATATGTTATAAAACCAGGCACTGACGGCGAAATCATGCTAAGGGCTTTCGAGGAAAGGACTCAACATATCACATATGTTCCTGATCATCCTAAATTGAAACCTTTGACACAAAGCTCGTTGATTGATCCGAATACCAATCTGCCGGCACGCTACTAAAATGGAACTCATTTCTCAAGGCGCGGAAGCTGTAATCTATAGAGACGGGAATGAAATAGTGAAGAATCGAGTCGCTAAAAGTTATAGATTGCCTGCAGTTGATTCACTTTTGCGCGGTTCCCGTACACGACGTGAAGCTAAAGTGATTTCTAAACTTAATTCATTGGGAATACATTCACCTAAACTTATCAGGATGGATGACAAGGAAATGGTTCTTCGTATGGAGTTCATTGATGGTACGAAATTGCGCGATTGCCTGGAGAAAGATGCTGTGAAGTATGGTTCGGTTATTGGTAAGAATATCGCTCTGATGCATCAGAATGATATTGTGCACGGCGATCTGACTACTTCGAATATGATACTTCATGGTAAGGCTATCTATATGATAGATTTCGGATTATCATTCTTTTCTAAGAAAGTCGAGGATAAAGCGGTTGATTTGCATCTTTTACGTTGCGCTCTTGAATCAAAACATAATACTGTGTTTGAGTCTTGTTTTAACTCTGCTTTGAAATCATATGCTGAGAATTACGCTGATTCTGCAGCTGTTGTGAAAAGACTTGAGATGGTTGAGAAGCGCGGACGGAATAAGGAGCATTAGTCTCTGATTCTAAATAATAGTTCTTGAAAAAAACTAAGAAAAAAGTTAAATAATAAAAATAAAAAAGAAACCACTAATAGTGGATTCTGGAATTACGTTTCTTGATTACGGCTCTCTTGCTAGGCCTCATCTTCTCTGCGCCTTTGCCGGTATGTCTCATACCTCTGCTCTTCCTGCCTGCGCTGGTGATGCCTCTCATTGCTCTAGCTCTGTTAGCTGGATCCATTACCCAATTGTAATGAGGATCTGCTTGTATAGCCGGACTTGATTTGTCTACAAATATGATTTCGTACCAGTAATTCCTTCCGTCTCTAGCTACCCAGTATGAATTCAATACTTCGCAAGTATTGTATTGTTTAGCTGCACGCCTTTCAGCGATGACTTGGTAACTGATGCCCAGATCTACTCTTTTTCTGTAGTTCTTTGGCTTCCTACCGATACCGGATGATTCTTCAGAACTGTGACCGCCTCTAGTTACTCTTTGCCTAACTACAAATATACCTTGTTTAGCTTTGTAACCTAAAGAACGAGCTCTATCGAGTCTTGTCGGATTGTCTACTCTTAGCGTAGATGGCTGCCTTCTCCATTTAATCAGCCTTTCTTGCATAATGGCTTTAAGTTCGCCCTCCTTTGGTTGTTTCCAAAGTTCTCTCATGTATTTGTACATGCTCATTTTTGTGGCCTCCGTTATTGTGTGTTTTTCAAGAATTCGGGCAAGCCGTTGCCCACATCTTCTTCTGACTCTTGTTTAAGAGCGAGCTTTATAAAACCTACGGATTTTAATACTCAAACCATAGGTTTGAGATATAAAGCTTACTATGGAGTCACGTATACACTCCAAAATATAGGAACGTTTATAAATATGTATTTTGGCAGTTTTTACTATGAATAAATACCTATTGATAGCAGGAATCGTATTGATGATGCTAGTCTCAACTATAGCGTTTAGCGCTACTTACGAGAAGAGCTCGCCTTATGACCATATCACACAAGATAAGATATTGGTGGGCAAAGATAAGGTAGTCATAAACCTGCCAGGCGCGCAATGGGCGACATTCACAGATACCAATTCAATGGATCCTATATTTGATGCAGAATCTAACACTATTGAGATAAAGCCTTTATCTGCTGATGATGTGCATGTCGGTGATATTGTCTCTTACAGATCCAATCTTGTTGATGGGATATTAGTTCATAGGGTTGCTGCAATTGATTACGATTCGCAGGGATGGTACGCTACATTGAAGGGCGACAATAATTTCTTCTCAGACCCTGAGTCAGTTAGGTTCGACCAGATCAACGGCGTTGTTGTAGCTGTAATTTACTAAAATTAAAACTAAATCTTTATAAAGATAATATTAATTAAAGTGAGGAATGGACCAGCGCAAATACGAAATTTGGTATTCTGAAAATAAAAAATATATATGGAAAATAAACCTTGAGAATTATGTCAATCATTTCCTAGGTATTTCTTTACAATTTGCAATAATATTTGCGATAACCTTTTTACTTACTATAGTAGTGTCACAACTATTCACAACTTCAGAATATTTTGCTCAAATAAGAAGTGGTATTCTATTATTCTTTTTTGGAGTAATAATGGTACTCTGGATATCCTTATATAATTTTATTTTCCCATATTCAACTAGAGAAAAAATAGCATTATTATTAACATATATTGCTGACCAACTAGAAGAATATCATGAAAAAGATAATAAAAATGAGATAATTGATCGATTAAAAATATTATATAAAATTTCTAATTTGCGCCCCTTAGACAGCGAATCAACTGAATTATTTACAGATTCTGCTATGAAGATAGATAAGTTTATTATTAATTTTAGATTACTATTAAAACAGATAAATTATGGATTAAACAATGATAATTTAGAAAAAATTGCTCCTACAGATTTAAAGGATTTGGCATATCATATTCATTTGAGAGATGAATCTTATTTTATGGCAAAAACTGATAAGATTATAACTCTTTCCCCTAATTCATCAGAATTCTTATCGGTAACTATCTATAAGACAAAATTAATAAATAAAATAAAACAATATAAAGGTATAACTTTTTCATTTTGGATAATTATTTATTTGGGAATAGGATACTTAATTAATCAATACCTAAATGTTGATATAAATACTACAATCTTAGCAATTATTGCGTTAACAGCACCAACAATATCGGTGATATTCAAATGACACCGCAAGAACTCAATGACCTAAAGAAAGCCGGCAAGATAGCTGGCAAAGCATTAGCGTTCGGCAAAGGGCTTATTGTGCCTGGCGCTTCATTACTTGAAGTCACTGAGAAGATTGAGGAATTTATCCACAAAGAAGGCGGAGAACTTGCTTTTCCAGTGAACATATCGTGCAACGAATATGCTGCGCATTATACTGCTAAAAAGGATGACGAGTTCAAGTTCGGCAAAGAGATAGTCAAGCTTGATGTCGGCGTGCAAGTCAACGGCTTTGTCGGAGATACTGCATGCACAATAGATTTATCCGGCAAGCATAAAGCGCTTGTTGAAGCTTCTGTGAAAGCGCTTGACAAAGCGATAACTTTAGTCATGCCAGGGCTTGAATTATGCGAGATCGGCAAAGCGATTGATGCAGAAATAACAAAAGCAGGATTCAAACCGATTAGAAATTTGTCTGGGCATGGTCTTGCTCAATATCACACTCATAGCGCGCCTACAATACCTAACTTCAATAATAATGACGATACCAAACTGGAAGAAGGAATGGTAATCGCGATCGAACCATTCGCTACTGACGGCGCAGGCTTGATCCATGAAACCAAGAACCCAGAAATCTTCAATATCAACGAGTTCAGGGCTGTGCGCATAAATTTCGTGCGCGATGTCATGAAATACATTGAAAAGAAGTACAAGAATCTGCCTTTCTCTAAACGCGAATTGCTGCTTAAATTCACAGAACCGCAAGTGAACTACTCACTGAAACAATTCAGAGAACTAGGGATGCTCGAGGAATACACACCATTGATCGAAAAGAATAATGGAATGGTGTCCCAGGCAGAACATACTTTGCTAGTCACTAAGAACGGATGCGAAGTGCTTACTAAAGCTCAGTAAATTTAATTTTATCTTCTTTGCCTGATTTCAGGTCTTTAATCTTTACAGATTTAGTTTTTACTTCTTCGTCGCCGATGATTGCGACTTTCTGCGCTTTAATCTTGTCAGCGTAAACGAATTGCTTACTTAGATTCCTGCCCATGATCTCCATCTCGACATTGTACCTTTCTCTCAGCTTTGTCGCAACTTTAGCTGCATAGTTCATGCAATCTTCCCCTAGGACTGCAACATAATAATCGACTTCTTTCTTGTATTCAGGCAGCTTGCCTTTCTCTTTCAGGAATAGCTGAAGCACAACATCGCCCATGCCATAGCCTACGCCGGCTAATTTTTCTCCGCCGAAATCCTGAACTAAGTTATCGTAACGTCCGCCGCCGGCAATCGCTCTGAATTTCTTTGTGCGATCGAAAACTTCGAATACTGTGGAAGTGTAATAATCGAAACCTCTCATGATTGATGGATCGAACTCGACATATTTCTGCAAGCCGTATGCTTCTATGCAGCCGAACAATTCCTTGATTTCCTTAAGGCCTTGCTTGCCTACCTCATCCAATGCTGATTCTTTGACTTGAGTGATGCTTACGAATTTCAATATTTTAAGAAGCTCTTTTGATTGCTTCTCGCCGACTTTGATGTCCTTGAGACTGAGTACGAAAGTGTCTTCACCAATCTTGTCTAATTTGTCAATAAGCCTTGAAACATCTTTCAGCTGCTCTTTCTTGATGCCAGTCGATAGGATGAGGCTTTCAATAAGCTTCCTGTTGCCCAACCTGATGTAGAAATCTTTTTCATTTAATCCGAACTCTCTGAGCATATCTACAGCTGTGACGATGACTTCGGCATCCAATTGCATCGAATCTGAACCGACGCAATCTACATTGAGCTGGAAGAATTCCCTCAGTCTGCCCGACTGCGGACGTTCATATCTCCAGCATCTTGCATTGCTGAACCATCTGATAGGTTTTGACAATGATTTTTGTTTCTCTGCAATCATACGGGCTAATGTGGGAGTTAATTCTGGTCTAATGGCTAACTTCCTTCCGCCTTTGTCATCTAAGACATACATCTGATCAGGAATCTCTGCGCCTGATTTGAGCTGCCATAATTGAGCAGGTTCTAACATAGGGCCGTCAAAATTCTCGTAGCCGTATCTTTTGGCTACCTTCGCCCAAGTACTGAATATGTAATCCTGTATGAACATCTGTTCCGGATAGAAATCCCTTGTCCCAGTGACTGGTTCGATTTTCATTTTGATAGTACCTCATTCTCTCTAAGTATATTTAAACGTTTTGCTGAATTATAAGTAGAACTAACTAAAACCTGTAAGAATTCAATATCCGTGAATACAATCACGTGTTTTCATGATGATTCTATGTCGATAGAGGTTGTTTATAAATGTAACTATGGATTTAATCGAGATCGTAAATATACATGCCTTTGACCAGTTTCGGTTCCTTTCCGGAATAACGTTCACCATTCAATGATTTCTGAAGGCAGCGTGAATTTTTATGCGGAGCGAAACCATCAGAACATAAAGCGTACCCGCCGGGTTTAGCAGGAACCATACTCATGAAGACCAAATCCGTACATTCCAGTGCCAAAGACGAACCACAGCTCACCAAAAAATACATGTCCAGAAAAGGAAGCTTTCTACCATCTAGAAACTCGTACATGCGGCCCATATCCGCGCAAATGTCTATGCCGAAACGGCAATCTTTCCAGTCAAACACTCTCGGTGTCGAGTATGTGTGCATAGGCTTGGTGCATTTGCGCAATGCTGCATTCTCACATGTGCCGCCATCTTTAGACTTATATTGATTGCCTAGCAGTTCTCCTTTGTATAGGACAGGAGCCGCATTATACACATATTCAGAATCTTGCCACATAATTGTGCCTGGTATCACCAAGCAATCTAATGATTTTGTATTTTCAGCTAATCTATCGACAAGATTTTCTTTCTGTATCTGATCCATCAGATCATGTTCAATAGGCGGCATGAATAACCATTCAGGGCCCAAAAATATATCAAGAGAATGCTCTTTTATCAAATCTGATATGCCCTCAACTAATCCGGGCTTATCTCCACCCCAGCTAGTGTGCTCTAAGAATACACCTGCGCGCTTCTTATCTACCACCATACGCAAAATCAGTGAATCGGTAATTTAAAAATTATTGTATGATGCCGTATCCAATCAATCTGAACCTATTGCCTATCCTTCTAGAAATAGATATCTTCGCGCCTTTCTCTGCGCAGATAGGAAGTTTCAGTTTGCAATCGAATTCGTCTTTCTTGAGTTTTGTGACTATGCCGACAGTAGCTGCCGCGTTCACGTTGAGCATCAATGGTTCGTATAATTTGATATTATCAACTGCTTGATCTTCTTTTACGCCAACTACTCTTTCCATCAAATAAGTCTTGAGTTTCAACTCTGACCATACTGGTGGAAGCTTGTCAACCAAACCTACTACGTTGCCAGTCAATGCATCTGATTTGACGACTGCAGGGTCCAAACTTGTCAGAACGCCGATCGAACCGCCGGGACCTAATGCTTTAACATCAACGCCGCCTGTTTTCAATGAAGTAATTGTAGTCTTAATTGGGATCCATTTCATGGTGCCGTGCTCGTCATAGGTCTTGCCTGGCCTGATTTCGATTTCATCCTTGACTTTGAACTGACCTTGAGTTAGCGAACCGCCTAAAACTCCACCGACCATTGCCATAGGATCTGTACCTGGCTTGTTTATGTCAAACGATCTTGCTACGTACATGATTGGGTCCTTGCTAGGATCCCTTTTAGGAACTGGAATATGTGTGATTATCGCATCAAGGAGCATATCGATGTTAACTCTCCTTTGAGCTGAGATTGGAATGATTGGAGCATTTTCGTAAGGCGAACCTTTCAGGAATGCTTGGATCTGTTCATAATTCTTCATAGCTTGTTCTTCTGTGACTAGATCTATCTTATTCTGGACTATGATTACATGTTTTATACCAGAGATGTCTAGCGCCATAAGATGTTCTCTTGTCTGTGGCTGCGGACATTCTTCGTTCGCTGCTACAAGCAATAATGCGCCGTCCATGATGGTCGCGCCGGATAACATGGTTGCCATCAGACTTTCATGGCCTGGAGCATCTACGAAACTTACTTTCCTTGCTGATTCGACTGCGCCGCCGCATTCGCATCTCGGCAGGACTGTGTATTTCCCGCATTTTGAGCATTTGTAAATATTAGCATCAGCATAGCCTAATCTGATAGTGATACCTCTTTTCATCTCTTCAGAATGAGTATCTGTCCATTTGCCTGACAATGACTCTGTCAAAGTGGTCTTGCCGTGGTCAACGTGGCCTACAAGGCCTATATTCATCTCAGGTTGTACTATTTCCTTTATCTTTTTAGGTCTTCCCAATTTATATTAAATTTCTATATATGAATATATAAAGGTAACGTTGAGAAAAGTTGTATCTTTTTGTCTGCAAGAAGTAAATTTTCTACATTCGTTTGCTATGACTGACTTTCCCGGGGACAGGGAACCTTGTCAGTTCTCTTCTTTAGCAATAAAATTTACAATGGTTGCAGACAAAATATGAATAAGATATAGGATAAATCTAAGCAGCTGCTTTAGGTTCTTCAGCTTTAGCTTCGAATAGTGGAGCTGCGCCCATCTTCAATACTTTCATATTGATTTGGATTGTTTTCTCCATGATCTGTTCAGGACATACAAGTTTCTTTCTCCTGAAACCATCCCTGCTTCTTGGTTTGGTATGTTTCCTTAGTTTCCTTTCTTTACCAGCACAGCCTACGCTTTTGCCGATTAATAGAGATTTTCTCCTCAATCCGGAGATGCCTTGCCTCAATGGGAAACCGCAATAGTCAGAACCGCCAGTTATCTGGAATTCGTAGCCGTCGAAGCCAATTTTATCTCCTGAGACTTTGTCGCCTATTTTTAGGCCTATCAAAGGATCTGCTTGAGTTTCCTTGACTGCTTTAGTCACGGTCCTCTTAGCTTCAGGAATTCCGATTACTAGTTTGAATTCTGCCATTTTCAGCTATAGATTTAACAGAGGGTTTATAAAGGTTACTATATCATATAAGTTCTATGAGTGGACCTGCACCATCAAAGAAGCTGATACCGGGTGTAAAGGTATATGTGCATTCTAAAGATTCCAAGACTAGATCAAGGATTATTCATATAGATATCGAATCTCCGGTACTAAATAAGATTATCAAGAACGGAGAAGCCACTTACTGCGCAGGCAAAGAAGGCGGAGTATTTATTGGTTTGAAAAAAGATATGATAAAGAGAGCTGAGAGATATGCTAAACGAAAATAAGATATTGCTTCTGATTATTGTTGTATTATTCACTGGTTGTTCTAGCATTAAAACGCCACAAGAGTTATGCGCTTCTGGCGGTGGGTTTTGGAACGAATGCGGTTCTGCATGCGCCGGACGTGTTGTAGAGATGTGCACCATGCAATGCGTGCAACAATGCGAATGCGGTTTTGAAGATTACAAATGTCCTTCGGGATATTCTTGTTCACAGGATACTGGCGCTGCGCGAGGCGTCTGCAACTGAGGTTCTTATATGGACAGAATGCGTTTCGGGACTGCAGGAATACCTTTGTCTATGCCGGACAGGAATACTGTTGAAGCCCCTACATTTATTCGCAAGCTTGGTCTTGACGCGATGGAGATTGAGTTTGTGCGTTCTGTGAATCTCACTCCTGAGAAAGCTCGTTTGCTCGGTAAATATGGTTCTGATAATGATATAAGATTCACCTGCCATGCGCCTTATTTTGTGAATCTGTGTTCTGCCGAGGCTGTTAAAGTTCATGCTAGCAAAGCGCGAATATTGAAATCAGCTGAGATTGCTTCGCTTGCTGGCGCTCGATCTGTGACTTTCCATGCAGGATTCTATCAAGGCGCTCCACTCGATAAGGTTTATGAGAAAATAAAGTTAGAGATAAAAGATATGGCTTTGACTTTGAAGAAACGAAACATTGATGTGATGTTACGCCCTGAAACTACGGGTAAAGAATCGCAGTTCGGCTGCATCGAAGAGCTTGTTCGACTTGCTTCTGAACTTACAGGTGTCGGACTATGTGTGGATTTCGCGCATTTGTTTGCGCGTTCTGTGGGTCGCTTTAACGGCGTTGAAGATTATTCTTCAGTGTTGAAACTGATTAAGGAGAATATCGGGACTTCTGAACTGCATGACATGCACATACATTTCTCAGGCATGAATTATACTGATAAAGGCGAACGGAATCATTTAGTTCTTCGCGATCCTAACAACCATTTCGACTATCGCGGGATGATTGAGGCTATGAAAAAGTATGGCGTTAAGGGGATAGCTATTTCCGAGAGTCCGAATATCGAAGAAGATGCTCTTTTGTGCCAGAAATTGTTCGGAAAATAGTATTTATATATTGGCAGAGCAATATTTATATATCGTGTTTAATTAAACTATTGCCATGCCAAGCAAAACGTTCTATATAACAACGGCTATCGACTATCCTAATTCAAACCCGCATATAGGCCATGCATATGAAAAGATAGTCACAGATGTTCTTGCCAGATGGAAGAGGCTTAATTCACTTGATGTGTTCTTTTTGACAGGCACTGACGAAAACGGACAGAAACTGCAGGAAGCTGCAGAAGCGCGCGGGCTTCAACCGCAGCAGTTCGTTGATAATATGGCTGTTGTTTTCAAGCAGTTCGCTTCAAAATTAAATCTCTCAAATGATGGTTTTGTGCGTACTACTGATTCGCATCATAAAGAAGTTGCCAGTTCAATATTCCAGAAAGTGCTTGACAAGAAAGAGATATACAAAGGTACTTACGAAGGATGGCATTGCATACCTTGCGAGACATATTATACTGAAAAAGATCTTGTTGACGGCAAATGCCCTAAATGCGGACGCGCTGTCAAAGTATTGAAAGAGGAAGCTTATTTCTTCAAACTAGGAAAGTACCAGAAGAAAATACTTGCATATATCAAGAAGAATCCTAAGTTTATCTATCCCGAATCTCGAAGGAATGAGATATTGCAAAGGCTTGAGAATGATGAACTGCGCGACTTGTGCGTATCACGTTCCGGAATCAAATGGGGCATCCCGTTACCAAATAATCCTAATCATGTAATCTATGTCTGGTTTGATGCTTTGATCAATTATATTTCTGGACTTGGGCCGGATTTAGATAAGTATTGGCCGGCGAATGTGCATGTGATTGGCAAAGATATATTATGGTTCCATACAGTGATATGGCCAGGAATGCTTTTCGCCGCTGGTATAAAACCGCCGAAGCAAGTCTATGTACATGGATTCATCAATGACAAGAACGGAGAAAAGATGTCTAAATCCAAAGGCAATGTTGTTGATCCTATTTCCATTGTTGATAGATACGGCTCTGATGTATTGAAATATTATTTCTTGCGTTCGATCGGAGCGGGACAGGACGGCAATTTCTCTGAAGAAGATCTTGTGGAGAGATATAATACTGAACTGGCGAATGAACTTGGCAATTTGATTTCGCGCACATCAACTATGGTTGAGAAATTCTTTTCTGGTCGCGTTCCCAAAGCTAAACCTGAAGAATTATTCAATTGCAAAGAAGTTTTGATTTTGCTCAATGGATATATGGATAATTTCGAGTACAACAAAGCTCTTGAAGAAATATTCAGGCACATCAAATCGTTGAATAAATATGTGAATGAGAAAGAGCCATGGAAAGTCACTTCTAAAAAAGAATTGGCTAAAATTATGTATACTTTAGTTGATGGTACACGTTTAGTGAATATATTATTACAGGCGTTTATTCCTGAAACTTCTGCTAAAATTAGAGCGCAGTATAACCTGCCTTTGGAAGATGCTAAATCATTCAAATGGAAGAAACTTGTTGGTGGTACTGTGATTTCAAAAGGCGAAATACTTTTCCCGAAAAAGGAAGTTGTAGCTAAACCAGTGTTCTTGCTTAACTTGAAAGTCGGCGAGATACTTTCAGTCAACCCGCATCCTAATGCTGATAAGCTCTATTTGTTGCGTGTCAATATCGGACATGAGATTAGGCTTGTTGCTGGTGTTAAACAATGGTTCAAACCAGAAGAACTTCTAGGTAAGAAGATAATTGTCGTTTCTAACTTGAAACCGGCTAAACTGCGCGGCGAGATGTCTGAAGGCATGCTTTTAGCTGCCGAACATTCCGGAAAGCTTGCTTTGCTCACTTGCGATGATGCGCCTGGTGCTTCAGTTGGTTTGGATGGATATGAAAATAATACTACTACTATTGAGTATGACGCGTTCCTGACTGTGAAGCTTGAAGTGAAATCGCATAAAGTATTCTTTTCCGGCAAAGAGCTGAAGACTGAGAAGCATTCGGTAAGCGTTAAGATTGAAGACGGCGCGCAAATTAGGTAGAATTAAGAAGCTCACATATTGATGGCAAAATTTTCTTTTATATTATATAATATTAAAATATAACAATTAGTAATATTTATAAATACAAAACACGTAAAAATCATCATCGTGATAGGTTTATCAAAAAAGGGGCAGATGACATTCTTTATCGCACTAGGTGTGATGCTTCTATTTTCAATCGGGATGCTGATAGCATTCAAAGGCATCGGTTCTGGTTACGGCAATTTCAGACCATATACTGAAGAAGTGCCTGTTGAAATGCAACCTCTGCAATTATTTGTGCAACAATGCATATATGATACTGCGAAACAAGGACTTATACTGCTTGGTGCGCAGGGCGGATATATTGATCCTATCGGAGAAGGAATTACAATAGTCAATTCTGATCCAACTTCATATGAAGGCGTTGAATTCATGCCTGGCGTGTATGTGCCATACTGGTACCATATGACTAGCAAGAATAACTGCGCAGGGCAGTGCGCGTTCAGCCAAAAATATACTCCTAGCAATAAAAAGATAGAAGAACAACTAAACAAATATATCGCAGAGAATCTGCAATACTGCACAAGGCAGTTCTCAGAATTCCCTAAATTCACTATAACTGATTCTGCACCAACTGTTGAAAGCAATATCGGAACATCAAATATGCATTTCAATGTCCTTTATCCTTTGACAGTGAATACCGGCTCGCGAACAGTTGAAATAAGCAAGTTCTATATGCCTGTTGATCTGAATCTGAATAAAATGCTAGATGATGCAAGAGGTATCGCAAGCACTGAACTTGAACAACATTTCCTTGAATATAACGATCTGGAATTAGTCAGCTTATACAGCGATATTGACGCTAATCTATTGCCGCCTTTCTATATGAGCGATACTGAGATGAGCAATGTTATATGGGTTGAATACGATGTAAAGAAGAAATTCGAAAGGCTATTGCAGGAAAAATATGGAATGCTGCAGGCGCAATCATCTGACAATGCTGTAAGATTCGCTGCTGAAGAATCAGAATATGCCCCAACTATCCAGAAATTCTATGATTTTATGATGATACCATTCTCAGGTCTTGGCGGTCTGAAAGTCAATTTCCATTACTTTGATTCATGGCCAATATTCCTTAAATTGAACGGAGGTTCAGGCGCAGTCACTCCTGAAACTCTTATGCCTAGCTTCATACCATTCATAACGTTCGGTTTACAGAGATATATGACTGTATATGATTTCTCACATCCAGTTGTAGTAGAACTTGATGACGATTCTGCATTCAAAGAAGAAGGTTATACTTTTAGGTTTGCGTTGGAAGCGAATGTACGCGGTAGCGAACCTCTATTATTCGAGAATAATCCAATATATGCAGTGCCTGCTGAAGGATCGATGATGTGCAACATCAATCAATACAATACAGGAGACATACATATCAAAACTGTGGATTTCACTACACGGCAACCAGTCAATGATGCAAAAATATTGTTCGATGCAGGCGAATCATGCATGATTGGTTCGACAGATATGAACGGCGAACTGACTGCAAAGTATCCAGTGGGTATTGGTTCATTGATAGTTATGAAACAAGGATATCTTCCGTTCGCAAAAGCAATGACTACTACTCTTGATGAAGATCAAGATGTAGGGATAGTATGGCTCAAAGCAGTAGTGAAAAAACCTGTCAAAGCTGAGATATTCGAACTGAATAAATTCGGAAATCAATGGATATTATCTTCTATACCGAAGAATATGGAAAAAGAGCATAGCATGATAGTGACTTTTGAAAGAATCAAAACAAATGCTGCTGAGCCTGATTTCAAAAGAGTCGTGATGATCACATCTGACGATATGATACAAGATATAGAACTTGCCCCTGGTGATTATAATGTGCAGACTATGCTGATGTATGAAGGAAATGCGACAATTCCCCCTGACACAAGATGTTTCAAGATAGAAGAATTATTTGATGATGAAACAGTCTGCTTCAATATACCTGAGAAAGCAGTAACTATGCCGGTGCCGCCAGTGCAATACAGCAATGTGATATCGATAACTAATGCTGATCTATTGAAAAGAACACCATTATTCGTATATGGACTATTCGTCAATTATCCTGGAGCACAGAAAGTATTGATGGAAGATCTGCAAGTGATTGACGGAATCGCTGAAAGAGCAGACGTAAAGTCAAGATTGAAACCTACAAAATGAACAAGAAAATAATAGCAATATTGATGTGTATGCTTATCATAATGATGCCGATTTGCGCAGCTGCGCAGATGGGTTCGATAAAAGAGCTGAAAGTGTACGGATCTGACGTAACTGATGGTTATAGACGTTCTTCTGGAGATAATACTATTATAGATGCTTTGGTTAGCATTGATTCTGATAGTGATATAACAGCATCGCAGGTCCTTGTGCAAGGATTGCCATTCGACCAATGCAGCGATGAAGGATCAAACAATTTCAGGTGCATATATACTGAGAAAGAATCTATCTCATATAATCCACAGGCGTTTGCTTTCAAAGTAGATCTGTTCGATGATTCAGGCGCATTGTCTGCCACTAAAACTGGTTCTCTGGTGATTGATGTCAATAAACCGGAAATAACTTCGCTTTCTGTTGAAAAAGCTGGAAAAATAGTCAAGCTATCTTATAGCGTCAAAGATACTGCGTGCAATGACGCGTCATGTGCTAACAAATGCGCAGGATTGAAAACTTTAGACATCAGCGGATATAAAATTGTTTCAATCAATTCATCTAAATGTGCTTATTCTGGCGTTGAAAATCTCGAACTCGAATCAGGCACTTATCAATTATCAGTCACTGCCTATGATGGAGTCGGGAATTCTGTGACTAGGTCAACAGAACCATTTAGCGTAGATTCTAACACTGCATCAGAAACTATGGAGAAAGTCACTTTTGTAAAGAATGGTAAAGAATATTTCTATATTGGAACTAACGGGCAGAAAGGTTCAGATGTTGTGGTATATCTTGAAGAGAGTGATATAGACTCTGTTACTGGTGATTTATCATCGCTCAATAAAGTATCCACCTATAAATCCAGATATACAGCTCTAAAAGCTACTTGTGAAGATCTCGGCGGAATTGCTAGATGTGTATGGAAAGATATCTATGTATGGCCTGATTCCTTAGCAGGTGCAATTGAACTTGATATAAAAGATAAATCTGCAAATACTGGAGAAGCATCAGCTAGCTATTCACTCAAATCTGACGATGGCGCGCCAACAGTCACTTCTATCGGGACTAAATGCGACGGCACAAGGTGCTATCTGCGCGAAAAGAATAACACAATCATTGTCAAGATAAATGAAGCCGGATCCGGATTCAATAGGACTATACGTATCGGCGGAAAAAGCTATCACAATGTTGGATTGAATCTTGGTGAAGTCTCCTCGCTGTATAATATAAAGAAATCTGAGAAATGTGAAAATGCAGGCGGAATATGGAACTGCTATTTCTATAATATAGTAGCTGACAAGGGTCATGGGCAAGAACTGAAAGTATTTGTCGCTACTGATTCAATGGACGATGCAGGAAATGTGCTTTCTGGAAAGCTGGAAGAAACTTTCATGGTTGATATCAGAGAGCCAGTTAAAAAAAGTATTGAAATAAAATCAGATGATAAACCTGGATATGCTCTTGAAGGCCAAGGCCTATCTGTCTCTTTGATTGTAAATGATGACACTGCAGTTTCAGCAGTAGGACATTTCGGCGGAGTAATTATGGACGCCAATGCCAAGCCGACTCAATGTTCATTGATAGGAGATAAAGAATATGAATGCGTATGGACTAATATTGGTGTAATCGCACCAGGTCCTCAAACTGAAGTGTCTTACTCTATTGAAATCACTGATATGGCCGGCAATACTGCGGTTCTGAATGAGAGCATAGATATCGTTGAAGCTGAAGGATTGCCTAAGAAATATTGGATGCTGGATGGAGCTATTGTGAATAGCCCGTCTGCAATATCTAAAGATACATTATTCAGGGAGCAGAAAGTGTTCTTCTCAGTGCCTCTGAAATCAGCTGTGCGCGATATCAAAGTGGTTGATGCAGTATTAACGAATTGCTCATCACGTGCTGGATTGAATATCGTTAAAAATGCTATCGTTACGCCTAAAAACAGTATATTCATATCTGCGATCTCTGCGAATGTACCTGAAGGCACAGCTTCACTGCATGCTTCATGCACATTACGTATAGTTTCTGTTGTCAATCGCGTCAGGCTTGCTCAACCGCAAGACTTAGTTATTGAAATGAGCGTGCCACTTGTTTCTGCTTCACTCGGCACTATAAGCGAACGTGTGGCTGATAAGATAAATAAAGCTAAAGAAAGGGCTAAAAGCGGAATCGGCGGAATATTAGATACTCTGGATAAAGTATTCTCAATGCTTGAGATGATCTGCAAACTATTGCAGAGTTTCAATACAATAAATAGCGTGTTCCAACATATGAGAACTGGACTAAGCGCACCGCAAGCTGATATCGCAGCTGCTGCAACGTTAGGAGCTGCTGAACCAGTACGTGCTGCTGAAAAAGCTGCCGGCGCCACTGTAGACAATGCAAACCGCGCATTCAGCTTAAGCAACAGTATATTCTGCAAATTGATATCATGCGAAAACGGCCCATTGGGCAATTTGTGGGGAGATGGATTGAAAGAGTCCATGACTGGGCTTAAACAAGATACAGCTTCTATCGCCGCAAGATCTAAACAAGTAAATGCGTATAATCCAAAAGATCTCGATGTCAAATTCGGCGGAGTTGAAATACCAGACACTGCCATGTTCCCTAACGATCCTAAAAACAACCTTATATTGAGCATAATGTGGGGATGCATACCTGGCATAATCATGAATCTCAAAAAAATGAAAGACGTCCAGTGCATGTATATCGATTGTCTACAGAATGAAGTGCCTAAAGGCACCCCTATGAGATATTGTGACGAGCAATTAGGATATCAGCAGTGCAGGTTCGTGTACGGACAGATATTCGGCGCATTGCCTTTCGGTAATGCATTGAAAAACATAGGCGAATTCTTCAAGAAGATATTCAATGATCCTATTTCAATGGTGTTCGGAGTCGGTTCAATACTATGCACGCCGCCTAAACCTGGAGAGCCAGCAACGACTGATGCATTCTGCAGGGTAATATTGGGAGATGGTATGCTCGCTAAAATGACGGCAATCATGAGTGCATATACTAATGTGAAAGGCGTGATGGATCAGTTTAAAGGTGCGAATGGTGCATGCGAGAAGGTGGGATTATGAAACTAGATCTAACCTTTATTATTGTAATAACTATTCTATTGTTTGCAGAGATTGGATTTGGTGCTGAAACTCCCCCCGAAGTAGGATTGACTGATGTATTAAAAATATGGGAAGAGGGTGAATTACAAATTAATGATAACAATAGAGATGCAATTTTAGGAACTTTAAAGACCGACCTTAATGATTTATTAAAAACTAAACAGAGTGATAGCGATAAAGCATTGACCAACTCTATGATTCAGAGTATCAATGATATTCAGACTAATTTAGTAAATTCTAATCTCAAATCGAATATAGAATTCCAATATGCTGATGCATTAGCCAATGATAATTTTGTACAACAAGCGGCGATCTCAAGGATAACTAGCATATTCGGTAATGATGAATTAAAAATTGAATTGGATAAAGCATGGGTTATGCAATATGGAGATATGTCCTCTGCAGAATTCGGAAATCTTCCTGCTGCAGATAGAAATGCCATAATGGCAAAATATAATACATTAAGCCCTGATCTAAAAAAACAAAACACTAATTTCCAGAATTATCAGGAAGTAATGAATGAGATGTCGCGGGAAGCGGCAGGTACGCGCGCATTGAGCCTGGCGGCGGTTGGCAGCTTCATCGCCGAGCAGTTCGGCATCGAGAGATTCACGTTCATGGACGATCTATTCGACAGCCAGTTCGGAAGGTTCATCTCTGGCGAGCCTTCGTTCGGCATATGCGAAAGTAAAATAAGGTCATCAGGCAACTCATTAGGCATTATCATGGATGATTCGCTTGATGGACGCATAATCGCGCACATTGAAGGCGAAAAATCAAAACTCGAATATCCCGACGGGAAAGTGGAATACTTCTATAGAATAACATTGCAAGTCAATGCTAAGGCAGCTAAAGAAGGAGAGACTGCGCCAGAGATAAGGTACAATATAGATTTAACAAGCAGTGGGGCTGCTGCAGGAAGCGTGTTTAAAGAAGATCAGAAAAGCAAAAGCTCTGTAAGTCTCGTAGGAACGAGCGCAATTGTCAAGTATTCATCAAAAGATTACACTACCCTCTGTTTAAGGTCTTCGTCTGGCAATACCTGCAATATGTTTGTTGATGTATCGCAGTTGGCAACTGTCGAGGGAGATTCTGTGACCCCTGGCGGTTATAGCGGGACATATGGATTCTCAGGCGGAGGAAGCACTACCGCAGATCCATATAATGAATGGTAAATTCATATTCATATAAAACAAGGTGATAACAAATGATTAAAAAAGAATGGCTGCATAAGCCGTATATGTTATTGTTGATAATGGTATTCTTCAACGTATTGTTGAGCGGATTCCTATACAAATTAGTGAGCGACACAATTGTACTTTCTTTAGTTACGATTGGCTTATCTTCATTATTGATAGGAGCCTTCTACGGGTATATCTTCGCGACAGGAATTAATTCAAAGCTCAGGCTTGATACTGGCATATATTTTATTGTGCTGCAGATATTAATTGTTCTTGTATTCTTCTGGAAGTTCTTCATGACCGCAGAAAGCATACCATTGAGCGTATTCGCTTTAAGCATTGGATTGTCACTGATATATCTTGCAGAGATCTATTATTTCCTACAATGGGGCGCGGCAGCTTCAAGCTACTTGATATATTACAGGCATCTGAAGAAACCAGTGCTTAAGACTACCGACCGGAAAACTGTCAAGAAGACGGCTAAAAAAGCTACAAAAAAGAAGAAAAAATAGATTCTTCTTTCTTTTATTTTCTTATATCTTTTTCCATGCATAAACTTTATAAACTAGGTAAAACATCATCTCCTAATGGTTAAAAAATGCATCATCTGTGATAAAGAAGCAGAATTATGCATAAAAGATTCTTCTGAATGCTATTGCACTGAATGCGCTAAAGAGCAGTTCGAAGACACTTCTTATCTTGTAAACGTTGAAGATGAGACTAAAAAATTGAAAGAAGCTGTCGATGACAATCTTGACGGCGAGTAGATAACTTAATAAAGCAAAACTAGTTCTGCGAAATATATGATTAAGACTATAGGCGTCAGAGAAGCGCTGGCTTTAGAGAATACTGTTTTTGTAGATACAAGAACGCCTGCAGAATACGAAGAAGCGCACATTCCTGGCGCATTTAACATGCCAATTTTGAGCAACGAAGAAAGAGTCATAATAGGAATATTATACAAGCAAAAGGGCTCAGAAATCGCTGTAGCAAAGGGTAAAGAGCTGTTCATGCCTCGCGTGGATGAATATGTGCATGAATTCGATAAGTTCAAGAAAAAAACCATCATTGTGCATTGCTGGCGTGGCGGATTACGTTCCAAATTAATTACGGAATTGTTAATTGAACGCGGGTTCAATGCAATCCAGATGATTGGCGGACATAAAGCTTACCGCGAATATGTGAGAGAGACTTTATCTGGCTACAAACTGAAACCTAAACTGATTGTACTACATGGATTAACTGGGACTGGTAAGACTGAACTCATCCAGAAGATTGATCTGCCTAAACTTGATCTTGAGGATATCGCCAAACACAGAAGTTCAATATTCGGCGCTGTCGGTCTAGTGCCAAGGACTCAGAAGATGTTCGAATCCCAATTACTATACGAGCTTGAGAAATTACAAGATTCTAAATACGTTATAATTGAGGGCGAAAGCAGAAAGATAGGTGATGTAACTACGCCGGACTTCTTATTCAAAGCAATGGCTAACGGAATACATGTCAGGATTAATTGCTCTTTGAAATCGCGCGTTGATAGAATTGTCGCAGAATATTTCGACACGCCTGAGAAAGTGGCTATCGGAAAGAAGATAATACCTAAACTTCGCCAGGCGCTGAGCAATCAAGTTGTAGATGAACTTCTATTGTTGATGGATAACGGCGATTATGCGAAAGTCACTGAGATAATACTGCTTAATTATTACGATCCTAAATATTCTTTCTCTTTGGATCAGATCAAATATGATTATTCCATTGATGAAGACGATATGAGCAAGACGATTAAGAAGCTGAAAGAGGTTATTAAGAAGTTTTAGATACTTATTTCTAATAAAGAAAATTAAATTAAAAAAATGAAGAAATCTATTTCTTCTTAGCTGGAGCTGCCGCTGCTGGACTTGCTGCTGTAGCTGCTGATGCTTCTTCAGCTGGCAACAATGCTTCGACAATATCCAATGGAATCTTCATCTCTAACAACTTGTTCTTGATGCTGTTCCTTGGCTTGTTCTCCATAGATTTGATGACTGACTTAGCAAGCACTTCAAGTTCTGCACGCCTTGTAGCCATCTGTTCTTTAAGCTTGATTTTCTCATGTTCAAGCGCTGCAAGCTCGTCTTTAGACAATTCTGTCTTCATAGACTTGATTTTATCAGCGAACATGCCTTTATTGATGTCAGCGATAGTCTCTCTTGCTTGTTTGCCTTCTACAAGAATGCCCATAGAATCGCAAGTGCCGATGACTTCTTTGACTTTGTTAGTGAAATTCTTTCCAGTAAGCGAATCCATCTTCATCTTCGCTACTTTGATAGCTTGCTCAATCCTGATATCTGCAACTTTCTCTGCAAGAGGGTTGCCTGCTCCTTTCTCGACATTAGCTTCTTTCTTGATCAAAGCTGATGCTGGCGGAGTTCCGACAGTGATTGAGAATTCTTTAGTTGTTGATTCAACTGTGATTTTGACTGGCACCTGCATACCTTTGAAATCTGCAGTCTTTTCGTTGATCTTTGCGATTACTTGGCCGATGTTTATGCCTAGCGGACCTAGAGCTGGACCTAATGGTGGTGCTGCTGTAGCTTTACCGCCTTCAACCATCGCATCAACTACTTGTTTTGCCATGTTCATCTAGGATTCGACTTTTATTTATAAAGGTTTCGTTATTTAGTATATAAGAATAAACTAGAATAATAAAAAGAAAAAATTGAAGAGTTCTACTCTTCAGACTCGTCTTCTGAACCTTCGTCAGACTGACCTTCTCTCCTGATAACCTTGACTGTGTCAAGTTTAACAGTAACTGGGATAGGTACTGCTGATTCAAGCAATTGAACAACGACTTCGTCCTTGGTCTTGTCGACCCTTGTGACTTTCGCTTTCTCTCTCTTGAATGGTCCTGCGATAAGCTCGACAATATCGTTTTTCTGGATATTGACTTCTTGCTTGATCTGCTCGAGCATGTGTTCAATTTCCCTGTATTCTACAGGTTTAGGCAAGATACCCCTTGCATAAGGGATGTTGAATGCCGCTTGTTCTGCATCGAGCTTGGATTTAGCTTCTATGAATATGTAACCGCGCATGCCGTGCGGCCTGATTATAGAATATACCTCAAGCTTCTTTTTCATGACATTTGAATGCACGAAATCCATCACCTGATCTTCTCTATTCGCAGTGGTCCTAAGTCCGTAAATAATCGATTCGTTTGTTGTTTGTTCTGTCATTTTGATCAACCTGTTATGAATTGTGCTATCATGTGGATCAAGAATCCCATGAAGCCGATAACCAATATACCGATGCCTGAAACTTTAACAATCGCTTTGAATTCTTCGCTAGTTGGTTTCTTGGTGACAATCAATACTCTTTTGCATTCTACCAAGAATCTCTTTGCTTTGAATGTCCATGAATGTTGCTGTTCAGTTTCGTTTTCCATCGTCTTAAACTCCTTCTATCAGCTCTAGTCTACGAATTCTATCCCCAGATGCTCTGAGATCTCTTTCTTTTTCTTGTCATTCGTCGTCTTCTTCGAGCCGAAGATTTGCGCAGAATGAACTCCTGTGACTATGATGAGCGTCCTTATGGTTTTTTCCATATCCTCGTAAATCTGAGCGCCCCAGATGACTTTCGCTTCTTCTGAAAGTTTGTTCGAGACAGTCTCTACGACTTTCCTAGCTTCCTCGAGCGTCATATCAGGACCGCCTACGACGTTTATCAATGCGCCGGTAGCTCCAGTGATATCGACATCAAGCAATGGATTCTCAATGGCTTTCTGCACGGATTCTGTAGCCCTGTTTTCGGAATCGGATTCTCCGACACCAATCAATGCTACTCCGCCGTTGCCCATGACTGCCCTTACATCTGCGAAATCAAGATTTACTAATCCTGCTTTCGTGATCATCTCGGCTATGCCTTTGACTGCATTAGTCAAGACTTCATCAGCTACTTTAAATGCTGTACCGATTGGCAAATCTGGAGCCAGTTCCAATAGCTTGTCGTTTGGGATTACGATAAGAGTATCTACGATCTGTTCAAGTCTTTCCAAGCCGTACAATGCGTTCTCGTAACGTTTATGACCTTCAACGCTGAAAGGCATTGTCACGATTGCAATTGTCAAAGCGCCTAGCTTCTTCGCGATATCTGCGACAACTGGCGCTGAGCCTGTACCTGTACCGCCGCCAAGACCGCATGTGATGAATATCATGTCAGAGCCTTGCAACGCTTGCTTGATCTCTTGCTCAGATTCGTGCGCAGCTTCTTCACCCACTTTAGGGTTGCTTCCTGCACCTAATCCTCTGGTTGTTCCTTTGCCAAGAAGGATCTTCTTCCCGGCAGTTGTATACAATAATTGTTGAGCGTCTGTATTGATTGCGATAGTCTCTGTGCCTTTTATCCCGACTTCGTGGATACGGCTGATGGTATTGTTACCGCCGCCGCCTGCACCTACTACCTTTATGCTCGCCTGCTGTATTGCCAGCATTTTCTCGAGCTCGATATCAATATCAGATTTTTGACTATAAGGCTTATCTATCCCTGATTTTATATAAGCGTCCAATTTATCCACCTCACCTCAAATGAACATGAAATACCTATGATTTTAGAGGGTATTCCTATATTTAAACTTTAGGTTTCTCTTCTTTTTTGACTTCGAACTTGACTCCCTTGACGCTTGGGACCAATTCTTTGATTCTGTCAACCAACATGTCAGTGAATTCTTTTGGAATATCCATTTTGGATTCTATATGTACAATCCCTTCTTTGAAATCTACATGTTCTGGCTTAATTTTCAGTTCTAATTTCATCAAAGATTTGATTTTTTCTTTGTCATCTGTTATAATTTTATGAACTTTGACTTTGTAAAGCACTTCTTTACCAGCCAATGGATGATTGAAATCTACAAATGTTCTGCCACCTGTAACACTTCTGACAATGCCCATCATGCCGTCTGCATTAATCTGAAGGCCCGGAACTGGCATAATCTGTTGCTTAGTGAATTGTGATGTTGACATCAATTTCAATAGTTTTGAATCTTTCTTGCCGAAAGCTTCGTCCGGTTTGAGATCGAATTCGTATTCTTTGCCAGTTTCTTTGCCTACCAATCTTGCATCTATGCCGTTAAGGAGCTGTTTTTCCCCTACACAGATTATGACTGGAGTATAATCCATCTTAGGATTGAAGATCTGTTCTTTTTCAGCAACTGATTTGATAGTGGTATCGTAAATTTCGTTGCTTTCTTTCAATATGCCTGTATAATCCAATTCTACAAAGTCTTTTTCTTTTATCTGCATTCTAAACTACCTCGTAAGATTTTATGCGAATAGAATGATATGTGGTTATGATACGTGGTTTATAAATGCTTCGGTCTTTGACCTTGTAATTGATTATTAAATCCACTAAAACCCTGTTTTAAGTAATAGCGGGATTAGATTTTGACTTAAGATGCCTGAAATTGCTCTTAGATACAACTGATCTCCCTATCTTTTTCTCAAGCGCCTTTTTAGTTATATTAGCTATCTCGCCGCCTTCTTTTGCAGATGCCTTGCATTGCTCAAAATCATTATCGTTCTTCACTTTAGTTATATCCGTGGTGGCTTTATCACCAATCATTGTCAATATAAGCCCCCAATCGGTCATGTGATCCCTAAGATTTGCTGTTTGGAGATTGATGTCTTTGAATTCTTTATATTCTTTCACAGTCTTGCCGAATGTAGCTTTGGAAATCTCATCTGTAAGAATTGCGAATTCTTGATTTTCTTTTACGTTACGCACTTTCCATTCATCTACTAGTTCCTGCCGTATCGCAATGCCCCTTATACGTTTTTCAATCCATGCTTCTGGATAACCCTTCAGTTCGTAGTATTTGCGAATACGATTCTGACCGAGTTCTGGATTTTGTATCTCTTGCACCCTTTCATAGCCGGTTTTAGCCAACCATAGCTTGAATGGTTCTGCTTTTGGAGACGGAATTGATTGTATCAATCTAAACAATCTCTCAGTGTTGGCACAATTGATGGTTTGGACTCCCCCTGCTGTTGGAACTGGAAGGGGGGTGGCAATTTGCCCCCATCCTTGAGATATCACTTCGTCACGACGTCTCATATCTTTGATATATCCTTTAGGATCTTTAGAATCTGTTAATGCAAAAATGATATCTTCTATCACAAACCACCACTCATCATTATACCATACTTTCCTGATTGTATTTCCTTGAAAAATCGATAGTGCATTTTGTTGTTCCATTTGGAATCACCAGAGAATTTCTGAAAACTTCTAATATAAAAGTCTCACGGATGTCCAGTGTGTCCAGTGCTACTAGAAAATATAGAATTAGTTAAATAATTTAATTTTCTTTAGGACTTGCTCTAGCACTTCATCAGGAGTCATGTCGCTTGTGTCTATCACAAAATCGTAATTATCCATCTTATAGTTATCTATATTGTAAAGCTGCTTGTAACGCTTCTGCTCTGATGCTTTTCTCTCTTTAAGCATTTTTATTAGGTCTTTTATGCATTGACTCTTCTCTCCAGGTCTTCTATCGCCAAATATTCTCTTTGCGGCAGTTTCATCTTTCACATCCAAGAATATCTTGACGGAATGTGGTATGAAATGGAATCCGGTCCTGCCGTCTATCACAAAATTATCTTCTGTTTTGCTTAGCGTTCTTTGCATCTCATCTATCTCTTTGTCTATCTCTGGATGAGTCTCTTCATATTTGTTGAATTCGCTTAACGTCATATGATGCTCTTGCGCTTTCTTCCGGGTTAGATCGCCCATGGAATAATGTTTCAGCTTGAGTTTTTTCGCTAGAAGTTTCGCAATTGTTGATTTGCCGGAACCGGCTTTGCCCGCGATTGTGATTATCATTTAGTCCATTTCTCTATAACTGCGATTAATTCACCATTCAATAAACTTTTTTGAGAACGTTCATCAAGTCTCTGCCAGACCATTGCTATCTCTCCAAAAGAGCTAGCTTCATCTGTGAAACTTATAATCCTGATTATAGCTTGAGATATCTCTTTAAAGAATTTAGATAATTCTAGGATCTTGTTATAATCATCTGATTCCATGTATGGTTTCCCATCTATGCCCATACCTTTCCCTTTATCTAAAATTATTTTGCAATAACCGCTTGCGTCATATACCATATCGCCCGCCATATCGAATATACATTTCAAAGCGTTATTGGTCTTGGCTCGGTCCCCTGTCCATTCTTCTGGACGATAATGGACTAATGGTTTTCCTACTTTATTGAGGAATCTACCCATTTGGTTGTTCATTCCTTTGAATGCGCTTTTTAATATATCATTTACTTCAATTTGTTTCACCGCAATCTCTGTGGTCTTCTCTGCAGCTGCTTCTAATTTTTCTGCAGTTTTCTCTACTGCTTTGAGTTCTGCTTTGTCATGAACTTCAGCGACCACTTCTTTGACTTCGGCTACTTTCTCCTTTACAGTTTCTAAGGCTACATGAATAAGTTCTGGCGCACGTTTCAATTCAACTTTCTTTAAAGGAGGGGCTCTTTCAAGTCTACCTTTTTCCATCTCAGCCATTTTCTCTTTGGCTTTCACAACCTCTTCCAATCCTTTCTTTTCTGCTTTCTTCAATTCTTCACTACTGGCTTCGACTTTCTTAGCAGCATCAACCACTTTCTCTGCAGCTTTCTTCGCTTCTTCGCTCTTATCTGCGACTTTCTCCAAAGCTTCTTTCTTCTCAGAAACAGTCTTCGCCTTCTCTACGGAATCCTTCGCTTTCTCTGTTGCTTTGACCTTATCTTCCGCATCTTTTATTGTTGCGACAACTGCTTTCTTGATTTTAGGATCTTCAATATTGTCTACAATCTTTTCTAATTTCGCCATCGGTTTTTCCATATTCGGAGTTTTTGGGCCAGCCAATGCTCCTACTGCCATCCAACCTAAAAGTATCAACATAAGGAAGAAGAATATTGTGAACGACGGCGATTGGTCGTAATCCGCTGCCGAGACGGAAACTAGATTAATAAGAAATATGAAAAAATAAAGAAATAAAATGCGTCTGGTCATATTCAACCCACGCAATCTATGGTTTTTTACTTGCGCTTTTTATGCCGCTGAGCAATTTGTCAAAGTCTTGAATCATGCTGTTGAATTTCGAATCCAATGCTCTTGTGCTTGACCAAGTTCCTAGCCAGGTTAAATTCACTTTGCCCCAGAGAGCAGATAATTCAGCATATACTGCATCCACATATTTATCGACTTCTACTTCTTTTGCTTTCAATCCCGCTCCGACAAGACCTTTAGTCTTAGCTGCTTCAAGTTCTTTCCATTTTAACAATAAAAGACTTTCAGAAGCGTTCACTTTTGCTATTACTGCTTTGACTTTCTCATCAATCATCTGCAATGTGCCTTCAAATTCCTTTGATTTCTTGAAAAGCCCTGCATCAATGTTCTCTACAGATTTTACAATCTCTTTCAATGGTATATCCACTAACCCTATACCTGTTAATGTTTCATCAAGATGACTTCTGCATCCAGCTATTACTGCTTTTAGATCAGAAGGTTTTGACGGGTGGAATCTTGACTTATCAAGCAAAGAGTCGAATTTAACATTCAGAAGTTTCGCAACACTTGGACTATTATCCTTGAAATCTTTTATTTGCTTTTCAACAGCTTTCTTGAATTGTCCTAATGCTACTTCGTTCTCTGCTACAATAATATTAATCGTCTCTTCAAGCTTTTTCAGTAAGACCATCAAACCCTCGAATTGTTCTCTTACGAATTGAAGTTCATTAATCTGTAAATCAGAGAGCTTGCCTGATTTAGACATAGTTTCGTAATTCGCTATCTGTGTTTCCACAGCAATTACTTTTACCTGCACTTGACTTAAAGTCTTCTTAGCTTTCTCTACTACTGGTGTAGTCACAACAACTGACTTACCTTTATTATCAGTCAATTCTTTTACCATAGTACGAATAGCAGGAATCTGGTCAGTCAACTGCTTGATCAAGCCTTTAAGTCTTGAATCAGTTACTTTACCTTCTGCATAACCTTTCCATTTATTCAGTTCATTATCATACATCTGCACAGCTTCTAATCTGACTTTATACAATTCGCCTATGCCTCTGTATGCTGAGCTTGACATGCTCCAGAACAGGAGATAAACATTATAGAATAATGCTAATCCTATCGCAATCAAAGCCAATCTTATGCCAACAAGCAATACTGGGAATGTTCCTTCTGGAAGATTCGTCTGGAATAAGTAAAGTGAAGCGTACATGCTGAAGATTGCTACGAGTGATAATAGATAGAATGTTACTCTTATTGCTAAAAAAGGGACTGTCGCGGCTGCCGGCAATACTTCGAAATTAACGTATAGCATTGCTACGACCATTGCCATGTAGATTAAGATAACAAGGAATGCGCCGCCCGCTGCATATAATCCGAGCACAATATTCGCTGGAAGCAATATTGCTGTCGCCCATGCGAGTATTAATGAAACTACTATCCTTGGATTCTTCTCGTGCTGAGTGAAGAATTCTGTATCTCCCCTCTTGAGAGTTTTTGAAACTAGGAAGATCAGAGTGAAAGCCAACACGAAGATTGCGAATCTTATATATAGCAAAAAAGTTGCATCATTCGTTGCAGGTACATTCAGAAATATACCGAGGAATGACCAAAAATAAGTAGATAAATCAGCGAGCATCCCAACTGTGAATAATGGCGGGATTTCTGCGGCATTGACTAAACCTAAATTAAAAAGAAATGATAACGTTGCTGGAATTACAAATTTCTTATTCATCATCTATCACCTATGAGTTTATATTAGTATAATATAGTAAATTCAGGCAATTTTAGTATATAAAGGTTTGCAAAATTCTAAAACAATAATATTTAAATATCATAAAATCCTAAATATTCAGATTAGAGGTGATTCCATTGAATAAGAAAGGTTTCGTCTGGTACTTGTTCCAGGAAGAGATGATATACATGACAATAGGTATAGTTGTCGGAGTAATCGTAGGATATCTGATGATCACTGATGTCATTCAAGTATCACAATATGTACAGTTATGCGCTAGTATAGTTGAATAGAGGTGTTGATGATGAATACTAAAGGTTTTATCTGGTACTTATTCCAAAAAGAAGTATTGTTTTTCACAATCGGATTTTTTATAGGGCTTGGCGTGATGATTGGTTGGGCATTGGGAATTGTTCCTATACCTTACGCAATTTGTCCAGTCGCTCCATGAATATGAATAAAAAAGGAATGATGGTTTTTGTGAAAACATTCACATACGGATTCCTGTTAGGGGGATTCGTGATGTTTCTATACTTAGAAGGGTTGCTTGACGGATGGCTGATATGAATTTCGGACATAATTCTTGGAATCCTTTCAGTCTAGGGACTATCTTCTCATTAGTATTGATCATAAATGGCGCTTGGCTAATTGCTTCATTATTAGGGTACAATATGCCGTTAATAACAAATAGGACTATAATAATATCAACATGGATCTGCGCAATTGGCAGTATCTATTGCGGACTGCATTTAATACTTCTAAAATTTAAACATAAAACTTTGAAAACATTATTATAAAATTTATAGAACTTGTATTTTAGTGCCGATGCTTTGGCCAGGCATACCTGTTGAGAAAATAGCTCTTACTGCGCCGGAATTGCCGTGTGGAGCTTGTATCTTGCCTTTAAGCTCTTTACCTGCTGGGCTGGTCCAGACTAGTTCTTTGCCTACATATTTAGCTGCTTCTTCTCTAGAAGTCACGCCAGGCAATACTACGATCATATGATTCATAGTGGTCCTTGACCTTCCTCTCCTGAAATTAGATATTGAGCCTTCCATGGAGTACTTGGATTTCGAGGCGATTTATAAAGGTTTTGGTTTATCGTATTGTATTCCAATAACTATCAAGCGTTGATTTCAATTTAACCATACTCTTGGATAATCCGCCAGCACTATCCACTGCCAACTCAACCTCTGCTGATTTGAGAGCTTTTCCTGGAAGTTTCGCTTTCCTTATTGCGCCAACTATTGCCTGCTTAAATTGAGAATATTGAGTATCAAATGCCACAAACGCTTCTTCAAGTTCATTTGCTGTAGTCATAATATCACCATCCAAATCATTAGCTCTATAATATAAAAGCTTTATTGTGTTATAACAGAAAGAACATGATTACCGGCAATAACAGGCAACCCATTGCGTGACTTCGATTGACGTTCGCCAGCGGCGCAATCAATCCCAAACTTGTCGAAATGAATAGGATGAATAAACCAATCGGACCTGAGAAATATAATACCAATAATGATACGAACGAGATTACGCCGATGCACAGCTTTCTATAATTGACTTTTACTATCAAGCTGGAAAAGGTCTTCGCGCAGAACAATGCGAGCCATGAAGAGAATGCGCCGGCAAGTATAACTACCGCCATCAACGCAATGAATTGATTCATTGTGATCTTGCCCATCAGTTCCTGAACCACAATGACTACGCCGTTCCTTGCTTTGTCTATCGCGTAAAATGTTACTAATGAAAAAAGAAAATTGACTGTACCAATACCACCAGTGAGAATCATAAATGCATAATTCCCTATGTCGCCGACTATTTGCGTCGCGACAATCGCCGCCTGTGCAGCGCCTAGGCCTGGAAAGAAACCTGTGAGCATACCTGAGAATGTAGCTGCTGCAAAAGTCTTGGCTTTGATTTTGTTCGGAATCTGGATATCTTCAGTTATTCTTTGCTTAGGGATCTTTGTGTTTGTCGATAATGATAATAATAATCCACTGATGCCGAACAGACCGGATAATAACGGAAGCAGCGGTTGCTGGATGTTCGGGTAATTCAATACCAATATGCCTAAAGCGCCTGATGAGAAGAAAATGAAGCAGTTCCACATCAGCTTGTTAAGGTTATTTTCTTTGGTTAGCATGTATATCACTACTACCAAAAGTATCCAGCCGATGTAAGGCGTGATATACTCAGACATTGCCGGCAAAATCGGTATGAGGAATGGACTGAGAACAACTGTCAATAATAAACAACTGAATGCGCCGATGACTGTCAATTTCACTGCTTCATAACCCCTGCCTTCCAAAAGCATCCTGTGGCCTGGCAATGCTGTAAGCGCTTCATCCGCATCTGGCGCGCCAAGATATACCGATGGAACTGCATCAAGGAATGTGTGCGTTATTCCCATCGCTATGATGAATGCTGCTAATGTTATCGGTTCTGTGAAACCTAAAAGATATGCTGAAAAGTTCAAAAGCAATAATGAAACGAGATTGATGTGAACTCCGGGAGTAAGGCCTGTGATAATGCCGCCAAGACAGCCGAGGAATACTGCGAGCAGAAGTTCGAAAATCATTTTCTTTCAATCCTGTCTGCGATTAGTTCTAATTCGCCGTTGTAATCCTGAGCCTTGCCGATAATCTCTACTTCATCGCCTTTGTTTAGCGTAAGATTCGTATCGAATATCAGCACAGGCATCCTATTGTGCTGCGCAATCTCTAGCATAGTTGTCTGTTCTGTCTGGCTAATCTTTGTGATTATACCTGTGACTTTCAATGTCTTGTCAACATCCAAGCTAGTGAGCTTGCTTATGTCTGTATTATCTAACTGAGTGAAACTAGACATCACAAACAATATTATCAATCCGATGATAGAACTGACGACCGCCAGCTTCAATAAAGTCTTTTCCTGCATTCGGTTGCGGATTATGGCTACTTTTATATATATTTCTAAGTTCGGAAACCTTTAAATAAATCTTAAAGCGTAAAAACAGCCATGAGCTATGTTGAAGATATTGAAAAAATAAATAAACTCGCAAAAGAGTTGATGAAACACGGAATGGCGACTAACCTCGTCGATGCTGTTTCTAAGGCACAATCTACACTGAAAGACACCGGCAACATCGGATTGGATATCACTGATCTGAAAAGAAGATATGATGCAGAGCAACCTATGAAAACTGCTTCTGATATGCCTCATATTGATATGGGCAACAGCGAAGCGCCTAGAAGAGAAGTTGTCGATATCAGCTGGCAAGATGCAATGGCAAAGAATACGAAATATATTGTTGAACAATTGCAACTGAATCAAGCAGGGCTTACGAAATTGAATGCAGATCTTGAAGAAATGAGAAAAATGCTTCAAGAACTAAGAGGCCAGCAAGCTAAATTCGCTATGCCTGCATCTAAAGAGCAAGTCATCAATATGAATGATGAGCCTGCACCAGTTCAAAGATCCGGACACGAACCGAAACCTGACTCTATATATCATCCAAAGCAAGGCAATTTCAAGCCAGAAGATGTTTCTATCGAGAAGATGTTCTATTTCGGAAACAAATAAGCATTTTGCTTATTTTTAATTTTTATTTCTTTTAGAATAACTGCATCAGTTCTACTAAACTTTTTATCTCGTGCTTAGGGATCTCTTTGCCGGTCGCCGGATAATAATAACGTTTTCCGCGCCTTAGCCAGACTGAAGTCATGCCTAATTTATTTGCGGGCAGTATATCCCTAGGCGGATTGTCGCCGATCATTACTGAATCTTTTGCCTGCACTTTAAGTTTTTTCATGGCGAGTTTGAATACGGCTATATTCGGTTTTTCGTAACCGACTTCGCTTGTGGTCACTACCACTTTGAAATATTTATTAAGACCAATCGCTTTCAAACGTCTGTTCTGGATTTCCTTTAATCCATTAGTTATAACGCCTAATTTGTAGCCTTTCTTCTTGAGATATTTCAACGCGATTTCCGCGTCATAAAATGGAGAAGCATTCTCACACGAAACGTTCCAGAAAAGATTTAACATATCTTCTGCCATTTCTTTAGTATATTTTTTCTGATGCTTCAGGAATTCTGTTATCCATAGCATCCTATCTCCTCTTGCTGGAAGCTGAAGATATTCTTGTTTGATGCGCTGCTTTATCTTAGTGAAATCTGCGAACATCTCTGCTAAATCGCATTTCTTATGCTTGCTGCAGAAATATTCTATGGCTTTCAGTTCCGCTTTTATTTTTGAATTTGAATCTTTGTAAGAATAAAGAGTATCATCCAGATCGAAAAATATTGCTTTTACCATCATTTGGTCCCTTTGGTCCCCCAATGATCCAGTGCTTGTTTCAATTCTATGCTATTAGCAGCCGCTTGTCGCAATGGAATTCCGTCCATATACGCTTCAACTGCTTCACGCATTGCTTTTGCACCGGCGTAGCTACCTGAAGGATGGCCATGTATGCCGCCGCCAATCTGCAACATTATATTAGAACCCATTCTATCCATTACTTTGTCAACTAATAACGGATGTAGTCCGCCTGACGAACAAGGGAACTGCGCTTTCATCTCACACCAATCCTGTTCAAGAGTATGCAATGATTTGTCTTCCTTGACTTTATCCAATGTTATTTGATTGCCAAGATGAAGAACTTCTTCTTTTCCGCCAACTAGCTTACCTACATTAGCTGTACCTATGTGAAGAGTATCTACACCCATCAATCTTGCGCATTTCGCGATTGTGTTCATGCTTATGCCTTGATATTTGTCTCTTGTGATTGCGCCATGCATCGCTCTATGCGCGTGGAGCGCCAAGCCTAAGTCACCGCAGATTTCTCTCATTGAATTCACTGCTGCCCAACCGGTTGTGATTATGTCGATCATAGCAAATTCGCCGCCTTGTTTTGCGATGAATTTTGCCCTTTTCTCCATCTCTTTCACAGTCGGGCCTGTGATGTTTATCAAATATGATTTCTTCTCGCCTGTTTCTTTTTCTATTCTGTCCCTTACTTTCAAGCAAGCTGTAACTCTTCTTTCGAATGGATTAAAAAATTGATTTGTGAGATTTTCATCATCTTTGAGAAGATCAAGCCCGCCTTCCCAGATCATCCTGCCCATATTGGTATGCTCTTGTGTAGTCATTCCTACTTTTGGTTTAGCTACTGAAAGCATTATTGGACGTTCTTTAACGTGCATGAATTTTCTTATGCCTTCCCTTCCGAATTTCGGGCCAGGGAATAATTTGATTAATTTTTCTGTGAATTGGATATCTTCAAGTCTCAACGAACTGACTGCTTTCATACCGAAAACGTTGCCGGCTATTGAAGCAAGAATCTGGGGCATATTGCCCGGCTCGAAATGATCTTCTGGGTAAGCTATCTTAATCCAATCGCCTTTGGCTTCAAATACCCAAGCTGATACTGAATCAACATATTTGTATTGTGTGGTGTCAATAGCTGACCATGTTCCGACTGATGATTCTGCGGCAACTGCACCCCAAGCTCTTTTATTATTTGACCAACTAGGAACTTTTACCCTAAATGAAGCGACTACATCATGTTTAGAAGGACGTTTGCCAAGCTTGACGAAATGATTATAATCTGCCATGAATACACCTCTTTATAGTGATATATTATAGAATAAAGGATATATAAAATTAATGATTATTTGACTACTTCGTTCAATTTGTCAACAATCCAGATCATGCCTTCAGTGTCCCTTCCGCAATACTTTTCTAGGTTATCTCTTAGCTTCTTACGTTCCTTTTCAGGAGTCTTCTCGAATGTTATATCTAAGAAAGCCATCGATGCAGCTCCGCCATTCGCTATATCTAACTCACTATAGCTCCTGCCTACCAATGCTGGCATGACCTCCTTGATTGAAGCAGAACCGCGCTGGTTCGGATGGTAATAGCTGAAGTTCCTGAATGGAACTAATAAATCTACAAAACGTGTCAATGCATCAGTTATCCACTTTTTCTCTTTAAGGAACGCTTCTGAAAGCTCTTTCAGTCTCGCTTTTTCGAACGATTCGTTATAGACTACGATTGTACCTTCTTCGCCTATACCTTGCTTCAATTCTTCCAAGAATGCTGGCCTAGGGTCGCCTTTACCTGATGCAAGGAAATATACATGTTTCGGCTTCGCGCCTTCTTTATCAACAATGTGCAATGAGAATTGGAACGGCACTTGTTGGTACGGCCTTACACCATCATATAACGGGATTACTGTATTGAATGTCTCGAAATCAAGGAAATGCAGCGGATAATGCAATCCTTTGAGGAAATGCTTGATTGATTCTTTATGGATATGTGGTTTGCCTGTCCTTTCGCAATCTCTCTGTATGCCTTGCTTGTCATTGAGCTTGATTTCTTTGGGGATATCCTTTATTGCGAGTATCTCTTTTTCTAATAGATCTTCTGACAACTTACCGCCGCGGTAAAGGTCGAACACATTATTCTTCGGCAGGAATTTCCAGCATTGCTCTTCCAATGGACAACCATAAGGATTGTGACAGATTTTTCCAATCTTAATGATAGGGTAATCTTTGGATTCAATTATCTGACGCATCTGCTCGATTCTTTCTGGAATTTTGTTAGATATCTTGTCTATTTCTCCAGTTACTTCTTCTCTCTTGAACAATCGCTTAGGATCTATATCGCCATCTTTTACATATTGATTATTGATTACCATGACGAAACATTTTCGTATTTTCAATCCAGCTTTTTCGTAGCAATATCTCTGGAACGCCACATCTTCAAGATAAACGTCTTTGACTTCAGTCGAACTCTTCACTTCAATTATATCCCACGCATCTTTGCCAACCGGTTCTAATATATCCGCTCTTGAATAAAGGTCATCTTCTGAGAATGCTGCCTCGAACAATGGTTTTCTACCAGCTAAAAGCTTTTTGGAAAGTTCCAGATTCGCAGAGAAATCACTTGTTGGAATGTTTATTCCTCCCGGGAATAATGTATGGGCTAACTCTCCTATGAGATTGCCTTGATCAAATCTAAACTGCGTAGCTGCATCAGGCTCAGGAATCTTGTCCGGTTCGTGTAATACTGTCCAGAGATATTTTGGACACTGAAGGCCAATGATATATTTCGATTTAGTGAGAAGATAAGTTTTAGTGTATTCTTTTTTTTCCAGCATAATTTGATTTAGTTTACTGAATATTTAAAGGATTCTGTTCAAACTCGCTATGCTCGGTCAGCAACTAGTAAATGTTGCACTTCCATCAATAGTAATTGACTTTCCCCGTAGTGGAACCTTGTCAATGAGATTATCTAGCTAGAACATTTACAATTGTTGCTGACAATTTGAACAGAATCGGATTTAAAGATAACTTTTATATATTGGAAAAAGCGTGTATTCTGCTATACAATGAAACTCATAATCTTCGATTTCGACGGAACAATCGCAAACACGATTCCAGTTGCAATCAAAGTGGGAAATGAATTAGCGCCTAAATATCTCAAACAGAAGATAGATTTCAAAAGAATATTCTATGAAGAAGGAATGCACGCATTAATTACAGAAACTAAATTATCTAAATTCAAGATTCCTTTCATCGTGCGAAGATTCCGTAAAGAAATGAAACTATATTTTGGTGCAGTTAAACTTAATCCTGGTATGAAAGGCTTGATTAAAAAATTGAAATCCGAAGGATATGCTATTGGGATAATCACTTCTAATTCCAAACATAATGTCACATCATTCCTCAAAAAGAATTATATGTCGGATTATTTTGATTTCGTGAAAACAAATGTATCATTATTCACAAAAGCATGGAAAATTCGAAGAATCATGCGGAAATATAAAGTTTCTAAAAAGCAATCCTACATAATCGGCGATGAAGTCCGAGATATCCTTGCGGCGAAAAAGGCAGGAATAAGATCTATCGCAGTCACATGGGGCATGAACTCAAAGACTTTATTGAAGAAGCAAAGACCTAGCGCAATTGTGGATAATGCTGAACAAATCTACAGATTCATAAAAAAGAATTAAATCTCGAATTTCTCTTTAGTTGGTGATTGATTTCCATCTTTCGCTCTCTTCTTGGCTGCGCGCACCTGAAGCCATCTAAGGAATTCTTTGCCGTACATCTTCGGCGAAAATAATGGAGCTCCGACAGCCTTTCCTTTGACTTCAAACCGATGTATAAATCTTAATGCCGCCTCTGAAAGGAAAGGAATACCGGCTGGCAAATATACTGCCATTAAGGCAGCTGCCAAAGCTGTTTCTGCCGCAATTGAAGCAAGGGAATAATCGCCAGCGTCATCACCATCTTTCTTAGCCAACTTATCTTGCTCTGATGCAGGATAGAATCCGCGCAAAAGATGACGTTTAGCATAACCTGTCTTTTCGCTTATAAATTCTGCAATATCATCATATGCTGAAGAAGCAGCATCACCTACCGAAGGTAATGAATGATCAGGAATCATCAAAGCAGTCTCTTCATCTTTTTCCAATTCGAGCAATGCCTCAAGGTCTACTGGGTACTCCTTTGCTTCCTGAAGTTTGGGCACATAGCTCTGTACCAGATCTAGGTTTGATCTTATGAGCTCATCAATAAGCTCTGCTTTCAATTCCCACGCTTTGCTGTTTTCTTTTCGGATTGATAATGATCTATCGAGATTCTGAAGTGCCACCCTTATTGCTGATACTCTTTTCTCGAGATCAGGCGATTTATCAGGTTCGATTTCTGGTGCAGAAGCTTTCCAAAATTCAATGAAAGAACTAAGTAAACCATGCGGAGTATTCTTTAAACTCTCCATCTCTCTTAAAGGCGGTTGATATTTTTTGGCTAACAATGCTTTGTAATAATACGCTTCTCCTGATTTAGGGTGCTGATTCGATAGTAATTCTATCGCCGCATTTATCTTTTCAGTATCGCGAATCCGTTCCTGGAATAAAAAATCTATTTTCCTGCATAATGATAACTCATCCTTGCTGAGATACAAATGCCGAGGGTCATCTTCCCTAATATCTACCTTAAAATTTTGATCTGGAATACCCTCATCATCAATATATAACACATCACTACAGTCAGTAAATGGTTCTGTTTTTTCAGACCCTGGAGATACCGAAATCACCACACAATCGTCTTCGGTTGAGACAACCTCTTCCTGCAATGCTTCTCTCACTTCCTCATCAAGCGATTGCGGGTCTATCCTGGGCGATGCTTGCCTGGCACCATTGCCTGCTTTTTCCAGGGCTTGTTTTTCTTTGAGTAGATCATATTCCTCTTTCTTACGAGCAAGAGCCCTTTGCGCAAATGCTTCTTGTTTGACTTTGCCCAATGCTGGAATCTCTGCGTTCAGGCTTTTCATCAGCCCTTCGTATGCAGGTACCACATGAACACCGAATAATGTAACTATCGAATTGTATTTTTCTATGCTTTTATCATATTCTTTATCAGTCAGATAAAGTTCTGCCAGTTTCAATAATGAACCAAGAGTTTTCGGCTGCTGCTTGACTATGCGTTCATGACTTTTCTTAACGCCGGCTGTATCGCCTTTCTTCTCAAACAACTTCAATTGCTTACGATACGCTTTAACCAAAAGTTCTGGCTCAACATCCAATGATGCTACCTTCTCGTAATCGCCTATCGCGTCTTCTAATGAACCTGAATCTTCAGCCATCTGCGCCTGACGCATCAAAGCGTCTGCGGCTTTATTGCCATAGAATCTGCTGAAAACTGAATTATACCTTTTCTTAGATTTACTATCACTCAGTATCTGATAGCCCAAATCAAGTATCTGGCGCATTTTGGTTACATCAGCGCTACCAATATGTCCGTCAAGAAGAATTTCCCTTTTCTTAGATGACCTGTCTATATCAGTCACCGAAGTAAACAAATCTATATTGAAAAATTGGTATAAATCTACAACATTAGTGACATTGCCTTTAGAATCGTATTCAAATAAAGGTTCCCAACCGGGATATGTAGATGCTTTCAGTGCTTTCGCCATCAGTGAATGGTGATATTGGGAGGAAATTTAAATATTTAATGAGGCTATACTATATATTAAAAACATCATTCGCCTTCAAATTCCATCAATGAGAATACTTTATAGCCTGCATCTTCAAGCTTTTTTCTGCCACCAATCTCCGGCAAATCTATGACGAATGCACATTCAGCCACTTCGCCGCCGAGCTTTTCAATCAGATGGCATGCGGCCAATGCTGTTCCGCCTGTAGCTATCAGATCATCGACCACCAATATTTTCTCCCCTGGAAGTATCGCATCCTTATGGATCTCCATCTTATCAGTGCCATATTCAAGAGAATATTCTACACTTATCGTTTCAGCCGGCAATTTGCCAGGCTTCCTCAATGGAATGAATCCTACGCCTAACTGATGCGCAAGAACTGAACCCATAATGAATCCTCGAGATTCTATGCCTGCCACCTTATCAATCTTATGATTGGAATATCTTTTAACCATCAAATCCATGGATTTCCTGAAACCATCATCATCTTTCAATAGTGTGGTGACATCGCGGAACATTATGCCTTGCTTAGGCCAATGTGGCACTGTACGAACTTTATCTTTCAGATAATCACCATTCATGCCCGCAATTACATCGACTAACAATTTTGTGACGTTATCTGCGTTGCTTTTGAAAACATTAAGTATCATTTCCCATGAGACTGACTCTTCTGATTCTTTCCAGCAATCATAGTCTGTTGACATGGCTACTGCTGCATACGGAATTTTGAGTTCGTTCGCTAATATCGCTTCTGGAGCAATGCTCATGTTGATCACATCAGCGCCCCATTGCCTGAACATATGCGATTCTGCTTTTGTTGAGAATCTCGGGCCTTCAATTGTTATGACTGTGCCTTTCGGATGAAATTTCAGATTCAGTTTTTTACAGCTATCAACAAATCTACTTCTGAGATCGTGATTGAATGGCTCTGCCATTGGTGTATGTACAGCATTACCTTCAGCGAAATGTTCGTGGAATGTGATAGGCCTTTGCTTTGTGAAATCTATGAATTGGTCAAGGACAACTAAATGGCCTCTGTCTATGTCTTCTCTCAAAGAACCTACTGCAGAAGTCGCTAGAATGTGAGTACAGCCTTGCTCTTTCAATGCGTAGATATTGGCTCTGTAGTTTACTTGCGTTGGTGGAATCGTATGCTTCCTGCCATGTCTTGCGAGAATCGCAACTTCTATGCCTTTTATCTTGCCGACTTTCAATGGAGAAGATGGACGCCCGTAAGGTGTGATTACATCTAAGTCTCTCGCATTTTCTAGAATATTTGGATCATCAAGTCCTGAACCGCCGATGATACCAATCTTTACTGCGTTGTTATCCATTTTATTTCCTTATTCGAATCTAGCTAGACAGTCCTTTTTGATTTCACTATAGCCTGCATTGTTGATAAGCTCGCAAATTTTCACATCATTCTGGTAGATTGCTTGCCTCTGTATGCAAGCGAATTTGTCTAAATTCTCTTTCATAAGATTGCATGGCTCCAAGCTCAATAATTGCTTTGCAGTTATGTATAAGCATTGAGTGTTCTTGTCTTTGTCAGTTATCTCTGCACATGCTTTGTAATTGTTATTCTTTATCGCTACATCAAAGAAGCAAGGATTGTTGTGTATTCCTTCAGGAATGAACCAGCAATATCTCATTTCATTATTTGCTACTGCATAATTCTTGTAGCAGATGTCATTCCAATAATCGTCATCTGCGACTTTCTCGCATATCTCCACATCATTGGTTGCTTTTGATATATCTGTATAACAGCTGTATCTCGCTTTCTCATCAGTGATCATATCGCATATCTTAATGTCTTTTTTTGCACTCGCCGCGCGGACTAAGCAATCTTGCTGGAAATCTAAGAAATTTACTTTCATACATTGCAATTCATCGCTCTCAGCTACTGCTTTTTCATATAATTCCATATCCTCTTCAGTTGCGATGACTGGTTGAGGTTCAACAGTTGTCCAACCTGTGATGGTAGTTATAACCTGTTCTTTGTATAAATAACCGAATAAACCTAATACCAATAATGCTAGAATGAATATACTGCTTAGTTTGAGACGTTTTGCCATGATAATCACCAGAAGTCATTCTTTTCATTTTCATTTAAATTGATTTCTATAGTTGGTCATATTCTTTGGGCTATTCTATGATTATGTAATAAAATTTACAATTGTTGCAGACTTTGTAAATTAAATAGTAAGCATTTTAAATCGCCTGAGTTTACTTATCAGCATGAGCGCTATTGAATTAGTCGGAAAAATTGTAGGGCAAGAGTTTGCGAGATTGACCAATAGAGGCAATTCTGCCATACTTCATGCTATACGTATCGCTCGAGCCACTTCCAATAAACATAATATATTGATACAGGACCAGGGCGGTTGGTTGACTTATAAAAACTTCCCATTGAAGGAAGGATTCAAAGTCGTTGAATTAAGAACTGATTATGGAGTAATCGATGACGCTGAATTGAAGGCCCATGTAGATGATGCTGCCGCAATCATATTGTGCCAGCCGGCAGGATATTTCGCGGGAATGGATCTTGAACCTATCTATAGGATATGCAAAGGCAAGTGCCTTGTGATTGCGGATGTAACGGGTTCAATCGGTGACAAAGAATTGTGCAACGGAAACTTTGCCGACATTATGCTTGGCAGCTTCGATGAATGGAAGCCAGTGAATCTGGGCTATGGCGGATTCATCTCTTTTAGAGATAGAAAATTGTTCGAGCTAAGCAAGACAATACCTTTGAATGATTTCGATACTGCCTATGAGCAAAAACTAGTTGTCCGTTTGAATGATCTGGACGAATGGTATGAAGAGCATTATTCTAGAGCTATTGAAATTAAAAAAGAACTTTCTGATTATGAAATCATCCACAAAGACAAAAAAGGAGTGAATGTAGTAGTAAAATTTAATAATGAGGAAGAAAAAGAGAAGTTAATAGCGTACTGCGGCGGCAAGGACCTACCATACACGATATGTCCTAGATATATCCGCGTCAATGAAAATGCGGTATGCATCGAAGTCAAAAGATTATAGGTGATGCTCAATGAGTTTCATGAAAAAGATATTTTCCGGAAAAACCGATGATTCTGTACATACTCAATTTGTGCGTTTCAGCATAGGAGATTATTATCCGCGCGCTGTGATGAAGATCAAAAATGGAACCAAATTCTCTTCAGGTTTCGAATACGGCAATGACTTTGTACGATTTATTGCAGAGAATGTTTCCGGAGACGTTGATGTTTCTGGGAAAATATACGCTAAAAAAGATTTCACTTCTGAGCTGGTAGATTCTAAAGAGAAAAAGAAAGGCTTCATGATCGGATTGATCTCGAGAAAGATGCCAACAAAAGATCTGCTCAAGATTGTGAACACATTTGATGCTGACACATACTTCTTATTGAATGTCAAATCGGCTGATGCTGAGTTGAAGATAAGTCAATCACCGCATAATCCAAGAGGCTCATATAAAGAAGATTTCTGTAAGTTCAGTCTGAAAGGAGATTTGGCTAAAAAAGCAATGTCTGAATTCGCGTTTGATGTTTCTGGCGCGCCTAAAGAATTGCTTATCAAACACAGATTCCTGATTGATGACGTGCAGATTCCGAAAGAGTTCGAAAAAGATCTAGTTCTTGCGCGTGTCAATGCTAAACGTGTTGGTAAAGTCGTTCGCGAATTATCTTACGACGGCAAAGAAGAGAAGAAAGAAGCCAAGCTGAACGCTTGAGCATTTTTATTTTGATCTCTTGATTTATCTTATCCTGATTAATTTTGCTATCGGCTCGCGTGCGCTACTTGGATTATATTGCTGGCCTTTCCCTGTAATGGCCAACACCCTTTGCCGCAGAATACTTGTAATGTGATAACGCTCGCATCAAGATGGCAAAATAACTATTTATAAAAACATAAGTTTAAAAAGAGAGAGTTATTCTGTTCATGCTAATTTAAATCAAATTTTGTGAGGGATTAAAAATGGAAGGATCAGTAAAATGGTACAATAAACAGAAAGGTTACGGATTCGTAATCGGCGAAGACGGCAAAGAATACTTCGTACATCATACATCATTAGCAAGAGGTTCATTCTTACGTGAAAACGATCGCGTATCATTCGAACCAGCAGAAAATGAGCGTGGCGTACAAGCTAAGAACGTTACACTTCTACAGAAAGGAAGCGAACTAGGTGGCTCTTCAAGCAAATCAGAAAGCACTGAAGAAACTACTGAAGGCGCATCCGAAGGATCAGAAGATTCTGACGAAGACGCTGAAGAAGAAGGCGACGAAGAAGAATCTGAAGAATTCTAAGTGAAGTTTTTCTTCACTTTTTTTATTTATTTTATTTTTGGTTGTTTATCATTCTATCAATACTAAAGCTTATAAATATAAACCACTCGAATAGCAATATGAATATCAAGATCAAAAGAGCTATACCTAAAGATTATGGTACCCTCTGCTTTTTTAGATATTTATTGAGAGAACATGAATCCCATATGGATAAGGATACTGATATGTCTCCTGCAAGAATCAAACGTTCTGCTGATTATATCAAGAAATATCTAAAGAAAAAAGATAATGCCTATTTCATCGCTTATTTGAATGGCATGCCTATCGGATATCTTCATGTCACGATAGACAAAAAGAAAGGAGAAAGAATCGGTTATCTTAGTGAACTATACGTATTATCTGCCTACAGATCAATGGGAATTGGAAAAAAATTCATGGAAGTACATGACAAATTTTTACAAAAGAATAATATTGTAAAAAGCACATTGACTACTGATTCTTGCAGAAAGAATAATAGGACAATACATTTCTATACCGAATTGGGATATAATAAAGATAAATGCATTAAAAAAGACTTACATCTAATCAAGACCTATTCTCTTCCTTCGGCATAATCGTTAAGCTTCTTTCATAGTGCACTGGACATTTCTCACTCTCCACTGGACATCCGTGAGACTTATAAAGCGTGATTGAATCTAAATATGCATGCTAAAAGAGTTTGAACCAAGATTATACCAGCAGACCATACTGGCGACTGCGGTGAATTATAATACGCTTGTCGTGCTTCCTACGGGAATGGGCAAGACAGGAATCGCGCTGATGCTGGCATCTCAACGTCTTAGCACGCATCCGGATTCTAAAGTATTGATACTCGCGCCAACCAAACCGCTTGTCGAACAGATCAAATCGGTTTTCCAGAAAAGTCTTGATGTTCCATCTGATAAGATTGTGATGTTCACAGGCAATGTCAGTTCTGAGAAACGTTCCGAATTGTGGAAAGATGCGCTTGTTATTGTTTCTACGCCACAGGGGCTTGAGAATGATATCATCAACAAGAAGATTGACCTAAAACAAGTATCGCTGCTTGTGCTTGATGAAGCGCACCGCGCAACTGGTGACTATTCATATGTATGGCTCACCAAACAATATACTGACAAAGCTAGTTTCCCGCGCGTTCTTGCGCTGACTGCTTCTCCTGGTTCTGATATAGAAAAGATAACTGAAGTCTGCACTAACCTGCACATTGAAGAAGTTGAAGTGCGTACTTCTGATGACCCTGATGTTAAACCATACATACAGGACGTGAAGATAAGATGGATGGAAGTCGAACTGCCTGAACAATTCCTTGACATAAAGAAATTTCTTGATGCTGCGCTCAAATCAAAACTCAGTGAAATCAAAACATATGGATATCTAAATCAAGCGCAAGTCAATCAGCCGACAAAGACTGATATATTAAAATTGCAAGGAGCACTTCACGGATATGCTGCGCAAGGAGATAAAAGCTATGAAGTGCTGAAATCTATGTCGCTGGCTGCCGAAGCCATGAAGATATATCACGCGCTTGAGCTTGTACAGAGCCAAGGAATAAACAGCTTGTATTCATATCTGACAGATCTTGAGAAGCAAGCGCTTACATCCACAACTAAAGCAGTGCAGAATCTTGTTCGCGATATCAATTTCAGGTCTGCGCTAATCAAGACGCGAGAGTTGGATGAGAAAGGCGTTACCCATCCTAAGCTCGAGTGCTTGAAGATATATATTGAAAAAGTCCTAAAAGAGAATCCTTCATCCAAATCAATCATATTCAGCCAATATCGAGACACTGTGTCCAAGATACATGAGTCTATCAAGGACATACCTGGAGTCAAACCGGAAATATTCGTAGGACAAGCGAAAAAGAAAGATATAGGAATGTCGCAGAAACAGCAGATAGAATTGCTAGACAAATTTAGGAACGGCGACTTCAATGTACTTGTTTCCAGTTCAGTCGGTGAAGAGGGTCTAGATATACCTGCAGTAGATAATGTCATATTCTATGAACCAGTGCCTAGCGCAATAAGGACTATTCAACGTAAAGGAAGAACTGGGCGTCTAGACAAAGGCAATGTTGTAGTCCTTTGCGCTAAAGATACAATCGATCAGAGCTATAGATGGTCTGCGCATTATAAAGAGAAACGTATGCATAATATCCTAAAGGATTTCAGCGGCAGATTCAAGATGAAGAAAGCGAGCGAAAGGAGATTGACAAGTTATACTGCCCCTCGCGCCCCGCCTGTGCAATGCGAGAATGGAACTAAATTAAAACTATTTGTTGATTTCCGTGAAAAAGGAAATCCTGTGATCAAAGAATTGATCGATATGAATGTAGACGTAAATCTTGAGAAGCTGAATGTAGGCGATTATGTATTGTCTAATCGCGTAGGCATTGAATACAAGAAAGCAGAAGATTTCGTCAATTCAATATTAGATGGACGATTACTCGTGCAGGTCAAAGAATTGAAGAATGCATATGAACGACCATTGTTCATTGTTGAAGGCGACCAAGACATATTCTCTATACGTAATATACACCCTAACGCTATTCGCGGGATGCTGACGACTATCGCAATCAGCTACGGCATACCTATATTGATGACTAAGAATTTCAGGGATACTGCGGCGTTGTTGCAGACTATAGCTAAACGAGAGCAGGATGAATGCGCTTCTACTTTTTCTCCTCATGGGAGCAATAAACCTAAGACTTTGAAGGAGCAACAGGAGTATATAGTGTCTGCATTGCCGGGCGTAGGCGGCGGTCTTGGAGTTCAGCTACTTCAACAGTTTAAAACTCTCAAAAAAGTGTTTAACGCAAGTGAAGACGAACTTCAAAAGATTGACAAGATCGGCGAGAAGAAAGCAAAGGATATCAAGACAATAGTTGAAACGGAGTATATATAAGTATATAAAATTCATTTGATTTATATTAAATATGGTAAATCTTAGCCAGGCGCTATTGCATTATAAACGTCCGGAGATACAGAGAGAGATTGCTCTGCATGCGCGCGAGAAAGAAGTATGCGGCAGTTTCAATAATGAAGGATTCTCTAAACGTCCGGATATTGTAGAATATCCCAAAGATGTACTAGAGATGGTTATGCGGGGGATAACATCATTCCATTGTTCAGAAGAGCTATGGAATGAACCTATGCAGCTCATGCCTTCACTACCTAAGAATCGGCTTGACGAACTGCGTAAAGGCTGGGACTTAATATTAGATATAGACTGCAAAGAGCTTGAGTTCTCTAAAATTGCGGCGCACTATCTTATAGAGGCGTTAAAGTATCATGGAATCAAATCAGTCTACTGCAAATTCTCAGGCAATCATGGATTCCATATAGGCGTGCCGTTTGAAGCGCTGCCGGAAAAAGTCCTTGAACTCGAGGTCAAGAATCTGTTCCCTGAAGCGCCTAGACGTATAGCGGCATACTTGAAATCAATGATAGATCCGCATTTGCGTAAAGCGTTGATGGAGAAATACACAAATGAACAGATTGGCGAGATGATTAAAAAACCGGTGAGCGATTTCGTAATCGATGGGTTACTGCAGCCATTCGAGTTCCTAGAGATTGATACTGTACTAATTTCCAGCAGGCACATGTACAGAATGCCTTACTCATTCAATGAGAAGTCTGGATGGGTGTCTATACCTATAAGACCTGAAGATGTGCTCACATTCAATAAAGAATCGGCAAAACCCGAGAAAGTTATTGTTTCAGGGATAAAATTCCTAGAACGCGACATTACGCCTAACCAAGCCAACCGCCTCTTCGTACAGGCCTATGATTTCAATCCTGAGATAAAAGAAGCTGAAGAAGAAAAAAGAATTGAACGGAAGTTCGAGGATCTGCAGCAGGCTGTACCTGAGCAATATTTCCCGCCGTGCATACAAAAGATATTCGGCGGACTGGAGGACGGCAAAAAGCGCGCAATATTCGTGCTTATCAATTTCCTATCGAATGTCGGATGGAGCAAAGACCAGATTGAGCAGAGATTATATGATTGGAACAAAGTCAATCCTGAACCTCTGCGTGAAGTGTATATCAAAGGACAGCTCGCATCTCTCCGATATAAAAAAAATAAAGTGCTGCCACCTAATTGTATCAGCAATGCATATTATAAGGATCTGGGATTGTGCAATCCTGATAATCTCTGTGCTCGTGTGAAAAACCCTGTGAACTATTCTAGAAGAAAAATACTGGCGCAGAAGAAGGCTGAAGAGAAACCTAAAGCAGAACGCTCAAAACTTTCAGAAGAGCAGAAGGCTATGAGGCGCGCATATCGTGAAAAAATCAAGCAAGAAAAATCTCCGAGTACAGGCACGGCAATAGCTGATAAACCTCCAGAGGAGACTCCGAAGGAGCTTCTAGAATAGATAGCTTTAAATACCCCTATCGAAACCTAAATCTAAATCCTCAGAATCTAAGGATTCTGAATAAAGTTCAAAGGCCTGATAAGATATCCTTTTTCAGTACCGAAAGTCATACATACTTTCTTCTAGAAAAAGGGATTCGAAAGGTCGTTTTGATCATAGAAAATGGGTACAAGAAGAAATCCAAGACACGGAACTATGCAGTTCTGGCCAAGAAAAAGGTCAGACAAGCCTTATGCTAGTGTTAATTCCTGGGCTGTCGCTAAAGATGTGACTCCTTTGGCATTCGCCGGTTACAAGGTAGGAATGACCCACATTATGCTCGACGACAAAAGGCCAAACTCAATGACCAAAGGCGAAAAAATCTCATGGCCAGTAACAATCCTGGAATGCCCGCCATTGACCGTTCACTCAGCTCGTTTCTACAAAAACACCCCTTACGGAAGGAAAGTCATAACTGAAGTTCTTAACTCAAAACCTAAAAAACACGTCGCTAGAAAAGTAGTAATACCTAAATCAGTCAAGCAGAATTTCGATAACTTGCCTAATTTCGACGATGTTACAATGCTGGTTCATACTAATCCAGACTTGACCGGAATCGGCAAGAAGAAACCAGACATATTCGAAGTCGCTATCGGCGGCACAAAAGACGAGAAACTGAATTATCTGAAACAGAATCTCGGCAAAGATTTCGCAATCCAAGATGTATTCAAAGAAGGCGCATTGATCGATGTCCACGCAATCTCAAAAGGACACGGCTATTGCGGCGTTGTAAAGAAATACGGCGTAGCTATCAGGAGCCACAAATCAGAGAAGACCAAAAGGGGATGCATCCAAGGTCCTCAAGGTTATGATAAAGTACTTACAACAGTCCCTAAATCCGGAAAGATTGGATACCATATGAGGACAAATTACAATCAAGTCATATTGAAAATAGATTCTGACGCGACCAAAGTCAATCCAGTAGACGGATTCGGACATTACGGAATCGTCAAGAACCAATATATACTAGTCAAAGGTTCTGTAATCGGAGTCAAAAAAAGATTGGCTATCCTATGCAGAGCTATCAGACCAAATCAAAAGAAAACCATCGGTGCATCTACTGTGTCATGGATAAGCACACAATCAAAACAAGGACGATAGAACGATAATACCACAAAATGAAAATCTACGATATCACTGGAAAAGAAGTCGGCAAAATCAATATGCCTCATCAGTTCAATGAAGAGATCAGGTCAGACCTGATTCATAGAGCTGTTGTTACCATTGAAGCGAATAAAAGACAGCCGTACGGCGCATTCGCTGAAGCTGGTAAAAGGAATACCGTAAGAATCTCCAAAAGAAGGAGAAATTTCAGAACTTCCTACGGAATCGGTATGGCACGTACTCCTCAGAAAGTGATGAGCGTAAGAGGTACAAGATTCAATTGGGTCGGCGCATTCGCACCTAACGCAGTCGGCGGAAGAGGCGCGCATCCACCAAAATCCGAGAAGATCTGGACTCAGAACATAAACAAGAAAGAGAACAGGAAAGCTATAAGAAGCGCAATCAGCGCAACAATCATGCCTGACCTTGTAAAACAAAGAGGTCATATAATCCCAGAAATATATCCATTCATACTTGACGATAAAGCATTATCACTGGAAAAAACATCTGAAGTCGTGCAGATGCTGGACAAGCTCGGTTTCGAAAATGAACTGAAAAGGAGCGAAGACAGGAAAGTAAGAGCCGGCAAAGGCAAATCCAGGGGTAGAAGATACTCACGCGCAAAATCATTATTGATAGTCGTGGCTGATAAACGCTGCGCATTGGCGAAATCCGCAAAGAACATACCAGGCGTCGACGTGATAAACGCGAAGAACCTGAACGCTTCATTGCTTGCGCCAGGCGGAGTGATGGGAAGAGCCACAATATACACAAAAGACGCTGTCGAAAAGATAGCTAAGGAAAAATTATTCGAATAGATGCAAAATGGATCCACACACAATAGTCAAATACCCAGTATCGACGGAAAAAAGTATCAGATTGATGGAATCTGAAAATAAATTAGTGTTCAGGGTAGAGATCAAAGCATCCAAAGAAGAGATTAAAAAAGCAATTGAAGAATTATTCAATGCAAAAGTCATCAAAATCAACACAATGATCACCACAAAAGGCGAAAAAAGGGCATATGTGAAGTTCAGCCCGGAAACGCCAGCGATAGACATAGCGACACAGCTAGGTCTGATGTAAGGTATAGAAAATGGGTAAAAACATAATTCAACAGGCGAGAGGAAAGGGCAGCACCACTTATAGAGCTCCTAGCTTCAAATACAAAGGCAAATCAAGGCATTTGCCTATGTCAACTACACCTCTTACCGGCAAAGTTGTAGAAATTATACACTGTAGAGGCCATTCAGCGCCATTGCTTAAAGTGCAATTCAACGGATTCGAATACGGCTTAATGGTCGCTCCTGAAGGAATCAGGATAGGCGACAACATCACTTATGGAACACAAGAGATCAAAACAGGAAACTGCATGAAACTCATAGATATGCCAGAAGGCACTATCGTATATAATATAGAAGTACAGCCAGGCGACGGCGGAAAAATGGTAAGAGCCGGCGGAGCATTCGCTAAAGTAATCGCTAAATACAACAACAGAGTCATTGTACAACTCCCTTCAAAGAAACAAAGGGAATTCATGCCAGAGTGCAGGGCAAGCATAGGCATATTGGCAGGCGGCGGAAGACTTGAGAAACCTCTATTGAAAGCAGGAGCTGCGTTCCATAGAATGAAAGCAAGGAACAAGCTATGGCCAATAATCGGAGGCAAATCTGCAAACGCAGTCGACCACCCATACGGAGGCGGAAGTTCGGCAAGAAAAGGTAAACCAACTATCGCGCCTAGATTCGCACCGCCTGGTAGAAAAGTCGGTATGATAAGACCTAGGAAATCCGGCAGAGCTAAATCTGTCAGGATTGCTGCATAGAGGAAATAAAAATGGTCAAAAAAGAATTCAAATACTACGGAAAAAGCGAAGCTGAAGTAATGAAGATGAGCATAAAAGAATTCGCAGACATCTCACCTTCAAGAGTAAGAAGAGTATTGAACAGAGGCTTCACAGAATACCAGAAAGCTCTGCTTGAAAAAGTAAGAGGCGGTAAAAGGACCATAAGAACACATTGCAGAGATATGATCATAATTCCAGAATTGATTGGAAAGACAATCAATGTACACAGCGGAAAAGAGTTCGTGCCGGTAATCATCCTGCCTGAAATGATCGGGCATTACTTAGGCGAGTTTGTGATGACCAGAAGGAAAGTCGCACACAACGCACCAGGTATCGGAGCAACCAGATCCAGCGCGAGCGCTTCAGTAAGATAAAGGGCATAAAATGGCAGACTACAATTATTCAACGCAGATCAACGGAGAAAAGACTGCACGCGCAGTCGGAAGAGATTTAGGAATCTCTACCAAGTTCAGCATAGAGATCTGCAGATTGATAAGATACAAGAACCTGAAAAAAGCTAAAGCTTTGCTTGAATTGACCCTTGACATGAAAAGAGCTATCCCATTCAAAAGAGCGGTATTCGATCTCGGCCACAAGCCAGGAATGGCAGCTGGCAGATTCCCACTTAAAGCATGCGAAGGCATACTTGAGATATTGAATTCAGTGGAAAAGAATGCAGCTTTCAAGAATCTTGATGTGAACAACCTCAAGATTGTGCATATCAACGCGCAGAAAGCAAGCAGACCTTACCATCCAGGAAGACAATCCGGAACAAAACATAAGAGATCACATATTGAAATCGTAGTCGCTGAACAGAAAGCGCCAAAAGCTGCTGAAAAAAAGACAGCGCAATCAAAATCAAAAAAAGCACCAGAGGCTAAACAATGATCGAAAGAAAATTCGTAGATGAGCATAAAAAAGAATTCCTCGTGGAAGAGTTCATCAGGGAGAACCTCAAAGGAGTAGGTCATTCCAAGACACAGGTTAGAAAAACACCTCTGGGCGAAAAAATCATAATCTTCTCCTCAAGGCCAGGATTAGTTGTCGGTCGCGCAGGAGCGAATATCAAAAAATTGACAAAATTATTGAAGACAAGATTCAACTTCGAGAATCCTCAAATCGAGATCGCTGAAGTTGAAAATGTCAATCTAGATCCTCAGATTGTCGCTGAAAAGATTGCGAATTCGTTAGAAAAATTCGGCGTCAACAAATTCAAAGGCATAATGCACAAAGCAATGACCGATACAATCAATTCCGGCGCAAAGGGAGTTGAAATCCGTCTAGCAGGCAAATTGCCTAGCGCAAGAGCGAAAATCTGGAAAGTATATGCAGGTTACCTGAAAAGATGCGGAGATCCTGCAGTATCAGGCATAAAATTAGCAAAGATGCAAGCATTGCTGAAAACAGGCATAATCGGCATCCAAGTGCGTATAATGCCGCCAGATCTGAAACTTCCAGATAAAGTCGTTATTTATGACTCTATCCAAGAAGATCAAGTTCCTAAAATAGTCCCTAAAGAAGAAGTAAAACAAGAAAAAGCACCAAGAAAACCTAGGGCTAAAAAACAAAAAGAAACAGCTAAAGAAGCTGTGAAAGAACCTGAGAATGCACCAGCAGAGGCAAAAGATGAAATCAATAAAGAATAAGGAACTGAACAAGCTATCCGCTGAAGAATTGCAGAGTAAACTCTCTGAAGTAAGAGTAGAATTGATGAAAGCTAACGCTCAAGTGGCAATGAAAACCACACCACAGAATCCAGGCATGATAAAGACCAACAAAAAGATGGTTGCCAGGATCCATACGCTATTAACACAAAAATCAGGTAAAAAGGAGGAATAATGTCAGAAGTATGTTCACAATGCGGCTTACCGAAAGAGCTGTGTGTCTGCGAAACAATCGCTAAAGAAAGCCAATCGATAAAAGTTTACGCCTTGAAGAAGAAATTCGGAAAGGTATACACCGTAATCGAGGGCATAGACGAAAAAGACATCGATCTCCGCGAAGTGGCCAAGACGCTGAAAGCGAAACTCGCCTGCGGCGGAACAGCCAAGGAAGGCAAGATTGAGCTTCAGGGCACACATCTGAACAAGGTCAGGGAAATCCTGGTCGGGCTCGGATTCGCAAAAGAAATGATAGAAATCAAATAAAGTTCATGGATGATCGCCGAAAGACGAGCATCTGATAATCAAATAAGGTGTTAAAATGACCAACCAATGCAATGACAAAAACTGTCCTGTACACGGCGGCCTCACAATAAAAGGCGCTGCAGTCTATGGTACTGTGGTGTCCGATAAAATGGCGCATACCGCAACAGTCCAATGGGCAAGAAAATTGTTCATCCCAAAATATGAAAGGTATCAAGCTAGACTCAGCAAGATCAAAGTTCACAATCCAGCGTGCATAGACGCGAAAACCGGAGATTATGTAAAATTGAGAGAAACAAGGCCGTTGAGCAAAACAAAACATTTCGTAATCGTTGAAGTGCTAGGCAAAAAAGGATTCGTGCAGATTAAGCATGAAGAGCTATTGACCAAGCATGAAAAAGAAGCTTTGAAAGAAAAAGTTGAAGCTAAGAAAAAAAGCAAAACTGAAGAGGTATCTGAAGAATGAGACCAATCAGTTCAGCTATAACAAGAGGATTACCGCTCCAAGCAGAAGTTGATGTATGCGACAATTCAGGAGCTAAAGTCATCAAGATATTCGCTGTAAAGGGCCATAAGACCGTTAAAGGCAAAATCCAATCCGCCGGAATCGGAGACTTGGTCTGGGCAGCAGTCAAAAAAGGAAAACTCGAAATGAGAAAAACAGTCGTAAACGCTGTTATCGTTAGGCAAAGAAAAGAATTCAGAAGGCCTGACGGCACAAGAGTAAAATTCGAAGACAATGCGGCAGTCGTGCTTAAGGACGATAAGGGCAACCCAAAAGGGACATTGATTAAAGGACCTATCGCAAAAGAAGTCGTCGGCAGATGGCCAGCAGTATCAAAATTAGCTAAAATCGTGGTATAAAAATGAGACAAGGAAAATTTTCAAGGACATGGAAAGCAAGCGTTCTCACTAAAAAGCAGAGAAAATATGTGTATAACGCGCCATTCCATATAAAAAGTAAATTCATGAGCTCCCACTTATCAAAAGACTTGAGCGAAAAGTACGGCATGAGGAACATCGAAGTAAGGAAAGATGACAAAGTTAAGATCGTAAGAGGCCAGTTCAAAGGAAAAACCGGCAAAATCTCAAGGGCTGATGTTAAACATACAAAAATCTATGTCGAGGGCATCGAATTATTCAAGAAAGACGGCTCAAAATCACAATTCCCAATACATCCTTCAAAAGTTATAATCACCGAGCTCGCGCTTGGCGATAAGAGAAGGATGAAACACGTTAAAAAAGAAATTACAAAGAAAACAGCTACCGGAGGCAAAGTGAAAAATGGTTAGGAATCATCTGAAGGTAATAACTGCACCTAGAACCTGGCCGGTCCCTAGGAAGAACAAAGTATGGATAACTAGGCCAAACTCTGGAGCGCATAAACTAAGCCTATCATTATCATTGAATTCAGTGCTAAAAGATATATTGAGCTTCGCGAACACCAGGAAAGAAGTCAATTACATCCTAGGCAAGCAAGAAGTTCTTGTAGACGGCTCAAAAAGAACCGACAAGAAATTCGGAATCGGTATAATGGATACATTGGCATTGCCACTTGTAAAAAAATATTACAGAGTAATGTTCGATAAGTTCGGCAAACTTAGCTTTGTAGAGATTACCGAGCATGAATCTAAGATGAAACCTGCGAAGATCGTCAATAAGACCTGCGTAAAGGGCGGAATCGTGCTCAACTTGGATGACGGAAGGAACATACCTGTAGCAAAAGACACATACAAGACAGGCAATTCAGTCATCATAGAACTGCCATCGCAGAAGATTGTCAAGCAGCTGCCTCTGCAGAAAGGAGCATATGTCTACCTTATCGGCGGAAAGCACTTAGGCGAATCAGGCAAGGTAGAAGAGCTGAACGGAATACACATCATATTCAAAACTCACAGCAAGCTGATCAAGACATTAACAAAATATGCATTGGTCATCGGCGAAGAGAAACCAGAGATAAAATTAAGTGAATAAAATGACAAACCCAATGAGACTATTGAGGATAGAGAAGATCACTCTCAATGTAGGAGCTGGCAAGGACCAGTCAATGCTGGACAAAGGTGTCAAGCTATTGAAGATGATCACTGGCATAGACCCAGTCAAAACTCTTGCTAAGAAAAGGATTCCAGGATGGGGATTAAGGCCAGGACTGCCTATCGGATGCAAGCTGACTCTCAGGAAACAGAAAGCGACAGAAGTGCTTACTGCATTACTAGCCTCAAAAGAAAATAAATTGTACGATCACCAGTTCGATGAATTCGGAAATTTGGCATTCGGCATACCTGAATACATCGACATCCCGAATGTAAAGTATAACCCTGAAATCGGAATTATGGGATTAGAAGTTTGCGTGACCATAATCAGGCCAGGTTTCAGAATCAAAGACAGAAGACTTCAGAATAAGAAAGTTCCTGCAAGACATAAAGTCACAAAAGAAGAAGCAATCAAATTCATGAAAGACACATTCAAAATCAAAATATTGTCAGATGAGAATAGCGAAGAGAGTGAGGAATAAAAATGACCTATAGCGATCACACTAAAATGGCAAGACAACTTAAAGTCAAGCCTGCAAAATTGCAAAAATTCCTTAAGCATAATGCTCCAAAAGCAAGAAGCTGCGGATTCACTAAGAAAAAATGCGCAAGATGCGGAAACATCAGAGCGCACATCGGCAGCTACGGCCTACATCTATGCAGGCAGTGCTTCAAGGAAATCGCATTAAGCATAGGTTTTAAAAGATACAATTAAGGTGCAAAAAAATGACACTAAACGATCCATTATCAAACTCAATGTCGAAAATATTGAATGCTGAGAAAGCAGGTAAAGAGACTTGTATCATAGCTTCATCTAAGATCGCAAAAGAAGTATTGAACTTGATGAACAAGCATCATTATATTGGACAATTCAAAGAAATAAAGGCAAGGGGCAGTAATCTGCTTGAAGTCAGCCTATTGAAAAACATCAACAAATGCGGAGTAATCAAACCGAGATTCGCAGTCGCAAAAGACGGAATAGAAAAATATGAAAGAAGGTACCTTCCAGCTAAAGATTTCGGATTCCTGATCATATCAACCAATAAAGGATTAATCACACACGAAGAAGCAAAACTCAAGAACATCGGAGGCAAGCTTATAGCTTACTGCTACTAAAATGAAAAAAGATACTGTAATGGACAATGACCTTGAAATCCCGCAGGGGATCGAAGCAAGAGTAGAGCATAATAAAGTCTTCATCAAAGGACCAAAAGGCTCGCTTGAACGCGAATTCCTAAGCAAAAGTATAGTGATTTCAAAGGATAGCAATCTTATCAAGTTCACTGCAAGACCAGCAAATAAAAGGAACAAAACCATGATGAACACATTCATGGCCCATATAAGAAACATGCTGAATGGCGTAGTGAATGGATATTCATACTCATTGAAAGTATGCTCAGGCCACTTCCCGATAACTGTAGCGTTAAAAGGAAATGAATTGAGCGTCAAAAATTTCCTCGGAGAGAAAATTCCGAGAGTAGTCAAAATCAACAGCGATGTCAAAGTAAAAGTCGAAGGAGATAAAATCACTGTCGAAGGGATCGATATCGAGAAGACTGGCCAATGTGCAGCAAGCATCGAGCAGTCCACAAGGATCACAAACAGAGACAGAAGGATTTTCCAAGACGGAATCTGGATCACATCCAAACCTGGTGCATAAAGATGGAACACAAAAGATTGTTGGAAGTAAGGAAAGTTCAAAAGAACAGGAAACCACACTTCCGCAGAAAAGGATGCGCGAAAAAAGTAAGGATTAAAGATAAATGGATCAGGCCTAAAGGGCTTAGCCATAAGATGAGAATGAGATTAAGAGGCAACCCTCTATGCGTATCCATCGGATATAGATCACCAGCTGATGTAAGAGGATTCACCAAATCAGGATTCATGCCAGTAGTCGTGTTCAATGTGAACGACCTTATGAAACTGGATCACAAACTCAATACAGCAGTCATCGGTTCAACCGTTGGCCAAAGGAAAAGAGTAGAGATAATCAAGAAAGCAAAAGAAATGAAAATAGACGTCAATAACATACAGGACGGACATAAATATATCACTCACGTCGAAAATGACCTCAAAGACCGCAAGGACAGGAAACTGAACAGGGCTAAATCAAAAGAAGAAAGAATAAAGCACGCAGAGAAAAAAGCCCAAGAGAAAGCGGCAGAAGACAAGAAAAAAGCTTCAAAAGAAAGCGAAAAATCTATCGACGAAAGGACTGAAGAAAGTCACAAGAAAGAGCAGGATGAGAAGAACAAAGTCCTGACTCAGAAGGAATAAACATGCAACTCACATCACAGAAAAGATTGGCAGCTCAGATACTGAAAGTATCTCCTTACAAGATAAGGATAGACCCTAACAGATTGGATGATGTAAAAGAATGCATCACAAAAGCTGACATAAGGGGACTTATCATAGACAATGCGATAACTGCAAAACCTGTGAAGAACAGCTCAAAAGGAAGAATCAGACTTAACCTCGAGCAGAAACGTAAAGGAAGACAATCCGGTAAAGGCTCAAGGAAAGGCAGATTGACTGCAAGATCAGACAGGAAAACTACCTGGGTCCACAAAATAAGGAAACAAAGGATCTTCCTTCAAGATTTGAAACTCAAAAATATGCTCACAACTAGCGAATTCAGAGAATTGTATATGAAAGCTAAAGGCGGATTTTTCAGGAGCAAAGACCACCTTAAATTATACATAAATGAAAGGGGATATATTAAGAAAAAATGACAACTACAAGATATAGTCTAGGATATAGGAGAAAACGTCTTGGCAAGACTGATTACAGAAAAAGATTGAATATGCTGAAATCAAAAATGCTGAGAGTAGTTGTAAGAAGATCAAATAGAAATCTTGTTTTGCAGCTCATACAATATCATGCTGATGGCGATAAAGTCTTATTGGCCGCAGACTCAAAAGAATTGAAAAAATTCGGTTGGGTTGTTAATGCAGGCAATACTCCTGTCGCGTATCTAACCGGTTTCTTGATGGCGAAGAAAGCTTTGAAAAAAGGCTTGAACGAAGGTATATTCGACGTCGGATTACATAAGATGTCCAAAGGATCAAGAATATACGGCGCATTAAAAGGATTGATTGACGGCGGACTTAAAGTCCCATGCTCTGAAGAGATTTTCCCTGCAGAAGATAGATACACCGGCAAACATATCGAGAATTACGCTAAAATGCTTGAAAAAGATAAAGAAAAATACAATAAGATATTTTCATTATACTTGAAACACAAAGTCAATCCTACTGAATTGACAAAATTGTTCAACAAAACTAAAGATGCTATTGTCAAAGGTGCTTAAAGATGGCTACTGAAAAAAATAAAATTGATGCAAAACATGAAGAACCGCAGGTAGAATCTATCTCAGAGAAAGAACTCGAAAAGATAGAATCAGTGGTACAAGGTAAACCAGTAGGCCCTGAAAGCGCAGTATCAGAAGCAGTTAAAGCATGGAAACCAAAAACTTCTCTAGGTAAGAAAGTCGTTAGCGGAGAAGTAAACGATCTCGGTGCAGTGCTTGACAGAGGCGAAAAGATACTTGAAGCTGAAATAGTAGATATGCTTATTCCAAATCTCCAAAACGATCTCCTGCTTATCGGACAGGCAAGAGGCAAGTTCGGCGGCGGTCAGAGGAGAGTATTCAAAACAACACAGAAAAAGACTAAGAAAGGCAACAAGCCTAAATTCTCTACATGCGCAGTTGTCGGCAACGCAGACGGATTCGTCGGCATAGGATTCGGCAAAAGCATAGAGACAGTGCCTTCACGTGACAAGGCAATCAAAAGAGCTAAATTGAACATAATGAAAATCAGAAGAGGCTGCGGTTCATGGAAATGCAACTGCGGAGAACCTCACTCAATACCTTACCAGATCGGCGGTAAATGCGGCTCAGCAGAAATACTAATAATGCCAGCGCCTAAAGGTACAGGACTCAAAGTAGAAAAAGAATGCGCGAAAATATTGAAGCTTGCAGGTATCAAAGACGCATGGTCAAAAACTCGCGGACAGACTGGCACCAAAATCAATCTGGTCGAAGCTTGCTATCAAGCGCTGAAAAATCTGACCTCTACAAAAGTCAAAGAAGAGTACTTCGAGAAACTCGGAATTACAGACGGACCTTTGAAATCAAAGACTGAAGATCACGAATTCATGAAATCAATGAAAGTCAAATCCGGAAAAACTACCGGTGAGGCAGAAGAATGAGTAAAGAAACATCCAAGAAAACTGAAAACGTGAAAGTCCACACTAAAAAAATAGCAGTGGTCATGGTTAGAGGACGTTTCGATATGTGCGATACAGAATTGGACACATTGGACATGCTCAAATTGTACAGGAAGAATTTCTGTTCAGTTGTGAATGATACTCCAGCGATGAAAGGCATGATTCATGCAGTCAAAGATTTCGTTACTTTCGGCAATATCGATGATGAAACTTTCAAGATGCTAGTTGACAAAAGAGGCGAAGAGTACAAAGGACCAGTTTCCGATGATACAGGCCGTGTCAGCTACAAAAGAAAATATTTCGAATTCAACGGCAAGAAATATAAACCTTATTTCAGACTCAATCCACCAACTAAAGGCTTTGGCAGGAAAGGCGTCAAGATACCTTTCGTCAGTGGTGGAGCATTAGGCGATAGGAAAGAGAAAATCAATGATCTTATCAAGAGGATGCTATAAAAATGACAGTCAACAGACGTAAAAAAGCAAGCAGAATGCGTGGTACACATACTCACGGATGGGGCGCTAAGAAGAAACATAGAGGCGGCGGTCATCGTGGTGGTAGAGGTAATTGCGCAACTGGTAAACGTGCTGATGCAAAAAAACCTAGCATCTGGAAAGAATATGCTACTTATTTCGGCAAACACGGATTCGTGCACAAAAATGCAGTCAAAATCAATGCAGTCAATCTAAGATACCTTGAAAATCATATCGACGTTTTGGTTGAATGCAAAAAAGCTTCATTCAATAATGGAACTTATACAATCAATCTAACTGAAATCGGATATGACAAACTGCTTTCAAAAGGCGCAGTTTCTAAAAAATTCGAGATAATCGTAGATTGCGCTACTGAATCGGCTATCGCTAAAGTTAAGAAAGCCGGCGGTTCTGTTACAGTGTCTGAAGAATCTACACCTGAAGCTCCTAAGAAAGAAGCTGAAGAGAAAGACGAAGAATAGATTCGGTCTATTCTATATTATTTCTTATTTACTTATTCATTTTATTACTCTATCCTGGATACTCGCTACGCTCGGTCAATGTCACCTCACATCTACTTCTTGTTTTAAATTTCAAGATAAATCTTATATCTCATGTAAAGCTAGTATGTTCAGAAAGGACATTGACTTTATCCAGAATAGAGCTTATTTTATATAACCGATAGCTTTTTATAGGATATTTTATTCTAAGCTAACATGGACAGCATATGGGTAAGAATCAGAGAAAACATACCTGAAGTAATCAAACCAATCCAAAAACTCTCATTCAAAGAGAAACTTAAATGGACTGGTATGGTGCTTGCTTTGTATTTCATATTAGGTATTGTGCCATTATTCGGACTTGGAGAGAACGCGCTTGCCCAATTTGAATATCTATCCATTCTACTCGGCGCTAAATTCGGATCAATTATCTCTTTAGGTATCGGCCCGATTGTCACTGCTTCCATCATACTGCAATTGATGAATGGAGCAGGATTCTTGAATTTAGATCTTACTTCTACTGATGGAAGGAAACAATATGAAGCTATCAATAAAGTAGTAACATATGGATTTGTTCTTTTCGAAGCATTCGTCAACGTGTTCATGGGCGGTTTCGCGCCATCCACTATATATCAAGGCACTTCATTATATTTACAACTCGAGCTATTGCTCGTATTCCAGATATTCCTCGGCGGCGTCATGATAGTATTCCTTGACGATGTCTGCCAGAAATGGGGTTTCGGTTCCGGTATCAGCTTATTCATCGCAGCCGGAGTAAGCCAGCAATTATTCTTCAGGATGTTCAGCTGGACTGCATCACCTAGCAATCCTAACGTAGCTACAGGAGCGCTTCCAGCATTGTTCCAAAGCCTTGCGGCAGGAGATCCTACGACCGCAGTTTTGATGGGCGCAGGAATCATATCAACATTGGCGGTATTCGCATTCTCAGTATACGCTCAATCTATGAAAATTGAAATACCTCTTTCATTCGGAAGAGTTCGCGGATATGGCATAAGATGGCCATTAAGTTTCATGTATACATCCAACATCCCAGTCATATTGATTGCAGCATTGCTTTCTACTTTACAGCTATGGGCAAGATTATTAGAAAACTGGGGCTATCCTTTATTGGGAACTTTCGCAGGAGGTTCACCTGCTACTGGATTAGTCACTTGGTTGACAAATCCTAATCTCGTGCATAAAGTAATCACAAAAAGCTTGACTATGTCAGATATGGCGCATTCGGGCGTGTATATGCTGATAATGATGGGCGGTTCAGTATTATTCTCATATTTCTGGGTACAGACAGCTAACATGGACGCACACAGCGTCGCTGGACAGATTATGAAGTCCGGACTGCAAGTGCCTGGATTCAGAAGAGATCAAAGAATCATGGAAAGATTGCTTGATAGATATATCACACCATTGACAATAATGGGCGCTATGACTGTAGGTTTCTTGGCTGCTGTAGCTGACTTGACTGGAACATTGACATCAGGAACAGGTCTACTGCTTACTGTGATGATTATCTACAAATTGTATGAAAGTATCGCAAAGACGCATATGGAAGATATGCATCCTATGCTCAAGAAATTCGTTGAATAGATAAATTAAAACTAGACTAAAATGGTATTCGAATCATTAAACCAAGTTCTTAATCCTGTGTTCGAACCATTACTGAAACTGCCTATTCTTTGGTCTATCATTATTATTTCTTTAATCGTGTCATTGATTATGACCTTGTTCTACAAATGGTTCACAGACCAAAGCGTGATGAAAGCTCTGAAAGATGATATGGGCGCTATGCAAAAAGAAATCAAAGAATTGAGCCATGATCCGGCTCGTGCGCTCGACGTACAGAAAAAGATGATGGAAAAGAATATGGAATATATGATGCATTCATTCAAGCCCACTCTCATCACATTTATCCCGATTATATTGATATTCGGATGGCTAAGCTCGCATCTTGCATTCATGCCGATATTGCCGGGCGAAGAGTTCAGTATTGATGTTAGTTTTGTTGAAGGCACTAGCGGTAATATTGAACTATCTACGCCTATTGGAGTGACTCTGCTTAGCGGCAAAGATGTAACCATTGAAAATGGTAAGGCTGTATGGACTTTGAAAGGCGATGCCGGCGAGCACGATCTGACTTTCAAGTTCAAAGATAGAACTTATATCAAGCCAGTGCTCGTCACTTCAGAACAAAGATATATTGAGCCTGTGAAGGCTATCAATGATGAGTATATTTCACAGATAGCAGTCGGTAATAAAGAGCTTATCCCTCTGAATCTTTTCGGGTGGGAATTAGGCTGGCTAGGCACTTATATCATCATATCAATATTCTCTAGCATGCTATTGCGTAAACTATTGAAAGTGCACTAGACTAATCTATGCAATTCATATCAATTTAAGCGACCGATAGCTTTATAAATCATCCATATATCTCATACATAAAATGCCAACAGGAAAATATAAATCACACCATTTCAGGAGAGTCTTCAAAAGGACACCTGGAGCAAGGAAAGTATTGCACTATGTAGAAAGAGTTGTAAAGGTTCCAAAATGTGGAGTATGCAAGACTACCTTGAAAGGATTACCTAGACTGACTGGCTCTGAATTCAGAAACTTATCAAAATCACAGAAGCGCGTAGAGAGGCCGTTCGGCGGCAATCTTTGCTCAAAATGCGCTAGATCAAAAATAAAACAATACGCAAGGTCGCTGGCAAAATGATTGAAATCGGAAGATTATGCATAAAAACCGCTGGAAGAGACGCAAAACTATACTGCGTGATAATCGATGTTCTCGATGATAATTATGTAATGATTGAAGGACAGACCAGAAGGAAGAAATGCAATATCATGCATCTCGAACCATTGACTAAAGTGTTGAAAGTAAAGAAAAACGCTTCACACGAAGAAGTGGCAAAAGCTTTGAAGGAAATAGGCGTTGAAGTAGTTGCTAAGAAATCAAAGCAGAAAATTGAAAAACCTCTCCAAACAAGGAAAGGTTCAGAAGCTAAAGCTGTCGAAACGAAAAAACCTTCTGCTAAAAAAGCGAAGAAATAGATTTCTATCTAGCTCTTTATCTGATATTCTATTAGGACATATCTTCTATCACAATTAATTTTATAAATAACTTATTCTAAATAGGACTACTATGCAATGCGATATGTGCGGTAAAGAATGCGGAACGATTAAAGCAGTGATTGAAGGCTCTCAACTCAATGTGTGCCCTGATTGCGCTAAATTCGGCAAGATTGTGCCTCAAGATAGAAGGCCTGCGTTCAATAATAATTATAATACTACTCATAACTCCCCTGTGCATAAATCCCAGGTTAATGCTCCTGCAAGCCCAGTGACTTATCTAGCAGTTATTGATGATTTCGCTGATAAGATTAGGCAGAAGCGCGATTCACTCTGCATAACTCAAGATGATCTGGCTAAGATGATGAGCGAAAGAGCTTCTCTTTTCCAGAAGATAGAATCAGGTCATTTCAAACCAAGCATTGAGCTCGCGCGAAAACTTGAAAATTTCCTTAAGATCAAACTTGTAGAAACACGCGAAGAAGAAGCAGTGGCTGCCTCTAAAAAAGACCCAAATATCTTGACCATCGGCGATCTGATACAGATGAAGATGGCGCAATCGAAGAAATAAGAAGATTACATTCTTGAATTTATTCTTGCTCATCGCCTATGAATTTCCAAAGCTCAGCATCCTTGCTTGAGTAGATTTCTTCAAAATTATCCTTGTTGTTCAAGAAGAATAAAAGTCCTTTCTCGCGGTCCGGCCAGAACTCTTTTTTCATGGCTTCATCGAACCAAATATATCTTACATGATTCTCTTTCAGGAAATCTATGACTTTCTCAAAATTCTTAGATTGGAATATATTCAAAGTCATTTCTTCGTTTTTGTTGTCGTAATCATACAATGCAGGCATCCCAGAGATTCCCTCTATCCATTCGCTTCTATCATAATAAGAGAATACATATTCAGGATTATCGGTGTAAGTATCTAGGCCGGCTAATGATTCATAGATACCTGAATTAGGCTCAGCATAAGCTACCTGTTTTATGGAACCAATCCCTGAAATTACTAAACCTGACATTAAAGTCAATAATATCAAATCACGGATAAGCGGAGAGCTCCATTCTCTCTGGAGCAGATAGATGAATCCGTACACTGCAAACATGCATACTGGAAGCAATAAAAAAACGTCAATTGAAAGGTTATAGCCTACTGCCAATCCAAATAATCCTACCATGAACATATAAATATAGGCAAGGTTCGCTTTATAGTCCCAACTTAATTCGAAACCTATCAGGAACAAGATTAAAGTGTAAATATTGAACCCTAGCAGTCCGCCTAGATCGCCGATTAGGTCAGTCACCAAATTTATTACGCCGTGATCAGTCGGAATTGTCTCCATAGCAATTATCGCTAAGAAAAATATTGAGATCATGCTGTATATCAAATCCTTATTATGGTTCCTCGCATAATACACCAATAAAAATGCTAAAAGGACTATAGCTGAATAGAATGATGATAAAGAGACTATCGCGAATATGACATTCGCTTTTGTGAATTCGTTGCGCGACAGGGCTAAAATGCCTTGCAACATCAATGCTAGTGAAAAGAAATATACGTTCAATGATGCGCTGAATAGTATGAATACCGGAGATAAGATAAAGAATGCTGACACCATGAAAATCTCCTTGTTGTCGAAATTCAGTTCTTTCAAAAAGAGCTGAAACTGCTGCAATAACAGCAAGCTTACGATTATTGGCAACAAAATCCAAACGAGTTTCAACCCTATAAAAAATCCTATGAATGCTATCAGTAAATGGAATGGACTGAAGACGAACACTCTATCTTCAATGACCTGCTTCGCTATCTTGATATGATAATAGGATTCTTCTCCGATAGGGACTGAATCCTCATGCACAAATCTGATTATTTGAACTGAAAACATGACTACTATCGCTATTGCGAATGCTGCATACGTCCATCTATTCTCCGAATTCAGCTTATCAAGCAATCTCTTCCACCTTGCATAATGATTCGTATACTACTATCTGCTCGTTAGAATATTTCTTCCTGAAGCAGTTGTTATTGCTCTCAAGGAATTTATATTTCTCTTTAGGCAGCAACAAATAATCCACATTGTACTTATTAAGTATCTTCACTGAGTCAACCACTGATTTAGCCTCAAGGAAATTATCTACATCATCCAGTATAATATCTGGTGATTCTATAAGTATGAAATTGTCGTCAAGCACATTCCTATGGCCAGCTATCCCCGTGATCAAATGGCCGTATTCTAACTTGCTCAAGACTATGCTATTCGCGGGAGCATTCACCTTGAGCCAATCAAGCGCGCCGAGCATATTATCATCCGGAACATTATTGACCTCGTTCTCGCTGGATGCTATAGTATTATTCACCGAAGTGAAAATGAAAACTATCAATATCAATGAGAATATCAAAGTGTGGGATTTTGCGAGCTTTGTCTCCTTTAGGTACATGTTGAAAGATCTCAAACCTTCCCCGCTCAAGATTATCAGAGTTATGCCTATCAACGATAAACCTACCTCTGGCCTGATGAATTTCAGCCAGAGCAAAAGAAATAATGATGCACTGAACCCTATAAACAAATAAAGTTTAGGATTATTTATCTTGAAAGTGTACATATATATCGTGTATATGCCAAATATCAAAGGAATTATCCCTACGGCTACGACGTAGGATAATACATCTACGCCTATGAAATATTCGTTCAAGATTTTCTCAGGAATGTTCTGCCAGATGATATCCGCACCATTGTAGATCAGTGCTTCCTTGAATTGCACAAAATATGCCAATGTCATGAATAATATCGCAAATAGTGATGCTTCAACTTCCATCTTGTTGATATTCACATTATCCAGATTCATGAAAACAAAATAGAATATGAAACTCATAAGAATGGTTAACGATACTGGGGCTATGAATGGAAGGACCAGAATGGTTGTGATGAAATAGTTCAGATTCTTTTCCTCATGCAGGTTCATAAAGAAATATAATGAAAGGAAAATTATAGGGAATGCCAATGATTCCGACGGAGCCGATAGCAGAGTCGCTGAAGCAAGAATGGGTATAAATCCGACAAAAAATGAAGAGTATAGCGAAGCGAAATTGCTTTTTGTGATATCTTTTACTATGAAGAAGATTATAAACACCAATAATGAGATTAACAGATTTGGAACCACCCTCATCGATATGTCTATCCCAACTATTGCGCTGAATAAAGCCATGAGGTAGTAATATACCGGACTTACAATCATATCCCTGCCAGAATAGCTTAACTCATCATAGATCATCGGAAGGCCTGTGTCTAAGATATGCTGTATTTGACGTTCCTCAAAATATCCTCTTGGACTGAATTCCTCAGTTTGGAACGCAAAATATAATCTTGTGCCGAATACTGCGCAGAATATGATGAATAGCAATAGATATTCTTTTTTTATGCTGTTTAACATGTAATATATTGATATTGATAGTATATTTATAATTAACGAAATCATTATATAAAGCGCGGGATCTTTTTTGGGTATGGATAAATCGGGTTCTGGAACAGAAGTGATGGATTCGCTGCTTAAAGGCGGTTATGAAAAAGATATAATTACTACTATATACGGACCTTCAAGCACTGGCAAGACTTGCCTTTCTATGCTCGCCGCAATCAATACGCTCAAACAAGATAAAAAAGTAGTGTATATCGATACAGAAGGCGGATTCTCAATTGAACGTGCTTTACAAATATATCCGGAATTCTTGACCAAATCTGACAACTTCATAATGTTCAAACCTACTTCATTCTTGCAGCAGAAACAAGTTATTGAGAAACTAAAGAACATAATCGCGCAGAATGTCGGTCTTATTGTCGTTGATTCAATCGCAATGTATTATCGTCTGGAAGTAGCGAACGCGCCGGATTACGCCAATGTCAATAAAGATCTTAATGCACAGTTGATGAATTTGCTGGAAATAACACGCGACCATTGCATCCCTGTGATAATCACAAACCAAGTCTATTCTAACATGGACATCAAGAATGAAGTGCACATGGTAGGTGGAGATTTGATAAGATATACCTGCAAGTGCATAATCGAGCTGAAAAAGGCAGGCATAATACGGAAAGCTATTGTGAAAAAGCATCGCGCTATTGCTGAGAATGCCGAGGCTGAGTTCAAACTTGAAGAGAAAGGCGTGTTCTGGAATATATGACTTAAGGGATATACTCGCTATAGTTCCAAAGCGTAAGATTTATAAACCCCCTTCTTATTTCCACTATAAACGCCCGAGTTAACGCGCATCAGGGCAGTTCAGTACTGATTGCGGATTCTTGGGTTAAATATCGACAATATAACATTCACACGTGATACCAAAATGGAACAAAAATCAGCGAATTTCAAGCACATCGTGCGTATAGCAAACACCGATATAGACGGCAATAAAAAGATTGCAGGAGCTCTATTGAGAATCAAAGGCGTAGGCTATATGTTCGCAAACGCATTGTTTGCAATATCAGGCATCGATAAAAGCAAACTTATCGGCGACATATCAGATTCTGAAATGGAAAAAATCAATGATATATTGAAAAATCCATTGAAATATGATCTTCCATTATGGATGCTAAACAGAAGAAGAGATCCTGAAGATGCATCAGTTCAACACTTACTATCAACAGATATCAAATATATCCAAGAAAATGATATCAAAATGATGAAGAAAATGAGAACCTTCAAAGGTGTCAGGCACATGGCAGGATTGCCAGTACGTGGCCAAAGGACAAGGGCTCACTTCAGAAAAGTCGGACGTAAAGCGCTCGGCGTTAAGAAAACATCACCTGCTAAGAAGGCAGGTAAGTAGAGGCTAGAAAATGGGAGATCCAAAAAAATCAAGAAAAAAGTATCAAACACCTAGCCATCCATGGATTAAAGCAAGGATTGACGAAGAAGCTGAAATTGTAAAAGAGTACGGCTTCAAGACAAAACAAGAGATCTGGAAAGTTGATTCCAAATTAAGGAATTTCGCAAGGATCGCTAAAAAACTTATTCCAAGGAAAGACAAACAAGCAGTTATAGAAACCAAACAATTGTTGGATAAATTGACTGCAATGGGCTTGTTAGAAGCTGATTCTCAATTGGATAAAGTCCTTAACATCAATCTCAAAGTATTGCTTGATAGAAGATTGCAATCAATGGTCTGCAAAAAAGGATTCGCAAAGACCATGAAACAAGCAAGACAATTCATAACACACAGACATGTCGCTGTAAACGGCAAAGTAATCACATCACCATCATATCTAGTATCTAAAAAAGAAGAAGCAGTTGTGCAATTCCTGCACACATCAGCATTGGCTAATCCAGAGCATCCTGAAAGGGCATTAGCTTTGAAACCAGCTGAAGCAAAAGAGCTTAAAGCAATAAAAGAACACCCTAAAAAAGTTGAAGAGAAGGTAACTAAAGAATGAGGGACAGAAACGAAAGAAGAGAACAGGTACAATTCAGAAGCGACGATAATTGGGGAATCGTGCATATCTATTCTTCATACAATGATACTATAATCCATATCACAGATATCACTGGATCAGAAAGCATCGCAAGGTCATCCGGCGGGCAAGTTGTAAAGGCTCACCGTTTGGAATCTTCGCCTACCGCTGCTATGATGGCTGCAAAAAAAGCAGCAGAGATAGCTAAGGAAAAAGGCATAAATGCGTTGCATGTCAAAATCAAAGCACCTGGCGGACATAACGGACCGAATAATCCTGGCCCTGGCGCTCAGGCAGCAGTACGTGCTCTATCAAGGATGGGCTTGAAAATAGGAATAATCGAAGATGTCACACCTATACCTCACGATGGATGCAGAAAAAAAGGCGGAAAGAGGGGCAGAAGGGTATGAAAGTCGATATACTCAGCAAGGATAAAGAAAAATTCACATTTATGTTATCAGGTGTCAAACCTGCTTTCGCTAATGGTCTCAGGAGAGCTATGGTGGACGAAGTTCCAGCAATGGCTATCGAAGATGTTGAGATCAAAAAAAATAGTTCAGCATTATATGACGAAATATTGGCTCACAGATTGGGTCTTGTCGTATTAGAAACTGACTTGAAATCATATGAATTGCCAAGTAAGTGCAAATGCAAGGGCGAAGGATGCGCAAGATGCCAACTGCAATTGACATTGAAAGTAAAAGGTCCAGGCGTAGTATACGCAGAAGACATGAAATCTAAAGATCCTAAAGTCGTACCAGCGCAACCAAAAGCGATAATCACAAAATTGTTGAAAGGACAAGAAGTAGAACTTATCGCAACAGCTGTATTGGGTAAAGGCAAAGTGCATACAAAATGGTCACCTTGCTCTGCAACATATAAAAACGAACCGGTTATAGAAATTTCCGGAAAGATTGACAATGCAGAAGAAGTCGCTGAAAAGTGTCCTCTTAAATTGTTCGAAGCTAAAGGCGGAAATCTGAAATTGGTAAAAGATTATCAACACAAATGTCATCTTTGCGAAGCGTGCCAAGAAGCAAGCAAAGGCAAAGTGAAAGTCACATTCAAAGAAGATTCATTCATATATACTGTCGAGCCTTGGGGTCAACTGAAACCAGTTGAGATCGTAAAGGCAGCAGCAGATGTGCTCAGTGAGAAATGCGATGAATTCATTGAGCTGGTAAAAGCAGCGAAGTAAACCGTGGCTTTAACGGTTACACTCATTGCGAGGGTGCCGGAGTGGCCAAATGAATCTCTGGATTCAATAACCAGAATCTACGATTCAGGTTAAACGGGCTAGGTTGAGGCTGTGCTAACGCACATCAAACGCCTAGTGGCTTAGTGCCTGCGCGAGTTCGAACCTCGTCCCTCGCATCACAATCAAAATATCACAGACAAAACAACGAAAATGAAAACAGGACCAACAAACGAAAACCTTGTAAGCTTAATACAGGATCTGAAGAAGAAATCAATAGATGAAAAAGTAAACATCTGGAAGAGAGTAGCTGAGGATCTAGGCAGGAGCACAAGGGAAAGAAGGATTGTCAATCTAATGCGTATCGATAAGAACGCAAAAGACGGCGAAACTGTAGTTATACCTGGAAAAGTCCTAGGAATGGGCGTAATCACCCAAAAAATCGTTGTCGCAGCATTCAGATTCTCTGGTTCCGCAGCAGATAAGATTAAACAAGCAGGCGGAAATGCTATCACTATCACAGAACTTATGGAAAAAAATCCAAAAGGAAGCAAAGTGAGGATATTGGGTTAAAATGATAATTGACGGAAAAGATTTGGTACTTGGAAGATTGGCATCTTTCGCAGCTAGAAAAGCATTGCTAGGCGAAAAAGTGGATATCGTGAATTGCGAAGAAGTATTGATATCCGGCAGCAAGAAAACTGTGCTTGCAAGATTCCATAAACTCATGGATTTAGGGTGCCAGAAAGCTTTCAAAGGCCCATTCGTAACTAGACTGCCTGACAGGATTGTAAGGAAAGCAGTCAAAAGAATGCTTCCAATCAGGAGAGGAAGAGGCAGAGATGCATACCATAATGTAATGTGTTATATCGGAGTGCCTGACGAACTTAAAGGGCAAGAAACATGCACATTCAAGAATGCAGAGCTCACATCATTATCAACATTGAAATATATGAAACTCAAAGACGTCTCTAAACAGATAGGCGGAAAGGTATACTAAAATGATCAAACCAATCAACACAACAGGCAGGAGAAAAACTGCAATCGCACGTGCGACATTGATGCCAGGAACTGGCGTAGTGAGATTGAATAATAATGTCATCGATTTCATGGAACCTAAAGCACTAAGGATGAAATTGCAGGAACCTATCCTATTATCAGGCAAGACCATCAGCAAAGTCAATGTGTCAATCAAGACCATGGGCGGCGGAAGGATCGGCCAAATAGACGCAGCACGTCTAGCTCTAGCAAGAGCGCTTGTAGCTTACGATAAGAAGCTTGAGAAGCATTTCTTGGACTATGACAGGCTATTGCTCGTACCAGACGTAAGGTTCAAAGAACGCTGTAAGCCTAACGACTCGAAAGCAAGAGCTAAGAGACAGAAATCGTACAGGTAGAGGCTACCTGATTTTTCTATTTTTTGAAAATATTTATATAGTTTCAACGCCATTAAATTGGTATGAAACTAGGCGAAGCAGAAACACTTATTGATGAAATCAGAAAAGAGACTTTAAAATTCCTTAAATCTAAGGAAAAAGAAGCTGAATTCTCATGGAATGGACAAGATACTATCATCAATGACAAATCATATCTTAAAAGGTATTGGCTGCGCAAAACTTCATCTTGGTTCATCAAACCGACTTACTTAGAACTGCAATTGACTGCGGAAGAAGTCAACGGAAAATGGTATGTGAAGAACATTGCTAATCCTAAACTGAATAAAAAAAATATATTGATATATGTGTATCTGCACAAAAAGTATCCTGCGATTGAAAAGATCATACTTTCTAAATTCGGGTCTTCTGCAGACATTCAATAAATATAAAACTTAGAAACACTCATTTAGTCACATTATAGCTTTTGACTAATTCGTACAATTCGTGCGCTTTCTTGTTTTTCTCGAAATGGTCACGCACTGGTTTAAGCAATTTGTTAAGCTCTACTGCAACAGTATTCTTAAGATCTACTGGATGCACGTCACCCGCAGCAAATGATTTCTCGAGATCTATGTATGAATTGAATTCAACATCTCCACCAAATTTAGCAGGACGCTCTATCTTAAGGGATTTTGCGCTTTCAAAAACAATGAATTTACAATATTCTAGCACTGGATTCTCAACAATTACTTTTTCAGGGCAATATGCTTTTCGTATTTTTCTTATAATCTCTTCTTCATTATCACTCATAAAAATTGCAGTATCCGGGTTTGATTTCGACATCTTCATCTCAATAGCACGTTCAACGGTCTTCTCTCCCGCGGGTGGCTGACCTAATCCCATCAACATAGGATGATGAACCGCAATTGGAGCATAAAGCCCTATCTTAGGACCTATCTCCCTGGCGAGCATATTGACTTTTCTTTGGTCCATACCCAATTGACAAATATCCACGCCTAATTGGTATATGTCAGACATCTGCATGACTGGATAAAAAATTTGAGAAGTCTGCAATGAATCAGATTCTGATCTCCCCATAATCTGCGAAGACTTGATAATACGTTTAACTGTAGTATTCCTAGCGATCTGCATGAGTCTTTTCAAATAATCATCATTGTGCATAAAATCAGACACCCAGACAAATTCAACATTGTCCAGATCCATCCCGCATTGCCCCCAAACTTCAATGAAATATTTTCCCATGGTCTGGATCTTATCAAGATCTCCGCCCATCTTATTATTAGCCCATGCATGCCAATCTGCAAGAAGTATCTTGAATTTACATCCGGTACTCGTCATCTTATTTACATTTATTGCTCTCACTAGGCCTTGTGCAATATGCAATCTGCCAGAAGGCTCAAAACCATCATAAGCAACTGGATGAGATTTTGAATCGAATAAAGCGCGCAATTCATTCTCGTTAATTATTTCTTGAGCAAAACTTTTGATAATAGAGATTTTAGATTCGGTATCCATACGTCAAGGATATAATGCTGTACTTTAAAAAAGTATCGAACCATCTGATATTTTTAAACATCCAAATATTTATAAACATCATAACCCTATTAAATTTAGTAAAAAAAGGTGATAGCGTTTGAATCAAATGGAAATGGATTATTATCTGTCTAAAATATATGATCTCGAATCCGATGATTTCGATACGCCTCTTCTAAAAAACGTAAAGACAAAATATATTGCGTCTTAATTTTTAAGTTATTTCTACAATTTTTTAAAGTTTTGCAATTATTATGTTTCCGTCGACCATAAGAATTCTGTTGGAATTCTATCCTCGACTTCTCCGTCGAGGAATCGACAAGTTTATATAGTTATTTACCTATAATATAGTTAGAGAAAAATACATGTTAGAAGCGTCATATAGGTGAGCCATCCTTGAATCAAGGATGACAATTGGGGGGTGCATTGAAAACTAAGGAATTAGTTTACAATGCATATTGAATAGGGTTGGTTGATGGGGAAATAGTTTCAATCACGATCAGAATACATGATTAATAATCCGCAAGAACGTGGGTTCTTGCGCACGCGAATGTATCAATATCCCGCGAGAGAAACTGATAGACTATTAATCAACGCGTAACATTTTAACAGGTAAAATTTGTTTAAATAACTTTCGGTTTCTCTTGATTTCGCCGGGGATATCCATAGGGTAGGTAGATACTATGAAAATAAACCTGGTCAAAGGAGTGAAAAAAAGAGAAAGCTGTTTCTTCTATAGACGAGACACTATCGGCGGAGTATATCGCACACCGGTATGCGAAAAATGCAATTTCAAAAAACCAAATGTCACAAAGTGTGCGGAGTGCACAGTGTATGCGCCTTACCTTTCTATGAATGATCTCGCTACCCGCGAGATTGAGAGATACAGATTCTTCAGCCAAAATCCAGTATCAAAATCAGAAAGCGAACCTATTGTGACTGAGGAGATTGTCACAAATAATTCAGCTAACTCTATTGTTGGAATCAAATCCGCAAAACAGTCAGATGCTAAAGTGAATTGTGAAAGGCAGACTGCATCGCTTATCTCATTCATAGAAAACAAAGAAATCACTACCGGAAAAAGAGAGGTCCAGATGAAACTCAGACCTTTCCAAGAACAGAATAGCAAATGCAGCATGAAGGAGGGTAAAATATGATAGATACGCTAATCGCATTCATCATCGTGAGCGTACTGATGATGATATTCACTAAAGTGCTGCAGGTAATATGCAAACCCGGACTTAGGACTTCCGCCATCTCGATCAAATCACATGACAATAAATGTATAGTTAGAGTGGAAAAGACGAGGATGCGAGGTTGAGAATATGGAAATAGGGCAAGCAAATATAAAAATCATAGGCGCCGGAGGCGCAGGAAACAATATGGTGTCTTGGCTGTATGATAAGCAGATACGCGGAGCCGAGATAATCGCGTGCAATACAGACAAGCAGCACCTGGACATAAGCAAAGCTGACAAAAAATTCCTGCTTGGCAAAGAAACCACACGTGGGTTAGGCTGCGGAGGATTTCCTGAGAAAGGCGCTCAGTCTGCGAAAGAAGCTTTAGTCGAGATTAGACAAACACTGCACGGCGCAGATATGGTGTTCATATGCGCAGGCATGGGCGGCGGAACCGGAACAGGTTCTTCGCCGATAATCGCGCAAGTCGCGAAAGATGCTGGCGCAATAGTGATCGGGACTGTGACGATGCCATTCAAAATTGAAAGAGCTAGAGTCGACAAAGCGGAATATGGATTACAACAACTCAGATATGCATGCGACACAGTGATAGTAATCGACAACAACAGGTTGGTTCAACTTGCGGGCAATCTGCCTATACAGCAAGCTTTCGCTGTGGCCAATGAATTGATATCGACTATGATCAAAGGGATTGTCGAAACAATCGCGATACCTTCGCTTGTGAATCTGGATTATGCTGATGTCAAAGCCATCATGATGAACGGAGGAGTGGCTGCCATTGGAGTAGGCTCTTCAGATACGGCAAACCGCGTCAAAGAAGCAGTGCATGGCGCATTGAGCAATCCTCTGCTTGATATAAAATATGACGGCGCGACCGGAGCGTTGATACATGTGATAGGCGGTCCGGACATGACTCTTGAAGAGATCAACCGCATAGGAGAATTGGTCACGCATTCATTAGATGAAGATGCGAATATCATATGGGGCGCAAGAGTTGATGAGAGCATGAAAGGCAAGATCACTGTCATGACTATCATAACCGGCGTTAATTCACCATGGATACTGGGCAAAACAGACCCTAAGAAAACAATGACCATGAATCAGCGCATATCGCATGAGCTAGGCATAGACCTGGCAATATAGATTCCATCATCCATCCCCCTTGCCTTCCAAGAAGGCCTCCCCCAAACTATGCCACAAACCAACGGAAGGCAAGGGACTTTGATTTTATAGTAATTTTATAGAATTATCCTAAACGCATGATAACCTTTAAATAATTGTTTTTCTTAGATAATCGTGATGAACTCAGAGATAAAGAAAGATGTGCTAGATATTCTCAATAGAGTAATCGTTATCTTAGATAAAAAAGAAATACGGGATGTTCTGGAACTAAAAGAGATAAGCGATCACACATTGCATGATGCATCCATTTTCCAAGACAAAGATTCTATCTCTATAGGTGTTCTGGTGTATGCTCTTGCGAAAGTATTCGAACGCGATTTCCATGATACATTCATGTACAACAAAACACTCAGTAAGTTGAAAGAAGCTAAGGATTCGTTGCAAAGGAATGATATAGACAATTATCGCCTATGCATAAAAGAGATAACAAGCATAATCAGCAAGGTTGATTTTAAGTTCAAAATGTATGTGGAACAGGTTCTTGAGAAAGCGAGAATCAAAAAAGGGTCTAGTTTGTTCGCGCACGGACTTTCTATGGCCAGAGTTTCAGAAATGCTGAATATATCGCAATGGGAGCTTATGAATTATGTCGGCAAGACTAAAATTATTGATCGAGAGATGCCGGATGTGCCAGTCAAGCAAAGATTAAAACTAGCGAGGGCGCTTTTCAAATGACCATCATAATATTCGATGCGGGTCCGATAATAACATTGGCTTTGAATAACCTAACTTGGCTGCTTGAGGAATTCAAGAAAAGATGCAACTGCCAATTGATCATACCTGATTCAGTGAAATTCGAGTTAATTGATAGGCCTATCGAAGGCAAAAAATACAAATTTGAGGCTATGCAGACCTTAGTGTACCTCAAGAATCACACTCTTGATGTGTATAAAGGAAGAATCCGCGCCGAAACAAATGCATTAGCTGAACTTATGAATTCTGTATTCATGGCAAAAGGAAAGAATATACAACTAGTGCATCTTGGCGAAGTGGAGACTATTGCTGTCGCTTTGAAATTAAACGCTGATGTCATTGTGGTAGATGAAAGGACAGTACGTTTGCTTATAGAAGCGCCTAAAGTATTGCACAGGCTCATGGAGCATAAACTACATACCAAGATTGAGATAAATCAAGCTAAGCTCAGCCTGCTGCAGAAAAAAACTGCAAGTATCAAGATAATAAGATCTGTAGAGATAGTCACACGCGCATACGAGCTTGGAATGCTCGATAAATATCTGCCTTATGATATGCCTGATTCCAAAAAAGAATTGCTCACCGCGGCGTTATGGGCGATGAAACTGAAAGGGTGCTCAATCACCCAAGAAGAGATATATGAGATTGCTTCTATTGAAGGATTATAATTGGTTACCCCCTTACTTAGTTTATTCTAAATAACTATTATCCGTAACAATCAAATTTATATAATCAGATTCTATCAATTTCACTGATGTCTACATCAATAGGCATATTTCAAACACTTAAGGAAATAGTGGTAGAATTTTGGGATGATGAATCCACTTTAGATGCATTAATAGATGATCGCGATGGGTCTGATTCTGAGCTGCTTATGAAGATTAGGCTGCCGGGGCAGATGATCGATGCGGAATTCCTCGCACGCGAATTTTTTGGATTCTATAAAGGCATAAGCTATTGGCAGGAACATTATTGCGGAATAGTCTATTATAATACATCGCAAAAAAAAGAGCTCTATCAAAAAATAAAAGAATATTTCAAAGAAGCTGCTTTCGAAAAAGTTGAAAAGAAAAATAAATAATTGCCCTTATCGCGAGCTGTCGCACTGCCTTTCAAGCTCGTTCTTCTTCGCAATAACTATGGAAGTGTTGCTTGAGTTGTAAGCTGCGATTATCTCTTCTGTCAAGGTATCCACTATCTTCTTCTTGGAATTGAATGATTTGTGGTATGCACCTTGAGTCATGATCTTCAAGACAAGGTCTATCCTTCTTTGAGGTGAGCATTCGACTGCTTTCGGATAACGAGCTCCGCCGTATTCGATTGTGACAATCTCTTCTCTTGGAGCTGCATTCTCTATAGCTTTCACGAATACTTTGATAGGATTCTCTTTGCATTGTTTTTCTATCCTTGCAAGAACTTGTTCTATGATATTATATGCATTGATTCCTTGTGTAGCCATATGGCCAGAAGTCTTATAGTGGTGCTGCTTTACTTTGTGTCCTGGAACCCTTATCCTGTTGATAAGTCTCTCGACAATGAAAGTCTTAGATTTATGGAATTGTTTTCCAGTATATCTCGCAGCAGTCCTTGGAACGATTCTTGGCTCAAGTGTGATGTATCTAATTAAGCCTGGATCCTTAACTGAGATCCCTGCTGTCGACCATCTGTTGAATGCCAGTATTTCCATTTTGTGTTGCCTTTGAATGTTTTTTATTATTTTTTGATTTTTATTTGAAAAATAAAAACAATGATTATCTATTTCCTTGCTTTCTCTATTTTGCCTTTCAATAATGCGTCAAGAGACTGGTCATTGACTTTGATGACTTGCCATCTTACACCAGGGATATCTCCTTTGGACCTTCCCATCCTGCCGCCGATGCATTCTACAATGACTTCGTCGTGCTCGTCAACTAATTTTTGAGCGCCCATGCCTGGCATGAAAGCTGTGATCTGAACACCGTTCTTAATGAGCTGAACCCTGCAGCATTTCCTCATCGCTGAGTTAGGCTGTTTTGCTTCCCTCTGGACTTTCTCGAGAACAATACCTTTAGCCTGAGAAGCGCCTTCGAATGGATCTACTTTTTTCTTAAGTAAATACCTTCTTGCTTTCTTGAAGGATTTCCTTCTAGTCACAAGTCTTTTTCCCGCGTTCAATCCAGTTGGTTTTTTACCCATTTTCGTATATGTGAACCTCGCACCATTTATAAAGCTTTCTGCTTAGGTTATGTGCGATTTCTTTATTCTATCATTTCTATTCTACCCTAATCTCTTCTATAGGGAAATAACGTTTGACCATCTCTTCCATCGCTCGAAGGTTGGAAGCGCCGCGTCCTATGAGCATACCGCGCGTCCTCGCGTCCGGCGCTGTGATGGTTATCTTTTCCGGACCGACTTCAATCTTAGCGATTTTATAAGGATAAGAAATGTTCTTGATGAAAGTTTCCATATTAGGGCTGTGCTCTATAACTTTGATGCTTCTCTTCAATATAGCTTCGACCCTTTTGTAGTTTGATCCGTTCTTGCCGATAGCTTTGCCCATGTCCCCTTCTTTGATTATGAAATACTGAAGGTCATTGAATTCAAAAGCGTCCTCGACGCTAGCATGAGTAACAGATTCAAACAAAGAAATTAATTTAATGAGATTCAGGTCGTATTTTCTCTTTATCACTTTTTAGAAATCCCTACGACGCTGATAGAAAAAGGCTTCTTGCATGCTATGCCTAATTCTTCATTGGTGATAGCCAATTCAACAGCTTCCTTGCCTTGAAGCTTGCAATAATGCGCGATATCATCTTTCACATCTTGCGGACAATTGACTGCGAAAAACACTTCGCCCATTTTGCCTACTTTCAATGCGGACAATGTTTTCTCAAGACCGATAACTAATGTCTTCTCATCCAATGCTTTCTTAATCCTGACGATATCTTCGCTGGTTTCTTTTTTCTTAGCCATAATCATGCACCTTTAGTATTGTTATATTGTTGCTATATTTTCTATTTCTCTTCTTTCTCTTTAGCTCTATCTTTTGTGACCAAGCTAGGCAGGCCTGTACCAATCGGCACTGGCTGGTTAAGCATAACGTTCTCAATCACTGAGTTTAATCTGTCAACTTCTCCCACGATTGACGCGTTGATTATATGTTTGATAGGAGTCTCGAATGAAGCTCTTGCAAGCACTGATGCTTTCTCGCTGATGACGCCGTACCTTGTAATGCCTTTAACTTCGCTGTTCAAGCACATGGTATCCGCCACGAGCATAATGTGCCTTATGTTGACATTGATGCCTTGTCCTTCATAGACTTTTATGACTTCGTTGATTATCAATTGCCTTGTAGCTTCGATACCTAGAACTTCCTGGCATTCATACAAATCATTGCTGTAAGTCCTTGTATCATCTACTTCTTCCAATTGCAGCACATCTTTCAAATTAATGCCGCTAGTGACTATGATATATTCTTCTCCTCTTTTCATAGGCAATACTGCTTTGATCTTCTTGACGCCGCAGATATATACATTCTTCAATTTCTCTTTCAGTTTGTATACGTCGTTAAGATTCTCTTCTTTGGATTTCAGCTTGAAGACCAGCATATCATCTTTTGCCTTGATTGCCAATCCTTTTACTGATTTGATTATAAGTTTCTGGATATCCTCTTCTTTTAATTTGAGGTCTTTCATCTTGTCCTTATTCAATACAGCTTCAATGGAAAGCTCTGCTACATTGATGGTGAATTCTTTGATCAGTTCGTTGAATGTAGTCTCTTTTATCCTCAAAGCCAATTCTTTAAGATTCTTACCTTCTGAGAATGGTTTGTTCAGATAGATCTCCATCATAGGAGTATTAAGTTTTTGCCTGCCGTCCAATATCTCTATAATCCTTGGAAGACCGGTTGTGACGTTCATTTCCGCAACACCTGCCAGCAACTTGGTGTTAAGTGTCATCTGAGTACCCCTTTCACCTATTGATTCTGCCGCCACTAAACCGACTGCTTCGCCAGGACAAGCTTTAGCATTATGGTATTCTTTCTCAACGATCTCTTTCACTTTCTCCATTTTCTTATCTGAGAGATCTTTGCCATACTGTTCAATTTCCTTGACTAGCTTTATCGGCAATTCGTGTTTTGGCATTTTTGGCACCTTTTGTGTTATGAAATATATGAACTTAAACTGTATTGACTACCCTCTTGACGTTTATGATACCATTCTCTGATTTTGAGACATCGATACCATCTTCGCCGTATTGGAACTGGACAATCTTGCCGGATGAATCTCTGACAGTATTATCGTATTCAACCTTAAGATCTTGCATAGCGTTAGCGAGTCTTCTGTACAAGTAACCTGATTTTGGAGTCCTCAATGCGGTATCCATAAGACCTTCCCTACCTGCGATCGATACGAAATAGAATTCCGCAGGACTTGAGCCTTCATTGAAACCGTGTTTGACGAAACCGTGAGCGTCAGGACCTAAATCTCCTCTCTTGAAGATAGGCAATGTCCTATCCTTGTAACCGTAAAGTATCCTTTTACCTCTTACTGCCTGCTGACCTACGCAACCGGCCATCTGAGCGAGGAAAATTAATTTACCTCTTGCGCCTGAAGCAGCCATGATACCGATACCTGTTTTAGGATCTGCGTATTCTTTGACAACCTCACCAGCCTTATCCCTTGCTTTGTTCAAGGTTCCGAGGATTTCGAGTTCGACGGTCTCTAGCAAGCTTCTGCCTGGATATGGTTCCATATCGCCGCGTTTGTATTTTTCGATTTTCTCGTCAACTTCTTTGTAAGCATCTAAAAGATAATTATTCATCAAGTCATTAGCTTCTTTTGGCATATCTACGTCAGAGATACCAATAGTGATTCCGAATTCTTTCTGAGAGAATATACCTAGCTTCAATAGCTTGCCAAGAACATCAACAGTAAGCTCTGCGCCATACTTTTTGTGCAGTTCTCTCAACATCATGCCAGGACCTTCTCCGCCTATGGAATTAGCGTCCAAGAATCCTTTCTCGATGTTTCCGTTCTTGATGACAAGCTCTCCGCCGTCTTTTGTCTTGTAAATGAAATTGAAACTTTCTGGCAGCAACAGACTTGCTATCTCTATGCCTGAGACGAATTTCTTCTTCGTGAGTTTAGAGAATTCTGTTATGCCTATGCTGAATAGGAAGTCAATAGCTTTTTCGTAAGGTACTTTTTCCTGCTTGGTCAATAAATAATTGCCTGATACAGCATCCTGGATACATTTAACGATAGACAATCCGTTACCCGGGCTAATCAACTGGGTCTGAACGAGCATCAATATCTCTGCTTCTGCTCTTGCCTCTTCTGTCTGAGGTATGTGCAGGTTCATTTCGTCCCCATCAAAGTCGGCACCATAAGGAGCGCAGACTGCTGGATTTATCCTGAATGTTTGATTAGGTAGAACTTTGATCTTGTGAGCCATGACTGACATCCTGTGAAGAGAAGGCTGCCTGTTGAACAATGCGATGTCGCCGTCCTGCAGATGCCTTTCAACTTGATATCCGTCAGCTACTTCTTCGATAAGAGCTTCTTTAGTCTCGTCAGTGATCCTTTTCTTTCTTCCATCCGGTCTCACTATATAGTTAGCGCCTGGATAAACCTTAGGACCTCTCCTGACGAATTCTTTAAGATATTCTTTGTTCCATTCAGTAACCCTTTCAGGAACAGTGAGTTTCATAGCGACAACCATAGGTACGCCTACTTCATTGAGTTTCAGCATAGGATCCGGACTGATGACTGACCTCGCTGAGAAGTTTGTCCTCTTACCCGCCAAGTTGTGCCTTATCCTTCCTTCTTTGCTTTTTATCCTGGAAGTCAAAGTCTTCAATGGCTGGCCAGATCTGTGCCTTGCTGGTGGCAATTGAGCTATCTCGTTGTCGAAAAATGTAGTAATGTGATATTGCAATAGATCCCAAAGATCTTCGATTATGATTTCTGGCGCACCAGCGTTGATGTTCTCGAACAGCCTCTGGTTTATCCTGACTATGTCTGATAATTTGTGAGTTAAATCATCTTCTGAACGTTCTCCTGATTCCAATGTGATTGAAGGCCTCATTGTTACTGGCGGAATCGCCAATACTGTGAGAACTGCCCATTCTGGCCTCATGGATTTAGGCTGCAATCCTAGGATTTCAACGTCTTCGTCTGGAATCTTCTCTAATCTTGATCTTATCTCGATTGGAGATATTCTTTTCTCATTCTCTAAGAAAGTTGTTGGTTTCTCTATAGTGATTTTGAATTGCTTTGCATTACAATGAGGGCATTTGCCGACTGATTTCAAAGATGATCTTATTGATTTAGTCTCATCCCTGTATTTCTCTAGATCGTTTGCGTCATGAAGTTTTCTTAATCTTGCAAGAGTATGCTCATACTCGCTTGGCGCGAGCAATATTCTTCCGCAATCACTGCATGTAGCTCTGATTATGTCATATACGAGACCTGCGAATTTGACGTGGATGATAGGTCTTGCCAATTCCATATACCCGAAGTGGCCTATGCATTCTTTAAGTTTAGAACCGCAAGTCTTACATTTCAAACCTGGATCGATAACGCCCATCCTAATATCCATAAGTCCGCCGTCTACTGGATAGCCTTCCTTATCATAAAGTTCAGGAGTGACAATCTTAGCAGAAGCCATATTCTTCAGAGTTACCGGAGAGAATATGCCGAATACTATTGATTCGACTTCCTTGTGGATATATATGTTTTCGTCCATTTTAGTTTACCTTTTATCGTCAATATTTATTTTTAAGCTGAAGCTTTGGATAGAAGCCGATGCTTTTCAGCTCGTCCAATAGCAACTTGAATGCGTATGATATCTCGATGTTTGATATTTCGACTGTATCTCCGCATATTGCGCAGTACGATTTGTTCTTGTACTGGTCATGGATAGCGATCATTCCGCAATTCTCGCAGACTGCTACGATTGTCCTGTCTGCATCGAACCTTTCCTTGAGCAGCATAGATGCACCATGCGCGATGAGACAATCTTTCTCCATCTCACCAAATCTCAAACCGCCTTCTTTAGCTCTGCCTTCAGTAGGCTGTCTTGTCAATAGCTGTACAGGACCTCTTGCTCTTGACTGTATCCTGTTAGCTACCATAAGCTTCAATTTCTGGTAATACATGTTACCGACATAAATTCTTGCAGGGATTATCTCTCCTGTCTCTCCATTGTATAGAGTTTCCATGCCGTTGTCTCTGAATCCGTTGGATAATAGGATTTTTCTCAATTCTTTTTCTGGCTCTGAATCGAATGTTGTTCCGTCGACAAATCTGCCGGCCAATGCGCCAGCCTTTCCGCCGATAAGTTCGATTAAGTGCGAGATGGTCATCCTTGATGGGATACCATAAGGCGAGAAGATTAAATCTGGGATCATTCCTGCTGCGGAGTACGGCATGTCAGTCTGCGGTTTCAATAATCCGATGACGCCCTTCTGGCCGAACCTGCTGGTCAATTTATCGCCAAGCTCTGGAACTCTTTCGTCTCTTATCCTGACTTGGATCAATTTGTTGCCTTCGCCGTTCTCTGTCAATAATACGAAATCGACAGTGCCTTTCTCTCCGTGTTTTATGTCTTCAGAACTTTCTCTTCTGACATTTGAAGTAAGATTATACTCGTCCATGCTTGACAGGAACCTTGGTGGACTTGTCTTGCCTATGACAACATCTCCTTCGGATACTGCGCATTCTGGACTTATGATTCCGTCTTCTTCAAGCAGCCTATAGTCGCGCTCTGCCCTATATCCTTTGATTTCTTTATCAGGTATGCAGACTTCATCGACAAGACCGCCAGCGTATCTCAATTCTTCAACGACAGACGGATAGAAATATGTGCTTCTTCCAAGGCCTCTTTCTACAGAGCCTTTGTTCAAAATGATAGCGTCTTCCATGTTATAGCCGCCGTAGCTCATGACTGCAACTACTAGATTCTGGCCAGCTGGATGCTTCTCATCATGGTAAAGATCGTGAGTTATTGCTTTGACAATAGGAACTTGCGGATAATGCAGCAAGTTTACGTCGGTATCTATCCTCAATGGATAGTTAGATGCATAGAATCCTAATGCGTGTTTCTGGTTCTTCGCACCCATTAAGTTCCTCATACCTGGGCCGTAATTTGCATAAGGTACAAGAGATGCGCAAAGACCTAGCATGCTGATTGGAACTATCTCAAGATGAGTGTGTTCAGGTGTAAGCTCTGATTCTCTCATAGCGATATAAGAGCTTTCTTCTTCCAATGCGTCAAGATATTCAATCAAGCCTTGTGTGACCAAATCTTCCCAAGTCAATTCGCCTTTCTCAAGCTGTTTGACGTGGCTGTCTGTGATCAAACTTTTTCCGCCCCTGACTACTACCAATGGACGTCTTGCTCTTCCTTTTGAGGAATCGATTATGATTCTGTCTGTTTCTTTTTCATATAGAAGATTGATTTCTTTGGATAACGCATTTTTCCTTCTTTCAGAGACTACATTCTCTATAAATTCTTCAGGACTATCCACTTCTCCCACATATTTATAGTTTAGATATACTTCTGTAGCCATTGCGTTCACCTAGGTAACTCCAATGCGCCTGGTCTCTTGAGATTCAGGTGCTTCAACGATTCTATCACTTTGTTATCTTCAGCGCCTTCTGAGATCTTACAGAACAATGCTAAGTTCTTCCTAAGACCGATGTTAGTACCTTCAGGAGTCTCAACTGGGCATAATTTTCCGAAGTGTGTCGGATGCAATGCCCTTGCCTCGAAATTCTCCTGTGACGCTGATAATGGGCTGATAACCCTTTGCAATAATGACATGGTCTGCAGGAAATTAACTCTTTCAATCCTTTGACTGACGCCTTTTCTTCCACCGACCCAGTTTCCTGTAGCCATCGCTGAATATAATCTTGATGTCAAAAGTTTTTCTCTGATTGTTACTCTTATTGATGGGAATTTGCCTCTCTTGACTATTCTTTGGAAATTGTAGAGCATGTCTGAGATCAATACTTTGATGTTTACTCTGATTACATCAGCCAACAAATCTCCAGGACATTTGATTCTTTTGTTCATGTAATGATCTTTATCGTCTACACTTACTTCGCCGTTCAAGCAAAGCATATATTGTTTCAACATTTTACATAGATTGTAAGCTTTCACTATATTGTCAGCAGGAGTCAATCCTAGATGCGGTAAGAAGTATTTGTGCAGGATCTCTTTCATACGTTCTATCCTGACTTCTTTCGCCTGTGTGATACCTACTCTTTTAGCGATATAATCCATAGCATCTTCCTGTGTTTTTATCTCGATGAATTCGTAAAGGTTCATGAAGATGTCATCGAACTGCCTGTCCCTTGAAATGAAATTGACTATGTCTTCGTCTTTTAGGAGGCCTAATGCTTTGAGGACAACTACGACTGGAACTCTTTTTACTCTTGTGAATGACATATAATAGATACCATCATTCAATTTTTCAACTATGTGAGGTATCTTGAAAGAACCGGATTCTGAGAACATTTTAGCGATGACCTTAGGTCCGCTTGCAAGAGATGATCTTTCCATCATTGCTTTGTTAGAAATCAAGTCTTCGATATTGACAATTACTTTCTCTGTTCCGTTGATTATGAAATAGCCGCCAGGATCGTCTGGATCCTCGCCGTGTTGGATAAGCTCTTCTCTGCTCATGCCGTTCAGATGACAGAATTTACTTTTCAGCATGATTGGCAGATTACCAATTTGGATTGTGAATGATTCTCTTTGCACGCCGTTGATATGCGCGCTTACTTCTAGGAAAATAGGAGCTGCATAGGTGATTTTTCTCAATCTTGCTTCCAATGGGAAAATTTTCCTTTTGGAACCATCTGCTTCAATTATAACCGGACCGCCTACTTCGCCGTCCTTTTCAGAAGTGTCAATCCATATTTTGTTGAACCTGATCTTGTATTCTTCTACATCAGGAGGAATAATTGTAGGCTCTATCTCTCTGTTCTCGTCGATAATCTTCTGGAGCTCTACATCTATAAGATGATTGAAGGATTCTAAATCTGATTCTACTAGAGAATTCTCCTCGAAATGTTTCTTTAATAACACTCTGCTTTTTTCTTGCATCTTATATCACTGCCCTGTAGTACAACGATTTTCCAGCAGTAGGGCTGGCCCTTTCTATCTTGATAACGTCATCAACTTTAGCGCCCAAGCTTTTGATTGCTGGATCCGCCTTTAGAATCTTTGGTAAATTATACTCACTGATATTATACTTCTGAAATAAAGCTTCTTTCTCTTCTTCGGAAAGTTTAGTATGCTTTGGAACTAGGATGTGGTTCGCAACATCGAATTCATCTTTTTTTGCCATTTTAGAGGATTCTCCCTTTTTGATAAGCTTTGTCTATCCCCTCTTCTGCGCTTATCTTCGATCGTGAGTTCGTCTTTTTTTGATATAAATATTATGGGCCGGACGAGATTCGAACTCGCGACCCCTTGATTAAAAGTCAAGTGCTATATTACCCAAGGGCTTGTCCACTTGAGACAACGCTTTTTCCAGGCTAAGCCACCGGCCCAATACGCCCTGGCCGGGATTTTCAATTTTCGGTTTTTGAACCCGGGTCGAAGCCTTTCTATGTATAAACCCTATACTCGACAGGGCTTCATGATAGGCCAACTACACCACCAGGGCAATTCAGCAATCTAACTATATATTCAAAGTTTATGCGAAAAGATAAAAACTTCTGATTATAGAAAGATTTCTTGCCATCACACTTAAAAATTGCAGTCCCTATATAAATCTATCGGTTCGGAAATGCTATTCAATAAAATTCATAGGTAAGGATATTTATAAAGTTTTATGTTATGAAAAGAATAAAAATAAAAAACGAAGCAGAGGGCCCGTGAGAACCATACTTCAAAGTAATCCCCTTGGCCGGACTTGAATTTGCCAAGACTTATGTCTTTCCAGCAACCTCACGGTCCCGGCTGGCTATTTTTCATCCCATGGATATACCATTTAGTCAAATAGCGAACGCATCTCTGGCCTTCATATACCTTTGATATATGAAAACAGCCGTGCGCTCTAACCAATTGAGCTACAAGGGGCTGTTTCTTTAGGAGATATAGAGTGTTTATAAATATTTGTGTAAGAATGCTAAATTAGATGTCCATAAGGTTTGCAAGGCCTTTCTTGAACGCTTTCATCCTCGCCTGGATCTCTTCTTCGGCTTTTTGCTTTAGCTCTGCTTCGTATTTAGCGTTTTCTTTCTTGGTCTTGTTCATGATATCGCGTTCTCTGTTCGCCAATTCTTTCTCGGATTCAGCTTTCAGAGTCTTATATATATTAGCAAGCTTCTGATCATATTCTTTTTCTATGAGACTACGCGCTCTAGCAAAGACTTCCTGCTCTTGATGCTTCAATTCTGAATTATGCTCTTTAATCTGTTTTGAGAATTTCAGATCGTATTCGGTCTTCAATGCGAGCTGCTGCTTGTTATGTTCTGCGTTCAATGATTCTTCTTTAGACGCTAGGTGATAAGATAATGAATTATTGAATTTAATTTCTAATTCTTTTCTCAACGATTCTAGTTTAGCTTCAGACTGCTTCTCTGTTGTTTCTTTGATTGAACGGATATCCGCATTGTATTTCTCTTTCAATACGGATTCTTTATGCTTCAGTTCCTCTATGTGGATCTTGTTAAGTTTATTGATCTCTTTCGCATGATCTGACGCGCCTGACTCCAATCTCCCCTCATGGGCTTTCGTTATAGAATGTATCTCTGACATATGATCTTTATCTTGCCTGGATAACCTTTCTTCATATCCTTTTTTCAAGCTGCTTATCTGAGCCAGATATTCTTTGTTTTGCTTAGAGGATTCCATATCAGTTTCTGCCTTCAATGCGAGCAGCTGCCTATTGTGCTCTGTGTTCAAAGATTCTTTCTGCGATGCTAAATTATAGGATAATGAATGATTGAATTTTGTCTCTAATTCTTTTCTTAATGATTCTAATTTGGATTCAGATTGTTTTTCTAAGGCCTCTTTGATTGAACGCAATTCTAAATTGTGTTTTTCTTTGAGTGCGGATTCTTTCGCTTTCAATCCTTCTTCGTGCATTTTCTTGAGATTCGCAATCTCTTTCAGGTGAACAGAATTATCGGAATCGCGTATTTCACCATATTCTTTCTTCAATCTCAACAGCTCTTTTCCGTGCTCCGCCTTAAGCGATTCTTTCTGCGACGCTAAATTATAGGAGAATGAATGGTTGAATTTAATCTCTAATTCTTTGCCCAACTTAGATATCTTATTCTCATGCTCTTTGATCAATGATTCTTTCAATGATTTCAAATCTGAATTATGCCTACGCGCCAACGCTTCTTCCTTATCTTTCATGGTTGACGCGAATTCTTTCTTCAACTGAGAGATCTCCTTTGAATTAGCGTCTATCAACGCATCTTTATCTTTCCTTAATCTGAGCGCCAACTCTTGCTCTGCTTTCAGCTCTTTAGAGAATTTCTCGGATTCTTTCTCGAGTTTCAGTTTCAATTGATGCTCATGCTCTTTCAGCTTCGCTTCATTATGCTGCTCGAGTTCTGCGATCTTCTTATCATTATTCTTGTATATCTCTGACAACTCTTTCTTATGCTCGATTGCCAACGATTCCTTTTGCGCCCTCAATTCGAAATCCAACCTCTCATTGAATCTGGATTCCATCTCTTTAGCTATGAGTGTCAATTTTGATTCATGCGATTTTTCCAACGATTCTTTCAACGCTTTCAATTCAATCTGCGATTCCTTATACTTTGATTCGGCTATTTGTTTCAGTTCCCTCTCATGTTGCTTAGCTAGCTTGTTAAGCTCCATCTGGAATCCTTCTTTCAGTTTAGCGGTATGAACGTCATAGTCCGTTTTCTGCTGCAGGACTTTCTCTTTATGCTCTACGCTCAACCTCTCTTTCTGCGCATTTAATTCTAATACTCTTTCTTCCGCTAATGATTCTTTCAATGCATGAGCTGATGAATGCAATTCTTTCTTGAGCTTCGCTTCGAAAGATTCTGTAAGTTCAATTTCTTTCTGTTTCAATGCAGATTGGTTTGCTTCTTCTAATCTGGCGATTTTAGATGAATGTGACTCGTTTAGTTTTGACAATGCATGATCATGTTCTGTGTTCAGCTCTAAAATATCCTGCTTATGGCCCATCTCCATGCGCTCTTTCAATGATTTGAGTTCGAATGACTGCTGTTTAGAATGCTTCTCTTCAAGCTCCTGGCGCATCTCTGACATTCTTTTCCGGTGCTGAGCGCTTAACTCATTCGACTGCCTGATGAGTTTGTTTTGCAGCTCCAATGCTAGCCTTTGTTTGAGTTGAGTTGATTCGAGCTTATTCTTATCTTCCATCAATAGCTGTTCTGCCGCGAATCTCTGCTCGTAATCCAGTTTCAATTCCCGCCTGTACTTGTTGAGCTTGCTGTCGAATTCGGATTCTTTCTGGTTCAATGAATTCGCTTCTTCCTTGCTCAATCCAGCTTTGACCTTGCTGAGCTTGTCATTAAGGCGCATATTGAATTCCGCGTCCACTTTCCGAGCTAACTCTTCTCTTATCTTGCTCTGGAACTCATGCTCAACTTCTTTGAGCTTAGAATCATATTTCCTTATGAGCTGGAATTCTTTCTCTTGATAAGATTTATGAAGGTCATGTTTCAACGAATCCAATTCAGATCTCTGTTTCCTGTGCTGCTCCAGGTACTTAGCTTCGAGCCTGTTCTTTTCCTCTTCGAGCCTCTCTTTCTTTGTTTTAGAAAGATGATCATATCTTTGGATAAGCACCTTTTTCAGATTTAATGGACTTATTGTTTTCTTTTTCGGTTTATGGACTATTTGCTTCTTTCTTAGTTGAGCATGCTTCTTTAGAACTATAACTTTCTTCTTTACTATCTTAGGAACTTTTTTTGGCGCTTTGAGCTTCTCTTTGAGCTCTTCCAGTTTCTTTTCAATCTTAGGAATGTTATATACGCCCTTGAGCAATGGCTTGATCTCTGCGACTTCTTTAGAAAACCTAGAACCAGCATGAAGAGATTCTAACTCTTTTTTCAATTCCTCTAATCGCTCTATCCCTTTCCCGAATACTTCGAAATCTCTTTTTATCTCTTCAAATGAATTGCTCATCCACTTGTTACCTCTTTTTTACTATATTATATTGTATATTTATGATATATAAATATTATCTTTATTTACCTAGTTCTTGCTCTAATATGGACGTATCATAACCTTTGGCTTTCCATTCATGAATCTTCTTCTTTAATGTTGCTTGTTCTTTATTAGGATTCAATTGTTGCTCTAGAACGCTCGTATCGTAGCCTTTTGATTTCCATGATGCTATTTTGTTCAGCAGAGCTTTCTCATCAAATACTGCCTTAGGATGCTTTAATTCGTGCTCTAATACGCTTGTGTCATAGCCCTTGGCTTTCCATAGAGCGATCTTGTGTTGGAGTATTTCTTGCTCTTTGGAGATTTTTTTGGGATTTAACTTATGTTCTAGCACGCTTGTGTCGTATCCTTTCGCCTTCCATTCTCTTATCTGCTTGATAAGTTGCGCGTTGTCTTCATGCACTACTTTATGCTCATGCTTGATTAACTCGTGCTTGACTGCATGCGCCTTGATGAATTTGTGCTTAAGATTATGGACCAATACGGACTTACGCTTGAATATCTGCGCGAATTTTGCTTTGTGTTTGACAATATGCGCGTGGGCATGGATTATCTTATGCTTGATCCTGTGATGTACTTCGTGGATTCTCTCGAACGAGATATGGATCCTGTACTGGCTTAATTGCCTAAAGAATGCGAATAACCTGCTTAATCTGCCTGCTTTCTTCTTATACTCTACAGGCTCAACTATAATCCTGCGCCTTGGCGTGAATAATTGATATAAATAATTCTCATAAGTGAAGTAGCTGATACTGAGCAGGATTATCAATATGAATACTAATAGGAATGGCATCGGGACCGATGAAGCTAACTGTAGTATCGGACTTTGTTTGACTACTTTGAACACAGCACTGCTTGTGGCTACGCCATGCGGATAGACTGCTTTTGTATATATCAGATAATATCCATCTTTCAGTTCTTCTGGAATTGGCAATTCGATGTTCACTTGTTTCTGCTCATCAACTGCGAATGTCTCGTGCTGTTGGATTATGTCTGTGCCATTGAAATCTCTTATGCTGTAGTATAATTCTACGTCTACTGGTTTGAGCCTGCCAAAGTTATAAAGATAAACTTCTGCAGAAATAGTTTCACCTGGCTGTGTTTCTATATTCTCGGGCAATTCTACTTTTATGTCAAACAACGATTTCTTATCTTTGACTTCTATAATCATAATTACTTGTTTAGATGTAGCGCCTGCTCTTATTGTCAAAATGCCAGTGTAGATATCTGCTATGTCGCTTTCCTTAGCAGTGAATGCTATATTGATAGTCTTCTGTTCACCTGGCTTGATAGTAAGCCCTCTATGATCAATTGTGAATCTGTTATTATCGGATGATAATACAAATGATAATTCACTGCTTGTAGGATTGCTGATTATCAACGGCATCAATGCCGTGTCTCCTTGATAGAGCTGGACTTTGAGCAAGCTCTGGTCTGTATCGAATGATGAATAGCCGCCAGATCCGCCTTCACCTGCTGATGTGCCTGAACTGCCGCCAGTGGAGCCTGTTGTCCCTGTTACGCCACTAGAATATACTGTGACTGTGATGTTGTCTGTCGCAGTTAGTTGTGCTAATCCTTCTTTCTGGCAAGTTACATTGTATGAATATGTTCCAGCTGTTGTGAATGTCCTGTTGTACCAATAATAAGTCTCTGAACCCTGCATTATTCCTTCGCTGTCTGCGAATGAAATGTTACATGATGCGTTTATGATTGAATTACTAGTTTCGTTATCAGTGTAATTCGCGAAGAAACTAATCAACTGATTTGTGTATTTGGTTGTCGCGTTAGGCATACCTGTATCGTGCTGGTCCCAGATTGTGAGATTCGGACCAAATATGTCCGCACCAGCGTATGCGGTAAATCCATTCACTTTTATCCAGAAGTGCGTTCCGTTATCACCATAATTGTAATTGCTCTTATCATTGCATGTCCAAGCGTTATCTGTGCAGGTTGATGTTAATGTTGTCCATGCCGAGCAATAGCAAATCTGGTTCACATCAATGCCGTTCAATGGGATTGTCAGATTCGCTTCTGTGAAATTTAGTTCAAGGTCCAATGCTAAAGTCTGGCTGAACTCTCTTGCTTGATTCGGTTTGTTGTTTGATACTGTGAACTGCGGAGCTATGGTGAAATTCTCTGTTGCATTCACATTCTTCAAGTATAGGCTTGACATATTGTTTGTGAACAATAGGCTGTAAATGTCTTCATTCACTACTCTCCTAGTATTTGATGCAGATGTTGCGTTGATACTGTAATCTCTTAACAGATATCCGTTCCTGTCGAATATTGATATCATTGAATTCTGGTTGATGTTATAGATTGTGAAATTGAATTGCGCATCCGGACTATCGACTTGTCTGTCTGCCTCCAATGCTGAGCCCACTATTTGCGCGTCAGGAGCAATTGCTGAACCTATATCGGTGATACTTACCAGCCATCTCAAGTAAGGTATGTTCGGGACTATGACTGAATCTCTATACTGCCCTGTGCCTATCTGTGTTAATTGCTCAATGTAATGTGTCTGCAACGGAGTAGGGCTGGCGGATGATTTAGGCTGGACTGTCAAGTTGGTCACATTGTATAATACTCCGTCCCTTGTTGTGTTGATGTAAAGTATAGCTAAATCATTCTCATAATACTGCCCGTTCCTATCGTTGCCTATCTTGAGATAAGTGTAATACTGCGATAATCTGAATTGACTTAATTCACTGTTTACTGCATTGACTGTATTTTCCGGCAAGTCTGTGAAATTTATTACTAGATCGTACATGCCTAATATTTCTCCTGATTTACTCCAATTGATTTCGCATACGCCTGAAGCATTGCTGTAAATTGTGTCTAACTTGGTTGTGTTGATATATGCAGTGCAATTGGCTCGGATGCTGTACGACGTGTTATCGTAATCGTATATTCTTGCTTTAATTTTCGTGATTGAATCTACTACCCCGTTAGGGTCTTCACCGGCTACGTCATCACCTCTTGAGATGACTGATCCATTCTCTGGATATGTGATGTTTATTGCCGCTCTTCTGTTGACTGTGATGGAAGTGTTTAGAGAATTGTCCTCAACGTTAGCTTCTACGATTTCATTTACTGCTGTAGCGTTTATCAACCATGTTCCTGCTTGGGCTGTCCATGGGAAGAATAATGAGACCTTGCTGTTCATTGAGACATCTGTTAAGTTCGAGAAAATGATATTCGCTATAGTTACTGTCACGTTAACGTCTGTGAAATCAATTATATTGTTGTTTTCTAGGGTAATATTGAGGATGACTTCATTTGTTGTGTTCGGCAAATTTGGTGTGTATGTGATGCTGTCAATCTTCAAGTTGCTGGCGCTCTCTGACACGCTGAAGTTACTGGAGATGTTTATGCTATTTCCCCAAGTGTCATTGACGTAAACTGTGTAATTTGTGATTGTGCCGAACGAGGCGTTTACTGGGATGGTGATGGACCATATAGTGCCACTCACTAGAGATAGGAATCCTTGCCATATCTGATTTATGCCATCTGATATCGTTGTCCAAATAACTATCCATGCACTGCCTATTGGAGTGTCTGATGTTATATTGACGTAGAGCGTGGCGTTCTCGTTCAAGCCAGCGGGATTGGTTTCATTGACTAACTCTGCGTTGATGTCTGTGACATTAATGATTGCTACTGTTGGTGCGGTTGCATCTGTCACCATCACTGTTGTGTTGACTTGTACGCCATAATCATAACCGTCGTACGGCGTTACGCCGAAGGTTAGGTTTGTTCCTGGGGACTGGTAATAGTTTAATGTCATGTTGTTGATTGTGTGATTTGCGCCGTCGTTTGCTATCTGGCCGTAGAAGGTTTGGTTGTAGAGATCGCTGATTTCTAATGAGCTTAGAGATCTGTTCCAGATCATGACTTCATCAATAGAGCCGTTGAAGAAATATGCGGCCGAACCATATTTTCCAATAAATTTAACTCTATTAGCATCAACATAACTACATTCAGTATTAGTTTGTTTCTTAACTTGTCCATTAACATAAAGAACCAATACTTTCGTAATATTATCACAAGTCATCCCTACTTGAGTCCAGGTATTTAATGGAACTACTCCACCAACTGTTGCTATATAAGAACCATTGTAGTATTCTAATGAATTTGCACCATTTAATTGCATGAAATATCCACTAAGTATCGCTTGATGATTTATTAATGCGCCAGTCTTAATCCATGCAGATGCGCTCCATCCAATCATCTGTTCCGTAACTATTCTGGCAGGTAAAGCTATGAAATCTCCGCTTCCATTGAGTGAATATGCTCCTTTGATTTTACCGGTGGCATTCGTTATGCCCGAAGTGACATTCGCATTATTTGCGCCAGTTGCATCTAATACATTCCCATCCATTTTCCAATATGCGACCAATCCAGTCTTCCAAACGTTTGTTCCGTTGATGTACCATTCGTAAATAGATGCATTCTCTCTGTGGCCGTCTGCGTCAGTGTAGTCCCATGTCGCTGATACTTCGGCGACTGTGTTGTTAACTGATAATGGTTTGATGGTGACGTTGCCAGCGGTTGGCAATGAATTCTGGACTGTTAACTGGGTTGAATTCTGCGCTGTGCCGAACTGAGCGTTGTCGTTCGGTTCAATCTGTACACTTACTGTTGTGCCTTTGTTGATTATGGATTCGTCTAGGCTGTATAATGGTCTGCTGAGGTTGTATAGGTCGTTGACTTCAGATGCTGATAAATCACGATTATAAATTGATACTTCGTCCATTGATCCATTATAATATACACTTGAATATCTACCCAAATATGGAGATGTTGACACCCCTTTTATACTTCCAGTAACACTACAAGTTTTATTCAAAAGTCCATTAATATAAATTAACAAAGAAGTTCCATTATATGCAGCCACTATGTGCTGCCAATTGTTAACTGAAATCTTACCACCCGTACAATAAATACTTGGAGATAAACCCATTAAACCAAATTTAATAAATGTATTATCTATTAACAGTAAATGAGTTACACCAGTACTTGTTAAACCCGTATTATATAAGTAGTTATCAATAGATAGGTCTTTTGGATTTATCCACATTGAAATAGCTAAATTTGAGGTGAGATTAAAAACGGGATTAGGAGTAATTGTAACATAATCATCTACCCCATCAAATCTCAATGCAGAGTTGAATTTAGAGGCGTTTGTCCAGTTCGCATGTTTAGTGATTGTCCCATCATAGCCACCAATCGCATCTTTCACCTTACTTCCAACGCCTTCATCTAAATGCCATAACACCATTGGTGGATTTGTTATAGTCTCATTAGAATAATATGTGCCGTTGATGTACCAAGTCAAGATAGTATTATTCTGCGCATTGCCGTCTACATCACTATAGTTCCATGTTGCAGTTGGATAATTATTTGTGTATAATGTATACGGAGTGATGTTCACATTATTTACACTTGGATCCCTATTGACATATATGCTGCCGGACATATTACCAACATTGCCCCATGTATCATTCGTATATATAGTATAATTCGTAATCTGGCCGAATGAATTGTTTGTCGGGACTTGAACAGACCATACGCCTTCAAATAAAGTGCCGGACAATAATGATAGAAATCCTTGCCATAAGATGTTGCCTGCGTTCGCTACTGTTTGCCAGATGACTACCCATACACTGCTCACTTCAACATTCGATGATACGTTGACATACAATGTAGCGTTATCGCCCGACAAGACAGGATTTGAAGCGTTATTTGCAGTGTTGTCTATGCCCGTGATATTTATCTCTGCCACATTCGGAGGTATTGAATCTACTGTGAATGTAACTGAATCCATATGCGAGTCATTATCATGCGTGCTATTGGCATATATCCTCAAGATGTTCGTTCCGTTTGACAAGCCAGTGATTGTTAGATTATTAATGCAACCAGGGATACTGATATTTATGCCACCGTTTATGCTGTATTTGCATGAACCTATGCCTGAATAGTCCAATGCTGAGAAGTTGACTGAAATAGTTGGACCGTATTCTACATTATCCAGCGGTGAATAGAGAGTGACTGTGACTTCATCGAAGTATAAGTTAGGATTCCTTCCCAGCCCGATCTTCTCGGCATCACTTAATCTGCCGCCGGCAGTATGAGTCATCTTAGGATTTGTGTAATAAGTGAATAATGCATCAAAATCAGATATTCCGTCGGCATTGCTGTCTGTTGAGTTCAATGTGGCGTTATCCGGTAGATTGAATATGACGAATGACTGCTGATACTTATTGAAGATCATATTATTCCATTGACCATGATTGTACAACACTATGTCGTAGATAGAGTCTTGGCTAGTATCCACATTGAATCCTGACACATAGCCTACTTTCAAAGTCTGATTGTATGGCGAGAAGAATCTGCTTTTGTCTATATCCGTTGAATTCGGCACGCTAATCTCTGAAGTCAAAGCTGTACCGCCCAAACACCCATCAACACCGCTACTTGGACCCCATTCAGCAGTTGTGTCGTTATATAATTTCAAGCAGGCGTAATCGAACTCGACTGGCTGGACATAGCCGTAATAATCAGACCACCATTCGTTCATCTGCCAGTGTCTGTAATAATAGCTATTGATATTGTTGCTGGGAGTGAAATTGCTCTCCCAATAGTATACGACGAAAAGATAGCAATTCCTGCCCGTATTGTTGTATGCGCCAATGCCTGCGTCAGTATTCGTGAAATTGTAAGGTATGAAATGATCTATGAGTACACCAGTGTCCCTATTAACGCCGTTAGTGACGCCGCCTGCGAACGATCCACCCCTGTCATATTTAGACCCGACCATGCTTTCTGGCATATCTGGAGTCCCGAACGTGATAACGGACATGCAATCGAACACATTCCCGCCATTCTCCATACAATATGTTAACGCGTCAGCCTGGTATGTAAGATAATTGGCGTAAGTGATAGTGTAATTCAATGGTTGTTTTGGGCTGTTGAAATAGACATACTTAGTGTCATCTCTTCTCAAACCCGTCCTATTCCTTTCCAATGCAGGTTTGGTCCAGTTCAATGCGACATATCCGCTGTCGTTGATTATGTACATTGTGTTCCATGCGGCAGGAAGATTTTCTATTCTTCTGTATTTCATGGCACTATCTGAATCTTGCGTCAATGTGTAATTCGTCCAATTAACTCCATTCCACCATCTTGCTGTCAAGTTGCCGTATATGCTTAATCCTGATTCTATCCATACCCAGTCCTCTTCCTGGTACGATCCTTCTCTCATACCTGACTGGTTGTAACAAGGAGTTATGCCGATTCCGTTCGGGCAATATTCCCTGTACCTGTAATCCAAATCGCCTTCATCGTAGTTTCCGACAAAGAAGTCTTGGACTGGCATTATCTCGTGATTGTAAACTGCGCTGTACCCAGTATAAGCGCCTGTGGCTTTGACCCTATAGAAATATTGTCTGCCGTAAGTTACTGGCATCTCATAGCAGAATGTCCCTGTGCTTATTTTTTCGGTTATAGCGGTTTCGCTGAAATCTGTCGATAGATCATTCCAATACTGGATAGATACATCGACACTTGAATCGCCAGACATACTGGTCAGATTTCCGCATACTATGACCTTTTCATTCGATCTATTCTCGGTGTAATTGTAAATCACAGACAATGGAGTTGTGTAAGCTGTTCCTAATATGAAACTGCCTGCGCTTGTCTTGTTTCCGATAACGCCCTGCGAGAACACTTCATAATAATAGGTTGTATTTTGGTTGAGGTTACCTAGATAGATATGAGGATGAGTCGTCTGCATATCCCATGTTTTGTTTAGGGTGTATGTGACTGTCCAGTTGAGGTAACTTGAATCTCCTACATTGAGGAATGTTATCGAGACAGGATTGCTTGTGGCGTTAATCGTGTAATTCGCGTTGTATGCAGTTGTTGATGATGTGACGTTGACTATCGATATATAATCTGTAGGATGCATATTCAACTCTTTCAGATTCTCGACATTGCCGGGCAGATTGCTGAAAGTCTCAGTCACTGTCATGTAATTGTATGCCCATGTACTGCCGAATAAATAAGGATTTGTCGCGTATCTAACTCTGTTGTCTGTGACTTGGTCAACAGTCCATGTTATGTTTGTCGAATTTTGTGTTCTTCCTATACTGTTGTTTATGCTGCTTATGACTGGAAGATCCAAGTATGGAGTCTCTCTATCATTCATTGTGTAATATTGCGTTGCTGATGTGTATGACAATACTGATTCATTCGCTGATGCTGAGGGATAACCATAATACATCCAGAGCTTGACATCATAATCCTTGTCCAATCCTAGTTTGAATGATTGGTTGTTGTCATCGAAATGGTTGCTGTTGACTAGGATTTCTGCAGTCGATGCATACATCCATGTAATCATCGATTCATAGAAGTATGATGATGCGTTGCTGTTCGAGTACACTTCTGTCCATGCTTTTGTAGTCTGGTCCCTGCAGTAAGTGATGACTGACGGATTCATATAATCCTGGTCCGCTTTGAATTCTATATTTGTTCCGCCGAAGCAAGCTAATGGTATTTCAGAATCCCAATACCAGGTGCCGACATAGAGTCTTAATAACGACGATGTTTTCGCTCCGGCAGGTATGCTGTAATTGAACCACTGCGTGGCGTGCAGTCCTTCCTGGCTAGGTATGCATCTGGAATCCCAGTCGCCGTCATGGCAGTAAGTTGTGTTGTCGTAACTGCCATTGTACTGCATTTCGTTGGGGACTGTCTGCGTTGTCGAGCCGCCTGTGCCTGCGATATCCCATGTGACGATATCGTATGGCAATATACTTTGTGATTGATAATCCGTGAACCTCAAATCATTGCCGTTAGTGTAATTGAGTGTGTCGAAGTCAGGATATGTTGACCATGATGCAGTCCTCTGGAAGTTCGCGTCTGTTAATGTGATGTTTAAGATTCCAGTATCTGCATCTTGACTGATTCTGCTTGAATTGATTGTGATGAGCCTTCTGTAAGGCCAGCTAGTAAGTTGCGGGTGCCAGCCAGATGTCCTGAAATAAGCTTCTCCAAATTGCCCTTCATAACCTGTGACGCCTTGCTGCCATCTGACCCTATATTGAGTATCTGGATCAAGGCCTGTGAATGTTGCGTTATTGTCTGTGACGAATATGACTGCTTTAAGTTCGAACGCTATCGTCTGTTCGTTCATATTGTATAGGTATAAAGAAGTCCAATTGCCAGCTACGGAATTGTCCCATTTCAAGAACATGGATGTCCTATTGATATCCTCGAATCTTAAGTTCTTGATGTTCGGCAGTTCTATAGTCAATGTTGTGTTTACTGTTTGCGTAGTTCGTCCTGTCCAGTCAGTGATCTCATAGAACCATATATAGATTCCGTCGACTAGATCTACGAATAATCCAGCTATCCCGCTAGTCACTCTCTCTAGATAAGTGATTGTGCCGTTGTAGTACAGGCCAGTCTGATTATAGACATATAACGTCAAGCTCCTGACGCCGATGCTGTCTGTGAAGTTCACACTTAGATTCTGGCTTGGATTGCCAAACCTAGAACTGTTCTCAGGCAAGTATGAATTTCCTGACGGGGCTAATGTGTCTACGAATACTGTTCTTGTTTCTGTGCTGTTTTCGTTATCGCTTGTGTCTTTCGCGCTTGAATAGTATGTGTATGTACTTTGAGTTAGATTTGATTGATTGACTTGGAAGTACCATTGAGTGCTGTTGTATTTCTGGAGATTTGATGTGTAGAGTTGACTGATTTCAGAAGTAGATAATGAACGATTCCACATCCTAAATTCATCAATCAATCCTTTATAATAGCCACCATTGTAATCCCCAGCTCTCCCAATAGATGCTGAACCTGCCCCATAATATATAACTCCGGCAGAACTTTGATTAACAAGAATTCCGTCTATGAACAATGATAATAATGTGCCGTTGTATACTCCGACTGCATGATGCCAGCCAGTCCCATTATAAGTCTCTAATGATCTAGAACTATAAACAGTCGATAATGAATTAAATATTGAAAAATCAACTCTTTGTTCGGTAGTGATTTTAAAGTTATAACCATAAAGTCTATACCTAATAATATCACAACCATTAACGGCATCTGCACAAGTAGAAGGATTGAACCAAACACCTATTGTGAACTGTGAGGGCTTGATTGCTGTTGAACTTCCAATATCAATATAATTTGTACCATTAAACTGATATGCGCCGCCATACTTGCCGGATGCGTTCCATATCGCATTTGTAACATTGCCATTATTACCGGATTCACTCACATCTTTAACTACTGTAGAATTCTCGCCTAGTTCACTTATGTTATCGAAATTGTACATCAATACCAAAGAACTATCATATATTGAAGTGTTGGTATTGTTCCATGACCATATGAACTCCTTAAACTCCTCTTCTCTTATGCTGACATTAATCTGAGCGCTTGTGCCGTTCAGGATTGTTGCGTTCGGTTCGGTCGGATTCACGTAGAACAATACCGGAGGGACTATGTCTCTTATGACATATGTGAATATCTGTGACGCGTTCCATGCATTATCGCTGTCGTTGACGTAATAGCGCCAGCCTAATGTCTGGCCTGTTGTTAAGTTGATATACGCGCTGGATGATGAGACGTTTATTGTTCCGGTTATGCTGGTCCATGAACTGTTGATCCAATCTCCTGATGCGTTTGTTGAGAAGATATAACCGGATAATGATTCGTTGTCGTACCATGTGAGATTGAATGTCACGTTATGAGTATATCCTATAATCGCGGGGTTAGTTGTGCTGTTCGCATAGTATGGCGGGCGATTGACTGCGAAACTACCGCTCAGATTTACGATGTTGCCATATGTGTCATTTGCGTAAACTGTGTAGTTCGCTGTTCTTGCGAATGATTCGTTGACTGGGATGTCCACTGACCATATTGTTCCGCTGATTAATGATAAGAATCCTTGCCATAGGATGTTGCCTGCTTCCGCTATTGTCTGCCATATTGTAATCCATGCCCTGCTGATAGCACTGTCTGATGTTATGTTTAGGTATAATGTTGCGTTCTCGCCAGTCAATGCTACAGATGATTCATTGATTAATATTCCGCTAGGATTGGTGATGTTGATGATTGTTAAGTTTGGAGAGATTACGTCGTAGACCATTACGCTGGTTGAATTTAATTGTGTCCCGTAGTCGTAGCCGTCATACGGTGTTACGCCGAAGGTTAGGTTTGTGCCCGGGGACTGATAATAGTTTAATGTCACGTTGTTGATTGTGTGATTTGCTCCTTCGTTTGCTATCTGACCGTAGAATGTCATGTTGTAGAGGTCGCTGATTTCTTCTGCTGATAGAGATCTGTTCCAGATCATGACTTCGTCGATTGAGCCGTTGAAGAAGCTAGATTCCCATACATTGGCGCCTATGTTCAATTCGTAACTGCTCCACCCCATGATCCCCCCCTCTGAATAATCTGACACTCTTAAAATTCCATCTATATATAATGATAAATTGTAATTGGATTTATCAAATACAACTACTGCATGGTGCCATTGACTCCAATTAATTGAATAAGTACCGCCCTCTACCCCATTAAGACCATTTCTCATTGAATAACCTGCAATGCCCGTATTGCTCACATATAATATTGAAACACTATTTCCAAGACTTGTCCCAGTACCTAGTAATGTTGTACTTGAAGTATTGGCTTTGAACCAAAGTGATGCTGTAAATGAAGAATTATCAGATACAAAAAGATTCATCCTGCTTCTGGCAAGCACATAATCCTTATTACCATCAAAATTATACGCGCCTTTAATCTTACCAGTAATATTTGATGTCTCGTTATAGACAGTACCATGATAATTACGGCCGGAACTATCTAAGGCATTACCATCAAATTTGTAATATCCTGCTAATCCTTCCTTCCAAGCGTTCGTTCCGTTGATGTACCATTCGTAGACTGATGCGTTCTCTACTTCTCCATCTGCATCTGAGTAATCCCATGTGCCTGCGATAGATATGACTGTGTTATTGATTGCTCTGGGTTTGATGGTGACGTTGTCTACGAATGGGGCAGTATTCTGTATAGTGAATGATGTTGAATTCACTGCTGTACCAAACTGGACGTTGTCGTTCGGTTCAATCTGCACGCTTACTGTTGTGCCTTTGTGGACTACGGATTCATCTAATGAGTATAATGGGCGAGAGAGGTTGTAGAGATTGGAGATTTCGGATGGAGACAATGATCTGTTCCAAATCGTTACTTCTTCAACTGAACCATTCAAGTAACGGCCAGTGTCTCCAGAACTACCCATAAATATAGTAGAAGTATTCACTAAGAAACTATTCTGATGCAATAACTGCGCAGCGTATACGCCATTAGTATATGCCTGCATATGGGTGCTATTTTTTATAACTGTTATTAATGTCCATTGCGTAATTGGATTAACTCCTGTTACTCCTGGGTACGGATAATATTGTATCAAATAGGAAATCGAAGAATTCGCAATTCCAAGCATACCCCTTGCACCATCTATTCCGCGATCAGTAATTATATAGGGATAGCCGAGATTTGTTGACACAAATGATTGCCATTTGGCCCCATTATTCTCCTTGATCCATGCAGAAACTGTGAAATCGTTTCTATGATCAAGTACATAATTTGTATCTACATAATCGTCTGTTCCATCAAAGTTCAATGCATAATTGAATTTAGAAGCATTCGTCCAGTTCGCATGACCAGTTCTTGTCCCGTCATTATTACCAATCGCATCTTTCACTATACTGCCTTGGCCTTCATCGAAGTGATATAACGCAACTGGAGGATCCCTTATTTCGCCGTAGTCCATCATTTCGTACTCTTGTTTGATTTCTTGCGCACTCAATGATCTGTTCCAGATTTTGACTTCGTCGATTGAGCCGTTGAATGGATAATGATAGATTGAATTTAATTTCTGAGAAATGCCTATTCTACCTTCTCCTATAGAATTTGTGATTGAGTTACAAGGAGTAACATTCCTCGGTACTCCATCTATATATGCTATAAAATGAGTCTGGTTATATGTACCAGTTACAAAATGCCATTCATTCGCAGTCAAGCCGCCAGCACTCGCAGTAATATAATCAGTATTATTGTAACCAATTACTTGTAATTTCCCTGAATCTATCTTCAACCCGCCAGATGCATAAAAACTATAACTTGTTGTCGGAGCATAACCTGCAATAGATTGTATTTGATTAACTGATTTAGTATATATCCATGCACTAATAGTAAAGCCGGTAGAATTTAGTTCTCTAACCAATGGCAAGTCTACATAAGTGCCTAATCCATCAAACGAATAAGATTTCTTGATTTTCCCAGTGGCGTTGCTAGGAGTTTGGACACTTGAATTAAATGTGCCGTAAGAACCTTTTACCGAGTCGTATGATGAACCATCTAATTTGAAATAGCTGACTAATCCATTATCTCTCCACGCTTCTGTGCCGTTTAGATACCATGTGTATACACTCTTGTTTTGTGCGTCTTGGTCTACGTCGCTGTAGTTCCACATTGCGCTTGGATATGATGTTGTGTATAAAGTGTATGGCGTAATGTTAACATTGCTTACACTAGGGTTGTGGTTGACTGTGAAGTTGCCACTCAGATTTACTATGTTGCCATAAGTGTCATTCGCATAGACTGTGTAGTTTGTGATTCTTGCGAATGATTCATTGACTGGCAATTGGACTGACCAGATTGTTCCGCTGATTAATGATAGGAAGCCTTGCCATAGTATGTTGCCAGCCCCGGCTATAGTCTGCCATATTGTGATCCATGCTCTGCTGATTGCGCTGTCTGATGTGATGTTGATATAGAGTGTGGCGTTCTCATCGGTCTCTGCAGGATTGATTGTATTAATCAATAACCCACTCAAGTCCGTGACATTTAGTATTGTGATATTTGGTGAGATGACGTCATACACCATTAACGTTGTTGAATTTGATTGGTTGCCGTAGACTAATCCGTTGTATGGAGTCACGCCGAATGTTATGTTTGTTCCTGGGCTCAAGTAATAGTTCAATGTTACGTTTGGTATTGTGTGATTCGCGCCGGAGTTATCTATCTGGCCGTAGAAGGTCATGTTGTAGAGGTCGCTGATTTCTTGAGAAGTCAAGGTCCTGTTCCATATCATCAATTCGTCAATACTTGCATTAACTGATTGTGTTTCAATAGATGATACATCGAACCCACCAAAATTAGCAGTATGACCACCATTTGAACTAACATAATACCCTACCCCTGATAAATTGCCATTTATGTATGCATATGCTTTGTAATGAGTACTGTTATATTGTTCCCAAGATAAAGTTGCATGATACCATTGGCCAAATGATATTGGCGTAGTAGAAACTGTAATTGTAGGATCTCCTTTAGTAAACCTAAGTTCATTACCCGTACTAACAAGACGGATATAAGTCCGGCTATTTACATCGGTCCTGAATAAATAACTATCAGTATTAACTATCGGACCATTACTCTTAAACCATAAACTGACTGTCGAATTAGATGGTGACATCAAAGATGAAACTGAGTCTATACTGATTACGTTACCTGGTCCAGGGAAATCATATCCTTTTTTGATTTTGCCAGATACGTTAGCCACTCCGGAGTTATTATTGGTGATTGTCCCAATGAAACCGCCTATATCGGAGTTAGGTGAACCTTCAAGTTTCCAATAAGCTAACAAAGAAGGATCCCTCCAAGCATTCGTCCCGTTAATATACCACTCGTAGACACTTGCGTTCTCAGGTTCATTATCCGCATCAGCGTAATCCCATGTGCCTGCTACACTTGCTACTGTGTTGTTTATTGCTCTTGGCTTGATGGTGACGTTGTTTGCGGTAGATGTTGTGTCTTGGACGGTTAATGTTGTTGAGTTTAGTGGCGTGCCGAATTGTGCATTGTCGTTTGGCTCTATTTGCACTTTCATAGTAGTGCCTTTGTTGATTACGGATTCGTCTAAGGAGTATAATGGCCTACTGAGATTATATAGACTGCCGACTTCTGATGCTGATAATTCTTTGCCGTAGATAGCGAGTTCGTCTATGGAACCGTTGAAGTATTCTGCCCCATACGTACCAATAAATAGATTATTGGCGTTTGTCGGACCGATGCCTTTCGGAGTAGTTCCGTTAAGGATTCCATCCAGATAGAATAATGTAGTCGTGCTGTTAGTGACTGTAACTACATGATGCCATTCATTGATTGGCAATGATATGTTCGATGATAAAATAGTGCTTCCGGAATAGAATCCTAATTTCTTGGTCGAGATATCCAGATAGACTTCGTAATTTGTGGTTGCGCCTCTTTTCGCCACAATAGTCTCGTAATTTGCTGTATTGCTGAAGTGCTGCAACCACATCGAGATTGAGACTGTGCTGCTGATATCCAGTGACGGATTGTCTAATACAGTAACGGAATCGTCTGAGCCATCGAATCTCAATGCTGTATTGAACTTGGACGCATTCGTCCATACGGGAGTTCCAGTATTTGCGCCATCATTGCCGCCGATTGCGTCTTTTACTACGCTTCCTTGAACTTCATCGAAGTGATATAATGCGACTGGCGCGTTTTCTATTTGGCCGTAGTCCATCATTTCGTATTCTTGTTTAATCTCTGCTGCGCTTAGAGATCTGTTCCAGATCTTGACTTCGTCAATCGTGCCGTTGAAATATTGACTATATCCCCCATTGCTTGTCCATTTAGAACCAATGACTAAACCTCCCTCATAATCTAATAATGAACTTGATGCAAAGAAATTTTCCCTGTTACCATTCAGATAGATGGACAGTTCATTATTAGAATCATCGAAAGAAATCAGTACATGGTTCCATTGATTAATATTATATGAACTAGCAGTGCTATTCTGGACATTAGGGCTTGTGAAAGCAATCTTTCCGCCAGAAGTTAGTGCGAGGGAATAACTGCCATATCCATTCGTACCCCTTGATTTGAATAATATCTGTTGATTGGCAATAATTGTAGGCATCACCCATGCGGAGATGGTCAAATCTTCCAAATCGAATACCGAAGAATATGAAATATTAATATAATCCCCATCTCCATCGAATGATTCTGCAGTCTTAATCTTTCCTGAAACATTCCGAATTCCTGTGCCATTGTTGTACAAACTACCATGGTTGTTTTTACTGCTAGAATCCAATGCATTACTATCAAGTTTCCAGTAAGCCACTAAACTCGAATCTCTCCAAGCTTCTGTGCCGTTTATGTACCATGTGTAGATAGACTTGTTTTGAGTGTCTCCGTCTACATCGCTGTAATTCCACATCGCGCTCGGGTAACTGGTTGTGTATAATGTGTATGGAGTGATGTTTACATTTTGTACTACTGGATTGTGATTGACTGTGAAGTTGCTGCTCAGATTTACTATGTTGCCCCACGTGTCATTCGCATAGACTGTGTAGTTTGTAATCCTGCCAAATGATTCGTTCACTGGCAATTGAACGGACCAGATTGTTCCGCTGATTAATGATAAGAGTCCTTGCCATAATATGTTGCCGGCGCTTGCTACTGTCTGCCAGATGACTATCCATGCTCTGCTGATCGCTGAATCGCTGGTAATGTTAATGTATAATGTTGTATTTTCATCGGTTTCTGCAGGATTGGTTGTATCGATTAGTAATCCTGTTAAGTCTGTGACATTTAGAATTGTGATGTTCGGACTGATTACGTCGTATACCATTAACGTTGTTGAATTCGATTGGTTGCCATAGATTAATCCGTTGTACGGAGTCACGCTGAATGTGAGGTTTGTGCCTGGTGATAGATAGTAGTTTAGTGTTACATTATTGATAGTGTGGTTCGCTCCGCTGTGATCTATTTGGCCGTATAATGTTTGATTGTATAAATCAGAGATTTCTTGCGCGCTTAACGAGCGGTTCCAGATCATGACTTCGTCTATGGTGCCGTTGAAATATACATATGCTGATCCATATCCTACTCCGATATCTCCGCCCCATGCATATATTCCACCAACATTATCATTTGTAACGGATAATTGTCCATTCCTATACCCAATCAAAGCGTCTGAAGTGCTATCATAGGTAGCTACTATATGTTGCCAAGTTCCAGCTGATGAACCTACATTCGCCAATGAATAGGTCAAATATGAACCAGTTGAATTCCTCCATCTAGCAGTAGCAATATTTCCATTGGCAACATAATTTCTAATATTTGCGCCATTACTGAAAAATGCCCGATTACCCGAACTAGATAAAGAATTAATCCAGACTGAAACGCTAAATGATGATGAAGTTGGAATAGTTGCAGAAAAAGGTTGTGCAACACTAAAAGTACCTACATCACTAAATTGATATGCTTGTTTAATTTTACCTGTAGCATTTGTAACATTTGAAGTAGTTGAACCATGATTACCGCCAATACTATCTAATGCATTATTATCAAATTTCCAATACGCCACTAAAGAATAATCTCTCCAAGCGTTCGTTCCGTTGATGTACCATTCGTAGACTGATGCGTTTTCTACTTCTCCGTTAGCGTCTGCGTAATCCCATGTGCCTGTTATACTTGCGACTGTGTTGTTGATTGCTCTGGGCTTGATTGTAACATTGTTAGCTGTTAGTGTTGTGTCTTGGACGGTTAATTGCGTTGAATTTAATGGTGTGCTGAACTGTGCGTTATCATTTGGTTCTATCATCAATGAGACGTTCGTTCCTTTGTTGATTATGGATTCGTCTAGGCTGTAGAGTGGGCGCGAGAGGTTGTAGAGGTCACTGATCTCAGATGCGGAGAGTGCTCTGTTGTAGACTGCTACTTCGTCAATGGTGCCATTCCATTCATGATCTATAGTTGTAGACGTATCTCCTCTCGCACCAATATATAATTTAGAATTGGTCGCGCCAATATCCCCTGAAATAGAATCGTCATCTTTTAAAACTCCATTTATATACAATTTAAGTGAAGAAGCACTTCTATCATAAGTCACAACAAAATGAGTCCAAACATTATTTGTAAGTGTAGGACTACCACTCCAAACAGCATTTCCGCCAATTCCAGTACCACTTGCATCACCATAATAAGCAAATCCAGTACTATAATAAAACCCATATGCGAAATTATTTGAAATGTCATTATCTTTAGCAATAATATATCCGGTGCCTGTTCTGAAATTTCCAACTTTATATAGCCAGGCGGAAATTGTAAATTTGTCATTAGCCATATCCAAATTATCATTATCTTCTGCAGTGACATAATCTCCATCTCCATCAAAGCTTAATGCTGAATTCCATTTGCTCGCGTTGGTCCAGTTGGCGTGATTCGTTCTTGTTCCGTCATTATCGCCGACCGCATCTTTTACTACGCTTCCTGCGCCTTCATCGAAGTGGTATAATGCGACTGGTGGATTAACGACTTCGCCGTAATCCATCATTTCATATTCTTGCTTGATTTCTTCCGCGCTTAATGTTCTGTTCCAGATCTTGACCTCATCGATGGAGCCGTTGAAGCTATAATCTGTAATCGTACCAAATGTGCCAATCATTGTAGATAAAGAATTCATAGGTACTAAGTTGATTGAATCGCTATCTTCTAAAACACCATTAATGTAAATAAAACTATTAGTGCCATTATAAGAACCTACTACATGCTGCCATTTTCCTGAATTTCCAATTGTTGTTGTTGCAACCGTAGTTTGGCAAGTTGTTGAATTACCTAATGTGAATTGTAATGACTGTCCAAAACTGGTAATCCTACCGGCACCACAAGATTCAGAAGTCAACCCTGCGGCGCCATCATTTGTACCTAATGTTCCGGCTTTAACCCACAGGCTAATAGTCCTAGGCTGAGTTCCGGTAAATGGATTGTATGACACTATTAACTTATCGCCTGAACCATTAAAATCGTAAGCTCCTTTAATCTTGCCAGATACATTCCGCAATAATGAACTTGTTACGCCGTTATGACCCAAACCGCTGGAGTCTAGTGCATTATTATCTAACTTCCAATAGCCGATTAATGAAGGATCTCTCCATGCTTCTGTGCCGTTTATGTACCATGTGTATATGCTTCTATTCTGCACGTCTTGGTCAACGTCGCTGTAGTTCCACATTGCGCTTGGATGTGATGTTGTGAATATTTCGTATGGAGTGATATTTACATTGTTGACTACTGGATTGTGATTGACTGTGAAATTTCCGCTAATGTTAACTTGATTGCCGTAAGTATCATTCGCGTATACTGTGTAGTTGGTGATTCTTGCAAAGCTTTCATTGACTGGCAATTGCACTGACCAGATTGTTCCGCTTACGAGTGATAGGAAGCCTTGCCATAATATGTTGCCGGCGCTTGCTACAGTTTGCCATATTGTGATCCATGCTCTGCTGATTGCTGAATCTGAACTGATGTTGATGTATAACGTTGCGTTTTCATCGGTTTCGGTTGGATTTACTACATTTACCAATTGTGCTGAGAGGTCAGTGATGTTGACAATCGTGATGTTTGGCGATATGACGTCATAAACCCTAATTGTACTGCTGTTGGATTGGCTGCCGTAGACTAATCCGTTGTAAGGAGTCACGCCGAATGTTATGTTTGTGCCTGGTGATTGATAATAGCTTAGGCTGATGTTAGGTATTGTGTGGTTCGCTCCGGTGTGATCTATCTGACCATAGAAGGTCATGTTGTATAAATCTGAGATTTCACTTGCGCTCAATGAACGGTTCCAGATCATCACTTCGTCGATGGTGCCGTTGAAGAAGCGAGCAACCCCATTCTCCCAAGCCCCAATTCCCAATCCCGTAAATGCTGTATGAATCCCTTCAAATATCAAACTATTCTTATAGTTTCCATCCATGTAAATTGAGATATTTGCTAGATTAGATGATGTAGGTTTAAATGTACAAATGAAATTATGGAGGCGAGTATCTGTCAATTCAGTACATACCGTGTATCTCCCAGAAGCTGCTGATTGGTTAGAATATATACAGCAAAGCTCTCCGGCATTATTGAGACTGGTCTCGATATAGAAACTTCCGCTATTCTTAGCTAATAAATCATTGCTTGCGCTATCCATCTCATTAAATTTGAACCACATACTAGAAGACATCCCTGATGAAGAAGCATTCACGTAAATATTATTGATATCAACATAATCGGTCTCTCCGTTAAATAAATATCCGCCTTTTATTTTTCCAGTCGTATTCTGGATTGTTGATGTTGTAATTCCCGAATAATTATTTGGTGAACTATCCAATGCATTGCCATCAAATTTCCAATATGCCAACAACCCATCCTTCCAAGCGTTCGTTCCGTTGATGTACCACTCATAGACACTCGCGTTCTCTGGTTCATTATCTGCATCTGCGTAATCCCATGTGCCTGCTACACTTGTTACTGTGTTGTTGATTGCCCTTGGTTTGATGGTTACGTTGTTTGCGGTTGGTGTTGCATCTTGGACAGTTAATTGTGTGGAGTTTTGTGCTGTGCCGAACTGGGCGTTGTCGTTTGGTTCGATTTGTAATGTTACATTTGTGCCTTTGTTGATGATGGATTCGTCTAGGGAGTATAATGGGCGAGAGAGGTTGTAGAGTTCGGAGATTTCGGTTGCGGAGAGTGCGCGATTATAGATGGCGACTTCGTCGATTGTGCCGTTGAATGGGTAATAGGATGTAACCCTGTCACTATAGAAATTACCTATTTTCAAAGAAGTGTTATATAACGAAGTTATATTCTGTTTATCCATATCCGTTTGCAATACTCCGTTAACATAAATGCGCATATGTGTACCATTATATACACACATCGAATGATACCAGGTGTTAATTACTGGTGCAGAATTAGAAATAGTATAAGATAAACTAGATGCATTAGAACTCATAGACAAACATGCAATCTTCTGAACTGTCCCTACTTGAAGATTATATCCGCTTCCCGGATAATCATTCAATCTTGAAATAACCCCATCATACCCCACGCTATTAAATCCATTTACCTTGAACCATGCCCCATAAGAGAATTCATCGCCTGTTGAGAAATTAAATTGGGAATTTTGAGTGACGTTCACATAATCATCTACACCATCCAAGCTCAATGCGCTATTCCATTTGCTCGCGTTCGTCCAGTTCGCATGCTTAATGATTGTGCCGTCATTGCTGCCAATTGCATCTTTTACTTTACTGCCTGCGCCTTCATCGAAATGCCACAATGCTATAGGCGGATTAACTACTTCGCCGTACTTCATCTGCTCATACTCTTGTTTAATTTCTTGCGCAGTTAATGATCTGTTCCAGATTTTCACTTCGTCGATCGAGCCGTTGAATGAATCCTTATCTTCTCCTGAAGACGGAACATATGCACCTAAGTAAATTACCGATACTCCTATAAATTGCGTTGTGGTTACCGGTAGCGTATAACGTATTCCATTCAAATATACATATGTGGAATTATCCTTAGAATAAGTTATTGCAAAATGATACCATTGATTGGACTGCACTGCTGCATGAGTAGTTATATAATCTGTACCATTATAATAATATGATTCAAAATTTCCGTTCTGTATACGTAAATTTAGTCTATATACTTTACCACCGGAATTCGATAATGCATTATGGGCAAGGAGCCATTCCTGAGCTTTAGTGTTCATATTAAACCAACCAGAGATTGAATAATCAGTATAATTTCGGTCTGGCGGATTAATCGTCACAAAGTCGTAATCACCATCAAAGCTATAAGCAGTCTTTATTTTTCCAGAGATATTTAATACACCAGTCCCATTCTGAGTTATCGCTCCGTTATTACTGCTTGTGCTGTCTAATGCATTATTATCAAACTTCCAATAGCCTATTAACGAAGAATCTCTCCATGCTTCTGTGCCGTTAAGATACCATGTGTATATGGATTTGTTCTGCGCGTCTCCTTCTACGTCGCTGTAGTTCCACATCGCGCTTGGATAACTGGTTGTGTATAGTGTGTATGGAGTGATGTTGACATTATTTACTATGGGATTATGGTTGACTGTGAAGTTGCCACTGATATTGATTGTATTACCCCAAGTATCATTTGCGTAAACTGTGTAGTTTGTTATTCTAGCGAATGATTCGTTGACAGGCAATTGCACTGACCAGATTGTGCCGCTGAGCAATGATAGGAAACCTTGCCATAATATGTTGCCGGCACTTGCTACTGTCTGCCAGATTACTACCCATGCTCTGCTGATTGCTGAATCTGATGTTATGTTGATGTATAATGTCGCGTTCTCATCTGTCTCTGCTGGATTAGTTGTGTCAATTAGCAATCCGGTTAAATCAGTGATGTTGAGGATTGTGATGTTTGGCGAGATAACATCGTAAACCATGATTGTACTGCTGTTGGATTGGTTGCCGTAGACTAATCCGTTGTATGGAGTCACTCCAAATGTGAGGTTTGTTCCCGCGGATTGATAATAGTTTAGCGTTACATTATTGATAGTGTGGTTCGCTCCGCTGTGATCTATTTGTCCATAGAAGGTCATGTTGTATAGGTCGCTGATTTCTTGAGGTAACAACATTCTATCCCATATCATGACTTCATCGATGGATCCATTAAATTTATTTTCCGAATTAATTTCCATTGCGCCTATAAATAATGGTAATACTGATGAAGTCGTAAATTCAATACTATGACCTACACGGCTATCATTTTTACCGTCAATATACATTTCAAGAACTGAACTATTCCACATAGTAGTAACCAAATGCCATTTATTATCGTCAACATTAACACTCCCAATAAAGTAAGCTGCATCTGCGCTAGCATTATAAATAGATATTCTTGGTTTCCCATTGAGCATTCTTAAGAAATAACCGCTTACATAATTTGAAGTGGATGTTTTTGCTATGATGGTACCTAATGTGGAATTGGTTTTTATCCATGCTGACAGCGTACCTCCAGTCTGGTTTAGGTTTAGTTCTGGTGAATTTGAAATTGTTATATTATCCCCAATACCATTGAAAGTATACGCTCCTTTGATTCTGCCCGTATCATTCTGCAAGATTAAAGTTGTTATGCCATTATTATCTTGTCCACTATAGTCTCTCGCATTCCCATCCATCTTCCAGTAGCCCACTAATCCGCCTTTCCATGCATTCGTCCCGTTGATGTACCACTCATATACTGACGCGTTCTCTACTTCTCCGTCTGCATCAGCGTAATCCCATGTGCCTGCGATAGATGTTACAGTGTTGTTGATTGCTCTTGGCTTGATGGTGACGTTGTTTGCTGTTGGCGAAGTGTCTTGGACTGATAGTTGTGTTGAGTTTACTGCGGTTCCGAATTGAGCATTGTCGTTTGGTTCAATCATCAATGATACGTTTGTGCCTTTGTTGGTGACGGATTCATCTAATGAGTATAATGGGCGGGAGAGGTTGTATAATTCTTCAACTTCTTTTGCTGAAAGATCTCTGTCCCATATCGCAACATCATCTAATGTAGCATTCAATGAATGTCCGCCGCCTGGTGCGTAAGATAATGTGCCTAGGGTTATAGGATAATTCTGATAAGATACATTTGTTATACTATGGGTCATTGTCTTATTCAAAACGCCATTTATGTAAAGTCCTATATGTGTCGTATTAATGAATCCTACTACGTGCGTCCATCTATCCAAGGGTATAAAATTCTCTGAAACATCAAGAGTGGTGAATGTTACACCGTTTCCAAATGCAACCATAAAATCAGTACCTGTACCATCAAAGCCCATGTGATATCCGCTACCTGAATTAAGATTACCGCTAGCTTCGATAATCAACCTATAATTGTTAATTGTCGATGAAACATAATCGTAAGGTCTTATCCATGCAGCCATTGTTATTTTAGGCGCATTTGGATTGAGCACGGATGACCTAGGCACACTCACATAATCACTACTGCCATCTGATTTTAACCCATAATTATATTTTGAATCGTTGCTGTATACAGCGCCAACAATTGTGCCGTCATTGCTGCCAACTGCATCTTTTACTTTACTGCCAGCACCTTCATCGAAGTGCCATAATGCTATTGGTGGATTTACTATTTCGCCGTACTTCATCTGCTCGTATTCCTGCTTGACTTCTGCGGAGGTTAATGAGCGGTTCCAGACCTTGACTTCGTCGATGGTGCCGTTGAAATATTTAATATTTGTTGCATGAGTAAGTCTCCCTATATAACCATTAACTGTATTTGTTCCTGATCCGCTATCATATATTTGAGAACAAAATGTTGTTGCTACTAATTGTCCATTAACATATAGCAAAAGATGAGTTATATTGAAAATGCCTATCGCATGATACCACATATTTGATACGATTGATGAGCTATATTGTGCAGACACATAAGCACTCCCATTATATGCAGTCATTTTTAATACGCCAGTATCAACATAAATTCCCCCGGCAGTATAATATGTTGATGTATTTGCATTAGCATATCCCACCAACCCATATGTCCTAGAAATTGATGTCTCTATGGTCTTAAACCATGCTGAGAAAGTTATACCTGAAGCATTGTAATTGCCTAATCCCATTCCAGGTTTACGAATATCTATCTGAGAATTAGTTCCACCAAATGACTGCCCTTGTTGAATTTTACCAGATGTATTCGCGACATCTCCGGTAATTATCCCATTATAGCCTTTTCCGGAGCTATCTAACGCATTACCATCCAGTTTCCAATAGCCGACTAAAGAATTATCTCTCCATGCTTCTGTGCCGTTTAGATACCAAGTGTAAACAGACTTGTTCTGCGCATCTTGGTCTACGTCTGAGTAGTTCCACATCGCACTTGGGTATGATGTTGTGTAGAGTGCGTATGGAGTGATGTTAACTCCGGTTACTGACGGATTGTGGTTGACTGTGAAATTCCCGCTGATGTTGATATTATTTCCCCATGTGTCATTCGCGTAGACTGTATAATTGGTGATTCTTGCGAAGCTTTCATTCACTGGCAATTGGACGGACCAGATTGTGCCGCTGATTAATGATAAGAATCCTTGCCATAATATGTTGCCTGAACTTGCTATTGTTTGCCAGATGATTATCCATGCTCTGCTGATTGCTGAATCTGAACTGATGTTGATGTATAACGTTGCGTTCTCATCAGTTTCTGCTGGATTGGTTGCATCAATTGCTAATCCAGTTAAATCAGTAATATTAACTATTGTTATGTTAGGACTGATTACATCATAGACCATTAACGTTGTTGAATTCGATTGGTTGCCGTAGACTAATCCGTTGTACGGAGTCACGCCGAATGTTATGTTCGTGCCAGGTGATTGGTAATAGTTCAAAGTTAGGTTAGGTATGGTGTGGTTTGTGGCTGTGTGATCAATCTGGCCGTAGAATGTCATATTGTACACATCGCTGACTTCTTGTGCACTTAATGATCTGTTCCATATCATGACTTCGTCGATTATACCGTCCATCGCCTGAGCTGCTACACCTCCCGTAGGCAAACCTATAGTAACTGAATTAGAAGTTGGTTGAATAAGATTTACGTTGATAGTACTTGCATTATTCACGTTAACTCCATCAATATATATCTTTAATCCACCTTCAATATTTGCATCAAATGTGAATAGTACATTATGCCAATTATTGTCGTTAACAGCATTATTAGGGGCGGAAGTCCATGCAGTAGTATCACCATCATAAACCAATACTGACATTGTGTTTATGTTATTAATCTGAGAACCGCTCCCTACTATATCATCTCTCCAGAATAAGAAAGGGGTAGTAGTACTATGACTGCCTTTTGCGATGATATCATTATCTTTGGTCAAATCATCAACTTTTATCCATGCCGAGATAGTCATTTCAGTCAAATTATCAATCGCATTAATATCGCCTGCATTGATTTTATCATTTAGACCGTCAAATGAATATGCCTGTTTTATTTTACCTGTAGTGTTAACAACTTCGGAGGTTATGCCATTATTGCTTCCGGCAGAATCCAATGCGTTCTGATCAAATTTCCAATATCCAACCAATCTTTCTTTCATCACTCTTGTTCCGTTGATGTACCATTCATAGACTGACGCATTTTCTGGTTCATTATCTGTGTCTGAGTAATCCCATGTGCCTGCTATAGATGTGACTGTGTTGTTGATTGCTCTTGGCTTGATGGTGACGTTGTTTGCTGTTGGCGAAGTGTCTTGGACTGTTAGTTGTGTGGAGTTTACTGCGGTTCCGAATTGTGCGTTGTCGTTTGGTTCGATTTGCACTTTAACAGTCGAACCTTTGTTGATGGCGGATTCTTCGAGTGAATAGAGTGGGCGGGAGAGGTTGTAGAGATAGGAGATTTCTGTGGGTGACAGCATTCTATTCCAGAAAGTGATCTCATCCATTGTGCCATTCATTGGAGCCGAAGCTGCAGAATCGCCGTATCCGCCTAAATATAAAACAGTCCCACTGATATGACCGCTACGCCCCGAGCTAATATTTCCAGTTACAACTAAGCTACCATTCATATAGATTAATGCACGAGTCATATTTGTAGCTAAGCAAAGATATCTCCATGAATTACGGAGATCGCCTATATTACCTGATATAAGTACTGGCACCGAATTTGATCCATTATTTATATTAAATGTAAGTCCATAACCCATGGTACTCTTCCAATAAAACAACCACCCTGTGCCGTTCGTATTATAGGGGTTGCCAGTGCCAGCCATTGTATATGCAGAGCCATTTCCTGCAAAATTTACCCAATTGCAGAAAGTAAAATCTGAATGAGAGAAATTTAATTGCGGAGTCATAGGGATTGATACCCAATCATCAACTCCATCCATTTTCAAAGCTGAATTGAATTTAGATGCATTAGTCCAATTAGCATGATAAGCCCTTGTTCCGTCATTGCTGCCGATTGCATCTTTCACTTTACTGCCTGCGCCTTCATCGAAGTGATATAATGCGACTGGCGGATTAACGACTTCGCCGTACTTCATCTGCTCGTATTCCTGCTTGATTTCTGCAGCGGTCAATGAGCGGTTCCAAATCTTGACTTCGTCGATGGAGCCGTTGAATGACTGAATTGAATCAGTTCTAGCACCAATTTTAGGGGAAGTTGTAGCAACTACTCCCTTAGGAGAAGGTTTAGTTCCGCTAAAAACGCCATTAACATATACTTTAATAGTAGTATTACCGGTAGTAGAATTATAGTCATCGTAAGTACAAACTATATGTGTCCAATCAGTTGTAGATATTGAATTACTACTGGCCGCTATTCCAGTCTGACCATAAAGACCGCATCTAGCGGCACCATAATTATTGGTAATAGTTATACCATCTGTACCGCTGCCAAATATATATGTAGCTTCATTGTTATAATTATTTTTCACCCATACGGAAACTGTTGAGATATTCTGTGATAAAGCACCAGCTAAACTTGGTACCGAAACATAATCATTTCCTGATCCAAAATTATAAGCTCCTTTAATTCTTCCAGTGTCATTTAATATATCTCCCGTGATAGTTCCGTTATAATTCCCCACTGAATCCAACGCATTATTATCAAGTTTCCAATAACCTACTAAAGAATTATCCCTCCATGCTTCTGTGCCGTTCAGATACCATGTATATATGCTTCTATTCTGCGCGTCTCCGTCTACGTCGCTGTAGTTCCACATCATGCTTGGGTAACTGGTTGTGAATAGTTCGTATGGGGTGATATTTACATTCTGTACTACTGGATTGTGATTGATGGTGAAATTGCCGGAGTAATTCGATGTGAGCCCCGCGACATCAGTCACGTAGACTGTGTAATTTGTGATTCTTGCGAAGCTTTCATTGACTGGCAATTGCACTGACCAGATTGTTCCGGTTAGTAGAGATAAGAATCCTTGCCATAGGATGTTGCCTGCGGATGCTACTGTTTGCCAGATGACAATCCATGCTCTACTTATTGCTGAATCTGAACTGATGTTGATGTATAACGTTGCGTTCTCGTCAGTTTCTGCGGGATTTGTTGCAGTTATCAATTGCGCAGATAGGTCCGTGATGTTAATTATTGTGATGTTCGGGCTGATTACGTCATACACCATTATTGTGCTACTGTTGGATTGATTTCCGTAGACTAATCCATTGTAAGGAGTCACGCCGAATGTGAGGTTCA